>Ga0163150_10003798_pt1 | contig 20864 bp, 14 predicted proteins | sample OliLakLV19P2IB_FD_148628 | JGI IMG/M metagenome (GOLD analysis project Ga0163150, IMG submission 148628) | Freshwater microbial mat bacterial communities from Lake Vanda, McMurdo Dry Valleys, Antarctica - Oligotrophic Lake LV.19.P2.IB | ecosystem: Environmental > Aquatic > Freshwater > Lake >...
TCCGGGTGAGGTATCCTCGATGGCGGGAGAGAGGGTGAACGCGACGGCGAGGAGGGCGGCGCGGGCTTCGGCGTCGGCGTCGGCGTTGGGGGCGCGAATGAGCAAAGTCGGACAACGCGCGACGGCTTGCGGTGCCGTCATGCCAAGTTGGATACCGCAGGCCCGGGCGGCGGGATTGGCGGCGAGGAGCAGTGATTTTTTATGGTGGTTCGCGAACAGGGCGGCGGGTTTCAGCGCGGCCTCCGGTTCCGTGCGCAGCACGGCGTGCAGCGCGAAGTCGGCGATGTGAAGGACGGCGAACATCGGTTCAAATAAATCTCAATGTTGAGATTTCACCTTCTGTGTTCATCCGGCGGCGGCCTGGACGCGCTGCCGTTGCAGGACGGGCGTAAGTTCGGTGGTGAGGATAAGGCGCTCGCGGTCGAGGGCAGTGGCCTCGTGCGGATTCGAGAGTTGCAGCCGCAATTGCGCGCTGGGCACAGACGGGCGAGGGGTGGCGACGACCAAGGCAAGATCGGAGGGCTCGACAGCGCGCTGCAGACGATACCATTGCGTGGCGGGCGTGCGGCGCAGATCGCTTTCGGGCGCGCGGCGCAGATCGAGGAACACGAGACCAAGATTGGCATCGCGGGCCAGGAGGTCGGTGGCGCTGAGCGCGGCGGTGGTGGAGGCGCAACGGACCCAGACCAGATGCGCAAGAAGGTCCTCGGTGAAGGAAGCCGGATCGAAGGAGTCGGTGCTATCGATCAGGGCGACGCGGGTGCGGGTGGCCCGGGTGGCGGTGAGCAGTTGGCCCAGCAGCAAGTGGCTGCCGCAACTCGGCGCAGTGCAGACGATCTCGGTGAGCGCACTGAGGGGAAGGCCACCGGTGGCGTCATCGAGTGAGGCGATGCCGGTGGGCAGCAGGCGGCCCATCGTGCGGGGTACGGTGGGGAAGCGCTCGGCGAGTTGACGCCGGAGCGCCGCGAGCTTGTCGGACGCGGCTGCCATGGGAACGAAGACCGGAAAACGAAAGCCAGAAATCAGCGTTCACAACTGCCGGTGGGACCACGGGCGGAACCTCCGCCAACGGCGGAAAAACGATCGGCCGCGGAACACGTTGATGACGTGAAACGCGTGCAAATCCCGAAGCAGGGAGCGGGGGAGTGATCCTGGTAAACGCACCGGAGGGGATTCCCGCGCATCTTGCACAAAAAGCCGCGTCAGTTCGGAGCTCAGCCGCAAGCGCGTACGGGAGACCCGGAAGCCGCGGACGAAACGGAAGCCATGGACGATCCGGAACACGTGGTCGAGGAGTGTCAGCGAATCCTGGGAAGGCGCGTGACTCCGATTGGAGTCCAGCCGCGGCGAAGGAGCCGGAATCGTTGAATCGAAAGAGACTGATTTCATTCGCGGTGAGGCGAGATGCGCGGGCGTTTCCGAGGGGACGCCTAGTTTACGTGCGTGCGCAGGAGACCGATCATCACGCCCTGAATGATGAGTTCCTCGGCGGGGAGGAGATCGGGATAGCGTGGATTTTCGGCGCGGAGAAAAGGGCGGCCGCGTTGGAGCAGATAGCGCTTCAGGGTGGATTCGCCGTCGATCAAGGCGGCGACGATGTCGCGGGGCCGGGGTTCGCGCGGGGTGACGAAGACCGTATCGCCATCGAGGATACTGGCGTCGATCATGGAGTCGCCGCGGACGCGGAGCGCGAAGAGGGTGGTGTTGGGCCGGACGCCGAGCGTGGCGGTGTCGACGGAGATATAGCTGTCGGGCTCCTGTTCGGTTGCGACGGGCAGACCGGCGGGAATGGTGCCGAAGAGCGGGATTTCGGCGAGGGCGCCGCGGCGGGGATGAGAGGCGGGGAGGATGCCGCGGGCTTTGCCGTCGAGTCGCCGGATGGCGCCTTTTTCCGCGAGGGCATCGAGGTGGCGTTTGATGCCGAAGGGACTGGCGAGCCCGAAGTGCGCCTGGATCTCGCGCAGCGACGGCGAGACCCCTTGCTGGCGGTGGTGGGCGTTGACAAAATCCAGGACCTGCTGCTGGCGGTCGGTGAGAGGAGCACTCATTAGTGTTCAGGTGAACACTTTTTTGGGCGGATGCAAATCCAGAGATTGGAAATCCGCGGTCGGGGCGGTCGGGCAGCGTTCTGTTATCCCCGCGTGGGGGTTGAGCGCGGATGCTCTGCCGTCTGTCTAACCCGGATAGATCCGCCTACGCGTAAATATGCAGCCAACTGGATTTTAGTCGTGGCGAGAAGCGTAGGGCAGGTCTGTGACCTGCCTCGGCGGGTCACAGACCCGCCCCACTTTAATCCGTCGAGCTGGATTGCCGCGCCTTCGTTCCTCGGGCTAATGCGTGGTGGGCGGGGCTACCGCTTTTTCTTTTTCCCGGTCTTGGGCTCGATGTTGAGGTACGTCTTGTTGAGCATCTGGCTTTCGTAGAGCTCGAGGAGACGCACGCCCTCGCGGGGCTTCACCTGATCTTTGCGCGTGGCGGCATCGATCTGGTTCTTCATCTTCCGGCACAGGTCTTCCTGTTGGTATTGCACGCCCTCGATGACATCGGCGATCCGGCTGCCGCTCAGTGCCTCTTCAATATAGAAACCGTTGGGCTCATCGTCTTCGAGGAAGACGTGCACTTCATTGACGCGACCGAACAGATTGTGCAGATCGCCCATAATATCCTGGTAGGCGCCGGTGAGAAAAATGCCGAGGTAGTACGGCTTGTTGTTCAGCGGATGGAGCGTGATGAAGTCATTCTCATCCTCGAGGTCGATGAAGGATGAGATCTTGCCGTCGGAGTCGCAGGTGATGTCGACGAGGATGGCGTTGACCGTGGGCTTCTCGTTCAGGCGGTGCAGGGGGGCGACCGGGAACAATTGCTTCAAGGCCCAGTGATCGAGCAGCGATTGGAAAACGGAGAAGTTGCAGACGTATTGGTCGGCGAGGAGCGTGTCCAATTCGTGGAGTTCTTCGGGTTGGTAGCCGCTGGTTCGGCCTTCCTTGGCGATCTTTTCGCAGATCTGCCAATAGAGTGATTCGGCGGCGGCGCGGTTTTCGAGATCGAGATAACCGAGATTAAACAAGGAGAACGCCTCCTCCTTTTTCTGGACAGCGTCGTGGAAACGCTCGAGGCGGCCGAGCTTGCCCTTGTTTTTGAGCATCACCTCGAGATCGGTGACCACCTTGTGCTTTTCCTTGGGCTGGTGCTCGTGGCCGAGTGATTCACGTTTATTGATGCGCTCAAACACCTCGACCACGAGGAGCGAGTGGGGGGCGACGATCGCACGACCGGATTCGCTGACAATGTCGGGGACGGCAACGGATGAGGCGGTGCAGATCTCGCGGATATTGAAGACGACGTCGCGGGCGTATTCCTCCATCGAGTAGTTCATGGACGACTCGAAATTGGTGCGGGAGCCGTCGTAATCGATGCCCAGACCGCCACCGACATCGAGGTAGCCCATGGGAAAACCCATCTTCGAGAGCTGACAATAGAAACGGGTCGCTTCGACGACCGCGTTCTTGATCGTAAGAATGTTGGGGACCTGCGAGCCGATGTGGAAATGCACCAGCCGGAGCGCGCCCTGGAGCTTGGCGTTGCGGAGCTTTTCGCAGGCGAAAAGAATTTCGGCGGTGTTGAGGCCGAACTTGGCGTTGTCGCCGCTCGACATGGCCCATTTGCCTTCGCCGCGGGTTTGCAGCTTGGCGCGGAAACCGATGAGCGGCTTCACGCCGGTTTCCTCGGCGAGCGTGATGATATCGTCGAGTTCGGCGAGTTGTTCGACGACGATGATGATCTTCTTGCCGAGCTTACGACCGAGGAGGGCGAGGCGGATGTAGTCGTGATCCTTGTAGCCGTTGCAAATGATCAACCGCTCGGAGCCCTCGTGCATCGCGAGCGCGATCATGAGTTCGGGTTTCGAGCCGGCCTCCAACCCGTAGTTGTATTCCTTTCCGGCGGCGACGATCTCATCGACCACCTCGCGGAGCTGGTTGACCTTGATCGGAAACACCCCGCGGTATTTGCCATCGTAGCCCTCCTCCTTGATCGCCTTGGCGAACATCTCGTTGAGCTGGGTGACGCGGTAACGCAGAAGATCCTGGAAGCGAATCACCATGGGAGCCTTGAGTCCCATCTCCAGTGCCTCCTGCACTACGTCGAGCACACGGATGCCACGGCCATCAACGAGCGGCTGCACGTTGACGAACCCGTCGTTATCGACTGAAATATGCCCGGAGCCCCAGCGCTTGAACCCGTACTGTTCTTCGGATTTGGCCGCCGACCAGGCGGAAGAGGATTTGTTTTTCAATAGAGTTGAATGAGAGTCGAGAGTTGAGAGTGAAGAAGCTGCAAAGCAAGCGCTCACCCACGTTTGCCTTCACTCGGCTTCCAACTCGCATATCAGTACTTCTCGGCTTGCTTTTGCCAGACGTGAATCAGTTAGATGCATGTTTTCTTCTTTCAAACACTCCTTCCCGCGATGTCGAATTTGTCCTCACTGATCAGCCTGCCCCAGTTTCTTGCTCAGACCACCGCCCCTGCCGGGCAGCCCGCCGGGGGCATGCCATCGATGATGATCATCGGTTACGTGCTGCTCTTCGCGGCGATGTATTTCTTCATGATCGCGCCCCAACGGAAGAAGCAGAAGGCGCACGAGGCCATGTTGAAGTCGCTTGAGACTGGCGACGAGATCGTCACGACTGGGGGTATCTTTGGCGTGATCACCAACGTGAAGGAAGACCGCTTCATCGTCCGCATCGCGGAAAATACCAAGATCGAGGTCGGCAAGGGCTTTGTTCAATCGGTGTTGAACAAGGAAGCGGCGCCGGTCGCCAAGAAGTAATTTCCGGGGCCAGGGACAGGCCGGTTTGCGCCTTCGCGCGTGCATCGTCTCCCGGCTTCCGACACCATCGAATTTAAACCCAAACGATACATGCTCAAACGCAACCTCTGGAAGCTCGTGCTCTGCCTCGCCATCGTGGTGTGGGCCGTGTCTCAGCTTATCCCCGTCAACGATACGCCCTTTGTCGACTATGTGCGGACGCACGCCACGGCCAAGCCGGCGGAATTCGCCCAGCTGATGGACGAAGCGGCCGCGCGTCGAACCAGTCTGCAGGCCCCGAGTGAGTTCGTCGCGCTCAAGCAGATCGGGAAAGAGCGGCGGCTCGATCTGTCGCAATACTTCCCCCACATCCGGTTGGAGGAATCACTGCGTAATGTCGAAAAGCGGAATGATATTCTCCTCGCGGAGTTGCTGCGTCTTTCCAAGGGCCGTTTGCAGCTGGGGCTCGATTTGCGCGGTGGCGTCGCCTTCACCCTCGAGGCCGTCGAAAAGGCCGGCGAGGAAATGGACCAGGAGCAACGGCGCGAGAAACTCCAGAAGGCGATCGAGATCATCGGCGCCCGGATCAACGGCCTCGGCGTCGCCGAACCCATCCTTCGCCCGATCGGCGACAACCGCATCGAAATCCAGCTCCCCGGTGTCAGCACGAAAGACAACCCGGACGTGGTCGATCAGGTGAAGGCTCCTGCCCGCCTTGATTTTCGCATGGTGCATCCGAACCTGACCGCTGGACCTGGAGTCGAAACCCCCGCGGGTTACGAAATCAAGACCTTGGATCACGAGGGGCGGCAGGGTGAGGTCAGCGTGGAAGAGATTTTCGTGAAACGCATCCCGGAGATGACCGGTGAGATGGTTTCAAATTCGTTCGCCCGCCCCGATATGTACGGCAAGCCCGAGGTCATCCTCGAGTTCACCGCCGAGGGCCGCGCCCGCTTTGCGGATGTCACGCGGGCGATCGCCGAGATCGGTCAACGCGGCGGCCCGCTCGGTCGCCTCGCCATCATACTCGACGGCCGGCTCTACTCCGCGCCGACGGTGCGCGAAGAGATCGACAGCGATTCCGCCCAGATCACCGGTAATTTCTCGGACCGCGAGGCCATTAACCTCGCCAATGTCCTGAACAACCCCCTCGACGTTGAACTCCGCGTCATGGAGCAGTACGAGGTCGGGCCCACCCTCGCGGCCGACTCCGTCCTGAGTGCGCGCAACGCGTTCATCTTTAGCACGGCGCTGACGATCTTCTTCGTCGTTATCTTCTACACCTTCGGTGGCCTTGTCGCCGCCATCGGTATGGGCGTCAATGTCATGATCACGCTGGGTGTGATGGCGAGCATTGGAGCCACGCTCACGATGCCCGGTATCGCGGGTATCGTGCTGACGCTGGCCATGTCGGTTGACGCAAACATCCTGATCTTCGAGCGCATGCGCGAAGAGTTGAAACTGGGCAAGTCGCTCGGAGCGGCGCTCGAGGCCGGTTTCGACAAGGCTTGGAGCGCCATTCTCGATTCAAACGTCACCACGTTCCTGGTGGCCGCGATCATGATCGGGCTGGGAACCGGCCCGGTAAAAGGCTTCGGCGTTACCCTCGCGATCGGTATTTTCTCCACGATGTTTGCCGCGGTGGTCGTCAGCAAACTCATCCTCGAGTGGCTGGTGCACGGCCAGGTGATCAAGTCTTTGAAGATGTTCTCAATTCTCCAGAACACCAATTATGACTTCCTCAAACATGCGAAGGCCGCGTTCATCGCCTCCGCGGTGTTGGTGGTGGTGGGACTCGGAGTCGTGACCTACAAGGGAAGTTCCATTTACGGCATCGACTTCCTCGGTGGCGATATGGTCTCGATGACCTATGGAAAAAAAGTCGAGATTGCCGAGCTGCGGCAGACGGCCACGCAGGCTGGTCTCCGGGATGTGAGTTTCTCCTATCAGCAGCCTATTGGCGCCGAGCGGGAAATTCTGAAGGTAACCGCTCCGTTCGACCAAGGTCGTCCATCCGTCAACGCCCTGCAAAAGGCACTGCCCGCCGCCAATCTTGAAATCGTCGGCGAGACCCGCATCGGGCCTTCCATCGGTGAAGAGATTCAGTGGAACGCGCTGTGGTCGGTTTTCTGGTCGCTCGTGCTCATCCTTCTCTACGTCGCGTTTCGCTTCGAGATGGGCTACGGCATCGGCGCCGTGGTGGCCACGATCCACGATTTGCTGCTCACGATCGGCGTCTTCGTGCTCTTCGATCGGCAGTTCAACGCCTCCATGGTGGCGGCGATATTGCTGATCGCCGGTTACTCGATCAACGACACGATTGTCGTATTCGATCGCATCCGGGAAGAATTGAAACTCAACCCGATCGGCACCTTGCGGGAGATCATCAACCGTTCGCTCAATCTCACGCTTTCCCGTACGATCATCACGGGTGGCACGACGCTCCTCACCGCGGTCACCTTGATCGTAACGACGAGTGGCGATGTGAACGATATCGCGTTCACCCTGCTCATTGGTGTGATCACCGGCACGTTCTCCTCCCTCTTCATTGCGACTCCGGTCTTCTACTGGTGGCACAAGGGCGATCGGAAGCACGTGGAGGCGCATCACGATATCGCGCCCAAATACGAGTGGCAGGGCACCAGCAAGGCAGCTGAGTAATTTCTTTCGTCCCTGCGCCATGTTACTGCGAGGAGCAAAGCGACCCTGCGATCCACCGCCCCGTGGGTGGATCGCGGCACGCGCTGTGCTCTTGCTGGCACTGGCACCGTGATCGACTGACATCTCCCTCTGCATGCGCTGGACCCACACGCCGCTCCCGGCCGATGAGGTCGAGGCGCTCAGCAAACGCGCCGGCGTTAGCCGGGTGCTGGCGGAGCTTTTGTTGCGCGCCGGCCTGCGCGACAGCGACGCCACCACGGCGTTTTTGCAACCGGCGCTCGCCGGCCTCAACGATCCCTTTCTGCTCCGCAATCTCACCGCGGCGGCCGCGCGACTCGCGCAGGCGATTGCCCGGCGCGAGCAGATCGTCGTGCTCGGTGACTACGACGTCGATGGCGTCAGCAGCACCGCTCTGCTGGTGATGGTGCTGCGGCGCTTCGGGCTGAACCCGCGCTTTGTCGTGCCGCGCCGCTCCGAAGACGGCTACGGGCTGTCACGCAGCGCGATCGATCGCGCCTTGGAAGGAGGGAAGCCCGATCTCTTCATCGCGCTTGATTGCGGCACCAATTCCCATGCCGAGGCGGCTTATCTCCGCGCTCAGGGCATCGATGTCATGGTGATCGACCATCATCGTTCGAAAGAACAGGCGCTCGATGATGAGTGCCTCCTGATTAATCCGCACGTCAATGCCTGTGCGGACAACAGCGATGGCGCCTGGCGGAATCTTTGCACCGTGGGTTTGGTCTTCAAGCTGTGTCACGGATTGCTGAAGCAACTTAGGGCGGAGAATCATCCGGTGGCCTTCCGGGTCAAACTGCGGGATCATCTTGATCTTGTCGCCCTCGGGACGGTGGCGGATCTCGTGCCGCTGCTCGGTGAGAATCGGATTCTCGCCCGGCACGGACTCCGGATCCTGCAGGAGACGCAGCGCCCCGGTTTGCGGGCGTTGATGGAGGTCGCTGGAGTGAAACCGTCCCAAGGGATCACGCCGACCGATATTTCGTTCCGGCTCGGACCTCGCATCAATGCCAGCGGGCGGCTGGCGGATGCGGCGCTGTCGGTTGATCTGCTGCTCAGCGACGAGCCAGTATTTTGTCGGGAAACGGCTCTGCAACTCGATGTGTTCAACCGCGAGCGGCAAGAGATCGAGCGCGCGATCACGGAGGAAGCGGAGCGGTTTATCGAGTCGGAGTTTCTTGCGCATGCGGGCGTGGTGCTGTTCGCGGAGAATTGGCATCCAGGCGTCGTCGGAATCGTCGCTGGCCGGGTGACCCGGAAGTATAACCGGCCGTGTGTGGTGCTCGGAAACGAAGGAGACATGGCGAAAGGCTCGGGGCGAAGCGTGGACGGGATTAACCTCGTCGACGTCCTCGGTACCTGCGGAGAGCATCTGACGAGCTGGGGCGGGCATCCGATGGCGGTGGGCGTGGCTCTGCCGAAAGTGCATTTGGACGCCTTTCGGTCCGGCTTTACGGAAGCGGTGCGCGTGCACGCCGGAGACGACATCGCGGAAGCGCGCTTGGATCTCGCGGTCTGGCTGACGCCGGAGCAGATCACGGAGCGGCTGATGGACGAGATGGATTCGTTACATCCCTTTGGTCAGGGAAATCCGGAGCCCGTGTTCGGGGTCAAAGGCGTGGTGTTGCGGCACCCTCCGGAGATTTTCAAAGACCAGCATTTCCGGTTCTTCTTTGATGATGGACGGGGGCGTCGCCTGCATGGTGTGGCCTGGAAGATGGCGCACCGGAAGCCGCCGCTGGGAACGCCGATCGACCTCGCGGTCGAGTTGAAGTGGAATCACTTCAACCATCGGAAGCTGCTGCAAATCGGCCTGATCGACTGGCGCGTGGCGGGGTGAGAGGAGAGCCTTCGCCGGATCGACAGCAGGAACATCGATTCGGTTGGTTCAAACGGAGATGGGTGGCGCTCGGACGGAAGCACAGATGCGCCGGCAAAGTTATCTTCGCGAAAGCCAGCGCCTCATTCACTGATCGTGCTCCAATGTATACTGGAAGGCCGCTGAGGTTCGGACGACCGACGAGGCGCCGCGGCGCAAATAGACGAAAATTATGGCTCGGAAGGGGTTTTAAGGTTCAAAGGCAGGTTGTATTTCCGATTACTCCACCCCCTTTCCGCCATGTACTCTCCCAGTCGTCGCTCATTTCTGAAAAACTCAGCTCTCGCCACCGGCGCGGGCGTGGCGGCCAGCCTGTTGCGGCCGTCGGTGTGGGCCGCGCCGGCCGGCTCCAACGATGCCATCCGGGTCGCGATCATCGGACTCGGCACGAAGGGCCGGCAGCACCTGCAGGTGCTGGCGGCGCGCAATGACGTTCGCGTTACTGCCCTGTGTGATCTTGACCAGACGGCGCTGAGTAGCGCGCTGAAGGGCGAGGAGGCGAAAAAAATCGCGCCGTTCACCACCACTGATCCCCGGGAGATCATGGCGCGCCCCGACGTCGACGCCGTGATTGTCGCCGCCGGCAACCACTGGCACGCGCTGCTCTCCGTCTGGGCCTGTCAGGCGGGCAAGGATGTCTATTGTGAGAAACCGATGACCCACACGGTGTGGGAGGGCCGCAAGATGATCGAGGCCGCCCAGAAATATGGCCGTATCGTTCAGGTCGGCACGCAGTATCGCTCGGAGAAGGGACTGAATGAAGGGATCAAATTCATCCACTCCGGCCAACTCGGGAAGTTGAAGCATGTCCACGCGGTCTACTATGGCCCGCGCGGTTCCATTGGGCAGCGCAATCCGTGGTATCCGACCAACCTCAACTATGACCTGTTCTGCGGGCCCACGCCCATGGTGCCGCTCGAGCGCAACAAGCTGCACTACGACTGGCACTGGACATGGGACACCGGCAATGGCGAGCTCGGCAACAACGGCGTGCATATCCTCGATGCCGCCATGCGTATCGTTCAATCAGATACGCCCGCCCGCCGGGTGCTCGGGATCGGCGGCCGGTATGTCCATGGCGGCGCCGCAGAAACGCCGAACGCGCAAATCGCCGTCTACGACTTTCCCAACGCTCCGGTGATTTACGAAGGCCGCGCGCTCACCGCCAAACCCGGGGTGAGCTACATGGATGCCGTGGCCGGGATTCGCGTCGGGGTGGTCGCGTATTGTGAAGGTGGTTACCTGACTGGGCTCACGGGTTCGATGGCTTACGACAACGCCGGCAAGTTGATCCAGAAGTTCGCTGGCGACGGCGGCGGGTTGACGCATATGTCGAACTTCCTCTCCGCCATCCGCAGTCGCAACGCCAGCGAGCTGGCGGCCCCGGTGACGATTGGCCACGTGTCGGCCTCGCTCTGCCATTACGGCAACATTTCGCTCCGCATCGGTCAACCGGCCGATTCCGCCACGATCGCGCAGTCGCTCGCTCCGATTCCGGCGGCCGCCGCCATTACGGACGGCATGAAAAAGCACCTGGCCGTGCACGGCGTCGACGTCGAACAGCAGAGGCTCGCCCTCGGTGACTGGCTTCAGGTGGACGGCGCGCAGGACACCGTGGCGAGCGTAAGTTCCACCGACCCGGCCCGGCTAGAACGTGCCCGTTACCTGGTGCACGAGGTGCAGCGTCCGCCGTATGTCATCCCGGAACAGGTGTGAATGGGGGCTGGCGCTCCCGGCTCCAAAGTATTCCGGTGCGGATCGGTGAGCGGCCGCCGGGCGGCATCTTTCGGTCGCTCCCATAGACTGCGCCGGAGGTATTACCTGAAAAGATCGGTCGCGGTCTGGCATGTCTGTAACCGGTAACAGGCAGACCCTATGGTTCGGCGCCCGCTGCAAGCGCGCTTCAAAGCCGGCCAGCGAGGTGCGCAAGCGCGCCCGCTGCGCTCGCTCGTTCGTCGCCACGATGCAGTTGGATCCTCTCGTCGTTGGATTTGGGTTCGGCATGGTTCGCCGCCCATCGTAGCAGAACCACGCCGTTGAGTTACGCACGCTTGCCGAAGCTACACGCCACAACTACGCGAGGTTCGGGGAACCTTTTGAATTCGGTCAAAACTACCAATTAACCAGCATATACGAATCGAAAGCGGAGCACTTCCGTGCGCGTTACATTCCGCACAACCTCAAAATTTATTACTTTCAACAGCCGGGATGGACGGAGGTCTTTCCTTTCATATCAGGGACTGCGAAGCGGGATGGACCGCGCGGATATCTAGGCGAGTGGAACGAGCCGGTTTGTGGCATCGCTTTAACACTACCGTTTCTTTGGCTCGCGCTCGTATTGCCGTTTGCCACCAAGGATCGTGAAAGAGGCGAGGCGTCAGAAGTCCGCAGCATCATTGGGGCGGTGGGCTTGTGCTTCCTCGGGATGTCCAGTGTCACATTAGCATACTTTCTCGCCACTCCACGATATATGGCGGATTTTACTCCCACCCTGGCTTTGCTTGCCGCGGTGGGAGCACTAGTAGTTGAGCGGATGGCGAGTAGGCGACGGTGGAAACGGTCGGCTATGATCGCTATCGTAGCATTGAGTGTAGTCACAGTGGTGATGGGATTTTTGATCAGTTTCGACTATCACAATCGAATGCTGAAACAGCTTTGGCCGGACGGCTGGAAGTCATTAGAGCTGCTCTTCTCGCGGTATGAACCGGAGAGATAGGTAACACAAAAAACCGCCCCGCACGGAAATAATCGGACTACATGTCTCGAATATTGTGGTGCAAACCGAAGGAGCCCGAAACGACGCGACGTTGCCGGTGATCCAGTCCCAATCGGAATACCATCAAGAGTGGCAGTTCCGGCGCAAGGACGGGTCGGTATTTGGGGGGGAAGTCATCGAGACCATGATGCCGGATGGGAATCTGATGGGTCTGATTCGAGACGTGACGGAACGAAAAAATGCGGGCGTCAGCGAAAGGGGAGTTGGACCTCAAAGCGGCGCTCGATGAGCACGCGATTGTGGCGATCACCGATCCCCAAGGCCGGATCACCTATGTGAACAATAAGTTTTGCGCGATTTCAAAATATCCACGGGCGGAGCTGTTGGGACAGGATCACCGGATCATCAACTCCTCGCATCATTCGTCGGAGTTCTTTCGCGAGCTGTGGGCCACGATCGGTCGCGGCGGGGTATGGCATGGAGAGATTCAGAACCGGGCGAAGGAACAGCAACGCAAGCTCATCCAGCTCTGGCCGATCCTTGACGAAGCGCTGCGATTGCTTCGGGCGACGATTCCGACGACGATTCAATTTGATACATCCCTGGTGCGCCGGGGCCCGATGGTGCTGGCCGACCCCACCCAGATTCACCAACTCGTGATGAATCTTGCGACCAATGCGTCTCATGCGATGAAGGATCGTCCCGGCCGTTTGGGGGTCACACTTGAAAGTATCCATGCCGATGCGGATCTGGTGGCGCTCAACCCCGGACTGCGGATCGGCGCGTATATGCTCCTAACTATTAAGCGACACCGGTCACGGGATGGATTCCGGGACGCTGAGCCGAATTTTCGATCCATTTTTCACCACCAAGAAGGCCGGTGAAGGCACGGGCCTGGGGCTCGCGGTCGTGCATGGGATTGTAAAGAATCACGATGGCGTGATCACGGTGGCCAGCCAGCCCGGTCAAGGGACCCGCTTTCAGGTTTATCTTCCTGCCCAGCCGGGAGAGATCGCGGAGGCCGTTGCGGCTCCCAGTGAGACGCCGCGAGGTCAGGGGCAGCAAATTCTCTTTGTGGATGATGAAGCGACTCTCGCGCTCATGGGGAGAATCGCCTTGGAGCGCCTCGGTTATAAAGTCGATTCGTACACGGTGCCGGCCGATGCGTTGACGGCGGTGCGCTCAGGCGCAAAGAACTACGATCTCGTCATCACTGATCTCACGATGCCGGGGATGAACGGCACGGACCTGGCGGAACAGCTGCTACGGCTTCATCCGGATCTGCTGATCATTCTTACCACAGGTTACAGCGCGACCCTCACCTGGGAGAAGGTACGGGCCTTGGGCATTCATGATATGCTACTGAAACCCGTTACGATCCACGGGCTCGGTGAGCTGGTCCATCGCGTGCTCACGGAACGAGCGTCCCGCCGGCCGTAATGGGTTTACCAGTACGGTCAGCGGCTGATTTTGACGTTCTTGGTCGCGCCGGCCTTTTTGGCGGCCGGAGCAGGTGGCAGCGGAAGGACCTGCGCGCGGGCCGCCCACGCATCCCATTGCGCAATGAGTTTCTTCAAATCAGCAGGACGCTCAGCGGCGAGATCGCGGAGCTCGGTGCGATCCAGCGCGAGATCGTAGAGCTCCCATTGGCCGCTGCCCCGGCGGTCATACATCTGGGGCGGTGAAAACACCGCCTTCAGATCGCCCGTGCGGACGGCTTTGAAACCATATTGCTCCCAATAAAATGAGCGTGGCGCGGCCGTTGGATTCGACGACGCGGTCAGGATCGGAATGAGGCTGCGGCCTTCCAGCCGTGTCGTTGGTTTTCCATTACGCTGCGCCGGGTAGCTCGCACCACTGACCTCCAGCGCGGTGGGCATGATGTCGGTCAGATAACCGGGCGTGGAGACGACGGCGCCGGGTTTGGTTTTCAACCCGGCCGGCCAGTGGACAATGAGCGGGGTGGAGATGCCGCCTTCGTGGAGCATCGACTTGAATTTGCGAAATGGAGTATTGGAGGCGTTGGCCCAACCGGTGCCGTATGAAACATTACCCGCAAAGTCCGGATCGTTGATCCGGGCCTGCGGCTGGCCGCCAAGATCCGTGTAGGGCTCGGCGCAACCGCCGTTATCCGAGAGAAAAATGAGCAGTGTAGTCTCGAGTTTTCCCTGTTCGCGCAAGGTGGCGACGAGGCGTCCAATGTTCCAATCCATCCGCTGCACCTGCGCGGCGTAGACGGCCATGCGGTAATCGAGATCGGTTTTCTGCGCGTCGGTTAACACGTCCCAAGCGCGGGCTCCTTCATCCCGTTGCGAGAGTGGCCAGTCGGGGCTGACGATGCCGAGTTGTTGCTGACGCGCGTGACGATCGGTGCGCAGCTGATCCCAACCGGACCGGTAGCGCCCCGTGAATTTCGCGATATCATCCGGCCGCGCGTGCAGCGGCCAGTGCGGTGCCGTGAAAGCCAGATAGAGAAAAAAGGGTGCGTCGCTGGTGTGCTCACGGACCGTCGTTATTGCGAAATCGGTGAATGCGTCGGTTGTATAATAATCGGCGTTCGTCGGTGGAGGGAGCGGTTCGTTATCGAGGGTGAGTCCGCGCACGCCCTCGGGTTTGAAATAACTGGAGGCGCCCGACAGAAGTCCGTAAAAGCGGTCAAAACCGCGTTGCAGAGGCCATTTCGAGCGGTCCCCCTGTCCGAGGTGCCACTTGCCGGCGAGATAGGTTCGGTAGCCGGAGGGTCGAAGGGCTTCGGCGAGTGTTACACTCTGGTCATTCAAGTGACCCAGGTAGCCTTCGACTTGCGGGGCGTTCGCTCCGATTTCAGCGAGGCGCCCCATGCCGGCTTGATGCGGATGCAGGCCCGTGAGGAGCGCGGCGCGCGTGGGCGAGCAGCGCGCCGTATTATAAAACTGCGTGAAGCGGAGTCCGCCGGCGGCGAGCGCATCCAGATGCGGCGTGGGGATTTCGGAGCCGTAACAGCCGATGTCGGAAAAGCCCATGTCATCGGCCATGATGAGCACGATATTGGGCTTCGGGCGTTCGGCGGCGGTGGCGGAAGCGGCGAAGCACCCGACCCACAGCAGCGAGGTAACCAAGATCAGGCGGGGGGTTTTAACTTGAATAGGCATCATCGAATTAAGTGGCAGCGGAAAATTCTGATCGGAGACACACGTGGCAGAAAGGATTGGCAGGGCGGGTTGCGGTCTCGGATCACTATTTCTGGGGTTGCTTCGCCTTGTTGCCCTTGGCCGTCCCGGCAGGCCGCGTGACAAGTGTAACCGGTTCGCCGATACGAATAGGCTGACCAAACACGGTCCCCTGGTCGCCCTGCTGTTTCATCCACGCGGTGAGTTCGGCGCGCAGGGAAGCGAGGCGGCCGGCGTGTCGGGAATCGGCGGCGAGGTTGTGTTGTTCGTGTGGGTCGACCGTGAGATCGTAGAGTTCTTCCGCGGGCTGCTCAGTAAAGCGCCTGACGATGGTGGCGGCCGCGGGTGACGTCCTGGCCGCGGCCAGCCAGGTTTTCCAATACACATTTCCAACGGTATCGGAGTCGACTCGCGTGACGTGCGAGTGACGCTGAAATTCGGGATGGAGATTGCGGATGTACTTCCAGTCGCGAGTGCGGACACTGCGGCTGGGGTAGACGTTGTAGTCACCGTCGCCGCTCTGCGTGGTGAAAACGCGCTCGCGATGCGTGGTGGTGGTGCCGCGCAGGATTCCGGCGAACGACTGGCCGTCGAGCCCGGAGGGGACCCGGCCACCAGCCAGTTCGATGAACGTCGGCAGCAAGTCAGGCCAGCAGACCAGCGCGTCATTGGTCACGCCGGGTTTGATGCGTCCGGGCCAAACGATGATCAGGGGTGTACGGATGCCGGCGTCGTAAAGCGTCCATTTGGCGAAGGGCCATTGGGCGCCGTGGTCCGAGGTATAAACGAAAAGAGTGTCACCCGGTATTTTCTCGCGGACGAGTGCGCGGACTTCGCCGAGCAACGTGTCGGCTTTGGTCACATCGGTGAGGTATTGTGCCCGCTGCGTGCGGGTCACGGGAGTATCAACGTGAGTGGGCGGCAGCGTGAGGGCGGCGGGATCGTAGCCCTCGTTGGCGCTCCAGGGGGCGTGCGGATGACGTGTGCCGACGAAGAGGCAGAGCGGTTTCGACCGGTCGCGTGTAGCGAGGAATTTTGCGACAGCGGAGGTTTCGGAGAAACCAGGATTCGGTCCCTCGATGACGTCGAAACCATGGTCCTTGGCGTAGGTGTTATGGGCGACTTTGCCAATGGCCGCGACCTCATAGCCGAGGGCGCGCAGGACAGGCGGGAGCGAGGCGACACCCGCGCGCTTCGGCATGTGGTTGGGCTCGGCCCCATTGCGGGCGGGCCAGAGCCCGGTGAGCAAGGCGGTGCGGCTGGGGCCACATGCGGGCGACGCGACAAAAGCGTGCGTGAACTTCATTCCCTCGCTGGCGAGGCGTGTCATCTGGGGCGTGCGGACTTCCTTTGAGCCGTAAGGTTCGCCATCCAGCTGGCTCTGATCGTCGGTAATGAAAACGACTATATTAGGTCGTGTCTCCGCCGCGAACGAGGAAGCGACGAAGACGATGGTCAGGAGAAGGAAGGCAGCAAATCTCATGCAGGGTGGGCAGGATGATGTATTCAGGAGGTGGATGCCGTGACTGCCTCGAGAACCGGCTTGGCGCGTCCCGTGAAGTTTACCTCATTACGGGTTAAATCCCTTTTCTCGCGCCGTCGGTGCCCGGGTACGTCACTGTTTGCCATAGACCGGCGGCGTCCAGTTGGGCGGCAGCTTGCCCTGTGGTTTCACGCCGGTCGAGCCGGCGGGAATGGGGCGCTCCGCCGCTGTCAGCGGCGGAAGGTTGTCGGGCAGGTGCTGGATTTTGAGATCCTTGAACTGAACCTTCATCGCGGGGCCGACGTGTACTTGCATACCCAATACGCCTTCGAGCGCGCGCCCCTTTGCGTCGAGATCGATGAGATCGGCGGTCGGGTGTCCATCAATCCAGTGCTGGTGATGATTGCCGCGCACGAGGACCCGATACTCGCGCCACTCGTCCGGTGCGAACTCCTTCACCGGCATTTTGCCGACAATCCACGGCTGACCATCGGGTGCGACGATGACCTTTTCGCCGGTGTGCGAGAGGATGCGCCGGCCGCGCTCTTCGTACAGCATGCCGTTGTAGTTGGGGTTGTTTGCCACGATGTCGCACTGATATCCGCTCACAATATCAAGGCCGATCTCGGGACGCATCGCGCCGCGGTACTGCAGTCCGCTGTTGCCGCCGGCAGTGATCTTCACTTTCACCCGCAGGTCGAAGTTTCGAATCGTGGAGCCGGTCCACGTTAGAAAGCGATTGCTCTTCAGGGTGCCGTCGGTCTTGCCGGTGATCGCGCCGTCTTCCACAGACCAAAACTGCGAGTCGCCGGACCAGCCGTTGAGGTTGCGGCCGTTAAAGAGCGTTACGAATCCGTCGGGACCGGGCTTGATGGTAACGGCGGCCGAGGCGACGGGATGCGGTTCGGTGGACGCCTGAAAGCCGCCCTTCAATGGGTCGAGTGCTCCGCCGTATTGCTTGACCAACTGTTGGGTGCGCGCGCGCATCGCTTTCAGGGTTTCGGCGTGCGCGGGATCGGCGGCGAGGTTCTTCAGTTCGTCCGGATCGTTTTTCAGGTCGTGGAGAAACTCGTAATCATGATCGAAGTAGCGCGCGTATTTGAAGCGCTCGGTGCGCACGCCTTCGTAGGCGGGAATGCGATTCCGCACGGCGAAGTGTTCGTGGAACGTCTCGGTGCGCCAGTCGGAGGGTTTTCCGCCGGTCACCAGTGGCTTCAAACTGCGGCCCTCGTATTTTTCCGGCACCGGTACGCCGGCCCAATCGAGAAACGTCGCGGGTAGATCGAGATTGAGGGCGAGAGCGTCGCTCACCTTGCCGCGTTGCGCTTTCTCCAAACGCGGATCGGCGATGATGAGCGGCACGCGCAGGGATTCCTCAAAGTGCGACCACTTGCCGGCCAGGCCGCGGTTGCCCATGTGAAAACCGTTATCGGCGGAGTAAACGATGATGGTGTTGTCGGCGAGGCCGGCCTCCTCCAGCACCTTGAGCAAACGCCCGATTGCGTGGTCGATGCCGGTGGTCATGCGCAGATAGGCGCGCATGTTGGTTTGATATTTCTGTTCGGTATTCCAACGCCAGAAGAAGCGTTCGCGCGTGATGCTGGTCTTAAAAAAAACGGGGAGCGCCTCGAAGATGGCGGGATCGTTGAGCCGCGGCGGAGCCATCTCGCGGTCTTCGTAAAGCCCGTCGGCGGATTGCGGCCAGGCGAAGTGACCGATACCGGGTCGGCGGTCACCGTCCTCGGCGTGCCCCGCATTGAACCATAGGTTGAGCGCGAAGGGCTTGTCCTTCGATTGCTGTTTCACGAAGTCGATGCCGCGATCCACAATGAGATCGGTTTCATGACGCAGGGAGCCGTCGGGCATTTTCTTGAAATAGGGATTGCGGAAAATTTCTTCAAACGCGTCGAAGTGCTCCTCGGGTTTGTAGCCGGCGGGCATTTTTGCGTGCCACTTGCCGAAGAAGCCGGTGCGATAGCCGTTCGCGCGCAGGAGATCCGGGTAGAGCGTCTGAGCGGCATCCGCGCGGGTCTGCTCGGGATTCTGTGGGGTGCCGTAGCTGCGCCCGGTGAGGCCGGTGAGGATCGTCGTTCGGCTGACCCAGCAGATGGACTGGCCGACAAACGCGTTTTGGAACCGCACGCCCCGAGCGGCGAGCGCGTCGATGTTCGGCGTCTGCGCGAGCGGATGCCCGTACGCTCCGAGCGCGCTGGCGGTCTGGTCGTCGGCGAAGAAAAAGATGATGTTCGGTCGTGAGTTGGATGCAGCTTTCGCGAACGACGCTGAGCCGCAGACGAGCGCGAAAGACATTAAGAGCGTGAGGAAACGAGTCATGGTTAGCGGGGGAGAATGGGTTTCGCGAAGGAGGGATTGGAAGGGAGGCTCACGGATTAAAGCATGAGGGGCGTTCGGGCAGTAAGATTTCGGAGCCGGACGCGACCTCGTTTGATCGCTCGCATCCAAGCGTGGGCATTTGGGAACGGAGCGCGACAAAGAAGAACGCCGAGGCGGGTTGCCGGGCAGACTGGAGGTGGTGCCCGCCGCGTTTATGGGGACTTTTTTTGTTTCGGAGTCCGCGCTTTTTTACGTGCGGCCAGGGCATCGTCGTCGGGATCGGCGGCGCGAGCAAGGGGCTTCCCGTCGAGGTAAAAGTCGAAATAGTTGATCCACGCGGCGGCCATGGGGCCGTTGGTCAGGCCGGGTGGGTTGAGGCCGGCGCTCCACGCGGTGAGCTTGGCGCGGAGGCGCGCGGCGATGTCGGGATGTTGTGCGGCGAGGTTATGTTTCTCTTCGAGGTCGGTGCCGAGGTCGTAGAGGTATTCGCGATCGCCACCGCGGAGCAGTTTCCAGTTGCCCTCACGAATCGCGGACTGCGCGATCCAGCGCCAATAGAGGGCATCGTGCGGCGGAGTCTTGATCTCGCCTTTGAGGTACGGAAGGAGGTTCACGCCGTCGAGATCGCCGGGCTCGGTCTGGATTCCGGCCAGTGCGGACGCCGTAGCCGCAACATCGAGGGCGCTCACCGGATGCGCGTAGGACTGGCCGCCAGGAATCGTGCCGGGCCAGGCAATCACGAAGGGCACATGCATGCCGCCCTCGGACAGCATGCCTTTCTCGCCATTGAGCGGAGTGTTGAGACTGCCGTCCCAGCCGGGACCGCCGCCCGGGGTGTCGGCCTTGGTAATTTTTAGCGGAGCCCCATTGTCACCAATATAGAAGATGAGGGTTTTTTCGGTGAGGCCGTGTTTCTTCAACGTCGCGGTAACGAGGCCGACGCCATCATCCACGGCCGAGAGCATGGCGAGGGCCTGACGGCGGCGCTCCGGCATTTTTCCCGGGAAGCGGTCGAGGTAGCTTTGGGGCGCATCGAGCGGGACATGCGGGGCGCGATAGGCGACGTAGAGAAAGAACGGTTCGTCCTTGTAACGTTCGATGAGGGCCGCCGCGACGCGGCTGCATCCGTCAATATGATACATCGCAGGCGGCAGAGTGCCCATCGGACGGTCTTGTCCGTCGAGGGTAATGTTGGCAGAGAAAGGGCCCTGGCTGTTTTGCGCGAAGACATGTTTGAAGCCATGCTTCGTGATCTCGGAGGTGGGACCGAGATGCCATTTGCCAAACTGAGCGGTGGCGTAGCCGGCCTGTTGGAGCCGGGTGGCGATGGTGGTTTCGCGGTCGAAGCCTTCGAGCGAGTCGCCGTTGCCATCGACGTAGAAGCGGGCCTGGAATTTGCCAACCATCAGACCGGCGCGCGACGGCACGCATTGCGGCGCGGTGCTGTACCCGTGTTTAGCCAACACCCCGCTCCGAGCGAGCGCATCCACGTGCGGGGTCTTGATGTCCGTCATGACACCTTGGATACCGAGGTCCGCATAACCGTGATCGTCAGTGTAAAAAACAACGATATTGGGTTTCGACGGGTTCGCGCCGGACGTGGTGTTTGCATCCGCTACGATGGCAATGGGGCCAATCATGCTGAGCGCGATGAGCACGAGAATGGGGGGTAGTTTCATTTGAATTCAGGGGTTTATTTTAACCACAGATTACACCGATGAGCACGGATCCAGAGGATTATTAATGAAGAGGCACCGACCGCAATTCATGCCGGCTTTCTTTTTGCCCGTGACGAGGGGCCGACGCTTGTCGATTTG
>Ga0163150_10003800_pt1 | contig 20852 bp, 23 predicted proteins | sample OliLakLV19P2IB_FD_148628 | JGI IMG/M metagenome (GOLD analysis project Ga0163150, IMG submission 148628) | Freshwater microbial mat bacterial communities from Lake Vanda, McMurdo Dry Valleys, Antarctica - Oligotrophic Lake LV.19.P2.IB | ecosystem: Environmental > Aquatic > Freshwater > Lake >...
GCTTTCACCAACCAGCGGCGATTGAAAACCTGCGTGGGGTCGCTGTCCTTGCCCCAGGCGATCTCAGCGGGCTCGAGGTTCGCATGCGCCCGGATCAGGCTTTGGGCGATCCGTGCCGGCAACGAGGCAACGTACGCGGGATCTGGATCGCTCTGGAACGCCGGCGTCATCGTCGCGCAACTATGCGAGTGGGTCGCACTGATCAGCATGTGCGCCGCCGGGACGCCCGTTTGGCGGGAGGCAATCACCTTCGCAGCTTCACACACGTCGCGGGGAATCATACAGGAATCCACTACGCAGAGAATGATCGTATTCTGCCCGTCATGCAGCGCGATGCTGCGCGCGTGCATGGGATCGGTAACGTTGGTACTAAAGGCGCCACGCATGCCGCCGTTGATGGGACTCGGCAGCTGGGTCGGCGTAATGTCGTGAGCGTGCGCGCCAGCCCGGAGCTGCCCAGTCGCAGCCGCGCCAGAAAGCGAAGCACCATACGCCAGAGCCAAGGTGATAAAAAGCAGTCGGATCATGTTCTCGTGGATTAAATTCCCCCTCAACGTCCAAGCTTGAGTTTTAAGCCCGGGACCTGAGCTCCCTTCCCTTGTCTTCCATTCAGCCCCGATTATACATCACAAATCTGCACAGCCTGCGCAAGTGAAGTTACCTTGTCGCGCAACGGAATGAATTCCTGCCCGACGAAGCCGGTGTATCCAATCTCGAGGAGCGCGTGCATCAACGCGCGGTAGTGAATCTCCTGCGTATCATCGATTTCATTACGCCCGGGGACGCCGGCGGTATGAATATGACCAATATACGGAGCATGCTGCTTCAGCCGCCGGATCAAGTCACCGTGCATGATCTGCACATGATAAAAATCGAACAACACCTTCATCCGCTCGGAGCCGATCTGGCGGCAGATTTCGACGCTCCGTTCCAGGTCATCACAGAAGTAATCCGGATGGCCCTTCATGGTGACATCCACCGTGGAGTTGAGCATTTCCAGGCAAAGCGTCACGCGCTTCTCCTCGGCGAAGCCGACGATTTGCTTCAAGCCGTCGACCATAGTGCGAATTCCGTCCTCATCCGAGATTCCGCGTCGGAAGCCCGAGAACGTAATGACGCGCTGCACTCCGGCGGCGGCGCATTCCTCGATGCGTTTCCGCAGGATCGTGAGGCACTCCGCGTGCTCGGAGCGATGAGCAAACCCCTTGGCGAATCCGTGACTGCCCGCAATCGCGGGCGTTAAACCGAGCTCTTTTAACAGGGGCCAGTGCGACGTCGCGACGAGTTCGACTGATTGAAGTCCCATTGCGGCCGCGTGCCGGGCGAGTTCCGGGACCGGCATCGGGTTGAAGCACCACGGCACCACGGATTGTCGAATGCGCCCATTCTTCACCCGATAGGGCGGTGCGCCGTCGGAGGCGGCGACTTGCGCCGAGGCGCCTCCGGCACAGGCGAGGAGGGCCGTGGCGGCGAATCCTTTTAGGGCAGTGCGACGGGGAAAAGGCGCAGCAGACATGCGCCTATCTCTGGTCATCGCCGGGCCCGCGTCGAGCCTTTGCTCGCATTTGCCACTTTCCCAGAAGGATCGTCTTTGTGGTTTAGCGGCTTGGGGGTGATACAGGCATTCCTGCCTGTTCCGTGATTCGGATGACCGAGGTCGGAGGACAGACAGGAATGTCTGTTTCACTCCGAAATCACGCCCGAAACCGGAGGAGAATTTCGTCGCGGGTGAGAAACCCATCGCGATTCACGTCGAGGTGAGCGAGGCTCGAGTTGGCGTTGGCAATTTCCATGGGTTGCAGGATGCCATCGTTGTTCGCGTCGAGCTGATGGAACAGATTGAAAATCGCCGTCGCGCGGGCAGAAACCGGATGTGCCACGTTCACTTCCGCGCGCCGGGCGGGATTCACGCGAACGGGCGAGGCCAGTTCGACCGCGGTGAGAAAGCCATCTCCGTCAAGATCAAGCGCGCTCAGGGTGATGGCCGCGTAGGTCATTTCCGAGGTGGAGATCACGCCATCGCGATCGAGATCGAGCACGCTCAACAGAGACGGTGCGGCCGGCGAACGGCGGGAACTCGTTTCCGGCTGGATAACGGAAGCAGTCGCGAGGGTTGACGTGCCGAGAACAATTGCGGCGAGGAGGGAGATGCGGCGGGTATTCATGAGGATGTTCCGCGGCTTGGTTCCTCCAATCACCGGGCGGTGATTGAATGCAAAGGAACTGCTTTGGACATAGAGGAAGACGCCGCGATTGTAAGCCGACGGCTTCGGTTACGGGGAGATTTGTTAAGCCTGCGTAAACGCACGAAATCATCCTGAAACGCCCTCCCTCGCGGCCTCCTCGATCCCAGTCATCGTTCGCGGCCGAAGTCTGACACCGAACCATTCGAATCTTCCCCCACCTCCGCCATTGCCAAGCGGCCTCCGGGTAACCACAAGATTACCCACTCTCACCCTCCTCCTTTTTCATGAGCCTCTACTTCCCGTCGACCCGCCGCTCCTTCCTTAAAACCCTCGGGACCGCCAGCCTCGCGGCGCCGTTCTTTGCGCGCAATCTCCACGCCGCCCAGCCGAGCCGCGTGCTGCGCCATGCCAGTTTCGGGGCCGCCGGGATGGCTTGGGCCGACATCCAGGCGATCTGCAGCAACCCTTTCGTGAAACTCGTCGCCGTGGCCGAGGTGGACTTGAACCGCCTCAAGCAGGTCAAGGACGCGCATCCTGATGTGAAGGTTTACCAGGATTGGCGCGAGCTGCTCGACAAGGAGGGTCGCCAACTCGACTCGGTCAATGTCTCCACCCCCGATCACATGCACGCGCCGATCGCGGTCTCCGCCATGCAGCTCGGCAAACACGTGTACTGCCAAAAGCCCCTCACGCACTCGATTCATGAGACCCGCGTTCTCACGGAACTCGCCCGGGAAAAGAAGCTCATCACGCAGATGGGCATTCAGATTCACTCTCAGAAAGTCTATCGCCAGGCCGTCGCCATCGTGCAGAGCGGCATTATCGGCAAGGTGAAGGAAGTCCACACTTGGAGCAGCAAGAAGTGGGGCGACACCGGCCAGCCATCCTCAAAAGCCGATCCGATTCCAGCCGGTTTCAACTGGGACCTTTGGCTCGGTGGCTGCGCGGAGCGTCCCTTTGTGGCTGACTACTATCACCCTGGCAACTGGCGCAAGCGGCTCGAGTTCGGCACCGGAACGTTTGGCGACATGGGCTGCCATATCTTCGATCCTGTGTTCGAGGCACTCGCCTTGACCGCGCCGATCTCACTCCGCTCCGAAGGCCCACAGCCGGACAAGTGGAACTGGTCGATCAACGCGAACATCCGCTACGTTTTCCCCGGCACCAAATTCACCGAAGGCAAGACCGTCGCGGTCACCTGGTACGATGGCGACCAACGCCCGCCAGCCGGGATCCGCGCCCTCATCGCCACGCCGACGCCCGCCGCCGTCGCTGGCGTCGATGACTCCGGCAAGAAGCAGCGAGTCAGCGGAGCCAATGAAGGTTCGATCATCATCGGCACAGAGGGCGTGCTGCATGTCCCTCACATCGCGACGCCAAAGCTGTTTCCGGTCGCGAAGTTCGCCGACTACAAACTTCCCGATATCCCAGGCTCCCATCACTGGTCCGACTGGGCGGAAGCCTGCGTCGGCGGTAACGCGAAGCCGCTCGCTCCCTTCGATTATTCGGGACCGCTCACGGAGACGATTCTCCTCGGCAGCGTCGCGGTGCGCTTCCCCCAGACGACCTTGCAATGGAATTCCGCGAAGCTGCGCTTCGACAACGAAAAAGCCGCCAACCAGTACGTCCGCCGCACCTATCGGAAAGGGTTTCAGGTCGCCGGGCTCTGATGATCGAGATCGCTTTCACCGCAGAAAACTCGGACCGGCTTCCCGCCGGTCCGAGTGCTTTCAGCTGGGGGTAGTCGAAGGGTATTCGGGACCGCCCTAGCGGACTGGCCCTGCCTCGCTCCGGGATTTGTTGCGGGAAGTCCCGTTGCCTGCCCCGCAAATCGCACCCTCACTCGCGCCTCCAGCCAGATGCTTACCCCGGAGGATCACGCATTTATCGCCCGTGCCGCGCTGATTTTATCCGCCGTGCACATCACACTCGACCCGCTCCGGTCGGCATTTGTTTGATCGCTTCACGAGCCGCGCAAAATCCCCTGCTTCGTCCGCCCGTTCCTCCGTTATCCCGGCTGCGGAGCCAAGCTCTGGCTCGCGGGACCGGCCATCCCCGAGGAGGCGTCTGCCTGTGCGAGGCACGCAGACAGGCGGGCAACCGAAGCGTGGACCTGCTGCTACACGGGCGCGCGCGGCATGGGTGCGCTGGAATTTGTTCCGGCGTTGGGGCCGGAACCGCGCAAAGCGGCGAAGATCGAGATCGATGCGCTGGTGCGGCTGGCGGGCGAAGTGTTGATGCATCGCGGGGATTTGCAGGGGCACTTCCACGGAGCCCGACAGGAGAAGGTGCTGCGGGATATCCTGCACGTGGGAACTTCCGCCGGTGGCGCGCGAGCCAAGGCGGTGATCGCATGGAATCGCGAAACCAACGAGGTGCGATCCGGGCAGATCGCGGTGGGAGAACGCTTCGAATACTGGCTGCTGAAATTCGACGGTGTGGCGGGCAACAAGGACAAGGAACTGGAAGACCCGAAAGGCTACGGCGCCATCGAATATGCGTATTACCTGATGGCGAAGGCGGCGGGCGTCACGATGACCGAGTGCCGGCTGCTGGAGGAAAACGGGCGGCGGCATTTCATGACGCGCCGCTTTGACCGGGTGGAAGGTGGCGGGAAGCTGCACCTGCAGTCGCTCTGCGGACTGGCGCATTTCGATTTTAATCAGGCCGGAGCCTACGCCTACGAGCAGGCGCTGCTGACCATCCGCCAGCTCAAGCTGCCGATGGCGGCGGTGGAGGAGCAATTCCGGCGGATGGTTTTCAACCTCGTCGCGCGGAATCAGGACGATCACGTGAAGAACATCGCCTTCCTGATGGACAAGCAGGGCGAGTGGTCGCTCGCGCCAGCGTTCGACGTGACCTTCAGCTACAATCCCCCGGGCTCGTGGACGGCCACGCACCAGATGACGCTAAACGGTAAGCGAGACGGTTTTTCCCAGGAGGATTTTAAGGCGTGCGCCAAGTCCGCGCTGATGAAGCGGGGCCGCGCGGCGACGATCCTAGGCGAAGTGCAGGCAGCCGTGAAACGCTGGCCGGAGTTCGCCGCTGTGGCAAAACTCAAGGACGAGTGGCGGGACAAGATTCAGCAAACTCACCGTCTGAATTTTTCTACAACATGAGCCTCAACGAATCCATCGTCGAAGACGCCGCGCCCGGCCGGTTCGGAGGGGAATTCAAAAGGGTCAATTGAATTCAAGGGGAATTTAAAATTGAATTTTAAAGGGTCAATGATTAACTGTTAAACTTTGCCACACGTTTTAGTGCGTGGGGGCGGGGACAGCGAAGGGCTCCGTCATGTATCGGCAGCCCGCGACCGGTAGGTAGGACAGTCCAATGATCGTTAAGACGAGTGATCTCGTTATCCCGCATGCACGGGCGCGTGCGGAGGGATGGGCCCTCCACTCCTGCGTCCCGCGTTTCCTACTTCGCCGGGCCCACGACCGATGGATCGAGGACATACCCGATTCCCGGCAGATTACGGATCCAGTTCGTGTCGTCGCCCGTCTCGCCAAGCTTCTTGCGTAACCGCCACAGGTGCGTTTCCAGAGCGTGGGCCGCATTCGCGCGCATTCCCCAAACCCGCTCGATAATCAGCTCGCGCGAGACCGGCTCGCCCAGGTGTTCTCGCAGGAGCGAAAGGAGCTGGTAGTCGGTGGCAGTCAGCGGCACCGCAGTGGATCCCCGTTGGGCCGTTTTTCTGGAAAGGTCGACCTCCAGGTCGCCAAAATGCAAGACGGCACCGATTTCCACGGGCCTTCGCGAGGCCCGCCGCAACAATGCTCGCACGCGCGCCACCAATTCCTGCGCATCACAGGGCTTGCCCAGATAATCATCGGCGCCAGTCTCCAAACCCTGCACCCGCGCATCCACATGGTTCACGTTCGTAACCATGAGAATGGGCTGCATGCAACCGAGCCGGCGGAGCTCGGCCAGCGTCTTCCAGCCATTCATCCGCGGCATCTCGACATCGAGCAAAATCAAAGCGGGGGCTACGCTCTGCCAACGCTCAATCGCAGCGACTCCATCGGTGCATTCGGTCACCGTAAACCCCGCCGTTCTCAGGGCGCGCCCAAACACGGCCCGGATCGCGTCATTATCGTCGACGATCAGAATTTCAGGTGCGGGGGTCATGGATACGACGGGGGGGATGCCATCTGCACCGGATACAATTTTCAAGGCCGGTGCGAGTCAAGGAGCCGGCTCCCATGCGGCGGAGATCGAGAGGAAGCATCATCGGCGCACCGCGGCGACGGGTTCAACTCAGGATTGACCGTCCGTCCTTGGCACCTTCCCTTGTTCATCCTTCTTCTGCACCCATGAGCCTCCAAATCAAACCCGCCAAGTCAGTCGCTTTCGACCAGATCTCGCTCGGTGAAGTCATGCTTCGCCTCGATCCCGGTGAAGGCCGGATTCGCACCGCGCGCGAATTCAAAGTCTGGGAGGGTGGCGGCGAATACAACACCTCTCGCGGCCTCCGGAAATGCTTCGGCTACAAAACCGCCGTCTGCACCGCGTTCGTGGATAACGAGGTCGGCCATCTCGTGGAGGATTTCATCATGCAGGGCGGCGTCGCGACCGATTTCATCAAGTGGCGCGACGACGACGGCATCGGCCGCACGGTGCGCAATGGTCTCAATTTTACGGAGCGTGGTTTCGGCGTGCGTGGCGCCGTCGGCAACCCCGATCGCGGCAACACCGCCGCCTCGCAACTCAAGCCGGGCGACTTCGACTGGGAACACATTTTCGGCACGCTCGGCGTCCGTTGGTTTCACACCGGCGGCATCTTTGCCGCCCTTTCGGAATCGACCGCCGAAGTCACGGTTGAAGCCGTCAAGGCCGCCAACAAACACGGCACCATCGTATCTTACGATCTCAACTACCGGCCATCGCTGTGGAAGACTATCGGCGGCTTGAAAAAAGCGCAGTCCGTGAACCGCGAAATCGCCAGGTATGTCGACGTGATGATCGGCAACGAGGAAGACTTCACCGCGTCATTGGGCTTCGAGGTCAAGGGCGCCGACCACGATCTGTCCCACATCGAAACCGACGCGTTCAAGGCCATGATCGAGACGGCCGTCAAAGAATTCAGTAATTTCAAGGTGGCCGCCACCACGCTCCGCCGCGTGATTACGGCGACGAAGAACGACTGGAGCGCGATTCTCTGGCACGACGGCAAGTTCCACGAGAGCCGCAAGTACCCGGAGCTCGAAATTCTCGATCGCGTCGGCGGCGGCGACAGCTTTGCCTCCGGCCTGCAATTCGGCTTCCTCGAATTCAACGATGCCCAAAAGGCCGTCGAATACGGCGCCGCTCACGGAGCCCTCGCCTCGACCACTCCCGGCGACACCTCGATGGTCACCCGCAAGGAAGTGGAGAAGCAAATCTCGGGCGGTGGCGCCCGCGTGGTTCGCTAAGCGGAGTCGGCTTCTTCGTCCGATCGTTTCTCCCGGGACGCAGTCTCGCTGCGCCCCTTTTTTACTCCCCAGTCTCGCGCGTGGATTGAAAAACCGGTTTAGCCCACTTCCGCCAGGACGAAGGATTCAGAGGATCGCCGCCGGGCACCAGTTCGAGCAAACCGAGCTTGTAGGTTGTTTCCCATGACGCGCCCGCGGAGTATACAACGAACACGCGGCCATGCCGCGTGAGCACTTGCGGAGCCTCGTTCAATCCGCGGCTCGACGCGGTCTCGTCCAGGCGCTCCCAAAGAAAATCATCATTCGCGCAGAGCCGCACCCGGGCCGTGGCGATCGTCCAAGGGTTCGCCATCGCCGCAATATAAAGCCACTGCTCGTCCTGATCGTCTTCCCAGCCTGACCACAGGAAGTAACGCAGGCCGCCATGCTCAAGAATCGTCCCATCGATCGCCCAGCGATTCTGTTTATAGTTCCCGATGTCGTCGCCGGTATAGAGTTCCGCCTTGAAGCGGAACTCGTCCGTCGCCTCGCCCACACCTTCGAGTACAATCATGCGGTGACTCGTGTTGCAACCATTCGACGCGGCCACGTCGATATACCATTTGCCGTCGAGTCGATGCAGCTCGGGCGCCCAGATTTCTCCGCGATGCGGGCCGCGCGCCGGGGCGGACCAGACCACCTTTTTCTCGCCGGGCTCGGTCAGTCGCTCCGACCGACAGACCACCACCGCGGCATCATTCTCGCTCGCACACCAATAATAGAAGCCGTCATGCCAGACCATTCAGGGATCGGCGCCAGGCGCGATCGGATTAGCGAAGGTGTGCTGACGCGCGAGCGCCTGCTCGACCGCTGCCGGATGCGCTCCGGATTGAACCGGAATCGTTGCTTCCGTCGTGGGGACGAAATCAAAACGAAGGGCCGCATCATCAAACCGGACTACATCGGATTGGCTCAATAAGGAAGGCCGCCATTATGGCGATGCCGTCCCTTCTGCATCATCCGCGTCACTCTGAATCCCGAGTCAGACTTTCGGCCGTTGGTCTGTCCGGGTTTGTCTGAAACGAGCGCTCGGCAAAGTCGCTCACTTCAGCATTTGGTTTATGGGCAGAATAAAGCTCGACCGGGTGTTCCACGCTGGCTTTTCGCAGAAACATAAGGAGCATCGCGAGGTCATCGTGATCGTCGTCGGCCGCAAAGATGCCCCCCGGATTGGACCGGAAGTTCGTTGTCATAAGTCGCTGCACCCCGGGGTCGTCGAGCGAACTGGGAAATCGGATACACTAGTAGATGGGAAACTTAAAACCGGATTCCAAACCCGGGAACCAAACCGCGCCGCGCGTGACCCGACCCAAGCGTCGGGCCGCTCGATCCCGGGTCAAAACATCAGCCGATAGCTGGCCGCCAGTTCACGTCCCGCCCCAAGCCGGGACTGGTTTTCCAACAGGTCGTAATCAAGGGCATTCCGGAGCGAAAGCCCCACCCCATGCGTGTACTTCCCTTTCTTGTACGAACGGCTGGCACTCACACTAGCCAGGGCATAACTGGAGTAGTCCAGCCCCTGCCGTTGCGCATCCTCATAGTAGGCGGTATAGCCCGAGACGTAGGTGAGGCTGGTGTTGAGCGATAGCCCCGCCCAGAAACCGGTGGGAAACGACAGACTCGCCCCGCCGCTGACCGTAAGAGGGGGCAGGCGCGTGATGGCCCGTCCGACTTCCTGAGGCAGGTCCGGCGACGCCGTGGTAATGGCACGCGCGTAGGCGGCCCGGCCCGAAAAAGAGAGCCGGGGCGCCGCTTTCCAGCGGGCATCGACCTTGAGTCCCGAGAACGTCTCCTCGCCCGCCGCCACCAGCTGCGGCTGGGTTTGATTCGCGTCGAAGATAGGATCGTCGTAAAGCGGGTTGCGCCGGGAAATGTGCTCGTTGTAGAGCAGGAATCCCGAGGCCGAGACATCAATTTGGCGGCTCGGAAAGCGCCCCTTCAATCCCACTTCGAAGCCGCGAGTCGTCTCATTATCTTGAATACGACCCGTCCGGGCATCCACCCGCGACGACGGTTCGAACGCGGTGCTGGTCGTGGCAAACAACAGCAATCGGCTCGGAATCGCCTGATAATTCAGACCTACATGATAGGTCAACTGGGTGACGTTGTCCTGGACCCGGGGCATCGACACGCCGGGTCTAAGATCATCGATCTCCAATCCAACGCGGTCCCGGCGCAAACCCGAGGTGAAGACCAAGCGGCCTTTCGCCACCGCTGCCCGGTGACTCAACTGAAACGCCGCATAACGCGCCGATTCCTCGCGATTGGCGATGACACGGTTGTAGCGTTCACGGCTGAACGCCGGCCGCGAATAGTCCGGAGCCTCCGGACGAAAGATCCGCGCGCTGACTGGCAGGGCATTGCGATCGGCCGTGGACAACGCTCGCTCCTCCCGGAGATAGACACCCCAGGTGTGGCTCGCGGCCGCCATCAATTTGTGCTCGGCGCGAAGCGCGCTGAAACGCCCCGTCACTTCCAGATGCGCGAGTTGAACGTGTTGCGGCTGCTCAAGGTGGCGCGGCTCCCGGATGCCGTCGAAACGACCATCGGCGACATTATAGACCGAGACGGTGAAACGATCCTGCTCCACGTTCCGCCACCACGCCTCCACTCCGGCCCGGACCGCGATTTTCGGGTGCGGCTGGCCGTCGAACAACACCGTCGCGGCGGTGGTCCGGCGCCGCACGCCGGCTTCGGGCCCCAACGCGTTGAAACCGGCCAGCGGCAAATAAGGCCCGATAATTTTCGCTCCGGTCGCGGGGCGATACTCGGGGATGCCCGGCGCCGCCGTCGCGTGTACCTGCCGGAAGTCCAAGGCAAAAAGCGTGCTCGCCGCCGCACTATGCCGCCACGTGAGTGAACTGCTGACGTTGCGCGTCTCCGACACCGCAAACCGCTCGGGTCCGACTCGCCGGCTCCAATCCGCCGCGACGCGCTGCCACGCGCGTTTCGGCACCGCCGGCCCGGTGATCTCCACCGCCGCATTCTGCCGCTGCAACGAAGTCCAGCTGTAATTGAAATTACGGACCGCCCGGCTCCGCGGTCGGGCCGTAATGAAGTCTCGAATACCGCCCGGCGCCGCACGGCCCAGGACCGGCACCAACGCGCCTTGAATTACGATGGTCCGGCTCGTGTTCAGCATATCCGATGCTCCCATGGTCATGAAACCATTCCGCATCAACGGAGTCGGAAACCCACGGAGGCTTAGACGACTGTCCCCGGTCGCGAGATCCACCGCCGAGGGCATGGCGATTTGCTGCAGCTCATTCGCCACGTCGACCGCCGCCGGATCGTCTTCCTCGGATTCCGACGAAATCAAGTCATTGGAAAACGGGATGTCGCGCAACTGGTGTTCATACGAACCCATCCCCGTCGCGTCGAATCCCATATCTTCGCTCGTCGCCTCCACTTTCACCGCTTCGAGCTTCACCGTCTCACCCGTCGCCATCGCCCTGGCATTTGCCGCGACATTGGCTGGCACTGCCGCTGACGACGCGATCGGGTCGATGGCCTGCGCCTGCCCCGACGCAATCAGCCCGACCACTCCCGTCAGGAGCGCCGCCAGCATAGGCAGTTGCCGCGCGAAAATCATTCTCATTAACTTCGGATGCCTGGGCCATTCCTGCAACGCCGAAGAAAGGGTAGGTACAAGTATTCTTCCCGCCGCAGGCTGCAGCATAGAGAGCTAATCGAACCGCGCGATCCGCGGCAGGGAGCATTCGGACAAACCGCGATGGAGCAGTCATTTGATCCCACCGTCCGCGTCCGTTTGCTGTCCCAAACAGACCGATCCCAACACCCGTCAAGTGACGCTTTCAAGTGCCGGTAAACGCCGCTGCCTAATCGCCGCGGTGTCGCGAATGACGTCGTGAGAAACTGCTTGGAGCACACCCGATTTTCCATGAAGCTCGTTTTTAATTGATGAGTAATCCTTCGACTTCGCCCGCAAAAGCCAGCGCCCAAACCGGGCTGGCCATCGGGGCCCTGGGTGTCGTTTTCGGAGATATCGGAACGAGTCCGCTTTATGCGCTCCGTGATTCAATCAAGTATCTCGACCCCTCGGAGCACATCACGGGGGTCCTCGGAGTGCTCTCACTCATCTTCTGGTCGCTCATGCTCGTGGTGAGCTGGAAATATATCACGTTTATCACCAAAGCCGATAATCGGGGAGAAGGCGGCGTCTTCGCCCTTTTTGCGCTGGGCCGGATGGACACGCAGAATCGCAAGACTGCGATCGGAAAAGGCACGCTCTTGATCTTGTTCGGGGCGTGCATGCTTTGCGGCGAGGGCGTGATCACGCCGGCCGTATCGGTGCTCTCCGCCGCGGAAGGACTCACCTTGATCGCGCCTCAAGCCACGCCGTTCGTTTTGCCGTTAACCTGCGTGGTCCTCGCTGGAATCTTCTGGTTTCAAAGCCGCGGCAGCCAAAAAATCGGCCAGATTTACGGCCCGGTCATGCTGGTCTGGTTCGGCACCTTGGGTGCGCTGGGTCTCTGGCAAATCATTCAAAACCCATTGGTCCTCCAAGCCGTGAACCCTTGGTACGGTTGGTTATTGTTTCGTCAGCATCCGGGCGAAATCACGGCCATTCTGGGAGGCGTCGTGCTCGCCATCACCGGTGTGGAAGCGATCTATGCCGACATGGGGCATTTCGGTCGCCGCGCGATCAAGCTCGCCTGGTATGGAGTCGCACTACCCGGACTCGTGCTCAATTACTTCGGCCAGGGCGCGTATGTAATGGGACATGCGGATGCCGTGGGAAATCCCTTTCTCGCCATCGCTCCGGAAGGCCCGATCCGCGTCGCGGTCATGGCGCTGTCCATTCTCGCGGCGGTGATCGCGAGTCAGGCCATGATCTCCGGCACGTTCTCCCTCATTCGCTCGTCCGTCCAACTTGGCTTTTTCCCGCGTCTCCAAGTTTTGCATACAAACGCCGAGCAGCGCGGCCAGATCTACATTCCGTTCGTCAACACCCTGCTCGCATTGGGTGCGATTGGCATCGTGCTGGGGTTCCGGGAAAGCGAACGCCTCACCGCGGCGTACGGCATCGCCGTGACAGCGGCGATGACCGTGACCACCTTCGCGTTCTACTTCGTCGCCCGGCGGGCATGGCGCTGGCCGGTCTGGAAGGCCGTGGCGCTGTGTTCGCTCTTTGGTTTGGTCGACCTCACGTTCCTCTATGCAAACTTCCATAAGATTCTCGATGGCGGTTGGCTGCCACTCGCGATCGGGGCCGGCGTTCTCGCCGTCATGCACACGTGGAAGTCAGGCAAGTTCGAGATCTTCCGGCGCGTCTACGCCAACGAGATCACCGAAGACGAACTGCGCCGCATCGCCGCCAGCAAGCATGTCCAACGCGTGCGCGGGAGCGCCGTCTTTATGGCCGGGATCCCGCGGGGCACGCCACTGGTGCTCCTGCACCACGTGAAGGCCAACAAGGTGCTGCATGAAACGGTGGTGTTGTTGAGTATCGTCACCGAGGACGTCCCTCAAGTCCCCGACGCCGAACGCCTTGAGGTTCGAGAAATCGGCGAGGGCGTCTGGCGCAGCATCGGCCGCTATGGCTATATGGAGTCACCGAATGTTTCCGCGCTGATTGAGCGGATCCGCGACGCCGGCGTGCCCTTGAAGCCGGGTGAGGCAACGTACTATTTCAATCGCGAGATGATCATGACCGGAGGAGAAGCGCGCATGCCGGAGTGGCAGAAAAAATTTTACGGCGTGCTCAGCCGCAACGCCCGACAGGCTCGGGATTATTATCAACTGCCACCCATGCAGATTATCGAAGTGGGGCTTCCGATTCAGTTATAGCGGTGGAGGAACGCGGACAGTTCGGCGCGGACCGAGTGGGCCTGTTGTTACAAGTCGACGACGCCAACAGGGGGCGCCGGTCCCGGGGTCAGCGCCGGTCCCCGGAGTCCGGCTATTTTCACCCCTATATTGATCACGACCTTGCCGCTCAGCGGCGCCATGAGCATGGGGCGACAGGCGTGTCCGGACGTTTGCGGTCGTCCGCCTTTCGGTTCATTCGTTGATTTCGGGTGATACGCCGTTAAATATTTTCCGCATAGGAAAGCCCGCCGTTAATCCCGGGCCCGTTCAACCTTCTGGGTTGGGCGCCTTTTCCTGGACGAGCAAGAGGATCGCTTGCGTGATCTCAGTGCCCACGATGAAGTCGCCGGACTCAGCCTCGCTGTAGGCACGCAAAAATTTGCCGGGAATCATCAAATCGAGCGTCCCTTTCTTATGCTGATAAAATCGAATTCTCGGAGAGGAGGCCCACAGGCCGTGCGGAGTCGGCTTAAATGAACCCGCGCCCACCACGCTGGAAAAACGAGTGAGCCAACCAGGATCGGCAAATCGCACTTCGCGGTCTCCATTTGCAGCTCGATACGAAATGACGACTTCCTCTGCGATGGCCACCAATTCGGCGGGATATCTCGCGGGTCTTTTTGCCTCATTCGCTTCAGCCAGTTTGCGCTCGGCGGACTCTCGCTCGCCTTGGGATATGTGCACCTGTGCAGCAGCCAAGCCAGCTAATACCGCAGCGGCGCACGCGATGAGCAGAAAGGGGATTGTTTTTTCATGATGGACGGATGAGACGGCCTTCGTTTTGCCGTTAAGGTAGGATTGCCCGTTGCCAGGCGACCCCGTTGCAGATCCCGGCATGCGGAACAACCGCACCGGGCTCCTCGACGGGACGCGCGATGGAGAGAACGCAGGGAGCAGTCACAAGAACCATGGCATGGAACCGGGAGGGATGTAGTAATTGTAGTGGCCCAGCAATCCCGCCCGCAATGCCGCGGCAACACTACGCAGCAATCATGCCGATGGGTTGGCGCAAGGGGGCGCTCACGTGACCCCGTTTCGCCTCCTCTATCCCAAAGCGTCACCTGCAGGTGGCCTCGCGACAACCCAGGACATCTGCTTCATCCGCGCCATCAGCGGTGGATCGATTTCCGAGCCCCTCCCCTCCCGGATCGTGGTGGCTCCCACGTCCGTGCCCCGCCGGACTGGCATCGACGACGACCCGCACGTCCTCTCGTTCGCGGTCTTCCGCTTTTCAGTTCGCTCGTTCGTCTAGGGTGATACGCCGCTAAATACTTTCCGCATAGGAAAGCCGCCCTTTTTTTCCGGGCCCCCGTGCCCGCCGAAGGCTCGGCGAAGGAGGGTTCAACAGGGATCGTGTTACGGCTGCGCGCAACACAACCTTGTTGGTTAGGGCGTTTCAGAGATCTTCGGATCGGAGTCCTGTGTGGCGAGAAATCCTGGAGAGCATCCTCGGTCCGATTTCTTCACCCTCATGGAATGAAAAAACGAAATCAGGCCATCCGGCTCGAGCTCGAATACGATGCGATCCACTTTGTCGCTTTAGTGTCCATCCGATCCGGAACAGAACGGCAAGGACGAGTTTGGATTTGCGAGCACCCCAAGTGCTCATGCCGCGACCGTGAACACTTGGCTCACCTCAGGCGCGTCTTCGCCATGCTCAAGCTTGTCGGCGAGAACGCGGAGAACGAGCGTTTCGACCTTCGCGACAGCCTCGTTCTTTGAGGTGCCGTAAGCCATTGCTCCAGGAAATGTTGGAACCTCGGCGATCCACCGCCCATCTTCTTCGCGTTCAACTTCAACTCGCATCTCGAAACCTTGCGCCCACTTCCAAATCGGGGCAAGCGCTTCTTCGCCCACCGTTAAAGACTGCCGCGCTCACCCGGTTTGGAAACAAACGGCCTCCGGATGGGTCAGTTGTCAGTGGCGGGATGAAACTCGGAACTACCGCACCGGGCTCTTCAGCTGCGACCCCTCTTCGCTGTCCGCCCCGCGTTGTTACACGATCTGCTCTTCACCCAGGCCGCCGGCCGCACTGCAATCGGTTGCCGACCGTCCCCGGATCCTCGGCGCGGTCCTGGGGATGATCGCGATTCTCCATACCTGGGGTCGACAGCTGCAGTCGCATCCGCATCTGCACTTTATTATTCCGGGCAGTGGCCTGGGTCCCGATGGTAAACGCTGGGTGACGAGCCGCCAGCCCGACTGGCTCCTGCGGATGAAGGCCGTGGCGGCCGCGTTTCGTCGCGGGTTTGACGAAGCCTTGCGGGCTCAGGCGCCCGAGTTATATACTCAAGTAGCGGACCCCGTATGGCGCACTCCGTGGTGGGTTCATAGTCATCATGCCGGCTCCGGGGAAGCGGTCGTGCGCTATCTGGCCCGCTATGTCTTTCGGACGGCGATCAGCGATCATCGTGTGGTGTCGGCGGAGGCGGACGCAGTCTGTTTTTCCTATATTGATTCCAAAACCCACCGGCCCGAAACCTGTCAGCTCTCCGCCGACGAGTTCATGCGCAGGTTCCAGAGTTGGGCTCCTTTTTACGAGACGTCATCAACGTCGACAACCATCACGACTTTCGCAGGGTGATCGACCCAGTAGCTGAACAGAAAATCGTCGATCAAGATATCTCCGACCTCCCGACCATCGTCATCAGCTCGTCGGAGATCTGGGACCACGAAAGGATCTGCAGCGAGTTCGCGTGCCCTATCCAGCAGTTTCCTTTGCTGGCGGCGCTAGAAAGTAGCAAAAGAAACGACCGCAGAATCCGGGAAAACCGGCCGGCAACGCATCTCAGCTCTGCTTTAGCCGCGCCTCAAGCTGTTCGATGGTCGTAAATCTACCGGCTTGCATCTCGCGAATCTTCTTTGCGGTGGCGCGCTTCCAAGCCGGGGTGTCGCGTCTCAATCGAAGCAAGTAGAGCTGAATCTCTTGTCGCTCACGCTGCGACATCCGAGAGAGAGTCTGCTTCACTTGGAGAATGCTCATGGCAGAAAAATGGAGGAGCGATTCAGCTCGTCAAGTGGTCGCTTTCTTCGCCGTTGAGGTAGGGTCGCCCGTTACCGGGCGGCCCCCTCGCAGATCCCGCCGTGAGGAATTACCGCACCGGGCTCGTCAACAAGACGCGCGATGGACAAAGCGGCGGGAGAGGTCATGCGCTGAAACGTGGCAATCTAAGTTGGACGGGGCGAGCCCGTTTCGAGCTCGGCCGCCACCGCCCCATCTCTACGCCTCCTCTTCCGTCCGGTCGGAAGCCATCTTCCACCCGGAGGACTTTGTCACTCAGTGCGAGCAGGGAGCGTGACACGCATTGGTGGGGAGTTGTTCTAGTCCCCGGGAGCGGCCGGAGGAAGCGGCCGGAGGGGGTCATGTCATGAATCGTATAGGGAAGGGTCGAAGTCGACTTTGGCACTCGTTCGCTGATCCAATCGAAGTGAGCGGGGAAAGGCGGGAGATGCCGAGGTGGGTCTGTTGAAACCGTGGCCCGTTACTCACTGGGTTCTACGCGCAATCACGTGGCCTACCCAATTCGCGGTAGATGCTGCGGCACGCTATCACAAATCACGACATGACCCCGTCCGGACTGTGCGACTCCGCTTTGCCAGTGGGGCCGGGCGGAGTGATGCCAATGTAACCAAATAAAGGATACAGAAGCCTTAAAACCTGATGTACGCGCTCAAATCCATAGTGGAAAACCGACTGAGTTGGTCGAATCAGATCGGGACCACCCACAATTTTGCCCGAGGGTTCCGCCGGCCGGTCTTCTCGCGCCAAATACAAAGCGCATAAGCGTTCGCACTTGCTGGTCATTCCCAGGCTTGTTCAACAGAAGTCCTGTGTCGGCTGCTGCGACACAGAACTCCCAGAGTTGAACTCTCAGAGTTACATGTTACAAAAGCGAAAAACCGACACCCGCACTGCTTTGGGTGGCCCGTGGCGGGCGATTGGGAAATCCAGCGATACGGCGCACTCGCGCATTTCAAGGAATCTACTACTCGCGGCTCGTGAATCACTCGGGTGCCGTTGGGTGAGTTGTAACATGTAACAGGCAGACCCCATCGGACCGTCCCGTATGCTTGGATCGCTGAAAAACTTCAGATCGGCAGCCCAAGCACGATCCGCGTCTAACTGCACCGGGTCAAAAGGTGCATATAACCGGCTTGACCTTGCTGCTTTGCCCGTGCCGTTGGCGCGGACGACGCGGGCGTGGGCGATCGCTGCGGAGTTGGGGCGCAACCAAGCCGCGCCCGAGAGCTTGAGGCGGTGGGGGAGGACGTGGCGGCGGCCGCTTTCGATCAGGCCGGAGCCGACGCCGCGTAAATCTTGCGGCGGCTGAGTGATAGATTAGTAACCCCTCGATTGCTTTAGCGTGAACCGGAAAGCAACCGGTTGACGTGAAGACTAATGAGCCGCATTGGTGTGCGCATGCAAAGTTTCATGGTCGAGGTTCCAGGCGAGGTCATCGACTCGCTCCGCGTGCCGACTGCGGAGGCTCCGGGTCGCGTGAAACGCGAGCTGGCGGTGCGGCTTTACCAAAAGGGTCTGCTCACCTTCGGCAAGGCGCGGGCCCTCGCGGAGCAGTCGAAATGGGCGTTTCACGAACTGCTCGCCGCGGAGGGAATCGCGCGGCGCTACGACGAAGCGGACCTCGCCGCCGACGAGCAAGCGCTCGGGCGTCTGCCTTGATCGTCGTTGCAAATTCGTCCGTGCTCATTGCGCTCGGGAGTCTCGGGCGACTCGACTTGTTGCAACGGCGATTCCCCGACGGGATCGTCATTCCGAATGCCGTGTGGCAGGAAGTCGTGGCCACCGGAGCTGACCGGCCCGGTGCCGTTGCCGTTTCAGCCGCAAAATGGATTACTGTCGAAGCTGTGAGCGACAGAGCGCGCGTCGATGGATTTGCCAGCCAGCTTGACCTTGGGGAATCGGAGGCGCTGGCACTGGCGACCGAGAAAGGCGCGGGAATTGTGCTGCTGGACGAAAAGGACGCGAGGCAGATGGCCGAGCACATCGGGCTGGTGCCGCTCGGCACCGTGGGAATTTTGATCTGGGCGCGGCGAAATGGTCTCATTGCCAATCTGCGCTTGGAACTGGATGCGCTGCGCGAACGGGGAAAGTTTCGCGTGAGCGAATCGCTTTACGCGGCCGCACTGCGTGCGGTCGGCGAAACGTAGCGCGGATTTCACCGCGAATGCGCCTCGGCGGTGAGCTGGTTTACGACTGAGGCGCGCCAGCGTGCCGTCACTCCACGTTGCGATCCGGCGTGGCGGTCAAGCGTTCACCCCTGGCCATTTTCGGCTCGGCGAGCGGACGCAGGCTTCGAACCGGCAGCGCTCGAACGCGGCGCGGGGTCTTCGCGCCGCCGAACGGCCCGACGCGGCCGTTGCCCCGGTTGATCACCTGGTAACAGGCCCCGGGAAACTCGCGTCGCAGTTTGCGCGCCATGGCGCAGCGAGAACGGCGCGCGAGCGGTCCGTCAAGTGATAGATTATCAACCTGACCCCATCGGATGCTCCCCCGACCACTCGGTGTTCACCGGTGCCCGGAGTGGGGGGCGAACCCACAAGACTTTCGTCGGTAGATTTTGAGATTATAGAAAGTCGCCGTCAGGAGCAGCGTATCCTGTTAGTGCTTACGTTGGCGACTTGCGACGGATTTGACTCCCGTGTTTGGACAAGTGCCAACCTGATTGTGGGGTGTATGGGATGGACTTTCGGCGTGGGGTGGCGATGGTGGTGGCGTGATTACTTAGCACCATGAAACGAACCGTCCTCTCCGTCTTACTCATCATTCTTAGCGTGTTGATTTCGTCATGCGCGACGATAACGGCACGAAAGATTACCCTGACTCAGTTTGAGACCGGTGAAGTTCTCCGAGGAACCGTCAATACCCTCTCAGGCGTCGTTACCATCACCATGCCAGACGGCGACGTTTTACAGGGGAAAGCTCAAACACAGGAGAGCCGTGGCATCGCGTATGCCCTGCTGAAAAGCTCCACGAGCAAACTCATGATGGAACTCAATGTGACCTTGGGAGATGTATCAGGCTTCGGCGAAGCACAGACCAATACTGGCAAGCGATACCGAGTTCAGTTTTGAGCGAATGCGTTACGCGTTACGTTGGCGACTTGCGACTGACTTGGTTGGAGTTGTTTGGACAAGTGCCAACCTGTGAGATGAGGTTTTGTCGGCGGAGGGGGAACGACTGACGACGACCGCGACGACACGTTTCATCGGGGGTTTCCAGCGTGTCGGTGATTTTCGCGTGGGCTAATGGTAGTGAGCGGCACGCGCGTCCGGTGGAAATGATTCTTGCCATACTCGTTCATACCCGTATAATGCGCGTATGAGCTCCATCCAAATTGACGACCAAGTCTTCGCGGAGCTTGGACGCCGCGCCATCGGATTCAACGTCACCCCGAACGATGTGCTCCGACGCATCCTCGACATCCCGACGGCATCCGCATCCCAAATACTCGCAAAGGCAGTTGAGCCACCACCCGGTGTGCCCGCTCCTCACACGCTTACCGAGTTTATCAGGAGCGAGCGATTCCAGCGACACCACCAGACGATTGACCGCTTTCTTGTCATCCTCGGCTGGCTCCACTCCACCCACCCAAAACAGTTCGCCGACGCCGCACTCGGATTTCAACGCGGCAAACGGCTCTATTTCGCCAAGTCCGAGAAGGACATTCTCGACAACGGCGAGAACGTCACAGCCAAACCTATTCCGCAGTCACCGTTTTGGGCACTCACGACGCTCGACAACAAGTCTAAACGTCTGGTTCTCGATGATATACTGCGAGCACTTAGTTACTCACGCGGCGACATTAATATCGTGCTCGCAGAACTCCCGGATTCCGGCATTCGTCGCAGTCACGGCCGCGCACGACTTCTTGGGTCCCTCCAACTATGACCGCAACGCCTAACCATGCGGTTATCTTGGCAGCTTTTTGCACTGATCATTGTCATTCTCGCAATTTTTGGCTGATGGGGGCGATATTCGTAATATTCCCATATGACGACCGAGCCAACCTAAAGTAAAGCAGGTCGCGAGGAAGCCAAAACGCGGTAAGGACGAATAACACTGTTCGGCAAAAAAATGCAGGCGCACGTACAAGAGTTCATTAACGCCGGGACCCTTGCTGCTGATGACGTTTCGGCGGCCGAGAATGCGCTACGACGCATTCCGACAGCATTCTACCGTTGGTTACACGAGAAGCGGCCATCCTCTTTTGCGTTTCTCTCGATGTATCGTGAAGCTTCGGCAAGCGTGCGTAACTCGGCGGCGCCGTCCTGCTACGATGGGCGGCGATGACCACCACCAAGACATCGACGAGCGCACGATCCGCGGATCAATCAGGACTTCCTGCGCTGGCCCAGCGCT
>Ga0163150_10003801_pt1 | contig 20850 bp, 18 predicted proteins | sample OliLakLV19P2IB_FD_148628 | JGI IMG/M metagenome (GOLD analysis project Ga0163150, IMG submission 148628) | Freshwater microbial mat bacterial communities from Lake Vanda, McMurdo Dry Valleys, Antarctica - Oligotrophic Lake LV.19.P2.IB | ecosystem: Environmental > Aquatic > Freshwater > Lake >...
GGTCGGTATGGGGCGGGATCGGAAGGAGACAGAAGTATCCCGCCAGGCGACGAGACTGCCTAGCCGGTGAAATGGAGACGATGGGGATCGAACCCACAACCCCCGCCTTGCAAAAGCGGTGCTCTCCCAATTGAGCTACGTCCCCGACTCTAAAACTGTGGCCGCTCGAAGGCCGTTGGTGTCTGTTGCCGTGGCTGGGACCACGGCCGCAATAATTTCGTTGCCGTGGCTGGGACCACGGCCGCAATAATTTCGTTGCCGTGGCTGGGACCACGGCCGCAATAATTTCGTTGCCGTGGCTGGGACCACGGCGGCAATAATTTCGTTGCCGTGGCTGGGACCACGGCGGCAATAATTTCATTGCCGTGGCTGGGACCACGGCCGCAATAATTTCGTTGCCGTGGCTGGGACCACGGCCGCAATAATTTCATTGCCGTGGCTGGGACCACGGCCGCAATAATTTCAGTGCCGTGGCTGGGGCCACGGCCGCAATAATTTCATTGCCGTGGCTGGGACCACGGCCGCAATCAGTGCGCGCGCCAAGATTCGAACTTGGGACCTCTACCTTATCAGGGTAGCGCTCTAACCAACTGAGCTACGCGCGCGGAGGATTCGGCTCCGAAACGACCCAGTAGTGTAGGCAGCGGCTGGGGCGGCTTCAAAGGGGCGCCCGGCTCCGTCGTGCGAAACACCGCCCGATGGGTCGGCGAAGATCGTCGATGAGGGATTTCTCGGCAGCGATCGGCGCTGGCGCCCTGCGGCATTCTGGCTAAGTTGAGCGGCTTCTCTGCCAGTGCCTTCTGCCGACCAGGAGTCTGCGTTCATGCCCGCCGTCTCGTTTTCGCCGTTCGTTTCCTCACGCCGTATCTGCCACCCGGCCCTCGGATTCGCGATCCTTGCTGTCGCCACCACGGCCGCGGCCGCCCCGCCGACCGTCGCGGATGCCCTCGCGCTCGCGCCGCGACAGAAGGACGTCGATTTCGATCGCCCGCAGGCGAGCGAGCTCGAGGGAGCCACGATCAAGCAGGAGAAACTCGACGGCGTTGACGCGCTCGTCGTGCGCCGGCCCGATGGCCGCATTCTCCGCGCCTTCGCCGACACGAACGGAGACCGTGTCGTCGACCGATGGAGCTTCTTCAAGGATGGCGTCGAAGTGTTCCGCGAGATGGCCACCAACCCCAAAGAGACGAAGGCCAACGAGGCGCGCTGGCTCAACGCCGGTGGCAGTCGATGGGGGATCGATCGCGATGGCGACGGCACGATCGACACCTGGAAATCGATCTCGGCCGAAGAGGCCACCGCCGAAATCATCCACGCGTTGCGAGACCGAGACCCAACCATCTTCGCCCGCCTGCTCCCGACGCGAGATGACCTCGCTGCCGCCGGGTTCACCGGGGATCTGCTTGCCGAGCTGACCGATCGAGCCACGGCGGCGCGTGAACAATTCTCGAAGCTGGCCACGACGCAGAAGAAGATCGGCGCGAAGGCTGCTTGGGCGAGCATGCTCGTGCCGCAGGCCCCGGGCGTTCTTCCTGCGGGCTCACCCGGCGTCGAGAAGGACGTAACAGCCTACGACAATGTCGTCGTCCTGGCCGAGGATGGGGCCGCCGGATCGCAGGTCGTTGTTGGCTCCCTCGTTCGCTGTGGCAATGCCTGGCGGCCGATCGATGCGGCGCAGATTGCCGGCGATGATGGCCGCCTCGCCGAAATGCCAGCGTTCTTCACGCCATCGCTCGGAACGACCGGAGCGGGCCCAACGTTTTCGGTAGAGGACGAGAAGATTCGGCCGCTCCTGGGGAAGCTGGCCGAGCTCGACACCGCAATGGCCTCGGCCGACCTGGCCGGTCGTCGCAAGCTGGCGCTCCAGCACGTTCCGCTACTCGAACAGGTCGTCGCCGGCACATCGGGGGCTGACCGAGGCTTTTGGAAGCGGCAGCTCGTGGAAACTGTTGCGGCCTACGTCCAGGAGGGGATCCTTCCAGATGGCCTTGTCCAGCTCAAGCGGCTCGCCGCGGAGGCCGGAGACGACGAGGAGCTTGCGGCCTTCATTGACTTCCGTGTCATCCAGGCCCGCTACGCTGCTGGCATGGACGATCCGGGGGCCAACTTCGAGAAGCTTCAAGAAGCTTGGTTTGCTGACCTGACCACGTTTGTCGAGGCTCACGCCAAGGCCCCGGAAGCGTCCGAGGCGATGCTTCAGCTCGCATTCCGCGACGAGTTCAGCGGTCGGGATGAGGATGCGATCACTCGCTACACAGCGATCAGCGAAGCCTTCCCGGGGACGCCGAATGCCCGCAAGGCAGCCGGGGCGGTCCGCCGTCTCGCGTGCGTCGGCAAACCGCTCCCGATCGAGGGCCGCGCGATCGATGGGAGGACGGTGTCACTCGCCAAACTCCGGGGAGGACCGGTGCTCGTCCACTTCTGGTCCACCGACTGCGAGCCCTGCAAAGTGGACCTCGCCCAGATCCGGGAGCTCCAGGCCAAGTACGGTCCGCAGAAGTTTGCCTGCGTGGGCGTCGCGCTCGACATGAATCGCGAGCGGCTCGTGGCGTTCCTCCGCGAGAAGCCCCTCGCGTGGCCTCAGCTCTACGAAGATGGTGGGCTCGACAGCCGCCTCGCCGAGTCGCTCGGCATCATGGCGTTGCCGACCATGATTCTCCTCGATGCTGATGGCAACGTGGTCGACCGCAACGTGTCGATCACCGAACTCGAGCGAAAGCTCACCGCTCTCCTCGACGGGAAGTAAGGCAGAATGGGCAGGTCGCGCAGCGGCGTTTGCCTTTGCCGTCAACGCTGTGGTTCGTTACACCCCCGGCACGGCTCGTTCAACTTTCTTCTTCTGCTGGAGATTCCTCGCCCATGCTGCCGTTGGCTGTCGCTGTGAGTCCCGTTTTTTGTGCGTTGGGCGCCATGCAGGTGCTGGGCGTGGTGGCCGCTGGCGTCGCGAGGCTCACTGAGGGCACGCGCCACGAGACGGGGGGGCAGCTGCTCTGCCTCGGTGCCCTGGCCATTATGGGATGCATCTGCGGGGTTGCGATTCAGTACGGCCCGGATACCGCCGCCGCCTGCGCCGGCACCCTCGCCGTCATGACACTCATCACGGTCGCCGACTTTTCCCGGCAGCGCTGACACCGGGCGTGGCCAGACAGCCTGGCTTGCCTCGCCTGCCGTCATGTCCACGATTCCCGGAAGAACCGGAAAAAAACTCCCCTCCCGCACGACCGTCGGCCGATGAGACGAGTGGATCGGCGCCGCCAGAGGCCGGATCGGCGGCATGCCGCTCCACTGGCAGCCCCGCCTGGATGGGCCCGCCCGGACGGCCCGGATCGAATCACGCGATCGAACTCAAGGAGTGACGCATGTCCATTTCGAGAACCGCCTTTGTGCTGGCCGTCGTGGCCTCCGCCTGCCTGGCGACGCCGACATTGGCTGAGGATCTCGCGACGACCGTCGCCAACCAGCTTCGTGATTCGGGGGCCCTCAGTGGCTACCGTGTGAACGTGAAGAGTAAGTCTGGCACCGTCTGGCTCGAGGGCCGGGTGACTGATCAGAAGCAGCTTGCCGCGGCCGTCGGAATTGCCGAGTCAACGCCCGGTGTTGAGCGGGTCGTGAATCGACTCTCGATCGATGCCATTAGTGAGCAGCCGTCAGGGGCCAGCTTCGGGCTGCCATCGTCGACGTGGGGAGTTGCGGGCATGCAGGCCCCAGCCCAGCCCGCCACGATCGCGCCGCCAGCCTCAGCATCGCCGTCCACCAATCCGTTCAGCGCCGTCACGGGCCTGTTTTTTGCAGGCGGGAGCAAGGCAGCCGAGACGCCGAGCCAGATCCAACTCACGCAGGGAATGCAGCCGGTCGGTCGGATGAGCCCAGCCGCAGCCGGCAATGCCCGCCCGATGATGGGTCAACCTGGTCCGATGATGGGTCAACCTGGTCCGATGATGGGTCAACCTGGTCCGATGATGGGTCAACCTGGTCCGATGATGGGTCAACCTGGCCAGATGGGACAGATGGGACAGATGAGGCAACCTGGACCGATGATGGGTCAACCTGGCCAGATGGGCCCGATGAGGCAACCAGGGCCGATGGGCCAGAGGACTGCCATGCAGACGAGTGGCGTCCAAGGCGGCCAAATGATGATGCCAGGCCCTGGCTATGACGGGCCGGCCATGGACGGCCAAATGGTCCCGGGCACGATGCAGTACTCCGAGGGCTATGCCCCGGCCATGCAGGGTAACGGCGGGTATGCGGGCGGTCCTATGCCGATGGCCGGAGCGGGCGTTGGTATGCCACCGGTCCCAATGCGGGCCGATGGCCCCAACATGCCCAACTACGCCTGGCCCAGCTACGCCGCCTATCCCAACTACGCCGGCCTTCAGTATCCCACGCAGTACTCGCCGACTGCCTGGCCATACATCGGCCCGTTCTACCCCTACCCGCAGGTGCCGCTCGGCTGGCGGCGGGTGTCGCTCGAGTGGGACGACGGATGGTGGTACATCGACTTCGACGATCGCCACACGCACAGCCACCACCGCTAAGCGTCGACACGCCACACGCCATTCACCGCCCTCCCGGCAGTCCCGGGAGGGCGGTTTCGTTTTGGTCGCGAGCCCATCGCCGGCACAACCGGAAATATCCGCAAGTTCTGCCACTGCAGGGGTCGATACAACCGGTAGATTCGCTTTCTATCTCGTCGAGGAGTGGAGTCATGACGTCTCGCACGCGGTTTCTGGTGACGGCCCTTGTGCTCACCGTGGCCACCTCCTCGCAGAGCGGCTGCTTCTGGCTTGCGTCGCAGGGCCCGAATCTCGGCCCGCTCGCCATCCCGATTCCAGTGCCAACGTATGTCCAGAAGTCGAAGGAAGACCAGTTCTGGAACTACGAACGCTATGAGCGAGCACCGGTCCTCGGGCCGATTCTGCCCGGGAGCCCGTGTGAGGCCCTCGATGAACCCAGTGATGACGAAGTGATGCGGGCTCTCGAGAAGGCTCGGCAGGTTCAGGGCAACTGGCCGTTCCTCTTCGAGATTCAGCGAAATAATGTCCGAATCACGAAGGCCAAAATCTCTGACTACATCGATCCGCCGCGGCACCTGCCGCTCGTCGGCCCGGTGCAGGTGCACCACGCCCACTACAAGTGCACCGTCTACTTCCAGGAAGTGAAGCGGGTCGGCTGGCCTGTGCCTCATACCCTCGTGGACGAAGACGTTCAGGAAGTGCTCTACATCGACCACGATCACATGCACATGGTGGGCGACGTCGACACGGGTGCTGATTCGAATTACTGACTTCACGGTTTCGCGGCCATCCATGGCCGCGAAACCTTGCCCGGCCTCCGCCGGGAAGTGGGCGACGCATCCAGCGTCGCAGCATGTCGGTCGATTCACTCAACCGATGTGTGCATCCATGGCCGCGAAACCTTGCCCGGCCTCCGCCGGGAAGACACTCGGCCCTCCGGGCAATCGTGTTCGGCACGGCGATTGCCGGATGGCGGCCGCAACCCTCATTGGTTCGCCGGCGGTGACATGCTCGGAGCCGTTGTGCTTGTCCGAGACGAGGTGCCGGCACCCAAGGATGTGCTTGAAGAGCCGAACGAACATCTCGATGACCCACCGCTGTCGGTAGATCTCCGCGATCAGTTCCGCCGGAAGGTCAAGCCTGTTGGTCACGATCACTGTGCCATCGACAGCGATGATTCACTGTCCGACGTCTCGAAAGCGCTTGGCTGGCCTGCTTCGTGCCGACCTTCCGAAGACTGGACAGGAGCGGACCGATCCTGCGGAGCAACTTCAGTCCCTGCACGTCCTCCGCAGTGATCTCTTGCGTCTGCTGCTCGGCCATGCGGGCCACGATACCGGCGTAGCAGCCATCGCGCAAGCTTACCTACCTCCACATGCTTGCCGCCAAAATCCCTGATGCTGAGGAGCCGGTCGGGGGCACGCGCAGGAGCCGAGGACTTTTGCGCGGCCAAAAGGGGCACCATCATCCCCGAGAGCACACTCGCAAAATCCGAAGGCTCGCGAGCATGTCACCGCCGGCGAACCAACGCGGCTTGCTTCTGTCGTCCACGCATTCGCCGTGCCGAACACGATTGCCATGGATGGCCCGCGCCGGTCTTGCCGGGCCTCCGGCCGGCGGAGAGCACCTCCGGGCTCCCGCGCTCAAACGCGAAACGGTGTGGTTCGCCCGAGCAGACGGATTTCATCCGCCTGGAGCCCGTGACTGCGTGATCGGGTCACTGCGGCGCGAGCTCGCAGCGTGCCAAGACGTGCAGGTTATCGCGGTTGTGATGGGTGGGGGCCACGCGGCCAAAGCGTGCGGGCACGAATGCCGGACGTGCCGATGAATGAACCGGTGGCAGCGAGGGAACGCTCCGCCTGTTCGCAGTCGAGAGTGCCATGCTCCAGAGGCGGAGAGGGATCTCCATCACCGCGCCATCCGGCGTCCGTCTGGGCATGGGAACCGCTCGGCGCGGCCTTATCGCGATCGCGATCCTCGCGGCCGCCGCTCTCCCCCCGGCCGTCGCCCTGGCTCAGACACCTCGGGCCTGGGCCGGCGGCACCGAGCCCGCGCGCGAACCGGTCCGCATCGCCGCCGTGCCTCCAGCCGCGGAGGCCCCAGCCGACGAGTCCGCCGGACTGATTCCGACTGGCAATCTCCTGGCCACGATCCGCCAAGGCGGCCTGTTGATGGTGCCGCTCCTGGGCTGTTCGTTCGCACTCGTTGTGTTCGGCATCGAACGGGCCGTCAACCTGCGAACCAATGCGGTGGTGCCAGGTGTCTTCGTGGAACGGTTCCTCGCGCAGCTCCGCGATCGCTCGCTCGACCGAGCGAAAGCTCTCGAAGCCTGCGACTCCAATGGCAGCCCGGCGGCGCGGGTCTTCGCCGCCTCCGTTCGCCGTTGGGGCAGGCCGGCGGTCGAGATCGAACAGGCCGCGATCGATGCCGGCGAGCGGGAGCTCAACCACCTTCGACGATACCGTCGCGTGTTTAGCGGTGTCGCCACGGTCAGCCCGCTGCTGGGCCTGCTCGGCACGGTGTTCGGACTGATCCGTTCGTTCAACAATGTCGCGGCTGCCGGCGCGATGGGCCGGCCCGATCTCTTGGCTGGTGGTTTCGGCGAGGCACTCATCACTACCGCCATGGGACTGCTCGTGGCGATCCCGGCGATGGTACTCCATGCCTTTTTCACCAGCCGTGCCGACAGGCTCGCCATGAAGCTCGACGAGTCATGCCAGCAGGTGATCGACGAAATTTCACTCGAGTCCCTGGGCGAGCCCAGGCGCCGCGCCGCGGGGTGAGCCATGCCGCTTCTTCGACTCTCCGACGACGAGGAACCGGCGCCTAACCTGACGCCGATGATCGACGTCATCCTGGTGCTCACGATCTTTTTCATGTGTGCCACGAAGTTCACCGTTGACGAGCGGAAGTTCGACCTCGACATCCCGGACGTGGGAGGTGCGGCCGACGTCGATGCTGCCCGACCTGAGATCGTGGAAGTGGCGGCCGACGGACCACTCCGGCTTGGGCCGGACGAGGTCAGCGTCGAGGAGTTGGGCACCCGATTGGTGGCAGCGCGAGCCGCGAAGCCCGACATTGCCGTGATGATCCGCGGCGAGCGGGCGGTGCCCCACGGGCGGATGGCAGAAATCTACGAAGCCTGTCGCGCCGCAGGCGTGCGACATGTCGCCATCTCCGTCCGCACGCAGCGTGATGCAACTCGCCGGTGAGCCGCCATGCCATGGATATGGATCACCGTTGCAGGGCTCGCGGTCGTCATGGCGACGGGTGTGGCCGCCATCATATGGACGGGATGGCTGCAATCGCGGACGCTCGAAAAATGCGTCGGCTTATCGGTCGTGCTCCACCTGCTGCTGGGCATCGTAGCGACCTTCGTCGGTGGCTGGATGCCAGCCTCGTGGGGCACGCGCGACGAAGGACGAATGACGATGGTGATCATGGTCGCGGACGACCAGGAGACTGACGCAGACCCAGTTGCCGCGCCGCCACGTGACGACGAGCTCTCAGGCAGCCCGGCCGTGGCTGATAGCGGCCAGGCGTCTGACATCGCGTTGCCACTCGTTCCGCTCGCCAAGGGCGAGTCGCCGGAGCCCCCTGCTGATATCGTGCCCCTCCTCGATGTCGCCGCCGACGAGCCGCACGAAGCAGCGCCGACCGCGGCAGCGTTGACCGATGACACACCGTCGCCTTCGGCCGAGGCTCAGTCCACCGCTCTGCGGGTGCCGGCGGTGTACGCCGACCGCGTGGGGGCCCGCAGGACGGCAGCCGCGATGGCCCGAGGCGGTTCACAGCAAACCGAGCAGGCGGTGCAGGCGGCGCTTGGATGGCTTGCCCGAAACCAGTCGAGCGATGGTCTCTGGAACGCTGCCCGCCATGGGGCAGGAACGACCGGTGGGACCGCGGGCCAACACCGGCCCGATGTCGGCAGCCGAAGCGATCATGGAGTGACGGGCCTGGCCCTCATCGCCTTCCTCGGCGCTGGCAACACCCATCGTGAGGGCCCTCATGCGAGCACCGTGGCTCGTGGCATTGCGGCGCTCGTCGAGCGGCAGCGACCAGACGGCTCACTCGCGGGGCGTGCCGAATTTTTTGCGGCGCTCTATTGCCACGGGATGGCGACGATCGCCGTGGCCGAATGCCTCGCTATGAGCGGAGATGAAACGCTCCGGCCTGCCTTGGAGCGAGCGATCCGATACACGCTCGCGATGCAGCACCCGCATACAGGCGGCTGGCGATACGCTCCAGGCGATCGTGGCGATACGAGCCAACTCGGCTGGCAGGTCATGGCCCTCTATTCAGCACGCAACGCTGGGCTCGATGGCGTCGACGCGGCCGAAGCCAGGGCACGGGAATTCCTCGCGAGTGTCTCATCTGGTGCCTCGGGAGGACTTGCCTCCTACCGCCCCGGGGAACGGCCGAGCCTGGCCATGACGTCAGAAGCCCTCTTTTGCCGTCTGGTTTTGGGGATGCCCGCCGATCATCCAGCCGCCGGTGAGGCTCTCGCCATGCTCGTTCGCACGCCACCCGGGTCGTCGGCCTACGACATCTACGCCTGGTATTACGCCACGCTTGCGTCGTTCCATGCCGGCGGCCCGCAGTGGGATGCCTGGAACTCGCGGCTGCACGTGGCGATCCTGCCTCTTCAGCACCGATCTGGCGGCCCGCTCGACGGCAGCTGGGACCCGGATCGCACGTGGGGTCGCCACGGTGGGCGGGTCTACTCCACCGCGCTATCGGCCATGACGCTCGAGGTCTATTACCGGCACATGCCCCTCCACGGCCAGCCACGCCGAATGGCCGCGGTCCCGTGATCGCCCGCCCATGGTTTGAAGCGCCCGCCGAGCCGGGATACACTGCAGAGGTGCTGTGGATGTCCTTGCGGCACCCTTTCTGGAGAAGCCACCGTGACGCCCGTGTTTGCGATGTTCGGTGTAGGAACGCCCGAACTCATCATTGTGGGCATCGTCGTGCTCCTGCTCTTTGGCTCGCGGCTCCCAAAGGTGATGCGTTCGCTCGGCGAGGGCATCGTTGAATTCAAGCGGGGCGTCCAGGGCATCGAGGACGGACGCGGTGGCGGTCCCCGTGAGCCGGGTGCGTCAGACGCCCACTAACCGCCAGGACGAGGCGACGGCCTCCTCTCGCCAGGACGGCCCTGTGCCGTACGACCATGTTCGGACTCGGCGCTTTCGAAATTGTCATCGTCGCGGCAATCGCCGTCATGATCTACGGCAAGCGACTGCCCGAGGTGGGCAAGACGGTCGGCAAGACGATGGGCGGCCTCCGGAAACAGTGGCAGGAGTTTTCGCGAGAGTTTGAGATAGCAGCGAACGTGGACGCCCAGCCTGTTCCACGACGAACTTCCGCAGCTCGTCGGCTCGACGAGGAAGGCGGCCCTACCGTGTCGTCACCAAAGCTGACGCCACCCTCGGAAGAGGGCGGCTGACCGGCCCGTTTCGATGCGCTGATGCAGGCATCGAGCGGCCCGCAACGGCCATCGAGGCGCATCGACGGGCGGGTCGTGACGGGCTGCTGGCGTCGTGGTACGATCCCAATTCGGATTGGGCGATGACCGTGATAGCGCGTGCATCTCCAGATGCGTCCGGGCAGCTAGCTCAGTTGGTTAGAGCGCTACGTTCACACCGTAGAGGTCACAGGTTCGACTCCTGTGCTGCCCACTCCGTCGGTTTCCAAAATCGGCGAGATTCCCGAGGAACCTGAGTGGTCGCCTCGGGTTCTGGCGTTTCGGGCGATCGCGTGCCGTCGGATTCGGACGCCCGCGGCGTCGCAAGTCGCGTCGCACGATTGGATCCCCTGCCCTACCACTGGGACGCTGGCGACCGCGTGGGCTGGATACTGCTCCACCCAGTCGGTTTTGCAGGAGGCGAGCTTTAGCGTGCTGGACCGAGTATCAGCCATGTTCCGATGGTCAAACTGGCGAGGAGCAGGCCGAGGGCCATCGCGGACGGAAATCCCAGGCCGAGGCGTTCGGCCATGGCCAACGGAATGAAGAATGGAAGCCCTAATGGAACCAGGATCACTGTCTCTCGTGCGAGGCGCGCCACGGATGGCAGATCATGGTCCTTGAGCCACATCATCGAAAAGGCGAGGATGCTGACCAACGGCAAGGTCAACAGCACCGCGCCGATCCGGGGGAATCGGCCTGATATTTCCGCCACGGTCACGATGATCGCGGCGGAAATCGCCGCCTTCACGAGCAGCCAGACCATCACCGCCTCCTGTTCGAACGGCCTCGTTCCATCTGCAATGGGCGCGGCGCCGACGGTCGGACCATCCCGTCCCCTCGACGTCGCCCATACTGCCGCGGTCCGGCATGAGCGCCACGTCGAGAGGCACGGAACGACCGAAATGCGCCAATGGCAAACCGACTTGCCGCTGGCATTATTCCGCCTTGTGCCCGTGCGGCTCCTCCTTAAAGTCTCCGGTATAGGGCGTGCCATCCACCTCGCCGCTGATCGTACCGGCGTATTCCTGGACAATGCCCAGGTTCTTGTGCGTGCCGACGAAGCGGGATGACTTGCCTGCTGGATTGTCCGCTTCTGGCGCGGCCTTCAGTTCCGCCTCGATGTCTGGATCGGCAATCGTCAAGAGCAGGACGGCGCCCTCGCTGATCGGTGCGGCGGACTTTTCATCGCTGCCCAAGACGTAGATCGTCGCCTGCTGCTTATCATGATCGACGGTGAACTCCACGTGATACTTTCCGCCGCCCCAGTCGGCCAGCGTGCCGCCGTGCGGCCCCTCTCCGTGGGCATGTCCTCCCTCGTGGTCACCCGCCGGAGCGGCCGGCGTGGATTGAGACGGCGGCGCGGGCTTCGGGGGCGCGGCCGCTGGCGGAGCGGCGGGACAACCCGTCAGGACGACCGACAGGATTGCCAACGGGGCGAGTTGAAATGTGAACTTTCTCAAGTGAGCTTCTCCAAACAAAGGTGTGCGATCATGCCTCCGTGGCTGAGCGCAAAAAACCGCGGCGTCCGGGCGACGCGCCCGACCACCAGACAACCTGGATTCCAATCTATTCATGGGAACCAATTTCCTCGTGCTCGGAATTTGCTTCGCGAGTCAGTGTCACCGCATCCTGGCCGCTAAACCGCCAGAACAGCCCGGGATGGATCAGAAACTCGCAGAAGGTGGACGTGACGAGTCCGCCCAAGATGACGGTGGCCACGGGGTACAGAATCTCGCGCCCCGGCTCCTGGCCGCCCAGAACCAACGGCACCAGGCCGATGCCTGCCGTGATCGCGGTCATCAGCACAGGCGCCAGCCGCTCAAGACTGCCGCGCAACACCATCTCGGGCGTGAAGGCCTCGCCTTCTTCCTTCATGAGGTGGAAATAGTGCGTCACCAGCAGTATGCCGTTGCGCACGGCAATTCCCCCCAGCGAGATGAACCCCACCAGGCTGGCCACCGTCAATGATTGCCCCGTCAGGACCAGGGCCAGCACGCCACCGATGAAGGCGGTTGGTAGGGCATTCAGGATTTGCAACGTGATCCTCACCGACGGATACAGCATCATCAAGACCACGAACATGCCCACCACCGACATGCCCGCCAGGGCCGCGATGAGCGTGGTGGCCCGTTGCTGGCTCTCGAACTGACCGCCGTACTCAACAAAGCAACCGGGGGGCAACGTGACCGTGTCGCCGATGCGTTGTTGAATGTCGGCCACCACGCCCGCCAGGTCGCGGCCCTGAGTGTTGCAGCGAATGACGATCCGACGCCGGGCGTTCTCGCGGTTGACGGCGTTGGGGCCGATCCCCTCGCCGATGTCGGCCAATTCCCGCAATTCGACCTGGCCGCGACCGTCCGGCAGGTCGATCCGCAGCCGGCCCAGTTGCGGGTAGTCGGTGCGATAGGCTTCTTCCAGGCGGACCACCAGGTCGAAACGCCGCTGGCCGTCGACAATTTGCGAGACCGGATCTCCTTGCAAGGCTGTCTGCACGAACCCAGCCACATAGGCGCGACTGACGCCGTAGTACGCCAGATCGTCGGGCCGCAGGCGGATGTGCAACTCCTCGGTCATCTGGATCGGCTCGACGATGGGGGGCGTTACGCCGGGCACGGTCTGAATGACTGTTCGAATGCTTTCGGCCCCCTGGCGCAACGCATCCAGATCATCGCCGAAGATCTTGATGGCGATCTGGGCGTTGACGCCCGAGAGCATGTGGCTGATCAGGTGCGACATGGGCTGCTCGGTTTCGATATCGACGCCCGGCGCCGCAGCCCGCAGGTCGGTCAGCAGTTGCTCGAGGATCTCGTCGCGGCCGCGGCTGCTGGCCGGATTGACGCTCAACAGGTATTCCCCGGTATTCACGGGTGCGGCATGTTCGTCCAGCTCGGCCCGGCCGGTGCGACGAACAAAGTGCAGGATTTCACCCTGTGGATTCCGAGGCGATTTCTGCATCGCTCGGAAATGGGCATCGAGAACAGAGGAAACCTGGTTGGAGGCTTCGAGCGAGGAACCGGGGGGCAGGTTGACGTTGACCTGAATGCTCCCCTCGTCGAACTTAGGCAGGAAGTCGGCCCCTAGCCGCGACAGTTGCCAGACGCTGAAGGCGACCAGCACCCAGGTCACGAACAGGAGCAGGCGAGGCCAGGCCATGCTGAAGCGAATCAAATAGCTGGCTCCCCATTTCAGCACGCGGATCAGGGGCCCATCGCCTTCACGGTGGGTGGCCTTCGATTGAGGCAGCAAGTAGTACGACAGCACCGGTGTCACGGTCAGCGAGACGACCAGGGATGCCAGGATCGAGACGATATAGGCCACGCCCAAGGGGGCGAACAGCCGACCCTCGACGCCGGATAGGGCGAACAGCGGCAGGAACACCAGGATGACCACCGCCGTGCCAAAAACGATGGCGCTGCGGATCTCGACGCTGGCTTCGTAAACCACCTGCAGCGCTGGACGGGGGACCGGACGGGCGTTGTTCTCTTTCAAGCGGCGAAAGATGTTTTCGACATCGACGATGGCGTCGTCGACCAGCTCGCCCATGGCCACCGCGATGCCCCCCAGCGTCATCACGTTGATCGACAGGTGCGTGCCGGTCAGAAAACCGATCATGCGGAATACCAGCGTGGTGATGACCAAGGACAAGGGGATCGCGGTCAGCGTGATGAACGTCGTCCGCAAATTGAGCAGGAACAGGAACAGCACAATCAGCACCAGCACCGCGCCTATGACCAGCGCCTCGCCCACGTTGAAGATGCCACGGTCAATGAAGCCCTTGAGCTGAAACAATTCAGGATTGACAACGATACCGGCGGGCAGCGCGGCCTCGGACTGCCGCAACGCGACAACCAGGCGATCGGTCAAACCCCGCGTGTCAACGTGGGGCTGCTTCACGATCGTGAGCACGACGCCCGGTCGGCCATTGACGCTGCCGTCGCCGCGCTTGACTTGCGGGCCTTCGACAACCTGGGCGACTTCCTGCAGCAGGATCGTCCGCTCGGGCGTGGCACGGACGGGAATCTTGCGAAGCTCGTCCAGCACACGGGCCGGTTCGGGACCAAGCCGGCCAAACACGCGAATGGGGCGCTCCGTTTCGCCCGTGGTGGCAAAGCCACCGCTGGTGTTCAGGTTATTGTCCTTGAGCGATTGCTCCACCTGCTGCAACGTCACGCCATATTCCAACAAAGCGGCCGGGTCGAGCAGTACCTGGTACTGCTTGCGCTCGCCCCCCAGGATGAAAATTTCGGCCACGCCGGGAATCTTCAGCAGCCGGGGGCGGACCACCCAATCAGCCGTCGTGCGCAGGTCCATCTGCCGCGCCAGCTCCGTAGGGAAGTTGGCTTCATGCTCCTGTCCGGCGATCCTCAGGGTCACGCCTTGCCCAGCCACGGGATCGGACGCGGGCAGCCACTCGATACGATCGACCGCCACCGCTTCCCACGATTCAGGGTGATGGCGGTCGGTCGGACGCCAGACGAACAACTCGCTTTCCTGACTGGGCGACGTCGCCGCCACGCGCTCGGCCAGATACGCGGTTCCCTCGACTCCGGTCAATTCACCTCCGTGCGGCCCAGGTTGGTGATAGATGCCGGCAATCAGGATCTGCCCCATGATCGAAGCGGTCGGCGCCATTTGGGGACGGGCCACTTCGGGCAACGTCCCCTCCAAGGTCGAAAGGCGTTCCTGCACCGTCTGCCGCGCCGCGCGAATCTCGGTCGTCCAATCAAACTCCACGTAGATCACGCTCAGTCCGGGGGCCGATTGGCTGCGTATGTCTTGCACGCCATTGGCCCCCAAAAGCACGATCTCGATCGGTTGGGTGACCAGCGATTCCACTTCCTCGGGCGCCAGGCCGCGGCATTCGGTGATGATGACGACGCGCGGGCGGTCGAGATCGGGAAAGACATCGATGGGCATCGTACTGGCGAGGTAGGTGCCATAGACCAGCAGCGCCAGGCTGAGGATGACCACCAGCATGCGGTACCGCAGTGCAAAGCGAATGACGGCGTTGAGCATGGTTGATTGGCCTTACTGCCCTGGGATGTGGAGGGAGCCATCCGCGTGGAAATGGGCGCCTGGCGGCAATCCGCCTTCGGCACTTTGGGCCTTGAGCACGCGATTGAGTGAGGCTGCGGCGCTCTGGGCCAGGTACATCCGCCGCTTGATACTGCCATCGTTGGCGATGACCACGTTCAGCCGGTCCTCGTGCAGCACGTGTACGGGCAGTCGATCAAAGAGGTCGCCATTCTGGCGGAACACGTATGCCTCGGGCCCAACCCGCACGACGGCGGCGGCAGGCAATACGAACACGTCGGACATTTCTTCGACGGGGACATGCAATCGGACACGCTGGCCGGGGCGAAACCGCCAGACCAGGAACGTCTGACCGTCCTTCTCGTACGTCCGCGATTGATTTGTCAGCGGAATATAGAAGTCAAATGTGCGGCTGGCCGGGTCGACGGTGTTCGCCAGATGCCGAATGTGGAAGGTTTGCTCCTGGTCGGGCCAGCCCGATTGATGGTCTTCGGCGAATTCCACGCGGACAGGCCAGCGTTGCTGCGCCGCTTGCTCCAGAAACGGCGACTCGCGCTTAAAGGCGTGACCTTCGATGTACAGCGACTGGTGATTCGCCAGGATGCCCAACAGTTGGCCGGCCTGCACTTGCTGCCCCAGGTCGGCCCGCAATTCCTCAACTTCATAGGCTCGAGCATCACCGCTATCAGAAAGGCCGCCCTGCGATTCGACGTGCGAAGCCTGACCTATCGGGGGCGACGGGGTGGGCGCCAACACCTCAATGTTAGAAACAAATTCCCCGTTCGCCACCGCATCGATTTGCGCAGGACTAAGCCCCCGCGTCAGCAGGTCCTGGCGACATGCCAGGATCGCGGCGTTCTGCCGTCGCGCCTGGTTGTCAAGCTCGATCATCCTGGATTGAGCGATCGTGCCGCTTTCCGCCAGGCCCGCAAGGCGCGCGCGTTGCTCCTTAGTCAACTGCGCGTCGCGCGTGGTCTTGAAAAGTTCCGATTGCGCGTTTTGCAGATACTCGCTGCTTAAGCGCAGGGTAAACAGGCGATCCCCCGGCCTGACGGAATCGCCAGGGAACGCGTGGATTTCCGCCAGCACTCCAACGGCTGGCGCGGTGACGCCGCGATCGGATACACCCGGGCGATCGACGATCTCTCCGGGGATGAGGATCGTGCGCCAATACGTTTCTTGATTCGCCGGGCGCGAGACGAGCCCCAAGTTCTGCCGGGCTTGAGGGCTGAGTTCCAGTACGGTCCGCTCTTCCGTTGGCGCGGCTTCGGCCTCCTCCGACGTCGGCGCCTGGGCATTTTGCGGCAGCCAAGGAGTCCATGTGCCGCGCGTGAGATACGCGCCAACGGTCACGATAACGAGCAGCCCGAGCGCCAACAACCATCGCCCCAGGAAAGCGAGTCGCATGAAAAAACCCTCGTGAAGACGGTCAACCGAAGCAGGAGCAAGGCCCGCGCCGGACAGGCGCGCCACGAGCACAGGAAGAAACCCAATCGGCTCGCGCACGACGGCACGCTATGCCGTGCGGCGATCAGGTGGCGCTCAGATCCGTAGCGGAAGATTCCGCGAAGAGTGTGGACCGCCGCCACAACCAGGTGGTGGATGGCAAACCCACCTGCCTCGGTCACCAACTGCCGACGCGGCAACCGTCAGCCATCCGTCGGACTCAAGGAAAATACCCCGGTCAGCCGCGCTATCCGTTGGTGATGATCGACGGACGACCGCTGTCACCGCGGAGAAATAGATCGCATCCGCATCATGCTCGCCGATGATTCGGACGATTCCGCCACTCAACTCCGCGGCGATTGAATGAACCTCACCATTGCCTGTCGCGGGTCGGGGCCCGTGTGAGAGATGCCCATGCGGGTGATGATGGGCATGACCGCCGCACACATGAATGTGCGGACGCACGGCGTGGTCCACCGGCTCATCCATTCCACTGCCCCGATGCGAGTGCCCGGCCGCAAAGCTCGGGCACGCGAGGAGAGAAGGAATCAGCAGGTATGCAATGAACTTGCCCATGCGGGTCCAAGGATAGCCAGATCATCGGCAGTTGTGCAAGAGTTTGATTGCTGACGGTGGGCTCTCGATCGGCCCGAGAAGGCCTGCGGCTGTCTCGCGACGCGAGGAACGCCCTCGCACGCCGCCGACCACCTTCTGAAAGCCTTCTGTCGGAACACGGATTTTTTCACGCCAAGCGCAGACTGTTGGCTGAAATCGGCTTCCGAAGTTGTCACGAACGTACATTAAAACCGATGCCCGCCTGCACAGCGCCGAGCAGCCGCATGGCGATCATCACGGTGAGTAACAGGGAGAGCAGGCAATTCATGACGCCCCTGCCCGCACACCAGCAGCTTGCCCAGACTGCGTGACAGACATTGCGACAGCCGCCTGCGTTGAGTGCCCCTGCCCCGCCGGTTCCCAGCGTTTCCCGATCCGCCTCCTGGGACTCGGAATAACCTTGCGGGCCCGGCCTGGACGAAATTTACTGATGGATCGCACGCCATCCAGCGTGGGTTCCGCCACCACCCGCAGACGACCGCCTCGATGTGCTGCACACCGACCTTCCCATGGTGCTGCATCGCCGCCGCGACCATTGCCGGCGCAGTTGGCCTTTGGCCCGGCGCACTGCCGGCGCAGGATGACGTCTGGCCCACGCCATCCGCGCCGACACGCCTCGATGACGCCCGTCGGCCGCTCGGTCATTACGCTGCACCGCTTGCAGGCGTCCACGACGAATCATCCGCCTCCACGCACGGCCCATCGCCCAAGACGCTCGAGGAGTTCGTGGCGTTCGCGGAGCAAAGCCACCCGAAGCTCCGCGCGGCACTCGCGGCAATCGAAGCGGCTCGCGGAAAGGCCGTGCAAGCCCGTCTCTACCCCAACCCGATGATCGCCGCGGGCTCGCCTCAGGTCGCGGGGTCAAACAGCCAGTGGAACGGCTTTGCATCGCAAGACATCGTGACGGCCGGCAAGCTGCGGCTCGGGCAGCAGGCCGCGCTCCGCGACGTCCAGAAAGCGGAGTACGAGTTGATCCGCGCTCGCTTCGACGTGCTGCGCGACGTGCGACAATCGTTCTATGCCCTTCTCGTTTCGCAACGTCGCGTTGAAATCTACAAGTTCCTGCTCGACATCGCGCAGCGGTCGTACGATATCGGCACCCAACTGGAAAAAGCCGGTGAAGGAACGAGGGCCGACGTGCTCTTCTGGAGCATCGAGCGAGACCGTGCTGAAGTGCGGCTGCTCAATTCCACGGTGTTCGTCGAAACCGGGCGGCGAGAACTGGCGGCGGCCATCGGCCTGCCGCGGGCCGATATCGGCACAATCGATGCGGACCTGTTCGCACAGTTACCATCGTTTGACCTCAAAGCATTGCAGGAAGAAGTCGTGCAGCGGAACGCCCTGCCGCGGGCCGCGGAGGCCGACATCGCTCGGGCGCAGTGGACCCTCGAGCGGGCGGTTGTGGAGCCGATTCCTAACGTCAATGTGATGGGTGGCTACCAGCGACAGATCGACTTTCCGGCGCAGAACCAGGGGCTTTTGCAGGTCATGGTCGAGGTGCCCCTCTTCGATCGCAACCAGGGCACTATCCGCTCCGCCCGTGCTGACATCGCGTCGTCACGGGCCAATCTCCGCACGATCGAACTCGACCTGGCCACCCAGACAGCCCACACGATCGCCAACTACCGCACGGCCCAGAGGCTCGCGAGCTGGTATGAGGAGTCCATCCTCCCGAAGGCTCGAGAGACGGTTCGGCTCACGCAGCAGCTCTATGGGCAGGGCGAAGTCACGTTCCTGAGCCTCCTGCAGGCCCAGCGGACGCTGACGGAAACCGAACTGGCATTCGTGGAGTCGCAAGGAGATCGCTGGACAGCTGCCGTGGCCCTGGCAGATTTGCTCCAGATCGAGGTCTTTCCGCCCCCCCCCGATGCTCCAGCCGCCGCTTCCGCAGACTTCCGCGATGAGCTCGGCGACGGCGGGCGACGCGTGGGCCTCGATCCAAACCAGCCCGCCTTGCCGCCGCCACCTCCGCCCGCGCTGGTCGCTCCCGAAGCGATTCAGCCGCTTCCTCCACCGTGACACGCGAATGACCTGTCTCATGCGAGCCCTCTCCGCGACCGTCCGCGCTTCTGCCCTGCTGGCCTTCATGCTGCGCGTCGGCGCCGCTGCGGAAGCCGAGCCGGTTCGCTCGGCCCATGCACGACCCGAGAAAGTCGAGGTCGCCTCGATGCTTCCGCCCAGAACCGATTCGCCTTCCGACTGGTATGCCGGCTTAGAGCCTCTGCACCACTGCGGCGAGCCACAACTCCTTCCGCCATGTGTCCCGCCGCCACCATGCCACCCGAGCTATCCACCGCAGCCGTTCGACTTGATCAGCGTCACCGGGCGGCCCACCGACGGGCCTCGCTATCGCGGGCCATGCTGCCCGAGAAAGGGCACCCATGACGACGGACCACTGCCGCGGGTTCACCGACTCCACGACCACGCGTTCGACATGTTCTATCGAACGAAGTGACGTGCCGCCGGCACGACGGATAGCCCGGTCAACGGCGTTTTCGCAAGTGGCACGTGGGCGGTGGTCGGGTTCTGAGGGTATACGATCCGACCCGAGTCTGTCCTGCGTCGCGATCGCCGGTGTCGGAGCCCCGCAAATTCGCCGGAACACCGCTGCCTGAGCGCCGTTTTTCACGCCGGGCGCAGAGCATGGCCGGGGCGTGTCCGGCGTTTAGATGGTCAGCGCGAGCGGATGTCGATGACGGGCAGCTCGTCCAATGAGGCCTGCACGATGTCGCGGTCGTCGTGGGCCTGCCTGCACCAGCGCATGCCACTCGGTGGCGGGCCTCTGGCGGGAGACACCGGCGGTGGCTCGACCGGCTCGCCGACTCGCGGTAACGGGTGCATTCGGGTGATAGGGGGCGTTGGGCAGGGATGCGTGCTGTGTGCCGTAGAGGCGATCGTTGGCGGTCACTCACAGGGCGGCAGGCGGTGACCGGGCACGTAACGATAGGGGAAAAAAGGAGGGACGGCATGGTGCGAGAGCCCGTTACCCTTGCGACAACTTTTGTTTGGGGAGCTTTCGCGCAAACTCTCGGGCACGCTCCAAGTCCATCTCGTCAGGGTGATTTCGATTGAGGCCGCCAGTAAGCCACAGCGGGCCCCATGTATCGAAGCCGCGACAAGAGAACTCTCCCACGACCTCGAAGCCCTTGCGGCCGAGCAGGCTCTTCAGGGGTGCGTGCCAGGCTTTTAAGAAAAACGGTAGCCCGGACGTCGAGAACACGAATGCCGGCTTCAGGGGCTCGCGGCAATCAGGCAGTCCGCGGAGCCAGTCATAGAGAGCCCCGTGGAGTTATGACTGAAAGTCGTGTTCCGTAGAGGGAGAAGAAATGGCGGCGCGGCTATCGTCGCGCCGGCCCCATGATGACGGGTCAGCGTCGTAGAACGGCTATCCGCCACGCCGGCACAAGCGTCGATGTCTGCGGCACTTCGGTGCCGACGCTGCTCGACGGTGCCGTGTGCTTGCGGATTCCCGCGGTGCGACCACCGACTCCCTCGACAGTGAAAATATTGTCTGAGTTGATGGCACACGTGGACACCGCCGCGTTCGTGCCGCCGAATGCTGCAAACGAAGCCAGGCGGGCGAATCCGCTGCCAACGCGTGCCCAGTTTTCCACTTGTCCGGCGTTTCGTTGTCCCCCGGCCACGAGAATCTGGTCTGCCGCCCCGCTGGCTCCCGGAATACGCGCTACCGACACCCCGCGAGTGGAACCGCCGAGAGCCCGGAACGCACCAATAAGCGAGGGCGTTGATGGCCGGGCGTTGTACACCCGTACC
>Ga0163150_10003802_pt1 | contig 20850 bp, 16 predicted proteins | sample OliLakLV19P2IB_FD_148628 | JGI IMG/M metagenome (GOLD analysis project Ga0163150, IMG submission 148628) | Freshwater microbial mat bacterial communities from Lake Vanda, McMurdo Dry Valleys, Antarctica - Oligotrophic Lake LV.19.P2.IB | ecosystem: Environmental > Aquatic > Freshwater > Lake >...
CTCTTGAACTTCACCGCGCCCTTCGGCCAGAATCTTCCCGGCCTCCAAGGAAACCAGCATCCCTAAATCGTCTTTCGCCGTCCGCAACTCATTGCCGATTTCCCTGACGATCTCCCCCCGCTTCGGAGCCGGCAAGTCGCGCCAACGCGGCCAGACGCTCTGTGCAAAATACACGGCGTCGTCGTAGTCTTCCTCCACACCCAGCCGCACTGTGGCCAGCATTTGCCCATCGGCGGGGCTGATGATCTCGACCTCCGCGCCGCCCGCGTCCGCCCATTCTTCATGGCACACGCCGGACTGCTCCTGAGCAATTCCCAAGCGAGCCAGCAGCCGCCGCACTTGTGTCTGGTCTAATGTTGAATCGAGTATGCCCATAAGAACCGTCCTCCCTCGAATAATCGTACCTGCACGGTACGGCTTTGGATACACTGTAAGCTATGAGAAATACACTCGAAAAAGCGATCAGAGATGCTTACGCGGCATTCTTGCGTGGCGATGTCGACGGATATATTGCCGCCTGCGCCGATGATTTCACGTTTAACGTTCCTGGCAGTGGGGGAATCTCGGGTGTCTGGGTTGGTCGGCAAGGGATCTATGATCTCGCCGGCAAAGCGATGTCTCTTACAGGTGGGACGTTTCAAGAAGAAGTGATTGACGTTCTAGCTAATGACCAACATGCAGTCGTACTGGCGCGGCATCGTTTCACTCGCGATGGCGTCTCGAAGGACTACTCAACAGCTCACGTCTATGAGGTGCGCGGTGGGAAGCTGGCCATTTGTTTCGAGCACCCACGCGATTCAGCCATTTTTCACGACGCGTGGGGATCGTCGCAGGATTGACCCGCTTGCACGTTCAAGACATTCGGTAGGTCTTCGCGATACAGATGCGCCCCCCCCGCTTTCGCGGAGAATAGACACTGTTTGACGGATTTGCCGGTTGCGTTCGAAACAAGTTTTTGACCACCTCCCGGTCGCGACCGCCGCGTTCGTGGACCCGGCGGTTAGGCTACTTGAAACCGCGGATAATCTGAAGATCGGTTTCCTGTCCCTCCCCGATAGCCCAAACGGCCTGCGAATCGTCGGGCGACACCGTAAACCCGAGCCAGGTGCGCAATCCGTTGATCTTTTCGTACCCGGGAAAGATGCCGATCTCTTTACCTTTCCCTCCCGATATCGCAAGGGCAAATAGCGAGTTTGTCTTCTTCCGAATGCAATAAACGGTCGTCGCCGTAACGGCAATACGGGGCGAGGACAGGTCGTCGGCGAGGACCGTCACTCCGCCGCCGTCGCGCGGGATGCGGCAGAGCTCGCTAAAACCGCCGGGGCGCGTAAAGAATAGAAATTGGCCGTCGATGCTTTCGTGAACGGAATCGTGTACCGAGGAGGCGTCGATAAGTTTTCGGCCGGAGCCGTCGATACCGGCGCGCCACAAACTCTTCTCACTGGAATAGTAGATCGATTGGCCGTCTCGGGACCAGACGGGATTGGCGGCGAACTCATCGTCGATCGGAACTCGGACCGGGATGCCGCCCGTTATGGAAACCACGGCGATTCCCGGGACCGGCGCGTTCGGCGATGCCGCGAATAGGATTCGAGTTCCATCCGGAGACCACTGCGGCGCGCTTCGCGGTACGCCGTTCCCGGTAATTTGCCGCGAGTTCGACCCATCGTGTTCGGCCACCCATATTTCAGGCGGCCCGCCCCGATTGCTCAGGAATGCGACGGAGCGCCCATTCGGAGAGAACTGGGGCAGACTCTCGTACCGGCTGGATGGCGCGAAGAGTTCCGAGTGTTCCAGATTCTTGAGCGATCCCCGCCAAAGCCTCGCCACCGAATTTACCGAGACACCGGAACCGAAGATCAGGGAGGCTCTTCCAGAAGAATCGGGGTTGGAAGTTGCCACCGATACGCAGGGCGCGGGTCCGAGCAACTCGGGTTTCCTTCGCGCTTCGGCGGACAGGCGGTAGAGGCGGCTGTCAAATGGGCCAAACACGGCGCTGTAAGCGTTGCAGAAGATGAGATCTTTCCCCGATGGTCCCCAGGCGAGACCGGATGCCATCGATTGTCCCCGATAAACCGAAAGGGGAGGCCCCTCGGGATCGCCGGCGTTGTTGAGATTCTGGACAAAAACCTCCTCGAGTCCGGCCTGCGCGGGGCCTTCGCGGGTCATGTACACGAAGCGCCGGCCATCGCGAGAGAGAAGCGGAGCCACTATGAACCTTTCCGTAGGCACGGAGATGCGGCGGCGCGCACCGGAGGCGGCAACGATCCGGTATACGCCGTTTTCGGCCCCGGTGGCCATCGGAGCGACGATGGAAGCGCTATCGGGAGTCCAGCTTAGGTGCTGGTGATTGGCGTAGAAGGTATGACCTTTCACGGCCAGTTGAACAACGCGGCGATCCGGCCCGCCGGTGGCGGAAATAACATGCAACCATGTCTCCTCGTCCGCGTTCCTTCGGAGGAAGGCGATGGTCCGGCCGTCGGGGGACCACGACGGATTGTAGTTAAAGGTGTTAGACATGCCTCTCAGAATGAGTGGCGCCGGAAGTTCCGCGTCCAGCGACCGGATATAAATACCGCGTTTCAAGACGTCGGCCGGCGCGTGGAAGTAGGCGAACTTCGTACCGTCCGGAGAGAAAGCCGGGTTGTATTCCTCTCCGGCCAGGGCCGACGCGAATTCCGGTTCGATAGGTACCGTTCCCGGGGCCGGGCGGGTCAGCGAATAGGCAAGCGCTACGCCGGCCGCGATTACACAGGCGGCGTAAAACCATCTCCCGGTTCGAGGCGCTTCTGTCGCGGCCGGCTCGGGGCTGATTTTCCGGCTCGCAATCCAGCCGTCGATCTCGCTCCGGTACGCCCAGACCGTTCCCTTTTGCTGGTGGGGATGCTTATGGACGGGAAGGCCTTCGAGTTCATTCCATCGGCGGACTGTCCGTTCACTCTTGTCGAGATAGGCGCCGATCTGCTTCCATGATTCGAGCCGGTCGGATTCAGGAGTCTGGGGCGGCATAACTATTTGATACTCATCGTACACCAGCGCCCAAATTGCCGGGGCAACGGCGGTTGGACATTTCGGGCATGCCGGAAATGACTGATCGAAATCGGCGAAATACAGCAAATGCTGAGCGTATGCACATTTTGTTTATGTGGGCGGCGTTGGCACTTGACGGAGATCGCTTGGCGGCGGTTCACGACGCCGCCGGACGCACCGAGTTCGAGGCGGGCCGGTATCGGAACGCGCAAAAGCACTTCGAGAAGGCCGCGCAGGTGCCGGATCAAAGCGCCGCGTCGCTGGAGTCCATCCTGGCGAATTCGGCGCAGGCGTCCGTGTCCCTGGGAGAATGGAAGGCGGCTGAAGAGTCGACCAGGGGTGCATTGGCGCTTGCGCCGGAGCGGGCGGGGCTTTGGCATCAGCTTGGCCAGATTCTGCTCCTGCGGCGCGAATATCCCGAAGCCGAGGACGCGCTGCGCCGGTCCCTCGCATTGGCCTCGGCACCCGCAGTCTGGAGTGACTTGGCGGAACTCTACCGCCTGCGAAAGAAGAAACCGGAGGCTCTGGCGTACTTATTGCGGGCCGAAGCTCTCGCTCCCGCCGGACGCCATCGGGCTCGGATATTGGCCAACCTCGGCGTGGCGTACGGAGAACTGAAAGATAAAACGAATGCTGTGATCTATCTCGAACGGGCGTTGAACGAAATACGGACGGCAGCCGGGTTAGACCATCCGGACGCGGAACGAATTCTGGTTGCCTACGGCGACGCGCTTCGGAGCGTGGGACGTAAGGCCGAGGCCCGCGATGCCGGGCGCAAGGCGGAGACCATCCGGACCTCGTTCGCTACCCAAACGAACTCGCGCGGAGACACGGTCAATGTCAAAGATATGAAGCATTAGTTGCCGCCTTCCGCAACTCGTCCCTCGCCCGCCGCGTTTAAACGCAAGAACCAGTCCCGCCTGCAGGCTCCCTCTGGTGATCCGCGGCGGCTCATGGAACAACCCAGAGAACGTGCGGACGTCGTTGGATTAGAGACGCAGGTCTCCGAGCAGAAATCAGACGGCCGGACGATTCACCCGAATCAGTTCCCCCCTAATCCTCTCGAAACACCGGCAAGGCCTCGTCGATCCGGCGAGCCTGCCCGGCGAAGTCCGGATCCGCCGTGCATAGCACAATGCCGCAGTGATTGACACCCTTCGCAGCGTTGATCCGCAAGAAGTCCCGTCGATTCTGCGTGAGCGGCGCCCGTCTCTGCGAAGCGGCGAAGCTCACGGACAACATGCGGCGGAAACTTTTCATTGATACACACGCACTCGCGTTGTCCTCCGCCCGCAACGACGGATAGGAATCTATCAGGCCGCGTTCGGTGGCCCCCCAACCCGCCCGTGCCGATCCAAGCGCCAAACACGAACGCGACTTCTCGCGGAATATGCCCAACCGCGGACAGATCCAAAACGTTAAATCCAGCTTGACCGTACATACAAAGATATGCACAATGGTGGTGTGCCCTTCGAATGGGACCCGGACAAAGCGGCGGCAAACTTTCGCAAACACGGTGTGCGGTTCTCGGAAGCGATAGGCGTTTTCAGCGACGATACCGCGATCACGGTCCAAGATGCGGAAAACGACTTGGATGAAGAGAGATTTGTGACGCTAGGCCTTGGGCTCAAGGGGTATGTACTCGTGGTTGTGTATTGCTACCGGGATGACATCGTGCGGATCATATCGGCTCGCGCCGCTAAGCCCTTCGAACGGCAAGAATACGAGGCATCGAAATGAAAGACATCTACGACTTCAGTAAAGGTGAGCGGGGCCGCGTCATAGCCGAACCGCCTCCGGAACCCGGAAAAGTGCGGATAACGATCCGGCTGGACGAAGACCTCATCGACTATTTCGGTTCTATCGCCGATCGGGCCGGCGGCAAGACCGGCTACCAGACGCTAATCAATTCGGCCCTGCGCGAGTACGTAGATGGTAAGAATCCGAAGTGGGAAGAGACGCTCCGGCGGATTATCCGTGAAGAAATGAAGCGGAACAACGCAGCCTAGCGTTTACTCACTCTCGTCCCTTCACATGTTTATCGAACCACTCCACCATCTCCGCCAGCGTATGCTGCACTGACTCCCGCCCCGCATACCCATGCGACTCATGCGGCAGTAACACAAACCGCACCGTCCCGCCGTTCCCGCGAATGGCGGTAAACATCCGTTCGGATTGAATCGGAAACGTCCCCGTATTGTTGTCCGCCGCGCCATGAATTAGAAGTATCGGCTCATTTATCTTCTGCGCGCTCAGGAACGGCGACATGCGCAGATACGTCTCCGGCGCCTCCCACAGCGTTCGCCGCTCAGTCTGAAATCCAAATGGCGTCAACGTGCGGTTATACGCGCCACTCCGGGCAATCCCCGCCGCGAACAGATCGGAGTGCGCCAGTAGATTGGCCGTCATAAATCCGCCGTAACTATGCCCGCCTACGCCAACGCGCCGCGGATCCGTTACGCCCAGTTCAACAGCCTTATCGATCGCCGCCTTTGCTCCTGCCACAACCTGCTCCAAATAAGAGTTATTGAATGACTCCAGGTCGCCGACAACTGGCAACGAGGCGTCATCCAGAATCGCATACCCTCGCAGCAGAAAGAACAAATGCGACGTCCCGCTAAGCGTCGTAAACCGGTTCGGCGAGCCTGTCACCTGCCCCGCGGTATCGGCATCGGAAAAGTCGCGGGGATAGGCCCACATCACCGTTGGCAGCCGGGTCCCCGGCGAATAGTAGGGAGGCAGATACAACGTAAAGCTCAACGGCACCCCATCGGCCCGTTGATACTTGACTAACTTCTTGGTAACTCGCCGTAACTCCGGCGCCGGATCGGTAAAGGACGTCAGCGCCGTCCGCTTCCCCTTGTCGATCACGTAATAGTTAGGCGGCTCCGTTGGCGATTCGCGCCGGGTCAACAGCCGCAAACCGTCCGGCGATAGTGCTGTGACAACGGTCTCATACGCGCCCTCGCCCGATGCAAACAGCCGCGTCTTCCGCTTCGTCGCCAGTTCCATCCGGTCCAGAAACGGACGGTCGCCGGACGGCGTCGCGCCGGTGCCCGTCAATAGGATCGACCCGTCCTCCACACGCACCACGCGCGTCCCGTCGCCCGTTGATATGGTCACCGGCGTGCCAATATCGCGATACCGGTCCTGCTGATTGCGCGACTCGACAATCTCCGTCGCGCCATCGGCGCTCACCAGAAACGTCCGCTGCCGCCGCGTCCGCCGTTCATTGTCGTGTACCCACAGCCGCCCGTCGGACGTCCACAAAGGAACGCCCTGCAAACGCTCCTCCAATTTCGTAAACTCCTTCGGCTGGTCAAACGGCGCCGCGGCCATCATCATCCGGTCCCGATGGGGAACCTTTTCTTTCGGGTTGCCGCCGTCCATCGCTTCCCACCATTGCAGCGTCGCCGGCTCCCCTGGCTTCCAGTTCAGGTTCCGCGGACCCGTGCGCACGCCGTCAATCGGAATGCGGTCCGCCAATGCCAGGGCCGCCATTTGCCGTACCATTGTGCCGTCCGGCCGCCATACTTCCATGTCCACCGGAAACCGCGCTGCCGGCAGCACCCACGAATAGGGCCGGCGCAACCGTTGCGACAACAGGGATTTCCCATCCGGCGAAGGACGCAGCGACGAGAAAATTCCGGGCTTGCCAACCATCGCCGTCCGCCCCGTCGCTACGTCCACCAGGACCGCCTGCGACGTGCAGTAGTAGTCGAACAGCTTTTCGTCGTGCTCACTCTTCAGTAAGTCCTGAAAAGTGGGCGCCGGCGCCGCCTTGCCGAAGGACTCCTGAATGTCGGGCCCCGCTGGCGCCGCCGCTTCCCGAGGCGCCGCGCCCCTTCCAGCCACCACCGTGCGCACCAGCAGACGCTTTCCGTCCGGCATCCATTCCAGCGGATCGCCAAACGCCGCATTGGCCCGCACGCCAGTCAACGGCCGCAGCGTTCCGGTCGCCGTCTCCAGCACCATCACTTCAATTCGGTCCGCGTAATGCGCCAGTATGGCCGCCGTCTTCCCATCCGGGCCCCATTGCGGCGTGCCGATTTTGGCCCCCGCCGGAATCGCCAGCGCCGTTTTTCGCACCGTGGCCAGGTCGATCAATTCAGCCTTGCCGTAACTAATCCCACCGCGTTGTCCGTTGTTGCGCGGGTTGATCCGCAGTCCGGCGAGCCGCAACATTGGCTCGGCCAGTTCCGCGATCGGAGGATAGCGGTCCGGCTCCAACAGCAGCAGGTGCGTTCGCGGCGGGTTGACATTTGCCACCGGCGTCGCCGGTGCGTTTAGAACTTTGAGAATGGCCTCCGGCGGCTTCTTGTATGCGGTCTGGGCACACGCAATCGCGGCGCAGGTGAAGAAGAGAATCGTCCGGGTCATATGTAACAGAATGACACTGGCAAAGTGTCCCATGCTAGGCCCTAGTAGATCGTCCGTTCTAAGGGGGACCTTAGGAAGTCGATCAGTGGGAATCGTTTGCGGAACGCCATGAAATCCCTGATTCATGGCGGACGCGTGTTCCGCATAATCAGATCAATCGGTAACATATGGAACAAATCGGACTCGCCCTCATTCTCTTCGCCGCCTTCTGGGTCGGCTGCGCCGCCGGCTATATCGCCATGCGTCTGCGTGCGCAGGTGGCCTACGAAAAAGGCCGTAATGAAGCTGCGGCGGAAATTTCAGCCCTCACTGAACGGCTGAACGGACGCGACACGCAATTCACTGAAGCGCGTCAACGCGCCGATACCGGCGCCGAGACAATCGCCCGCATGGATACCGAACTCCGCGCCGAGATCGACCGGCGTACGCTCGCCGAGGCCCGCTTGACGCTGCTGCCAAGATATGAAGCGGAGTTGGAAGTGCGCGGCAAAAAGCTCGCCGAGCAGCAGGTTGAACTGACGAAGTTCCACGTTAGTACCTCCGAACTCAGCACCCGTTTGGAAGAAATGAAGCGGACCTCCGAGGACAAGATCAACGCCATTCAGGCGCTGCAAACCCGCGTCACCGAGTCGTTCCAAACCATGAGCGCGGAAGCGCTGATGAGCAATAACAAAGCGTTCCTCGATCTCGCGGGCGACGCCTTGACCCGACTCCAGGACTCAGCGCGCGGCGATCTGGATCAACGCCAGTCGCTGTTCGGACAGATCATGGAGCCGCTCAAGAGTTCACTCGATCGCGTCGATTCGCGGATCGGCGAATTGGAACGGGATCGCGCCACAGCCTATGCCGGGCTGCAACAGCAGGTGGAAAGTATGATGCGCACGCAGGTCAGCCTGCAGGCGGAAACCGCACATCTGGCCAGCGCGCTGCGCACGCCGTCATCCCGTGGACGTTGGGGCGAAGTGCAGTTGCGGCGCGTCGTGGAACTGGCCGGCATGATCTCCCATTGCGACTTCATTGAACCGCGCGGCACGGATGAGACTGGAGCCGCTGGCCGGCCGGACTTGATTGTTCAGTTGCCGAACTTCCGGCAGATCGTGGTGGATTCGAAGGTGTCGCTGGCGGCTTATTTGGAATCGAACGACGCCGCTGACGAAACCGCGCGTGTTGAAAAGCGGCGTGAACATGCCGCGCAAGTTCGCGCGCACGTCACGCAGTTGAGCGCGAAGGGATACTGGGATCAGTTCCCGCAGAGTCCGGAATTCGTAATCGCTTTCCTGCCGGGGGAATCGTTCTTCAGCGCGGCGCTTGAACACGATCCTGCGTTGCTGGAGTTCGGTGTTGAACGGCGCGTCATCCTCGCCACGCCGACTACTTTAATTGCGCTGCTGCGCGCCGTTGCCTGGGGTTGGAAGCAGGAGATGGTTTCGTCGAATGCGAAGGAGATCCGCGACCTTGGCAAAGCGCTCTATGATCGGCTCCGTTCTCTCGCCGACAACTTTACGGAGGTCCAGCGCGGCCTCAGCCGAACCACCGCCGCCTTCAACCGCACCGTCGGTAATTTTGAGTCGAGCGTAATTCCATCCGCCCGCCGGCTCCGCGAATTGGGGGCGTCGACAGGCGATGAGATCGTCTCGCCGCCACCGGTCGATTCGAGTCCCCGATCGCTCCAACTGTTGGCGGAAGCAACCGAGCCAGCCGCGAAACCGGAGCCCGAAAGGTTCGACGCCGCCACGACACGGCTAGCCACCATCGGCGCACCGGCGTCCGCCGCGCCCGTAACCGCCGGCGCCGTGAAACCGTTAGCGATGAATCATGGCGCGTTCGAGCCGCAACGGCCAGCCCTCACTGCGAAAATCGCGTCCGGTGTGCCGGCGCTGATGTCGCAGGAGCTTCCACGCCAGAGCCAAAGCAAGAAGGTGGTCCCGGTCGCCGCGCCAGTCTCTCCCGCACCGGCACTTACCGCCGTCAAATCCACTGCGCCGGCGCTGAACAGCGTCCCGGCGCCGGCAAACACCGATTCAGACAGCGTCCCCAAGCAGCCCACGCCGGCACTCAGCAGTACACCAGCCCCGGTAGTCGCTGGAGCCGCACCGGCACTAACAGACGCCGATGCAGACACCGTCCCCAAGCAGTCCACGCCGGCACTCAGCAGTTCACCAGCCCGGGTAGTCGCTGGAGCCGCACCGGCACTAACAGACGCCGATGCAGACACCGTCCCCAAGCAGTCCACGCCGGCACTCAGCAGTTCACCAGCCCCGGTAGTCGATGGAGCCGCACCGGCACTAACAGACACCGATGCAGACACCGTCCCCAAGCAGTCCACGCCGGCACTCCGCAGTACACCAGCCCGGGTCATCGCCGCAGCCCCACTGGCCCTAACAAACTCCGATTCAGACACCGTCCCCAAGCAGTCCACGCCGGCACTCAGCAGTTCACCAGCCCCGGTAGTCGCTGGAGCCACACCGGCACTAACAAACGCCGATGCAGACACCGTCCCCAAGCAGTCCACGCCGGCACTCAGCAGTACCCCAGCCCGAGTCGTCGCTGGAGCCACACCGGCACGAACAAACACCGATGCAGACACCGTCCCCAAGCAGTCCACGCCGGCACTCAGCAGTACCCCAGCCCGCGTCATCGCCACAGCCCCACTGACCCTAACAAACACCGATGCAGACACCGTCCCCAAGTCACCCACGCCGGCACTCAGCAGTTCACCAGCCCCGGTAGTCGCTGGAGCCGCACCGGCACTAACAGACGCCGATGCAGACACCGTCCCCAAGTCACCCACGCCGACACTCAGCAGTTCACCAGCCCCGGTAGTCGCTGGAGCCGCACCGGCACTGACAGACGCCGATTCAGACACCGTCCCCAAGCAGTCCACGCCGGCACTCAGCAGTACCCCAAACAGCGAGCCAAATCCGACCGCGCCCATGCTGAACAGCGTCCCGGCCCCGGTCGTCGCTCGAGTCACGCCAATTCTAACCCCGGCCGAGCCAGCAAAAGCTGCCACGCGGTCGGCGCCGGCACTGAACAGCGTCCCAGCCCCAATTGCCGCTACAGCCCCGTCGGCCCCAGCCCCTCCCGCCGCGCCGGTTGCCACACAGCCCAAGCCAACCGCAGGCTCGGCACCCGCCATTTTAAACCAAACAGCGTCTCAACCCGGTGGCGATGCCGCCGTTGTCCTCCGGTTCTTCGACCCGGTGAAGGCGAATAGCGACATCAAGCCTTCTACTGTACCCCCGCCACCCGTTGTCGCGTCTCAGCATTTGCAAATCGCCGAAACGCCCGTCACTGCGGCTTTCTAACGGCGACTGTGAACGGATTGTCAAAGTTTTGTAAAGCCGTCCTTTTGTCAGAACCGATGCGCCTCGTTACCGCGTCTTATAGGGAGGAGGCAGTTATGAAACACACAATAAAACAAATGACAATGGCCCTGTTCGTGGCGGGAGCGTTCCTGCTGCCCATCCAGGCCGCGGTCCCCACGGCGCCATCGACGGAGGAGCGGATTAGTAAATCCATTCGCAAAGAACTTCTGACTATGCCGTTTCTCACCATCTTCGACAACCTGTCGTACCAGATCGACGGCGACACCGTTCATCTTTACGGTCAGGTTATCCGGCCGACGCTGAAATCAAATGCAGCCAACCGCGTTGCCCGATTGGAAGGCATCGCGCACGTTAACAATCAAATCGAGGTTCTGCCTCTCTCGCCTTTTGACGATCGGGTTCGCGTGGCGGTCGCTCGCGCTGTCTATGGGCAGCCGGCCCTTAACCGCTACGCCCTCGGCGCGAATCCGTCGATCCGGATTATCGTCAAAAACGGCAATGTGGCGCTCGAAGGAGTTGTCAACGACACGGGAGACCGAAACATCGCCAATATTCAGGCGAATGGTGTCTTCGGAGTGTTCTCGGTCACCAACAACCTGCGCGTCGAGAAATAAAGTTCGCGAATCTACCAGCCCCGGTCATTTTGGCCGGGGCTTTTTTTGTTTGCCCTCGTAGTATTGGGCACGCGCCCTCGCCGCGCAGCCTTCGTCACCTCTCGGAGTCTCTCAACGGACTTATATTTGTTACTCGACAATTATTTTCTTCGGCACTCAAATTAGTGTGGATGAAGCCGCTGCACGTTGTCCGCGACCTTGAGCAGGCTGCAGTCTTATTGCAGCCTGTGCGTTTACGCATCTTGCGGGCCTTGCGGGAACCGCTGTCGGCTTCCGCCTTGGCGAGGTCGTTTGCGTTACCGCGCCAACAATTGAACTACCACTTGCGGGAGCTTGAAAAAGAGGAACCTCGGGTGACCCCGGGCCTGGGCGGGACTATTTTGCTTTCCTGGGGTCCCGGAATGGAAGGCGAAGCGCCGATCACGGCGTGGGACCCGGGGAGGCGATTTGCTTGGACCGAGCGTGCTGGCACGGATTCGCCGCGCGTGATCGAGTTCACGATTGAGGCGGCCGATGGCGGCAGAACAATGCTGCGGCTCGTGCAGTCCGGATTTGGCGCGGACGCCTCGTTTGACGCCGAGTACGACTCGACGTCCGGCGGATGGCAATCATTCCTTCAATTGTTGCGCTTGGATCTGGAAATGCACGTGGGAATGGCGGGACGGCATGTGTTCCGAAGGCGGATGGAAACCGGGGATCGCCAAGTTCTTCTAAATAGGCTTTTGGGCACGATGGAATTTCGCCGGGAAGGGGATCTGTATTCGGCGCGACTGGCGGATGGCGCCCAAATTCAAGGCAAAGTATTGTTTGAGCGAACGCCGGGATATCTGATGCTGACCCTGGATGGAACGCTCACGGGGGCGCTAGCGTTGTTCGCCGAAAACTGCGGCGGGCAAACGGCCTTGACGACTTCTTGGTATTTGAAAGGCGAAACTATCGCGCAGATGGATGAGATTAGCGCTGCGTGGGATCTAGTTCTGGATACCGCGATGCGTGGGATGCTTTAAGTGCGACTTATGTTACATAGTCGGACCAAATAAGTCCTATTGGACTAAAAGTGTCCTATTTTCAATAGTATACAATTTCATCAATGCCATACTTTTTAAGCGATTACTAGCTCCTATTTTTTTATTTATCGCGATACACTGTGGGAGTAAGCGAGGAGCATGCGCCATGAGAAGTTTGGGTACGGTTGGGGTTGTACTGACCTTTCTGCTTGCATGGGCGGCGGATAAGCAAGGGCTGTTTCGCCAGACTGAAAAGGCGTTCTATGCCGATGAGAAAGCGATCTCGTTCGTTCGTCCGGGACTGGTGGTAAAGGTAGTGGGCGCGGCGATCGCCGCCGACGGCGCCATCACCGCCGACGTGAAAGTGACCGACCCGCGCGGTCTCCGTTTGGATCGCGAAGGGATCACAACTCCGGGCAACGTGGCATTAAGTCTGGTTGCAGCGGTGTTGCCGCAGGACGATACCCGCTACACCTCCTACACAACACGCGTCCGGGTAGCGGCTGGAACAGGCAAACAGGCCACGCAGGCGGCGGCGGATACGGCGGGAACCTTCACTAAATTGGAGGATGGTCTATATAAATACACGTTCCGGACCAAGGCGCCCGCGAATTTCGACCGCACGGCGACGCACTCGATTGGCGTTTATGCGAATCGCAACCTGACTGAATTTAAGCTCGGCACTAATTACGCCAGCGACGTTTTCAATTTCGTGCCGGCGGGCGGCGCGGTCACGAAGACGCACGACATCATCCGCACGGAGAGTTGCAACGGCTGCCACGAAGACCTGAACTTCCACGGCGGCAGCCGGCGCGGTGTCGAAATGTGCGTGCTTTGCCACCAGCCCCAAACAAGCGACCCGGTAACGGGGAACACGCTGGACTTGGGCACGATCGTCCACAAGATTCATACCGGCGCGGATTTACCCAGCGTCGAAGCGGGCGGAAAGTATCAACTGAATGGATTTGCCGGGCTGGTGGACTATAGCCTGATCCGATTCTCCGCGAATGGCGGAACAAATAATTGCGAGGTCTGCCATAAATTAGATCCGGACGAGAAAAAACGGCCTGCCCAGGCAACGGCGCATTTGCTGAATCCCACGCGCGCAAACTGCGGGTCTTGCCATGACGACATTAATTTTATGACGGGTGCGGGCCATCGGAGCCTTCCGCAAGCCAACGACGCCAACTGCACTCGATGCCACATTCCCCAGGGCGACAGCGAGTATGATGCCTCCATCGCCGGCTCGCATGTGCCCCCGAACTTCTCGGCCACGTTGGAGGGGGTGGTTGTACAAATTGCGCGGGTCGACGATGGCGTGGCGGGCAAGAGACCGGTGGTCACCTTCTCCGTAAAAGACCGGAGCGGGAAAGCGATCACGCTGGCCGCATTGGACCGGTTAGTGCTGTACCTATCCGGCCCCGCGGCCGACTATTTGGGGCAAACCAGCACGGATGCGCGGACGGCGGCGGAGGTGGGGGACGGGACCTATCGAATCACCTTCCCGAATGCGATTCCGGCGGATGCGCGGGGAACGTACCGGGTCTCAATGACGGCGCGTAAGCGGTTGCAGTTGATGGCCGGCACAGAGAAACAGCGGCAGGCCGACGACATTGCGACGAACGCGCAATTTAGCTTTGCGGTGGACGGGTCTCCGATGGCGGTGCGGCGGCAAGTGGTGGATACAGCCAAATGCAACGCCTGCCACTTTAAGCTGACATTCCACGGGACGCAGAACACGGTGGACCAATGCGCAATGTGCCACACCGCGGATCTGGTGGACGCCGCGACAGGACAGAGCGCGCAGTTTACGACGATGATTCACCGGATTCATAGCGGTAAAGAGTTGGGCGTTCCGTACAAACTGGGAGGCGAAACGTGGGACCACGTCGGCTACCCCGGGGTGCGGTCCAACTGCGGCGGCTGTCATATCAATAACTCGCAACAACTGCCATTACGCGCCGGGCTGCGGGACGTGAAAGAACCGGCGGGTCCGTTGACGGATCGCAAACCGGAAACCAACGCGTGCACGAGCTGCCACGCTTCGACGGCGGCGGCGGCGCATGCTCAGGTCAACACGGCGGCTCTTGGCGAAAGCTGTTCCGTCTGTCATGGTCCGAATTCAGAGTTCAGCGTGGACCGCGTACATGCTCGCTAGTGCCGCAACCGGTTGCACCAGTTCGATTACCGATGGTCGCCCGTTCCAGTCTGGCCCTGCCGAATTTGCCGCTGCCGAATTTGCCGCGACCGAGCCGCGACCGTCAGGGAGCGTTTTCCGCGCTCAAAGCACTAGAGCGGCCCGCAACCGCTGGCGCCTCCTTCTCCTCTTAGTAGCTCTCCCCATGGCGCTCGTCAGCCAGGAGAAGAAGGAGGCTGAATACAAGCCACCGGATTCATGTGCCGGTTGCCACGACGAGATCATCACCGCGTTTGCGAAGAATCGGCATGCGAAGGTAAAGACCTCTTGCGACGCCTGCCACGAAGGCGCCCGGAAACACTCCCAAAGCGTGGATCCGGTGGATGTGAAGAACCCCTCCAAGCTGGCCGGATTGGCGGCAGACACGGCTTGCCTGACGTGCCATCGGAATCAATCGACTCATGCGGGACGGATCCGCGGCGGGCACGCGCGGAGCGAGGTGACGTGTACGAACTGCCACTCCGTGCATTCGGCGGCAAAGAACCCGAACGACTGCGGGCAGTGCCATACAGCGACCGTGGCAGAGTTCCAACGCCCATATAAGCATGGCTTGGCCGATGGCGCGATCCGCTGTACCGACTGCCACAATCCGCACGGGCGGACGCTGTTGAATCACTTGGCGGCGACCAGCGCGAATGAACCGGGCTGCATCAAATGCCACGGCAATCTGCGCGGTCCGTTCGTCTTTGAACATGCGCCTGTGCGACAGGAAGGTTGCAACGCCTGCCATGAACCGCATGGATCGGCGAATCCGCGGATGCTGAACCGGGCACAGGTTCACTTACAGTGCCTGGAGTGCCATACCAATACGAGTCCCGACGCCAGCCTAGGCGGCGGGACACCGCCGGCGTTTCATAACCTGCGCGACCCTCGGATCAGGAACTGCACTACGTGCCATGTGAAGATACATGGTTCCCACGTGAATCGGGCGTTGCTGCGATGAGGCTGCTACTTACATTCCTTGTATCGCTGCCGCTGGCCGCGCAGGAAGCGCCGAAAACCGATCCTCCGGCAGCCCCAGTGGCGGAGGAACCGAAGACGGGCGGATCGGTGGACCTTGGTTATCGCTGGAATTCGCGTGTCTCCGGCTCCCTGGACACCTACCGTAGTATTGTAAACCTGGGCGAAGGGCCGCGCGTGCTGGGGTTCCAGTACAGCCTGTTTGAGGCGCCGAAAAAGGCGTGGGACCGCTTGGACTTGAGCGCGGCGGGGTGGGGCGGCGATCCCGCGGCGTGGTTCCGCCTGGATTTGAGTAAGTTGGATCTGTACCGGCTGAAGCTGGACCACCGGGACACAGCTTACTTTAATGCGATGCCCACGTTCGCCAATCCCCTGCTGGAACGGGGCATCTACCTCAATCAGCGCGCGTTCGACACACGGCGGCGTTACACGGATTTGTCATTGACCATGCGGCCGGGGAAGAAGTTTTCGCCGTACTTTGGCTATTCGCGAGACTCTGGAGATGGCCGGGGAATCACCACCTTTGTCGCTGACGGGAACGAGTATCCGGTGGCAAACACGCTGGACGACCGGACGCATAACTATCGCGGCGGGGTGGAATGGGCGATTGGCAAAGGACACCTGACTCTGGAACAGGGCGGGCTGGTGTTTGACGACGACCAGCGAGTCTCGACGGCCGACCGGAATCCGGGTAACCGGCAGACGCCATTTCTGGGCCGGCAATTGTTCCTGGGCGAGTTACTCCAGACTTACAAGGTGAATGGACACAGTTTGTACAGCAAGGCGCTGGGCGGCTGGCAGGCCGCGTCGTGGCTGGACCTGACGGGGAGTTTTCTCTACAGTCAGCCGAAGACAGAAATCGCTTACGAACAGTTTAATAAGGGGCTGTTTGTCGATTTGGACACTCTGGTTTTCGCCGATCAGCAGGCGCTGCGGTGGGCGGCGGCGTCCCGCCAGCCGCATTCATCGGGCAATGTAACGGTCGAGGCGCGTCCGCATGAACGGATACGAATTCTCGAAAGCTGGTTTACGGACCGCTTTCATAACGCGTCAACATTTGACCGGTTAGTGTGGAATCAAAGCCAACAACAGCTTGACGTCATGGTCGAGGCCGCCCGCTGGCTTACACTGCGCGGCGGCCACCGCTACACATGGGGCGATGGTTCGTCGCGCGGGGCGTTGTTCAACCCGCGTGGCATTGGCACTGGGAAGCTTCGACGGCACACCTGGACGGCGGGCGGCACGCTGCGGCTTCGACCGAAGCTGACGGTGTTCGGAGATGTGGAGAGAGCGCGATCCTCCGAGATCCTGTTCCGCACCAGCCTTGGCGATTTTGATAGGTACCGGGTTCGGGCGAGGTACGACGTGACGGCTAACCTGAACCTGCAATTGAATTTTGGCGCCCTGGACAATCGGAATCCGGCGCGGTTCGGCCAGTTTGATTTGAAACAACGGCAGGCGGCGGCGGCGATTCAATGGCTGCCGCGGGGTGGCAAACAGGTGAAGTTTATTGGCGAATATGCGCGATCCAGCCTGCGATCGGTGATCGATTATACGGTTCCGCAGTCGCTGTCGCGCGAGCGATCCGAGTTTGCCGATAACGGGCACACCGTGTCCGCTTTTGTGGAGATCCGCTTGCCGCAAGGGGCTATGCTTAACCTGGGCGGAGCCTCGTATATGTCTTCGGGAAGCCGTCCGTCCCATTTTCATCAACCCCAGATCCGGTTGACGGCGCCGCTCCACAAAAATGTCCATCTATTGACGGAATACCGATGGTTCTCGTTTTCCCAGCCATTTTATCGTGTCGAACTTTTCCGGACTCACCAGTTCATGGCGGGTATCCGGGTGATTCAATAGCTAGTGTTTTACTCAGCCCAGAGGAGAGTTTCATGAAACTTATGCGTGTATTGCTTCCCATCGCGGTGGTGGCATTTGGATTTATAGTTACTACGTCCAACGTAACGGGGACAGTGGAGATGGCGAAAAAGGAAAAGACCGCCTGCAAGACCTGTCACGTGAATGCGAAAGTAACAAACGAATCGAAGGCCTTGAACAAAGTCGGCGATTGTTACAAGGGATCCAAAGATCTGAAGAGTTGCAAGACGTAGCCGCCAGGCAATTCCACATGCCAATCGGACGGGCCTTCGCGGCTAAGCTCCGGCCCGTTCCTATTTCACGTATCCGAAATCGGCGAGGACTTTCGGTTCCTTCTCATCGGTGGCGAGAAGTTCGTGACAACTGCCACAGTCCTGGGCGATGGTCTTCGATTCGCCTGCTTTGTGGTCATCGTCATGACAACGAAAGCAACCGGGGAAATCCGAATGCCCGATGTTATTCGGATACGTGCCCCAGGTAACCTTCATGTCGGGAAAGATATTCCGGCTGTAAATAGCGAGAAGGCTGGCGGCCGAATGTTCGATGGCCGTCTTTTCCTTGGCGAACACCGTGGGGTACTTCGAGCGATAGTACGCAGTGAAGGCCGTGACGACTTCCCGCTCCGCGCCTTGTTTGTAAACTGTTTTGAGTATTTCCACGCCGGTCTTTTTGGCAAAGGGAAGGCTTGCGTCGATGCGGCCCTCGGCCAAGGCCCGGTCAACGGCCGCTTCGGGCATGTCATGCGAGTGGGCGGGCCGGTTATGGCAATCGACACAATCCATCTCGCGGATAGGAAGTTTTTCGATCTCCTCCATCTTTGCGCCCGCGGCAAGATAAATCCTTGGCGCCTCTCCCGCGCGCGACCACTCCACCCAGGGAATTGTTTGCCGCTTTTCGTCGGCTGGCCGGTAGCGGATAGTAACTCCCGCCTCAAGGTGAGCGCCATGAATGCCTTTTTTCAAGTGACCGCCGCCGATCCGCATAAGCAGTACGCTCTTGGTGACGGAGTTGGCGGCGTCATCGGCGTACTTTGAAATAACGCGAACGCGATCGTTCCCGGACTTTTGGGGCCAATGACACGCCTCGCAAGTGTCCCGGGCTGGCCGCAAATCATGGACCGGCGCCGGTGTGGGACGGGAGTAACTATTGAACATGACCTTGAAAACCTGACGAATGCCGGAGATCTTCGCCTTCAATTCCCAGGCGGCGCCGGGGCCGATGTGACACTGAACGCAATCGACGCGGGAGTGGGCGGCATTCTTGTAGGAGGCGAATTCGGGCTGCATGACTTGGTGACAAGCTCCGCCGCAGAATGCCGTGCTATCCATGAAATGAACGGCGCGATATGTGAGTTGACTGAAAATCACGATGTTAATGACGGTGGCGCCGCCGATGAACACCACTAGTTGCCGGAGCAAGGGATGGCTCCAGGACCGTTCATTGGGTTCCAAAATACGCGGGCCGCCGCGGCGGCGGTCGATATAGATCCCCAATGGAATAAGGACGAGCCCGGAGATGAAAATGCCCGGTAGAATCATAAAGTTCAAGATGCCGAGATAGGGGTGGGACACAGCGCCGGAGAGCATCGTAGGCAGGAGAAACAGGAAGAAGACAGTAGCGGCGGTAACGATAAAGATTCCGGTCCGGCTGATCCAATTCCGGGAGAGAAGAATCAACGGAGAAATCAGACCTTCAAACCGATTGCGGGTGTGTTCGGGGTTCATAAGTGGCAGGTTATCTCCGAGGCTGCGTTTTTCACCGGCATGTCAAATGGGACTCTCATTTCGATCTGCCTCTAAGCCGAAGTATACAAGAATCCGTCTCCGGCCGAGCCTGAAACGCTGCCCCGGCGATCTCAAACAAAATGCGCGATACTGACGTTTATGGTGACGCGCGAAATCGTCTTCCTACTCGTTAGTATCCCCGTTTTTGCACAGTTGCCGGACTACGGACAGGACTGGCTCCCGGAGTTTAATCACGCTTCGGAACCGCCGTGGTCGCAAAAGTAATCTGGGCTAACCTTAAAGAGTGCGTTTCCTCCTGCTTGTAGCGGCATCGGCATTCTCGTTCGCTGCCGGCGATTTCCCCATACGAACCTATGTCGCCGGACTCGATTCCACCAGCGTCACGCTCGCCTGGGGCACAGCCGACGGCGCCGGGCGCAATACGATCGGCAAGGGCGCGGAAGGATCCGGAGAGGTGATAGTCAAAATAGACGGCCGGACGATTCCCTCATCCGCCAGTTGGACGCGCATTGACGGACTGAAACCCGACACCGAGTATCCTTATTCCGTCACGCTCAATCGCGTCGTCGTCGCGTCGGCGGCCATTCGCACCTGGCCGGCCAAGTCCAGCGAACTCACTTTTTTCGTGATCGGCGACTTCGGCAACGGTTCAAAAGATCAGCACGCCCTGGCCGCGCGCATGGAAGAGGAAAGGCTTCGTCTGGAGAAATCCGATCGGCCGGTTCGATTCGTACTTACCACCGGTGACAATATTTACGGCAAGCTTTCGGCTAGCGGCGCTCAGGATCGGGATTGGGAGGACAAGTATTTCCGTCCTTACGCACGAACGCTTCTCGCTATCCCCTTTAAAGCGGTGCTTGGGAATCACGATGGGAATGAGTCCGAAAAGACAGCGGACCTCGCCGCCTGTCTCGATAATTTTTTCATGCCTGACCGCTGGTACCGCTTCGAATACGCGTCCTTTGTTGAGTTCATCGCACTTGATTCCACCAGAAACCAGCCAACGGGCCGCACCGCCCCCGTCTTCCTTGCCGGCGGCGATCAATCGAAATGGCTGGCCGCTACCTTGGCTAAGCCGCCGCTCCCATGGCGCCTTGTCGCCATGCATCATCCTCTGTTCACGGCGGGACCTAATCACCGGCCGTTCGCCGCGTCCGTGCCGCATTGGTTTTTGGCCATGCGTAGCGCCGGCGTCCAAGCCGTTTTCGCGGGGCACGAACACAATCTGCAATTCTCCGAGCGTAATGCTGAAACGGGTAATATTCAGTTTGTTGTTTCCGGCGCCGGGGGGGAACTCCGGAACAATTCCGTTCGCAAGAAAATGACCGCTAACCACATTGCGTCCTGGAGCAATCAATACCATTTCCTCGTTGTTCACATTACGGGGGCCCAGATGGCCATCGAACCGATCGGCATAGCGCCCATCAACCTCGTAGATTCCACCGGAAAAGCTGCGAGAATTCCGGTCACCGTCCCAACCAACAGATAGCCCGCGGACCAAACCCTACTTATGCAACGCTATTTAGCATCGCTGCTCTTCCTGGCTGCCGTGCTTCATGCCCAGGACCCCGGATCGCGAACCGCGGTCATCGAAAAAGAACGTGACGCGAAGGCGGCGAAACTCGAACCCGACGAAGTCTCTCCGGCCGAAAAACGCCTCCGCATGTTCAAAGATGGGAAGTATCTGGAACGGCTCGCGGCGGGATACAACGG
>Ga0163150_10003804_pt1 | contig 20837 bp, 21 predicted proteins | sample OliLakLV19P2IB_FD_148628 | JGI IMG/M metagenome (GOLD analysis project Ga0163150, IMG submission 148628) | Freshwater microbial mat bacterial communities from Lake Vanda, McMurdo Dry Valleys, Antarctica - Oligotrophic Lake LV.19.P2.IB | ecosystem: Environmental > Aquatic > Freshwater > Lake >...
AGGAGCAGCGCAAGCCCGTGCTGACGCAGTATCAAAAGCCCAAACACAGCAGAAAACCACTGAGAAGCAAACTGCCCTTGGCAACCTCACCCGCTCACTCACGCAACGCTTCAGCCCTCCATCAAACTTTCAAACACCAGCAACAACACCGACACGCTCAATCACCCCTGCAAAGTCTCTCACCGATGCATTAAAACAACCATACAACATGGGTGATACTGCAGTGAAAGCAGTTGCAGAGAAAGTGGCCACCGAAGCCCGCATTGCTGCTGCTGAACGCACTGAAGCGCTTGCGAAGTCTTTGACAAAGTCTGCGACACCGACAAGTATTCCTTCGTATCAGTCGTATAGAACCGCAACGGTGCAAGCTCCTGCAAATGTTCCCGAGAAACCAGATATTGATGACCCAGATTATTTTAATAAACAAGTTGCATATAATGATGCGGTAGGAATTGAAAAGGCAGTAGCTGAAGTTAGGAGAGAAGCCGAGGCTGCAATTGCTGAAGGTGAAGCTCGCAGAGCCGCGATAAGTGAAGCTATGAATGCGCCTGCAAATGTGCCAAACAGCATGATGGCTGCGCAAAACGCCCAGAGAGCAGCTGACGTAGCAGCAGATGCAAAAGCGAAAGCGCAGGCAACCCAACGTGCGGCCGACCTTTCCAATTACGGAGAAGCACTTGCTGACCAGCGATTAAGAGAAGCTGTAGATAATCAAGCAAAGCAAGATGCAGCCAACGAAGCGTCTCGTACTCAAGAAGCTGCGCGCCGACAAGCGGAGAGCACAGCGCGCATTGCACAAGAGCGAGCTGACAGTGTCTCAGCGATTAATCAAGCTAATGCGGAGGCAAGAAGTCTAGGGGAAATTGCTGCGGACGGCCTGAGGAGTGCATGGAATTCAGTATTCGGTGGAACCACACAGGTTGCAGAGAATGCACCCGTGAAAAATAATGTTACTGACATTGCAAAGACTCCTCAGGATGTCGTGCAGAGTGTTTCACCCGCAGAGCGCGCCTTGATGGCGGCGAAGACAAATCCAAATACAACGACTGTTGTTGGTAAAACTACTATGCCGTCCGCTCCTGCTGATGACGTTCAAGATTTAACAGAAGCAGCGGCAAGAAGGGCAGGTATAGCAGAACCTTCAACAGATGTTCCAGGGACTTCATGCGCTGGGTGTGGTCCTACGTATGATCAAGCTTTGAGAGACTTAAAAGCCCCTGTCCAAAGTAAAGATCCAGGATTAACAGCGGCACAAAATGCACAGTCTGTGCAAAATGCAACAGCAGAAATGACACGAGCAGAAATTGCCAGTCGTGTAACAAATGTCACAACAGGTAGCGTCTCAAAAGCCCCTGCAACTACACAACCATCAGCCGTCGACCCTAAATCGGCAAACGCGCAAAGAGCAGCTGACGCAGCAACACAGGCAAAAGCAGCAGTGCAACAGACTTCACAGCCATCCGCAGTCGATCCTAAAACTGCAAACGCTCAGAAAGCAGCAGCTCGTGCGAGAAGCGAGGCGGTGGCAAACTCAGCAGTAGCCACTGAAACCTCAGCACAACAACGATCCGTAGCAGAAAGAGCTGCAGTGGATGCAAAAGCAAGACAAGCTGCGGATACTTCCGCACAACAAAGAGCACAAGCAGAAGCAAACGCTACTGCTCAGGCACAGCAAAATCAAAGTCTCGCACAACGCGCCACAGCTGAGAAAGCTGCTGTTGATGCAGCGAATACAAAAACCACCTCCCAAACACAAGAAGCAGCGCGTCGACAAGCAGAAAGTGATGCGCGTACTGCCACAGCGCAAGCAGATGCAAGGTCAGTAGCTGATGCAAAGGCAAAAGCGGCAGCAGATGCGCAAGCGAACGCTTCAGAAATGGCCCGACTGAACCAGAACCTCGCACAGCAACGTGCGCAAAAAGTCGCAGCAATCGATAAAGCCAATGCGGAAGCAAGAAGTCTAGGGGAAATTGCTGCGCAAGGTTTTGCGGATACATGGAGTTCTCTTAAGAGTTTTGTTGGTTTTGGTCCAACGACACCAACTACGCCAACCGCGCCGAACACGAATGTTACAGAACTTGGAAAGGTTCCCGCTGGAAGTACTGATGTAACTCAGCCGAGCGGATTTCCAGCAAAAGATCAATCGCAAGTACCTCAAGACCCTACATTCAATGCTCCAGGTTACAATCCAAACTTACCTTCAAATGCAAACCTCCAAAACACTTTGAAGGATGTTGCCGCAAAAACTGCAGCAAGTGAATTCTCTGGACCAAGCAAAACACCAACTGGAGCAAATTCCACACTCGGTGATTTCGGCAGCGCAGATCTCTCGAAAGCAGTTTCAGGTCAAGATCCATCAGCTGCAAAAACCACTCAAACTTCATCCCTCGCTGATCGAGCAGCTCCCGGAATAAGTGTTGAAAACACATCAGGACTTTCAAATACTAGAACACCAGTCGCTTCTCAACCATCAGCTGTTGATCCTAAAACTGCAAACGCTCAGAAAGCAGCAGCAAGAAGCACAACAGTTGGTACGGAAGATTTGAGATCCGCAGCAGCGAAAGAGGTGGGAATTAATGTAAAACAAAACGCTGAAGTTCCTTCTACGAGAACTACCTCACAACCATCCGCAGTCGATCCAAAAACTGCAAATGCTCAATCAGCAGAACAACGTGCAAAAACACAAGCGGCGGAGCGAGTCCGTGCAGATGCTGTTGCAAATGCGGCTGAAATGGGTCGTCTTAAACAAAACCTCTCACAACAAGAAGCACAGCGCACAGCGCAGGCAAAAGTGACCTCCCAAACACAAGAAGCAGCGCGTCGACAAGCAGAAAGTGATGCGCGTACTGCCACAGCGCAAGCAGATGCAAGGTCAGTAGCTGATGCAAAGGCAAAAGCGGCAGCAGATGCGCAAGCGAACGCTTCAGAAATGGCCCGACTGAACCAGAACCTCGCACAGCAACGTGCGCAAAAAGTCGCAGCAATCGATAAAGCCAATGCGGAAGCAAGAAGTCTAGGGGAAATTGCTGCGGACGGCCTAAGGAGCGCATGGAATTCAGTATTCGGTGGAACCACACAGGTTGCAGAGAATTCACTTGATATGTCGCCATTTTCAAATATTTCCGAAAAGACGAGCTTACCAACACAGCCAACAAGAGTTGCTTCGGTACTAGAGGAGAATCGACCGCCAGTTGGCACAAATGCTCCAACAAAGACAATGGTTGCAAATCCCACTACGGTTACTCCTGTTTCTGGACCAAAAACACGAACGTCGCTTGCTGACAGTTTGCCGAGTACGGCGCCCGCTCAACCTGAACGAACTGTCATATTTGAAGGTAAGGTTAAAAATGCTAGTGGCGTAGTGGAAAACGTACGTGTTACTCAAGCTGTTGATGGCGTGAAATATATGGAGAAAACGTTCGTGAGAAACGGTGATACGTACGTACAATCACAGAACACGGTTACAGGTGAGGTCACACAAACAAAGGTTGCTTCTGGTGTAACGACAGCAAGTATCTCAACACCTACCGCACCAGTGAATAGCATGATGGCAGCACGAGATGCGCAAAGAGCGGCAGACGCCGTAGCACAGGCGAGTGCTGATGCAGCAGGTACAGAGCAGGATTTGAGGGAATCAGCAGCAAGAGAAGCTGGAATTGATGTGAAAGAAAATCCTGATGTGCCTTCAGTAGATCCAACTGGTACACGCTCGGTTGGCTCAGTGCCTACAAAGACAGTAGAAACCCCACAAGATGAAACACCTGCGGATGAAGCAGAAATTGAAAAGAAAGAATCAACAATAACGAAGATGGCAATCGACGCATGGAATAAGTTATCATGGTATGTAAACGGGACGCAGAATCGCAAGAACGAGGAACAGAGAATACAAAATCGTGGAGGTGGAGGCAACAATCAACAGAACAACGGACAAAATAATACGAAGCCTACTGCGACAACGACTACAAACGAGAATGCTCCGATTGTCGAACAAAGTTGGTGGCAGAAGTTCTTAAGCACGTTTGCCTACTAAACAAAAGATTATTTAACAATAGAAAAGAATTATTATGAAAAAACAAATGCTCATCATGCTCGCTAGTCTTGTAATCGCGTTCGCAAGCGTGTGGATGCTTTCAAACTGGCTGGGCGGGTCGAACGGTGAAACTGCAGAAGCAACTGGGTACTCAAACCCATTCTCTGAAGCGGTCGACGTGTTTTTTGACGATGGAAATGCAAAACTTTTTACTGCCACAACTGTAGCGACTCAAGATGGCATTGACTACATTGTGCAAGAATCAACAACCATGTCCGACTCTCAGTCGTATGGTTTCAAACAAGTTTTTTTCCTTGATGTTGTGGATGGAAAAAACGAATATTATCCTGACTTCTTCGAATTCACCATAACCTTTGATGACGACCTGTCGGAACCAATCTCAATCACTTTTTATGACCAATACATCGATGGTTCAATTGAGAGCGTGCTAATCAATGACGAATTTGTGGATGCGTCGAAGTTGCCACAATGGCAGGAGCGCTATACAGCTGAACTCGATGCAGCGCTCTTCGTCGTAGAGCAGTAATACAGGTTGAAAAAACCGCCCCTCACCCAGAATGGGTGAGGGGCGGTTTTTGTTTTGTTGAAATGTAATTATGGTGAGATGAATTCGTATCCCGAATCCGTCATTGCCCACCTGCGAAAGTAAATCTCGACTTCATCCAGGATGGTGGATGTGATATTGACCATGGACTTGCCGAAACTAAAGACCCAGTTCAGTACGTTTTTTAGACAGCACGGCATTCCACTCGGTTTTTAGTTCAAGATATTCTTCCCGTAGCGATTCGAGCTTTGCGCTCGGCCCATTGGATTCCGCTAGCTCAATTTCTATTCTTAGTCTTTCGAGGGGTCGGGCGTATGCGTCTAAATTCTGTAATTGAAATAGTGAAAGCTCAAGACGATTGGCAGCTTCGTCACGACGAGCGAGTGTCTGTTGTACTTCCTGCATATCCGACGTTAACTCAATAGGAGGTAGCTTCTTACGAGGTTCACCTCCTCCAAACCTTTCAAAGAATTTCATATAACGTTCTTTTCAGAATATAGACATATAGTACAGAATACTGATGGTTATTAGCAAATACTATGTGTATTGCAAAAATCTCAAATATACGTATACTGGTGCGAGCTTATAGGAAAGACCTACGTACTCACTTTTAAACGAGTGAAGACCGCTGGGCACTGGGAAACCGCGTATGTGGAGCCTTGTGCTTACATGCGCGGTTTTTCTATTTCATAAGCGGGCAATATTATTAAATAAGGTCATAGGATGAAATTCATTCTCGGAACGAAAGAGTCAATGACACAGGTCTTCGATGACCAAGGCGTTGTTTCTGCTGCGACAATTGTTCGCGTAGAACCGCACGTTGTGACTCAGGTGAAGACAGTCGAGTCTGATGGATATGCTGCAGTGCAGGTTACAACCGGTGCTCAGAAAGAATCTCGTGTCTCAAAAGCAGAACGTGGTCACGCGAAAGGTGCGTACAAGTTCTCTCGTGAGTATCGTGATGAAAAAAATCCAGCAACAGGCATGGAGACAGGAGCATCATTTGATGCGAGCGTATTTGCACCAGGCGATGCAATCGAAGTTTCAGGCATAACTAAGGGTAAGGGCTTTCAGGGCGTGGTCAAGCGTCACGGCTTCGGCGGAGGACGTGCGTCTCACGGTCAGAAGCACTCACTCCGTGAGCCAGGAGCAATTGGTGGGGGCGGACGAGCTGGCGGTCGCGTTTCGAAAGGGATGCGCATGGCAGGACGCATGGGAGGTGAACGCGTGACGGTGAAAAACCTTCGCGTGCTTCAGGTGAACGTAGCAGAGAATACGCTACTTATCGCAGGCGCAGTCCCTGGTCGAAAGGGCACATTACTAGAAATTCGTGGCGTGTAACGCTCCCGATAAATTTTGATATATGGATACAATTATCTATTCAAAAGATGGAAAAGAGACAGGCAAGGTAACACTTCCTGAAAATGTCTTCGGGGTTGCGTGGAACGCAGACCTCGTCCACCAAGTGGTGGTCTCTATGCAGTCGAACGCACGAGCGGGAACTGCGCACACGAAATTTCGTGGTGAAGTAGCTGGCGGTGGAAAGAAGCCGTGGAAACAAAAAGGAACAGGCCGTGCTCGTCATGGGTCTACTCGTTCTCCGATTTGGGTAGGCGGTGGTGTCGCACATGGTCCGCGCACAGAGAAGAGCTACGCAAAAAAGATTAACGCAAACACAAAGAAGAAAGCATTTGCCGTTGTTCTCTCAAAGAAGCTTGCAGACAGCGAGCTCATATTCCTCGATGCGCTTAAATTCGATGCTCCAAAGGCAAAGGATGCTCGCGCAATGCTTACAAATTTCGGTACGATTGCAAAAACGCTTCCAACAAAGCGAAAGAATGCAGCAATCATCGTACTTTCAGGTCGCGATGCCGCAGTTGAAAAGAGCTTCCAGAATTTTGGAAATGTCGTCGTGCGTCAGGTAAAGGATGTAAATCCGGTCGACCTGCTCACTTACAAGTATGTCATCTTTGCGAATGCAGAGTCAGCTGTGAAGCAACTCTCGGCGCGTGTGACTGTTAAGTCTACAAAATAAGTATGGCCCTCTTTGGAACAAAGAAGACAGAGGCTCCTAAAACCAAAACAGCAAAAGGAGCAGAAAAGAAAACTAAGGCAGTAGCAAAAGTGTCTACTCGCGACCTCTCATGGGTAATCGTGAAGCCACGCATTACAGAGAAAGCAGCACTCATGAGTGATAAGAACATCTATGTGTTTGATATCAGCCGCGATGCGAACAAAAACGATGTAAGGGATGCAGTTGTGTCGCTCTACAAAGTGACACCTCAGCATGTGACTATCGTGAATCGTGCAGAACGTACGACAAAGTCTGGTCGTACTGGCCGATGGTCGCTCGTTCGCGCTATAAAGAAGGCACATGTGACACTTAAGAAAGGCGATACCATCAATATCGTTTAGAAAAAATTATGAATGGAATGAATTAGTTTTTCTTTATCCAGCACCACTTTCGGCGGTCATTTATAAAAGTGTGCGGCGAATGCACGAAAGCGACACGTAACACTCATATAATAAATGACAACGGAAAGTGGTGCTGGATGTAATAGCTCCTAGCTCACTCCGTTCGTAAGAATCAATAACATGAAACACTATAAACCAGTAACTCCCGGCCGTCGTGGCATGACAGTGGTCTCGTACAAAGACAAATTGACGTCTTTGAAGAGTGAACCATTTAAAGCTCTGACAAAGGGACGCCGTTCAACCGGTGGTCGTAACGCACACGGACGCATTACAAATCTCTATCAAGGAGGTGGTCACAAGCGCACGTATCGTGAAATCGACTTTATCTACGAAAAAAAGAATATGGAGGCGCGTATCGAATCAATCGAATACGATCCATTCCGCACTGCATTTATCGCGCTCGTTTGTTACGCTGACGGTACTCGACGCTATGTTGTCGCAACAAAGACAATGAAGCAGGGAGATACGTTCATCGTTTCTGAAGATGCACGCGTAAAGACAGGAAACCGCCTTCCACTCAGAAAAATTCCAATCGGCACATTCGTGTATAACCTCGAATTGAAGCCAGGCGCAGGTGCACGCATTGCACGCTCTGCAGGAAACTATGCTGAAGTGGTTGCACAAGACGCAGGATACACGCACGTAAAGATGCCATCATCTGAAGTTCGAAAAGTTTTGGACACAGCATGGGCTTCTATCGGCGAAGTATCAAACGACGAACACCGCCTCACCAATTATGGAAAGGCCGGTCGCTCTCGCTGGATGGGTATGCGCCCTAAGAACCGCGGTTCTGCCCGCAACGCGGTTGACCACCCACACGGTGGTGGTGAAGGACGCATGGGTCGTGGACATCGTCGCGCACGCACGATGCACGGCAGACCAACAGGCAAGGGTCAGAAGTCTCGTACACCAAAGAAGTACTCAAACATTGCAATCGTCACTCGTCGAAAGCCGGGTCCACGCATGCAAAATGGCAAGTAATCATTCGATTACTCTGTTACAAAAAAACCGCCCCTCACCCATTCTGGGTGAGGGGCGGTTTTGTGAGTACCGGAGACATTGACAGGTGGCACACTTTTGATACACTGGTTTGTATATGGCTACAACAAAAAAAAGAATTAATATTTCACTCTCCTCTGCACTTGAGATGGCGCTCGCAAAAATCGCGAAACGCGACAAAGTGCCACAGGCAACAAAAGCGTCAGAGCTTATTGCGCTTGCGCTTGAGCTTGAGGAAGATCAGATTTGGGACGCGCTAGCGAGAGCGCGTGATGCCAAGAAAACTCGCCTGGTTTCACACAAAAATGCGTGGATATGAGATACTCAATTTTCTATCACACCAAGGTAGTTTCTGAGGACATTCAGAAGCTAGATAGTGTGTGGAAAAAGAAAATCAGAAATGCTATTGAAGGGAAGCTAACTACGAGTCCAGAACTATATGGTAAGCCACTCAGGCGTTCACTTTCTGGATATAGGAAATTACGCGTTGGTGACTATCGTGTGATATTTAAAATTGAAAAACAGACAGTCATTATATTAATCATAGCGCATCGCTCAGTCGTGTACATGTCTCAAATGAGGCATGATTAAAAAACCGCCCCTCACCCAGAATGGGTGAGGGGCGGTTTTTTGTTTGCGAATGAAAAGTTGCCGTGTATAGCACGATTAGAAGAGAAACTGTGGAGAAAGAGCACATGACACAAGAGAGGAAGCAGTCCGAGACAGTACATTTTAGGCATTCGCTCAGTTCGTACCACGACTCCGAACTGAAGATTCTTAAATTTAAAGATAAAGAAACGGGATATCTAGCGCGGAAAGTCCTCAATCGAGATCTTCGCCTGATGTACAGTATGCCACGTGATATCGATGGCCCGACAATGATGATTGTGCCAAAAGATGCCATGCAAATCCTTACTCCATTGTTTAAGAAGTTTCGTATCGCATACACATTCGGTAAATTCGTAGACACTGATAGCTTCACCAATAACGAAATGAATGAGGTCCGTGCGCTTATGCGCGACAAGTGACAAATCATAACGCCCGTGAATATGCAGTGCATATTCGCGGGCGTTTTTGAGCGGTATATGAATTGTGTTACTTCGTATCCTCAATCATGAGCGCAAAGGCAATTCCTGGAAGGAGGCAGACACCAAGCACTACGAAGAGCATTGAAAGTGGGACATAGAGGAGCGCAAAACTTCCCAAGAGTGGGCCAGCGATGTAGGAGAGTGGGCGCGTAATACGGAAAAAGCTAATGACGTTCGCATCTGACGCTTCAATATGTTTAAAGAAATAGCTCTCGGTCGTTGTCTCAACGAGCGCAGCACCGACGCGTGTGAGAAAGAGGGTGATAATCCACGGTATGAGTGAAGCGGTTGGTATAAACGTGAGCCATGCAGTCGCGACTGCGAGTATAAGGAATCCAACAGCCATCATTTCTTTTTCTCCAATATAGAGGTCTGCTGCTTGTCCGATTGGGTATTCCAAAAATACGTACGCAAGTAGGCCAAAGAAAAGAATCACGCCGATTTCATTCCATTTGAACCCAATTTCAGATGCAAGATAGAGAGGCGTGTAGATAACCATCCACGCGAAGAAAAGTTGGAGGAGGAAATGCGCCAAAAAAACAAAACGTAAATCTTTATGAACCCAAAAACGTCGGAGCGCTGCAAGCACCTCGACGTGGGTGTATGCAGGGTCTTTAAAAGTCTTCAGGTTTTTAAAGATGAGGTACACAAATGGCAACATGAGCAATGCACCCGTGACATAAGCAAGATAAAAACGTGGTTCGTTGCCACCGAGCAGAAAGCCTGTCGCAAGCGGTGCAAACGCTCCAGCAAGGCTCATGATGGTGAGCAGAAGTCCGCGCTTTCCACCGGTATGCTCTTCCTGGTTTCCGATGAAGCTCTCGAGGAACACATCGAGATTGAACAAGAGAAGTGGCACAATAGCGTGGTGAATGATGAAGAGGGGGATAATGATGCGAACATCATTGCCGATTGCCATTCCGACGAGTACTATGATTTCTGAAATTGCGAGTCCTATTGTGAGATGGTAGTTACCAATATCGCGCAAGATGCGGGATATAAACAGGAACGCGAGGATGGTGATGGTTGAACCAACCATGTATAGGATACCGATTGTTTTTTCAGTTATGAAATCATGGAGGTATGTCGAGTTGATGTATGTCACCACCGCCCAGTGGAGGGAGAGCACAAGCATTGCCAAATAGACAACGCCAAAACGCGCACCGAGGTGCGCTTTTCGTTTCATGCCTCCGCGAATTGTGACTCCCATAGTGCCCCTCTATTATATGCCGATAAGTACCGGAATGACCATCGGAGTCTTGTTAGTTTTCTGCATAAGGAATGCGCTCACCGTTTCTGTGAGCTCATCCTTTACATAATCGAGATTGAGCGGGTTCATGTTTTCTGTGTGTTTCTCAACAGTTCTCTTGATGAGGATACGCGCCTCAGAAAGTAGCTGCTGTGATTCTCTGAGGTACACAAATCCTCGAGAAATGATGTCGGGTGACTTGCGAAGACGGCCGGTCTTCACATTCACAGTTGCGATGATGACAAACATACCATCGTTCGCAAGTGACTGGCGGTCGCGAATAACCACTTCCTGTTTTGCGCCTACTGAGAAGCCATCGACGAAGATATCTTCTGAAGGAGCCTTCTCTTTTTGCACGATAAATGTATTTTCGCCAGTTATGTCGAGAATCGTGCCGTTGTCAGGAATTACAATGTTAGCTTTCGGGAATCCATTTTCAACAGCAGCATTAGCGTGGCAACGAAGCATCGAGTGGTGTCCGTGTACTGGCATAAAGAATTTCGGGCGTACCTGTTGCTGAATCCAGATGAGCTCTCCAATATTGCCGTGTCCTGTTGAGTGTACGGCGTTCGCAGTGCGGTAATGAATTACCTTTGCTCCCGTGCGGTAAATATTGTCCTTCAACTTCTGCACAGAGATTTCGTTTCCCGGAACAACAGACGAAGAGAAGACGACCGTATCGCGCTCGGTGAGGCGGATGCTTTTGTGCTTTCCTGTTGCAATACGCATGAGCGCAGCGAACTCCTCGCCTTGCGCGCCTGTAGAAAGAATCACAACACGGTCAGCTGGGTAGTTGTCGATTTCAGTCGATGAGATAATCGTTCCTTTCTGAACAGTGAGAAGTCCAGCGAGCTGGGCGATTTCAATATTCACTTTGATACTGCGTCCTTCGGTAACGATTTTCTTTCCCATACGCTCACAGGAGAGAATGACATTGATGAGTCGTTCAAACTGTGAGGCAAATGTTCCAATGATAAGGCGCCCGGTTGCGTTACGCACAATCTCTTCAATGTTCGCATGCACATTTGCTTCCGGTGCCGAGAAACCTTCGCGCTCAGCATTTGTAGAATCGGCAACCATGAGTACGTTCTTATCTTTTCCAACCGAGCCCCATGCTGCAACTTCGTCTTCGAGTGGCTTGCCATCGACGTGTGCTAGCTTTATGTCGCCAGTGATGACGATGTTTCCAAATTTGGTGATAACAGACACACCCATAGCGTCAGGGATTGAGTGAGTAACAGGGAATGTCTTAATAGTCATTTTACCGACAGTGAAGGACTCGCCTTCTTTGACCACATGCATATCGATTGTTGGCAGGTGAGGGAATTCCTCTTGGCGCTTCGCAATCATGAGGGATGTGAGGTACTGGGTGTAAATAGGCGGGTTGCCAATGCGCTCCATAATAAACGGAATACCTCCTGTATGGTCGAGGTGTCCGTGTGTGACAACGAGTGCGCGAATTTTGTGTACTCGGTCTTCGAGGTATTTTGTATTTGGAAGTATGTAGTTTACGCCTGGAGCGTTGCTCTCTTCAGAAACGAATTGGAGTCCGGCATCGAATACGACGATATCGTCCGCAGTTTCAACAACAATCATGTTTCGTCCGATTTCTTCTACTCCGGCAATTGGAATAACGCGGATAGCGTCAGCTGATGGAAGCGGTGGAATAACAGGAAGCTTCGGGTCAGTTTCTGCCATACGGTGATGGAGCGGCGGCTGAGTCATACTTTTTCGCATGCGCTCTCCAGTGCGTCCGCGACGGCGCTTTCCACCTGTGGCCTTCGCTCCTCCCACACCGTCAGTTCTGCGGACTTCGCCTTGCTGTCCCGCTCGAGTAGCGTTTGATGTCGGGCGATTGCCGCGAAATGGTCGTACAGAGCGGTTCTGTTGCGCAGAGCGTGGTGAGTGTGAGAACGTGCTGCCAGGTCGTGATGCAGAAGAACTGCCTGGAAGCGGAGCGCTTCCACTTAGCGTACTTGCGTGCTTCACTCGCGTATCAAGAGGGCGGTGTCCTCTGTACGGTCTTCCCTGTGGACGGCGATTGTTCTGCGGAGCTCCATTTGAATTAGGGTTCATATATTGGTTAATTGTGTGTGAGTTTTTATATTAAAGAATTGACTACTTAAAGAATGGCCAGACGGACTCAGTTGCGATGTACCAGTTGCTTACTCGTTCGAAACGCTCAAATGGTTCTGCGATACCCTCGATTTTCACTTCTCGCATTGTCTTTGGAAGGATGTAAACGTAGGAAGGCGTGTAAAGGAAGAGAGCGGGGCGGTCTTTTTCTATCACTTCGCTAAATTTTTTGTAGGTCTCAAGTCTCTTCTCTCCGTTTTGTTCTGTACGTGCTTCGCTGAGTAATGAGTCCGTGGTGGCATTTGCGTAGAGTGCCACGTTGAGTCCGGGGTCATTGCGCTGCGACGTATGCCAGAACGAATAGAGGTCGAGGTCGCGACCTACGACAGTTCCAAAAAGGAGGGCGTCATATTTTCGCGGGCGGATAATACTTTGCGTGAGGTCAGTCTGTTCGTATTTTTCAATGGTAACGGCAACACCGAGCAATTCCCATTGGCTTTTCAAAAGCTCCGCTGTCTGTTGGAATATAGGCATATTCGAGGTTGAAAGTTTAAAGCGGAGTTCAGTCTGTGAGTCTCCGATTTTCTTCGTCCAAACTTTTGACTCGTCGTTAAAACTCCAGCCGCCACGAGCCAAGATTTCTTTTGCCGCTTCTATGTCTGCAGACGGAACTTCAAGGGGAGCATCAACGCCAAAACCAGGCGGGATAGGTCCTGTCACCGGAGTGCCATATCCCTTAAGTACGTTTTCGACGAGCGCTTTTCTGTCGGTTACACGCTCAATCGCTTCACGGACAGCCGGATCGCGAAATACAGTGGCTTCATTCTGATTCCAAAATACCGTAAAAGTGCGAGGAAGCGGTGTTGTATAAAATGTATGGTCGTTTTCAAGTATTTCGCGATTATGGATGTTGAGCGGAGAAAGTCCTGCTGCAGCGTCGATGGTCTTGTTTCCAAGCGCTTCCGCTACTAGCGCTTCGTTTGGAAAAAACTTCATCACAATCTGGTTAATGAGCGCAGGTTGTCCATAGTACCCCTCGTGTGGCACGAGGGTATACGATTCAGGAATGCCAGAACGGCTTCTCGTAATCGCAGCAACTCTGTATGGTCCAGAACCGATTGGTTCGCTGTTGTACTGGCTAAAAGGAAATTCGTCCACACTGGCAAATTCCCAAATATGGTGTGGAAGAATACCAACAGTGAGATTTTCAATGAAAGGTGCGTATGGCTTTTCAAGTACAAAATTCATCTCACGGTCGCTGATGCGCTCCATAGTCACCCCTTCCCAGCTTCCGAGGAGCGGGCTTTTGATAGCCGGGTCTTGGATTCGGTTAATAGTGGTAATAACATCGTCAGTCGTTACCTTCACACCATCGTGAAAAGTGAGATTGTTCTTTAGTATGACGTTGTAGGTGAGACCGTCAGCGGAGACAGTCACTGACTCTGCCATATCATTCTGAAGTTCAGTTCCTATCCCAAGTTTCATAAGTCCGGAATAGACAAGGTTCGCAGCATCTTTGTCAGCGTTTGTAACAGCAAGGAGCGGGTTCACAAAACGCGGTGTACCCACGACACCTTCAATGAGTGTTCCGCCACGCTGAGGCACCTCGACGAGATTATTACTATTTAATTCAAGACCATATGTCCAAAGTGCAAATACAAATACAAGCAGAGTTACGCTCAGGATAAGACGATCACTTTTTTTCAATGACTGAGAGAGTGCAAAGCTCTTATCTATAAAAGAGCGCTTTTCTGGGCGTATAGAATCTTGCATGGAGATTGTTTCGATGGAGACTCGCTAAGCGAGAAGCCACATGAGAAAATTAAAATGAAAAGTGACGATAGAAATCAATACACAGACACAGAGTGCAGAAGATAATCCAGTCTAAGCGTTAAGCGTCAATTAGACGACGAGATTCAAAAACGCAGCTGCAGCAAAGAGAATGCCGAGCACGATAGAAGAGCGGAACAGAAACAGTTCTGCGCCACGTCGCGTATGAAACGCTGCACTAAAGTTGTCACCGCCAAACGCACCTCCGAGACTCGATCCACGCTGTTGCAATAGGATTGATGCAACGAGAAGGACGGAGAGGAGTAGTTGCGCGTACGGAAGGATTGTACGGACAAATTCCATGTCGTGTATGAGTGTAGCAGATTGTCGGAAGTGGTGCAATGGAAGACAAATATCCCAAAAAGGTGATGTTTTTGACACGGATTTTTTTATTGGGGTATAATGCCTCCTGCTTATTAGCTAGGTAACTATTCTCATATATGGCACGGAAGAAGAAAGCAAAGAAATCACAGCCAAAAGTACAGAAAAAGTCTGTACAGAAGGCACTGAAGACAAGCGTGGTTGCTCCAGAGAATACCTCAGGACTTACTCCGCTTGGAGACCGTTTGGTGCTCCGACCTCTCACCGAAAATGAGACCGGCACACGTTCAGTGTCTGGCATTATCATTCCAGACACTGTTTCAAAAGAGAAACCTGCCCAAGGCATCGTGGTTGCAGTTGGTAAAGGTAAGTATGAAGATGGTGAACTTATTCCAATGACAGTAAAGGTCGGTGACCGTGTCGTGTACTCAAAGTACGGATTTGATGAAGTGAAGGTCGGAGGGATTGAATATTGTGTAGTGTCCGAATCGAGTGTCCTCGCAATTATTAAAAACTAGAGCATTCCTGAAACCCCCATCCACGTCGTTGCTTTCGTTGCTAGAACCCTCATCGTACGTTTAGTACGTCTTGGGCTCTCGCTCCTCAGCGCCTCGTATCTAGGGCTTTCAGAAATGCTCTAATCAGAAAATAAATACATTATGGCAAAAAAAGTTATTTTTGATGAAGAAGTAAAGAAATCCCTTAAAAAGGGTGTTGATGCAGTCGCAAACGCCGTTAAGGTAACTCTCGGTCCCCGTGGCAGGAATGTTATTTTGGACAGAGGTTTTGGCGCACCGCTTATCACAAATGACGGTGTCTCAATTGCAAAGGAAATCACTCTGAAAGACAAGTTTGAGAACATGGGTGCTGAACTCGTGAAGGAAGTTGCAAATAAGACCAATGAAATAGCGGGTGACGGAACAACAACTGCGACCGTACTCATGCAGGCGCTTGTCTCAGAAGGACTTCGTCAAACGACAATGGGCCTTAACTCAATGGCCGTTCGCACAGGTATGGAGCTCGCGGGTAAGGACGTGGTAGAGGCACTGAAGAAACTCTCGACGCCAATTGGAAAGAAGGATGAGATAAAGCAGGTAGCTACTATTTCCGCAGAGAGCGAGGAAATCGGTATAAAAATAGCAGAGACAATAGATAAGGTTGGCAAAGACGGCGTCGTGACTGTTGAGGAGTCACAGTCTTTTGGTATTGATGTCGAATACGTTGAGGGAATGGAATTCGATAAAGGCTATGTGTCTATGTACATGGTGACCAACTCTGACCGTATGGAGGCAGTCTACAAAGACGCACTTGTCCTCATCACAGACAAGAAACTCTCAGCAGTTTCCGAAATCCTTCCACTTCTTGAAAAGCTTGCACAGTCAGGAAAGAAAGAACTTGTAATTATTGCAGACGATGTCGAAGGCGAGGCACTCACGACGTTTGTACTTAATAAACTTCGTGGCGGATTCTCTGTACTTGCTGTGAAAGCTCCTGGCTATGGCGACAGAAAGAAGGAAATTCTCCAAGATATCGCTATCACTATCGGTGCACAGGTTGTTTCTGAAGACGTAGGTATCAAACTTGAAGCCGCGGAGATTTCAATGCTCGGGCGCGCGCACCGTATTGTTTCAACAAAAGATAAAACACTTATCGTAGGTGGAAAGGGTGATAAGTCTGCACTTACAGAACGAATAAAGTCGCTCCGCACGCAGGCAAAGAGTACAACTTCAAAATTTGATAAGGACAAAATGGATGAACGCATCGCAAAACTATCTGGCGGTGTTGCTGTGATTAAGGTGGGGGCGGCAACTGAGACAGAGATGAAGTATCTCAAACTTAAAATTGAAGACGCAGTGAATGCGACAAAGGCAGCTATCGAAGAGGGTATTGTCGCAGGTGGCGGTGTCGCGCTTGTGAAAGCAGCCGCTGCAGTCGGGAAGAAAATGAGCGAAAAAGTTCTCTCAAAAGAATCGCTTGTTGGATACCAAATAGTGCTTAAGGCGCTTGAAGTACCGCTTCGCCAAATTGCATTCAATGCAGGAAAGGACGATGGCTCTGTCATTGTAGAGAAAGTGAAAGCGGGCCGTGGAAACGCCGGCTATGACGCAGCAAAGGATGAAATGGTTCCCGACATGATTCTCGCAGGTATCATTGACCCAGTGAAGGTGACACGCTCGGGTGTACAAAACGCTGTGTCAGCCGCAGGCATCTTACTTACCACGGAAGCCGCTATCGCTGACGACCCTGAAGAAAACAAACCTCAAATGCCTCCAATGGGCGGTGGCGGGATGGACTACTAAGAAAAGTATAAAATCAGAAAACGCGACGTCATTGACGTCGCGTTTTTCTTTTGTCATGCGACTAAAGAAGATTCCTCTTGTTTAATTTTTCGCAGATGTGCAATAACAGATTCGATTGTAAGATCTTCTCCGTATCCTGCTTCATTCTGCGCACAGTTGAGTGCTCTCACCGTGAGATTAAACCTTCCACCTGATTCTTTGATGAGTAGGTCACGATACTCACGGCCTAACCTATCATTTCGAACGTTACTCGGTTCAAATGTACGAAGTAGGTTTTTGAAAATTGATTTCATGCGGCATTCTCCTTGTACTCGTTACTACATAGAACATTACGCGGTTCCACCTATGTGTCAATGCAAATTGCCAGAAGAAACCAAGGTGAACCAAAGGTGAGTCAAGGTTCAAACAGAAAAAGCGGCATACTAGATGCCGCGTTTTGGTTTTGCAACGTCAATGCAGTGTGAGCGAGTGCCTGGTGACGATTGGACCACGCATCTTGATGACTTCAGCAATCATCAATTCGGTACTCACGGGCTCTTAGAGTGGAGTTCTGTTGAGCTCAGCTTCAAGCCCATTGTTCTCCAAAGGAACTGAACCGTCCGACACCTCATTCCGCTCATCCCTTGTGCCAAAAATGAGTACACGGAGTCGTTTTAATCTCCTAAGCATGGTTGCTCGCTCCTATTTTTCTCTAATCAAACTATACGCCGTTATTTAAATATATCAATGGAATAAGGAGTAAATGCAAACACTAAAACAGAAAACGCGACATACGAGATGCCGCGTTCTGCTACGTGTAAAGCTGGGGGTTTATTCCGCAGCTATTGTTGAGGGCATAACCCTCAACTGAAGTGCTTTAGCGATTATCGCCTCACGAGTGAGGGACTTCCCGCCCTTCGCATCTTCTTGTGCCGCCCTGAATGCAGTGAATGCAATCTGGTTCGAACCACCGGATGCCTTATTTAAAACGGACACAAAATCGTCGTTCTTGCTCCCGTTTGCCTTATTGGTCAAAAGCCTACCGAGGCCCTTTAACATATTAAACATGATGAACCTCCTTCATCTGGTTAACCTACTTTAAACTCTACGCCGTTGTAGGGATGTGTCAATGGAGGGAGACTAAGAACTGCCAATAACAGTATTTTTTGCTATACTCATGGGGAAAGAAGACCGTATTATTTCTAGCTCTAATATTTATGAATTTCACGTATATTATCTTAGGAGTCATTCTCGCTCTCGCGCTCTGGGTTATGTTTACATATAACAAACTCGTGTCGCTCGTTCAGCGTATGAAGGAGGCGTGGTCAGACATCGACGTTCAGTTGAAACGTCGCTATGACCTCATACCAAATCTTATTGAAACTGTAAAAGGGTATGCCGCTCATGAAAGCCAGACGCTTGCAGCCGTAACAGAGATGCGCACGCGCGCAATGAGTGCAACAACGCCTGCACAGCACGCAGAGGCAGAAAACATGCTCACAGGTGCGCTCAAGACGCTCTTTGCCGTATCGGAAAACTATCCAGACCTCAAAGCAAATACAAACTTCCTCGAACTCCAGCGTGAACTCTCTGATACTGAAGATAAGATTCAAGCGGCACGTCGTTTCTACAACGGCAATGTGCGCGACCTCGGTATTATGCTCGAACAATTTCCTTCAAACATCATCGCATCACTTTTTGGATTTAAAGGCGGTGAGTATTTTGAGCTTGAAGAGGAAGCAGCTAGAGAACCAGTAAAGGTTAGCTTCTAGTCAGTTCCACTCCTTCTCTGTGAAGTATGCTCTAGCATATTTCACTATCTCATCAATTTTAAAAAGTTCTGAAAATTCTGTACATGGCTCGAATAACGCACAACAAATTGATTCGCGATTTCATTCCTAAAAAAATTGAGTCGAATAGCGAAGCATTTGAGGTACGTGTCATCACAGACGACTCAGAGTTTGAAACAGAGCTTTTGAAGAAAGTCACAGAGGAGGCGGTCGAACTTTCAAAAACTTCGTCTCGAGATGAATTTCTCACAGAATATGCGGACTTGATGGTAGTACTCGATGCACTGACCGCACATTTTGAGTTTTCTCAAGCGGATATCAAGGACGCACTGGCTCGAAACGTAGAGAAGAAAGGACTATTTAAAGAAAAACTTTTTTTGCTCTGGTCTGGAAATGGAGGAGACGAAACTAACAATACGTCACAATGACTCAAGTACTCTCTCGAAGACTTCTCAAAATTGTTTTCGCAAGCATAGCGATTTTCGCGCTATGCTTTTTTGTACCGACAGTTTTTGCTGCCGGAGAAAAAATTGATTTATTTTCTGCCGACCTAACTATCCATCAGGATAGTTCAGTTTCAGTTGTCGAAACCATAACCTACGACTTCGGAACGAACGAAAAGCACGGAATTTTCAGATATATACCGACTGATCACCCAGAAGAATCGAGTAAGTGGTATCTTGATAGGTATATCGAGATAGACATTGAGAGTGTGACTCGTGACGGAAATCCTGAACCATTTGAAGAGACAGAAGAAAGCGAGCAAGTATATTTAAAAATTGGTTCCGCAGATGAAACAATCAGTGGGCTGCATACGTATGTGATTACATATACGCTCCGTGGTGCTCTCACAGCGCATAAAGATAGCGACGACGAATTCTATTGGAATGTCACAGGCAACGAGTGGCCAGTGACCATGCTCGCAGCGCGCGCGACGCTGAATGATCCAGACAGTGTCCTTATTAAAAAACGTTCTTGCTACCAAGGTCTAGAAGGAGAGAATAGTTCGTGTGCAATTACAGATACGCCTACAGGCGTGCGATTTGAGACAAAAAATCTTTCACCAAACGAAGGCATCACAGTTGCAAACGCCGTCGACCGCACAAAGGTAACTGTGGAACGACTAGAGCGTATAAAGTCATTTGTGACAACAGGCATAATCCTCGCACTGTGTCTCGCTTGGCTCCTATGGTTCTCACTGCGTGTCTATCGATATCGGACCGCATTCAGAGGTGGCGATACTGTTGTTGCACAATACGAGCCGTACAGAGGTATTCTTCCGATGTATACGGGTGTACTCATGGATGCAAAGCTTGAGCCGAACGATCTCACTGCAGGAATTGTCTACCTTGCGGAGCAGGGATATTTGAAAATAAGGAAGGTTGAAAAGAAGGTTCTCTTTTTCTTCGAAGTGGACGACTACGAAATAGTACTTGTAAAGAAACTTGAGAACGCGACAGATCAATTTTCTGGCGAAGTGCTGTCACTTCTCTTTGGAAGTGGTTCAGAAATTGGAGCAACTGTAACGCTCGGAGATCTCAAAAAGGACACAACGAAACAGAGTGCAAACCAAGTCATACTTCAAAAACTACAAAAATCGGTCATCAAAGATTTAGCAGGGCGTGGTTTTTATGAGATGGCGTCGTCGCAAAATCTCATTAAGTGGCTGATGCGTGCTGCGATTGGTTTGGTTGCTACTCTCGCGCTTCTCTACACATTTGATTCATTCATACCTGATTGGTTTATTGTGATTGCCACTGGCGTCATTACGTTCATACTTATAGGGGTCATGTATCGGAGATTAACTAAGAAAGGTGATGAGGCATCAAATCATCTCGAAGGATTCAAACTCTTTCTTGAAGTTACAGAGGAAGATCGCTTGAAGTTTCATAATGCACCAGCGAAAAGCCCAGAACAGTTCATGCAGTATCTGCCGTACGCAATTGCGTTTGGCGTTGAGAAAGAGTGGGCGAAGGTTTTTGAGGGGATAACGATTCCAAACCCAGCGTGGTACGACGGTAACACGAGCACATTTTCTGCCGTCAATTTGACGAGTAGCTTGGGCGGATTCTCGACGGCATTCGCGAGCTCTTCCGGCTCATCGTCGGCATCGTCAGGAGGTGGTTCTTCAGGAG
>Ga0163150_10003805_pt1 | contig 20825 bp, 18 predicted proteins | sample OliLakLV19P2IB_FD_148628 | JGI IMG/M metagenome (GOLD analysis project Ga0163150, IMG submission 148628) | Freshwater microbial mat bacterial communities from Lake Vanda, McMurdo Dry Valleys, Antarctica - Oligotrophic Lake LV.19.P2.IB | ecosystem: Environmental > Aquatic > Freshwater > Lake >...
GGTAAAGTGGGGCTGGGCTATGTAAACATAACCTTGCTCTACCAGTTCCGTCATATAGCGGAAAATGAAAGTGAGGATCAGCGTAGCAATGTGGGAACCGTCAACATCAGCATCCGTCATGATGATGAGTTTATGATAGCGGAGTTTTGCAATGTCTAATGCTTTAGGGTCTTCTGGTGTTCCCATCTTTACACCAAGGGCCGTAAACATATTTCTTATCTCTTCATTGTCATAAATCTTATGCTCCATCGCTTTTTCTACATTCAGAATTTTACCTCTGAGTGGTAAAATGGCCTGGAAACTTCTGTCCCGTCCTTGCTTCGCTGTTCCACCTGCAGAATCTCCTTCTACCAGGTATAACTCGCAACGGTTAGGGTCTCTGTCAGAACAATCGGCGAGTTTGCCGGGTAAGCCACCACCTGTTAATACGGATTTACGCTGAACAAGTTCCCTTGCTTTTCTTGCGGCAGCTCTTGCTTGTGCCGCCAAAATTACTTTGGCAACAATATTTTTTGCTTCTTTTGGATTTTCTTCCAGGTAAGCTTCTAATACTTTTGAAACGGTGGAATCAACCACACCCATTACTTCGTTATTACCGAGTTTGGTTTTCGTTTGTCCTTCAAATTGTGGTTCAGGAACTTTTACAGAGATGATAGAACTCAATCCTTCCCGGAAGTCATCCCCTTCAATTTCTACTTTAGCTTTTTCAAACAAACCATTTTTATCGCCATAGCTTTTGAAAACTCTTGTTAATGCCCGGCGGAAACCGGATACATGGGTACCTCCTTCAATAGTGTTGATATTATTTACGTAGGAATAGATATGTTCATTGTAGCTGTCGTTATAGCTTAAAGCTACTTCTACTGTTACGTTAGTATTCTCATCTCTGCCTTCTACATAAATAACTTTTGGTATCAGTGCATTGCGACCGGCACTTGCATCCAGCATTTCTACAAACTCTACAATACCACCTTCGCTGTAAAAAACATTGGTGTAGTTTTCACCGTTCTCTTCTTTCTCTCTTAAATCAGTTAATACAATACGTAGACCACGGTTGAGGTACGATAACTCACGGAGACGACCTTCGAGGATATCTTTATTATAAACTAATGTAATGAAGATGGAATCATCGGGCCAGAAATGAACTTTGGTACCTGTTTTTTCGCTGGTGCCTGCTTCTCTTACAGCATATTGCGGCACACCGATCTTGTATTCCTGCTCAAATATCTTTCCATCCCTGTTAACAGTTACCTGGAGTAATTTGCTTAATGCGTTAACACAACTAACACCCACGCCATGCAAACCACCGGAAACTTTATAAGAACCTTTATCAAATTTACCACCGGCATGAAGCACTGTCATTACCACTTCCAGTGCAGAACGTTTTTCTTTAGTGTGCATGGCAGTAGGAATACCACGGCCATCATCTTCTACGGAAATAGAATTGTCTTCGTGTATAGTAACAAGAATGTTTTTGCAATAACCAGCTAATGCTTCATCAATGGAGTTGTCAACAACTTCATACACCAGGTGGTGTAAACCTTTCACTCCAATATCACCAATATACATCGCCGGACGTTTACGAACGGCTTCCAAACCTTCTAAAACCTGGATACTATCGGCACTGTAACCGGCCGATATTGCGGCTGCTTTTTCTTTAGCTTCTGTGGTCATAAAAATGGTAAAAAACTGTTGTGAAAAATGAAAAAATTATAACTCACAAATGTACTGAAATAAGGTGGGCTAACCCGGATTTTTAGGCCGTTTTTTATAGCAATTTTGGCTTATTGTCGGTAAAAGAAAATGCCCGGTCGGCGGGCATTTTAGCGAGGTTAGAAAAATATTTGTATCCGGTTATTTTAACTTCATTTGGGCAAAATAGGGGTGCTCCGGATTTACAATTAATTCTTGTCTTAATGGGTGGATTAAAACGTCCATATCTTCCATTGGGATAGACCCAAGCAACACTTAATTATTTCCGGTTAATACCATAGCATTTATTACTGTTCTCCGGTTTTTAAACTTTAATTCTACCGGACCGACTACTTCATATTCCTTTATGCTTCCGTCAGCCATTTGGCCTTTTCTTTTCTCTAAAAAAGGTAATTGTAGTTGCTCTTGTATGTTTTCATTGATGCATAGCAAATAGGAACCAGTATCAACGAGGGCAGTTATCTTCATTCTTCTTATTTCTTCTTCACCTATAATATGCCTTCTGGCAAAAGCCAGATCATCTCCATTTATCAACTCTATCTCTGCATAAATCAATCCTAAAAAAAGATTATTTCTTATAAAATACAAATTTCCGCCTCAAAGGATGTGATTATCTTTTCACAATCTGTGCCACCAAATCAGCCTCTGCACAAACTTTATTACCAATATAAGTAGTGCCTTTCATTTCACAAATACCACGACGAATAGGAGCCGATAATTCCATTTTAAGAATCAGCGTATCTCCCGGCCTTACCATACTTTTAAATTTGCAATTGTCAATTTTAAGGAAGTAAGTATCGTATTGTCCTTCACCACTCAGGTTGATGGCTAATATACCGCCACATTGGGCCAGGGCTTCAATCTGCAGCACTCCGGGCATTACCGGGTTGCCGGGAAAATGCCCCTGGAAAAACCATTCATTAAACGTTACATTTTTTATACCAACGATATGTGTGTCGCTCAGCTCAATGATTTTATCTACCAAAGCAAAGGGAAAACGATGGGGTAATGTTTTTTCAATAAACTGTTGGTCATACACAGGCGGCTGGCTGGGGTTATAAACCGGAACACCTTTGGTATGTTTATTCTTTTTGATGTACTGCTTTATTTTTTTAGCAAACTCCACGTTGGTGCTATGGCCGGGGCGGTTGGCAATAATTCTTCCTTTGATAGGATAGCCAATCAATGCTAAATCTCCGATAACGTCCAATAGTTTATGCCGGGCAGGTTCGTTGGGAAAACGCAGTTCAAGATTATTCAGGTAACCTTCAGCCTTTACTTCAATGTTTTCTTTGTTGAATATCTTCTTCAGCCGGTCCATTTCTTTTTTGTCAACTGGTTTGTCAACAATAACAATGGCATTATTAATATCACCGCCTTTGATAAGGTTATTATCCAGCAGCATTTCCAACTCATGTAAAAAGCAGAAAGTACGGCAGGGAGCAATTTGTTCTTTAAAATCTTTCATTGATTTTAACCCGGCATGTTGCGTACCCAGCACAGGAGAATTAAAATCTATTAACGTAGTTACCTGGTAATCCATGGCAGGCATGGCTACCAGTTCCACTCTTTTTTCTTCATCGTAATGATAAATATTTTCATCAATACTGTACCATACTTTAGCGGCATCCTGTTCTATTACCCCGGCTTCTTCAATCAATTCTACAAACGGTTCAGAACTTCCATCCATGATGGGCATTTCGGGTCCGTTTATTTCAAGCAGGCAATTATCTACACCCATTCCTACTAAAGCTGCCAACACATGTTCAACAGTACTTACTTTAGCTCCCTTAGCTTCCAGGGTAGTACCCCGGCTAACATCGGTTACAAGGTCGCAATCTGCTTTGATGATGGGTTGCCCCGGTAAATCCACCCGTTGAAACTGGAAACCAAATCCGGGGTTAGCAGGTTTCAGTGTCAGGTCGGCCATTACACCAGTGTGCAAACCAGTACCTGAAATGCTTACCGCTGACTTTAGCGTATGTTGTTTATCGGGGTTAAAACCGGGGGACATAATGCCAGCAATATTAACCTTATTTTCTGTGGAGGAAATCATGCGGACAAAGATAATTATTCATTTTCAATGCCCGCAGGGAAGACTTTACGGCTATTAAATGACGGTATAATTCTTATAAGAAAAAAGGCGTTTGCCAGTCAATTTTTCAATGCGGTACAATATGCCATCTTTAAATGAAAAACGTTTTTTACTGGTGTCGAAATTGGCATTCCAGTTTTTTCCGGCAATTCTTTTCTGCATTACTACCGGATGAGTGCCTTTAAACAATTCAAGGGAATCGGCATCATTTACAAAATCCCACTGTTGCTCTTCATTATATGGGGATGGTGTATATCCTTCTCCGTTCCAAAATGCGGAAAAAGCTGATATTTTTTCATTTTGCTTGCTCGGGTTACGAACCCATCCATAATGATATATTTCCGCTTTAATTTCTTTTACCTGTAATTTTTTACCCTGTTTGGTTCTGAAGCCCTGCGCATCTTTATAGGAGATGATATTGCGATTGTTTTTTATCAGCCTTATTTCATGATCGTACCATCGCCGTGAATCACCTGCATAATCATAGCTGCCATAAAAATGAACGTATTTAAAAAGCAGCCCTTCTACTTTTTCATGATCGGCATATTTATTTGCTGCTGAAACAATAGCAGCAAGGTATTTTTCATGTACTACTTCATCTGCCTGCAGGTAAAAAGCCCAATCATATCCGGCAGGAACATGGGCCAGTGCTTTATCTGTTTCTACCGCCAGCACCAGGCCACCTTCTTTTAATGAATCATCCCAAATAGAATGAACGATTTTTATTTTTGGTGAACCGATGGATTCAATTAACTGTAAAGTTCCATCATTGCAATTGCCAACGCTTACAACAAATTCATCAACGATAGGAAGGATGGAAGTGATGGATTCTACAACCGGATAGTCGTACTGAACTGCATTGCGAACGAAGGTGAAACCGCAGATTTTCATAACGGAGTTTAAGAAACTTTTTCTTCCATCAACTGTTTTACCAACGCTTCCAGTTCTTTGATCCTCCTTTCCATTTCCGGAAGGTTGCGGGCAATGGCCTGGCTGCGGAGTGCTGCTGTGTAGTCGTAAGCCGGAGAGCCGGTTACAGTTTTACCCGGTTCAATAGATTTACTAACGCCGCTTTGTGCATTTACTTTGGCTCCATCACCGAGTTGTATATGTCCTACAATGCCGGCCTGTCCGCCAATCAATACACCTTTACCAATCTTGGTGCTGCCACTTATACCGGCCTGTGCTGCAATAACCGTACAGTTGCCTACCTCTACATTGTGTGCTATCTGGATAAGGTTATCCAGCTTGGCACCTGATTTTATAATGGTAGATCCAACTGTTGCCCTGTCTATAGTAGCATTAGCTCCAATGTCCACATGGTCTTCGATAATTACATTGCCTAATTGAGGGATTTTAACAAAAGTTCCATCCGGTTGCGGAGCAAAGCCAAAACCATCACTGCCGATGACTGTACCTGCGAGTATGTTAACATGGTTTCCGATTTTACAATCATGGTAAATTTTTACTCCGGGATCAATTGTGCAGTTGTTACCGATAATCACATTGTCACCGATAAACGTATTGGGAAATATTTTTGTGTTACTTCCGATTTTTACATTCTCACCTATATATGCAAATGCTCCAACGAAAACATTTTCACCATACGAAGCTGTTTGGGCAATATAACTTGGTTGCTGAATACCTGCCAATTGTTGCTGAACAATTTCCTGGTACTTAGTTAGCAGTGTTGCAAAAGCGGTGTAGGCATCGGGAACTCTAATTAATATTGCTGCAACGGGTTGCTTTAATTCAAAATCTTCATTAATAAGAATTATTGATGCGTTGGTTTTATACAGGTATTCTTCATATTTAGGATTGGAGAAAAATGTCAGTTGCCCTTCTTTGGCCTCTTCAATCTTTCCAAACGAATTAACGGAGGCATCAGGATTTCCTTCTACCTTTCCATTAACAAGAAGTGCTATTTGTGAAGCAGGAAATGTCATGTAGTAAAACTTTGAACTTTGAATTGCGAGTTTTGAGCAAACAGCTGGTTTTAAAGGCCTTTAGCTTATAACTCACTATTTGCAGCTATCTCATGTAACAAATGTAATATTTTTTAATCTCGCCATAGGCGAGACCGCTATTAAAATGAATCAACGCATTGTCCACTTTTGAAATATCTTTTATCGTTCCGTCTTTGAATAAAATATTGATACGTTCATCTCCCGGATTATAAGTTGTATTACTGGCTTCGCCGGTAAATACAAAATAACCAGATTCTTTTTCACTGATGCCCAATTTTTCGCAAGCCTCTTTTCTTTTTTCTTTTACAAATGTTTCATCAAAGGGTTCAGCCTGTAATTTTACTTTTAGCAACTTTCGTTCCACTAATGAACGGCAAAGCGTCGCTAATATTTTATCGGAGTGATGGCTCCAGTTTTTGATAGTGGCCATTACATCATGATCATCAAGACGGCAAAATGTTTCCAAATGCTGCACAATGGGTGAGTTGGTGCTGGAATTTTGTGCATTGCATCCTGCTGACAAAAAGAAACTAAGTTCATCAGTGGCGGCAATTACTTTGTGCCCACCAGCTATCAGTTCTTTTGCCCGGTGTATGATTTTTACCAGCATCTTTTCTGCACTCAGCACTGTTTTGTGCAGGTACACCTGCCAGTACATCAGGCGACGGGACACTAAAAATTTTTCAATCGAATAAATAGCTTTTTCTTCCACCATCAGGTTGCCGTTTTTTACGGTCAGCATTTTCAGGATGCGGTCATAACCAATCACCCCTTCTGCCACACCAGTAAAAAAACTATCCCGGTTCAGGTAATCCATCCTGTCTACATCTAATTGTCCGGACACTAATTGATACAAAAATTTCTTTGGATGTTTATTGGTGAAAATAGCAATAGCAGTTTGCAGTTGACCGTTTAATTCAGCATCCAGTTTTTCCATCAATAAAATGGAAATGGTTTCATGATGCACATCTTTTACCAATTCATTTTCCAGGGCATGGGAAAATGGACCGTGGCCAACATCATGCAGCAGAATGGCAACTTTTGCACCCAGTTCTTCTTCGGCGGTTATTTCAACGCCTTTACTTTTCAGTTCACTCAATGCGGTACACATTAAATGGTAAGCACCGAGGGAATGATGCAATCTTGAATGGACCGCACCCGGATACACCAGGTGGGCAAAAGCCATCTGGTGGATATTTCTCAACCGCTGATAAACAGGGTGAGAAATTATTTGCAGAATCAATGGGTGATCAATGGTAATAAAACCATAAACAGGGTCGTTGATTATTTTACGGACAGTTGGCATTGTTGCTGTTTTGTTAAAGGCAGGATGGCAAAAGTACAAAGGCAGCCTTTAATAAGCTATTTTTGACTGGTTGCTGGTTTCTTGTCGCTAATTGGTTTCAGTAAACCAATATAAGCTTTTAATAATTATAGAGACATTCCCGGTAACGAATGGTTAGTAACCAGTAACAAACAATCAGCACCAAAATATAAATATGGCAATTGCAAAAATTATCTGGGTGGACGATGAAATTGAAAGCCTCCAATCACAAAAAATGTTTTTGGAGAATAAAGGGTATGAGGTGCAAACTTTTACCAACGGATTTGATGCGATAGATTATGTAAAAGAAAACCCGGTGGATGTGGTGCTGATAGATGAAAGTATGCCGGGCATCACCGGGCTGGAAACATTGGCGAAGATTAAAGAAATAAATCAATCGCTGCCGGTAGTACTTATTACGAAAAACGAAACCGAAAACCTGATGGATGATGCCATCGGTTCACAGATAAGTGATTATTTGATTAAGCCGGTTAACCCTAACCAGGTTTGGCTGAGTTTGAAAAAAATAATTGATAACAGAAGGCTGGTGGCTGAAAAAACAACCACTGCCTATCAGCAACAGTTTCGTCATTTGTTTACTGCATTGAACAGCAATCCTGATTACAACGAGTGGATGGATATTTATAAAAAATTAGTGTATTGGGAATTGGAAATGGAAAAAAGTGACAGTCCGGAGATGCAGGAAATATTACAAAATCAGAAGAGTGAAGCCAATACCGAGTTCTTCAAATTTGTGTCAAGAAATTATGCCGGCTGGGTAAAACCCAAAAGTACGGATGGCCCGGTTATGAGTCATTCACTCATGCAGTTCAAAGTATTACCACACTTAGAAAAAGGAACGCCGTTATTTTTTATATTAATTGATAACCTTCGCTTTGATCAATGGAAGGCTATCCAACCAATTTTTTCTGAAAGCTTTCGCATATTAGAAGAGGATAGTTTTTACAGCATACTCCCTACAGCAACACAGTATTGCCGTAATGCTATTTTCGCCGGGCTGATGCCAATGGATATTGAAAAGCAATTTCCAAATCAATGGAAAAATGATGAGGAGGAAGGCGGAAAGAATCTGCATGAGGAAGAATTTTTCAGGGCACAACTGAAACGATTGGGAAAAGGAGATTTAAAAGTATCTTATACAAAAGTGGTGAACAACCAGGCAGGGCTGGATATGATGAATAGTATCCATAACCTGCTCAACAATGATTTAAATGTTATCGTTTACAACTTTGTGGATATGCTTAGCCATGCCAGAACCGAAATGGAAGTGCTGAAAGAACTGGCCAGCGATGAAATAAGCTACCGCAGCATTACCACTTCCTGGTTTGAGCATTCGCCGCTGCATCAGGCATTAAAGAAAATTGCAGATAAAAATATCAAGATTGTACTGGCAACCGACCATGGAAGTGTGAGGGTAAAAACGCCATACAAGGTGGTAGGGGATAAACAAACTACTACCAATCTCCGTTATAAACATGGCCGCAACCTGAATTATGAACCAAAAGAAGTACTCTCATTCCGTGACCCAAGAGAAGCTGGTTTGCCGGTTCCAACCATTAATTCATCTTTCATATTCGCCAAAGAGGACAGTTTCCTGTGCTATCCCAATAATTATAATCATTATGTCAACTATTATCGTAACACTTTTCAGCATGGCGGAGTGAGTTTGGAAGAAATGATAATACCCGTGATAAAGATGCAGAGTAAGTAAACCCTGTCCCTAAAGGGAACTTAGATTATAAATTCCTCACAACTGTGGAAAAGTATTAAAGCAAAAATATCTGCATAGAGTAGTTTCGCAACTGTAAGAAAGGTTTAATCAGCAAATTCTAAACTCTCCGCCAGTTGGCGGACTTGGGGCATGAAATACACACAAACATCTCTCAATAAATTAGAAGCCATTCCTGAAGAAGCCGGTTATGTATTACGCTACGAAAGAGGAACATTTCAAAGTGGCTATTGCATACTGGAAGAAAGAAAAGTGGTGGTACTGAATAAGTTTTTGCAGACGGAAGGACGTATCAATACATTGATAGATCTGATTCCGCAGTTGGATATAAACCCGGGCATCCTCACAGAAGGTTCAAAAAAACTTCACGCAGATATTTTATCTAAACTGGTGATAGAAGAGAATGAAAAACCTACCTAACGGTAGGCAGGCCAGCCTGACGGCATACAGGCAGATAAAGGACAATAAATATCGGAGTAGAAAGTTGACACAGCCTTCCTCTTTTTCATTCCTTATTATTAATTTCTCATTTCTTATTTTTACCTGTGTATCCCTCTCTCACAATAACATTTCTTGGCACCGGTACCAGCAGCGGCGTACCTATGATTGGCTGCGAATGTGAGGTCTGCACTTCCACCGATAAAAAAGATAATCGTCTTCGTTCAAGTATTTTGGTACAATCAGCAACAACTGCGTTGGTGGTTGACACTGGTCCTGATTTTCGCTACCAGATGCTCAGGCAAAAAGTAAAACAATTGGATGCAGTTCTTTTTACGCATCCGCATAAAGACCACATGGCCGGGCTGGATGATGTAAAGGCATTTAATTTTCTCTTAAAGAAACCAATAAATATTTATGCCGATTCATTAACGGAAGAAGCATTGCGGAGAGATTTCTATTATGCCTTTACGGATACTAAATATCCCGGCATTCCTGAGTTGAACCTGAACACTATCACCCTTGACCCATTTGTGGTGGGTGATATTCCGATTACTCCTATTTCGGTATGGCATTTAAAAATGCCGGTATTGGGTTTCCGGTTTGGAAAATTTACTTACATCACCGATGCTAATAAAATTGATGAATCGGAGAAGGAAAAGATAAAAGGCAGCGAAGTGCTGGTGCTGAATGCTCTCCGGAAAAAGGCACATATTTCCCATTTTACGTTGGATGAAGCAATTGGGATGGTGCAGGAATTGAAAATTCCAGCTGCTTATTTCACCCATATTTCCCACCAATTGGGCCGGCATGAAGCGATACAGGCCGAACTGCCCGATGGAATTCACCTTGCTTATGATGGATTACGTCTTGAGTTTTAAACAGGGATATGAACCATTCAAAATTTCTTTGTGCTAACACTTGTTAGTTATTATAATTTTCCCTTAACTTGCACCTGCCTTTAATGATTGCTTGCTTGCATTTAGTGAAGGCCCAAGACTGTGCCACCCCTAATTTGGAGTGGCACAGTTATTAGATCAATAACCAACGATTTTTATTTTTATGAATTTTCAATCTGCCGAGCTTACACAACAGGTAGCTCAAACTGCAAGGGACTTTGCACTACAACATATCAAACCACATGTGATGGAGTGGGATGAAAGCCAGGAATTTCCTGTTCACATTTTTAAAGAAATGGGAAAGCTGGGATTGATGGGTGTGCTGGTGCCGCATGAATATGGCGGTGCAGGGCTTTCTTATTTTGAATACAAAACGGTGATAGAAGAAGTTGCGAAAGTATGCGGTTCAATTGGGTTAAGTCTTGCTGCACATAATTCTCTTTGCACCGGTCACATCATGACGTTTGGCAACGAAGAACAAAAGAAAAAATGGTTACCGAAATTAGCTACCGCAGAATGGATAGGCGCATGGGGACTTACCGAAGCCAATACCGGCAGCGATGCAGGTAATATGAAATGCACGGCGATAAAAGAAGGAAATGATTGGGTAATTAATGGTACCAAGAATTGGATTACCCATGGGAAAAGTGGTGATGTGGCCGTTGTTATTTGCCGGACCGGTGAACCAAGAACAAAAAATAACTCTACTGCTTTTGTAATAGAAAAAGGAACAGCCGGTTTTAGTGCCGGTAAAAAGGAAAACAAACTGGGTATGCGGGCCAGTGAAACAGCAGAAATGGTTTTTGATAATTGTCGTGTTTCCGATGCCAACCGTTTGGGTGAAGTAGGGGATGGTTTTAAACAAGCCATGAAAATATTAGATGGGGGAAGAATTTCTATAGCCTCTCTTTCTCTCGGTATTGCGAAAGGTGCTTATGAAGCAGCTTTGCAATACTCACAAGAACGTTACCAGTTTGATAAACCGATTTCTTCTTTCCAGGGCATCTCTTTTAAGTTAGCCGATATGGCTACAGAAATAGCGGCTGCTGATTTACTCACCTTACAAGCCTGCGATTTAAAAAACCGCAAACAACCGATGACTAAAGAAGCGGCTATGGCAAAATATTATGCCAGCGAAGTAGCAGTAAAAGTGGCCAATGATGCGGTGCAAATATTTGGCGGATATGGTTATACGAAAGATTTCCCGGTGGAGAAATATTATCGGGATGCTAAACTTTGTACGATTGGTGAAGGAACGAGTGAGATACAGAAGCTGGTGATTTCGAGAGAGGTATTGAAATAGCAGGTTTTTTACTGATACAGCTTCGTCTTACTTGAATCTTGTCTGCTGATATAAATCCTTCCATTCTGGATTGATGCTGTTGATGAGGATTTCTTTCTTTTTTCTGCTGCCGGCTTTTATTCTTTTTTCTTCAGCGATTGCTTCTATAATAGTGTCGAACCATTTGTAGTATACCAATTTTGTGCAATTGTATTTGGCAGTAAAGCTATTTGGATATTCTTTTTCTTTGTGTTGTTCTACCCCTGCTGGCAGATTAGAACTGACTCAGGTGTAGAGAGTGGCGTTATTAATGTTGCACATGATGTAGACGTGGCCGCCCATTGCTTCGGGTTTTGGTTATTGTCGTTTATTTTGATAGCCGTTGTTAAAACCCTCGCAATGAGGGCTTCGCATTTTGGTTGCAATTTAGTTTGCTTCGGGTTGCAGCAAAAATTCATTTTAGTTTGGAAAGTTACTCTTGCAACCTTCGCAATGACGAGACTCCGGGAGCAAATAGATTGCTTCGGTTCCCTCGCAATGACGTTGCACACACCCACGGAGTTTCGTCATTGCGGGGCCGTATTGCTTCGTTTCAGTCGCAACAAATTGTTGAAAGGCCGAAGCAATCTACCCGGCTCTCTCTACAATCTTTATCTCCTCTTCTGCAAGCACATGCAAACGATACAACTGTTACTAAAGATTTTCTGGTGGAGAAATTTTATCGTGATGCCAAGTTTTCTACGATTGGTGAAGGAACGTGTGAGATACGGAAATTGTTATAAGCAGGGAGGTGTTGAAATAAGTATTAATCAACCAGCCTTACTTTAGTTATTTCCTATCCTTCATGTCGTTGGTGTCTTTGCGCTACTGCCTGCACATACATAACAAACAACGACGGCGTGCTGCTTTTTGCAGAACACCAGCAAAGGCGAAAGCAAAGTGAAAGAGATACTATGCAGAGTCTGTAAGATTGTACAAATTTTTACCATGAAATATAAAAATTCAAATTTGAGATTTCATGGTATGTATATGTCTTTACAGCATGATAAAAAGAAAGACAGAGCTTTCCCTGCTGTTGCGTGAGTTTCCAGTGGTGGTTATAACCGGGCCCCGGCAGGTGGGTAAAACTACCCTGGCAAGGCAAGCGGTGGCGGATAAAAAGAAGCCGGTTATTTTTTTGGATATGGAGTTGGAGAGTGACCGCAGAAAGCTTTTTGATATGGAGAGTTTTTTTTCATCGCACCGGGATAAATTAATCATCATTGATGAAGTGCAGTTAATGCCGGTTATCTTTTCTGCTTTGCGGCCGGAAGTGGATGCCCTCAGAAAGCCGGGACGCTTCCTCCTCACCGGCTCTGCCAATCCTGTAATGATAAAAGGTGTAGCTGAATCTTTATCCGGAAGGGCCGCTTATATGGAACTTACGCCTTTTATGCTGGATGACGTAACTCCAAAATATTCGTTACAGCGGCATTGGTTCAGGGGAGGCTATCCTAATGCCTTTTTAGCCAAAACAGATGAAGCTTTTCACCGGTGGATGGAAAATTATGTTGAAACATTTGTGCAAAGAGATTTACGGTTGTTATTCAACACAGATTTATTGCCGGCTATTACCCGCAATATATGGAAGATGATAGCCAATAATAATGGTGGAATACTGAACGCTGAAAATTATGCCCGGGCACTGGGAATAACAGGACCTACCGTTAAAAAATATCTCAACCTGCTGGAAGGGGCTTTTTTAATAAGACAACTACCGCCCTGGTTTGCTAATTCAAATAAGCGACTTGTAAAGTCTCCTAAAATATTTATCCGGGATAGCGGAGTGCATCATCATCTTACCCATATTCCTTCCACTGCTGAATTGCCCGGCCACCTGGTTATTGGGGCCTCTTGGGAGGGATATGTAACAGAAGAAATAGAAAGACATCTGCCTGCCGGATTTGGGGCTTATTTTTACCGTTCACATCAGGGTGCAGAGATTGACCTTGTGTTGGTGAAGAATAACAAACCTGTATATGCAATTGAAATCAAACACAGCAAAGCTCCTTCATTGAGTGATGGCTTTTATCATGCTGTGGCAGATATTAAAACCACCAACAATTACCTTATTTATACAGGCGAAGATGAATACCTTACTAAACACAAGGTTGTTGTTTGTGGATTAGCCCAATTTATTAAAAAGTATATGTGAGATATAGGGTTGCCAACCTTCATCCTTCGATAAACTCAGGAGGTTAGCAACTCTGGTTATCGTAAAGATTTACCAGCAGAGAAACAGCACAGCAATACGTTTCTTTAAAACCGCCACCCGGCACTAATACCTGCCAATGGTGTAAACTCCTGCCCATAATCCACCTTATCACCTTTTGTAGCTAGTGTTATTTGAGTGCTGGCAGTAAAGCTGGGCGTAATGTAAAACTGTTCATTTAGCAGTATAGTATATCCGGTTTCAATACCCGGTTGAAATAGTGTAACTGTTGAAGTGCTTTCTGTAAGCGGTACACTAAAATGAATTTTCATATTCCATACATCAGCTCTCAATCCGATAAAGAATCTTTTAGGAATTACCCCCACATAATACCGGTATCCTATTAAGCCGCCCCTGCCACTGCCTTCTTCACTGTCATGTGTGGTTTTTTTTTGCATGTACTTTATTATATCCAGCAATTATTAAAAAAGTGCCATGCACTTTAGCATTTAAAGCAAATTGCAAACCGGCAGTAAAGCCATCGGGGTTCCATTGATATTCGCCACCGGCAGCAACAGTGTTGTAACCGAAATCCCGGGACTTTGTTATAGTAGCATATAAAATAAATGAAAAGGAGAACTGGTTTTTTCATCAGGTGTGGTTTAGGATAAAGGCAAAAAATAAAAGCAACATCTTTTAACGATGTTGCTTTATAAATATTTTAGGAAGAGGACACTAAATAATATCAGAATCGGGGACAATTAAGCTTTTTAGCATCAGGGTCGCCAGGCTTCTTTATGAAAATAAGGGAAATCTCGTTGCCGCCTACTGAATTAGATGCGGTTTTAAGACCACTTACATTAATATCATAGCTATAGCCAAGGTGAAGCGATTTAAACTCAAGCCCGACATAAGGTATCACGGCATCATTATACACACTGCTGATGCGGGTCCAGGCACCTAAAAAAACATTGGTTGGATCAACATCACTATTATTAACGTTATAAGAAAAAGCACCACCCACCATTAAATTTTTGGCATTGGCCTGAAAACTATAATTGGTACTGATATTAAAACTGTGATAAGACCCGACCGGAACTTTTCCACCGGCTTGCAGGGTTACCCGTGGTGTTAAAATAAAATCTCCCCCCTGGAAACTTTCTTTAGGGCGGTTAAGATGATACATAGAGGCACCGAAGTAAAAATTATTATAGCCGTTCGTACTGCCATTGTAAAAGATACCGGCATTAATGTCGGTATAGCTTACATTAATCTGGCTGCTGGCAAAAATTTCACTGGTTACACCAGTAAAACCAAAGGGTGTTAATTCATCAGCAAAATCCACTTTACTTACATCAAGCCGCTTATTTACATAGGTACCCTGAAAGCCTGCACCTATCTGATGAAAACCATTTTCATCCAGCCCTTTATGGAAAGCAATGGAAAGACCTGCAGAATTAGTAACCAGTACGCCGTCTCCTGCTCTGTCAGATAAACCAAGAATGCCCACTCCAAACTGGTCAATATCTGCCAGACGGTTCTTTAAAATACCAAAATCTATTGAGGCAGTTTGAGTAACAAAAGCATTATTAATAGTTGGCCATTGATTACGGTAGTTTCCTGCAATTCTGAACTGGCCGTCAAACTTACCTGTTAGTGCAGGGTTTAGCGTAAGCGGTGAGGCAAAGAATTGAGAAAAGTTAGGATCCTGTGCAGTAGACACACTTACCAAAGCCACACAAACCGTAAGGGTAGAAAGAATTTTTTTCATCACAGCTTATATAGTTTTTTCACCGTCAGGCGGATACATAACCAAAGTTCTGATCTGTAAAACGTTTTTATTCCTGTTGAAATTGTCCTGATCTTTCGTTGATTACATTTCCTGTCTGGTACAAGACTGAAAAATACAACATTTTTAAGACCTTAATTGTAGAATTATTGCTGCTTCTTAGAAAGCTATGAGTTATGAGTTTCGAGTTACGAGACTGACTCTCAAACAGTAAGGTTATACCCGCAACTCGTAGCTAACCACTCGCAGCCTCTCTCTACATCTGCACTTTCGTTCCAAACGCCAAATCCCCCGCATCTCCCAACCCCGGAACGATATAGCCCTTTGCCGTCAGCTCATCATCAATATCACCACACCAGATAGTTACTGAAGGCTCTTCCCGTTGAACATATTCTATGCCAACGGTGCAGGCAATGGCTACTACAATATGAATTTCACGGGGATGTCCTTCCGCTTTTAAAAAATGAATGGTTTTTACGAGAGAAGAACCTGTAGCCAGCATTGGGTCAGAAATAATAACGACCCTGTTTTCCAGTTCAGGGCAGGAAACATAATCCAGGCTAATATCGAAACTGCCATCTTTATTATGCTTGCGATAGGCTGATATAAAAGCATTATCAGCCTGGTCAAAATAATTCAATAGCCCCTGGTGAAGCGGTAAACCGGCACGAAGAATAGTAGCCAGCACTGGTTGTTCTTTCAATGTTTTATGTACAGCAATGCCTAACGGAGTTTGAATTTCTGTTTCCACAAATGGCAGCACTTTACTGATTTCGTAAGCAGCTACTTCGCCTATACGTTCCAGGTTACGGCGAAACCGCATCCGGTCGGTTTGTACATTTACATTGCGGAGTTCTCCTACCCAATTACTCATTAAAGAATGTTGCTGGCTGAGGTTGACTATCATACAGTATTCAGTTTTTTAGTATTGAGTATTAAGATTTGCGTACCATTATATTGAAAGTTCAAATCCAAACCTTGATAACCTGGTCAAATAAATTCAGGCTCAAAAAGGGTATTTTTGATTTTCAGCAAATCTAAATACTAAAAATCTATTATCTGAATACTAAAATCTGATTCATGATTTACCGGGCTATTGGTTTAATGAGTGGCAGTTCGCTGGACGGGCTGGATATTGCTTTTGTAGAATTTCAGGAACAAGGGGGCAAATGGAGCTATGAAATTTTACAGGCTGATTGCTATGCTTATACCAATGAATGGGTGGCCAAACTCAGGGATGCTATCAACCTTTCGGCAAGGGATTATCAATTATTGCATGCTGAATATGGTCATTATACCGGTCAGCAGATTAATAAATTTATTGAAGAGCATCAGTTACATTATAAAGTCGCTGTTATTGCATCGCATGGTCATACCACCTTTCATATACCGGATAAAAAAATGACGGCGCAGTTAGGAGATGGTGCTGCTATTGCTGCAGAAACACAATTACCCGTTGTGTCTGACCTGCGGGCATTAGATGTAGCATTTGGAGGGCAAGGAGCACCTATTGTTCCTATTGGCGAAAAAATGTTGTTGGGTGATTATGATTTCTTTTTAAATATCGGTGGCATTGCTAACATTTCTTATAACAACCCGGATGATTATACTGCTTTTGATATTTGTCCGGCTAACCGGGTATTAAATATGCTGGTCAATGAGCTTGGAAAGGAGTATGATGATGGTGGACAATTTGCCGCAAGCGGAAAAATAAATGACACATTGCTTGAACAACTAAATGCACTGCACTATTATACATTGCCCCATCCTAAATCACTCGCCAATGACTTTGGAACCGATATAGTTTACCCGATGATAAAAGGTTCGGGCGGTAACACAGCAGATGCTTTAAGAACCTATACCGAACATATTGCTCTCCAAATTAGTAAAGTTATCGCTGTTTTTACCAACTCGAAACTCGAAACTCATAAATCAAAACTTCTCATTACTGGTGGCGGCGCATTCAATACATTTCTTATCCAACGATTGAGGGAGCAGTTAAAAAAACTGAATATTGAAGTAATGGTGCCTGATACTAACCTTATAAACTATAAAGAAGCACTGATTATGGCCTTTATCGGGGTGCTTCGCTGGCGGCAGGAAAATAATGTGTTTTCATCAGTAACCGGGGCGGCAAGGGATAGTATTGGCGGAGCATTATGGACGGGGCAGGAAGCCTGATGAATGTTCAGTAACTATTCCTAATTTAGGGACTAAACTATTTTAACCCTAACGTTTATGCCGGAGTCAAAAAAGATTCAAAAGTCTGAAGCAGACTTGCCTGTCAGCCAGGCAGGGAAAAAAGAACCCCTGGCATGTTCCATGGAAGAAATACTGCTGTTCAGAAAAATACAGCATTCATTTCCCCGCCAGTTCCGAAAAGTATTTCCTGATAAGCTGGCTGCCAAATCAGTTATCATCATTCCCTCTATCACTATGGACCAGGAAATACTGGCCAAAGTAAGTGGGCATGTGCATTATGAAGAACGACTGCTTTGTTTATTAATGCTGCTGCGGATGCCCCGCACCCATGTGGTGTATGTTACCAGTATGCCCGTTGACCCCGTAATTATTGATTATTATCTGCATCTGCTTCCCGGTATCACCCGCCATCATGCTTTGCAGCGGCTAACATTGCTGAGTTGTTTTGATACTTCTCCAAAGTCACTGACAGAAAAAATATTAGACAGACCAAGAATAATTGAACGGATTAAAAAAAGCATCCCTGCGGGGAATGTTGCACACATGGCCTGCTTCAACGTTACGAAGTATGAACGGACACTTTCTGTAAAACTTGATATTCCTATTTACGGTTGCGACCCGGAGCATTATGACAAAGGAAATAAAAGTAATAGTCGCAAATTTTTCAAACAATGCGGATTGAATGTACCTGCCGGGTTTGAAGATTTAAAGAACGAAGAAGAGATAATCAATGCACTCACCGATTTAAAGTTGAACTACCCGGACATGAAAAGGGCCGTTGTAAAAATGAACGATGGATTTTCGGGAGAAGGCAATGCTATTTTTTCTTATGAAGGAATTGATGAAGGAACAGAATGGAAGCAATGGATAAGCGAACATCTTTCAACAAGACTGAAGATTGTTGCCAGCGATTTGACGTACAAAGATTTTATGTATAAGTTTCAGTCAATGGGTGGCATTGTAGAAGCCTTTGTGGAAGGTGATATTAAAACATCGCCATCAGTGCAATGCCGTATAAATCCATTAGGAGATTGTAAAGTTATTTCCACCCACGACCAGGTGATGGGTGGCGAGAGCGGCCAGGTTTTTATTGGTGCCACTTTTCCGGCACATGCTGACTATGCTATTGAAATTGGCGAATACGGATTGAAAGTAGCAGAGGCCTTGCAAAAAAATGGAGTGATGGGACGCTTTGCCGTAGATTTTATCTCCGTAAAAGAAGAAGATGGCTGGAAGCATTATGCGATTGAAATTAATTTACGAAAGGGAGGTACTACACATCCTTATATCTTACTGCAATTTTTAACCGATGGTGATTATGACCATGAAAATGGATTGTACCTCACCGCCAACCGGCAAACCCGTTATTATTTCTGTTCCGATAACCTGCGGAGTGATAAATACATCGGCATCACGCCGCCTGACCTGATTGATATTGCCATGATGAATCAACTGCATTACGACGGCACTTCACAGGAAGGAGTAATGTTTCATTTGATTGGCGCATTGTCTCAATATGGAAAGCTTGGTGTTGTTTGTATTGGCAGCACTCCGGAAAGGGCAAAAAATTTTTATGAGCAAACGGTGAAAGTGCTGGATGGAGAGTGCAGTTAGTCTTTAATCAATACTTATTATAGAAAGCAAACTCAATAATGGCAATCTCTCCTGAATACAATTCTATTGCATTTAATCAACCTGAAATAAATCATCAAAAAACAAAAAATGAAACAAACTCCAAAGTTCCGCAACAGTTTAATGGCGAGCTTCGCCCTACTGGCTTTATTATTGACCGCTTGTTCATCAAAAGAAAAGGCTGAGGCAGATAAGGCAGACCCTGTAGCTGCTAACATTAAAATGTACACACAGGTATGGGATGAAATTATGAACAAAGGAAAAACGGAACTGTTCAATGATTCCAACTTCACCAAAGATGTTACGTTTCATATGAAGCCGGCTGATGTAGTGGGCATTGACAGTGCAAAAGCTTACTATAGTCAATTCCTCACCGGTTTCTCCAATATTGTATTTACCATGAAAGATGTTTTTGGCCAGGGAGATAAACTGGTGAAGCACTGGAATTTTAAAGGCACTCATACTGGTTTGTTTTTCGGTATTCCGGCAACAGGTAAGGCAGTTGACATTGACGGTGCAACGATAGTTAAAATGAGTAATGGAAAAATTGCTGAAGAACAGGATTTTTATGATAACATGGATTTTATGCAGCAACTCGGCCTGATGCCTCCGGCAGGAAAATAAAACCGCATTTGATGCTAAACTTATCCGGAGAAAAAATGAAGGAATCATGAAATTAAATTTTAAATAAATCAAAAAAACAAACATGGAAAATTTAGCCATCGTAAAAGGAATGTATAACGCAGCTGCCAATGCAGACTTCCCTGCTTTCCTGGGTGCAATGGATTCAGCTATTAAATAGAATGAAGCTGAGAACTTTCCCTATGCCGACCGTAATCCTTATATCGGGCATAGGCAGTAGCCGAAGGAGTATTTGGCCGTATTGCTGCCTACTGGGAATATTGGACACTATCTGATCTTGAATTTCATGAAACAAAAGATGAAATGATCATTGTAACAGGCAGGTATAATGCAAAGCATAAAATAATTGGAAAAATTATCAAAGCACAGTTTACACATATGTGTCGGTTGAAGAATGATAAGGCAACAAACTTTCAGCAGTATGCAGATACATACCAGGTAAATAAAGCGATGGTTAATTAAAAAACAAATCATGAAAGCAAAATCAATCAAAGGAAAAACTACAGAAGAAATTGCAGGTGCTTTGTCAGAAAGCATGGCTGATGGTTTTAAACCCACACTGGCAATCGTATTTATTTCTATCAAACAGGACAGAGAAGCTATTTCCAAATTACTTGACGAAAAAGGCATTCAGATATTTGGTGCTACCACTGCTGGAGAGTTTATTGATGGAGACATTGAGGCAGGAAGCATTGTAATGTTGTTACTCGACATGAATCCTGCTTATTTTAAATTGGAATTTATTGAAACAAGTAAAGAGACCGCTTTAGAAGATGCAACAAAATTAGGTGTTGCAGGAAAAGAAATCTTTACCAACCCTGCGTTAATAATAGCAACAGGTGGAGTGTTCATAGATGGAGATCAAATTATAGAAGGCATTATACAAGGTTTTGGAAAAACT
>Ga0163150_10003808_pt1 | contig 20824 bp, 13 predicted proteins | sample OliLakLV19P2IB_FD_148628 | JGI IMG/M metagenome (GOLD analysis project Ga0163150, IMG submission 148628) | Freshwater microbial mat bacterial communities from Lake Vanda, McMurdo Dry Valleys, Antarctica - Oligotrophic Lake LV.19.P2.IB | ecosystem: Environmental > Aquatic > Freshwater > Lake >...
TTCCACTGCCGCTGGCTGCCGAGGACCAGGCGCGAAGCATCCGGGAGCAAGACGGGCTTTGCGTCGCAGCGGCGGCCGATTTTTACAATGGGAAGACTTTGGCGCTGCAGCTTGTGGAAGGCCAACCCCGTGCATTTTCGGAACCGGCCCTCATCGCGGCCCTATACCAGCGTTACAGCGTAGATTTTGTGAAGCAATTGGAGGGCGCCTTTGCTTTCGCCCTCTGGGACGAGCGTCAGCACCAATTGCTGCTTGCCACCGACCCTTTTAGCATTCGGCCCCTCCACTACTTCTGGAATGGTAAAAAACTGATCTTTGGCTCGCGTATCAATGCGATCTTCGAGGTGCCGGGCGTCCCGAGTCAGATTGATGTGGGTGCCATTTACCAGTACCTGTTTTACAGCTGTATCCCGACGCCTCATACCGTTTACCGAGACATCCGGAAGGTGCCCCCGGGCCACTATCTGCTGCTGAACGCCTCCGGGCTCCAGATCAAGCCCTACTGGAGCCTGCGATTTGAAGAGGCCCCGTCGGGTTCCGTTGAACAGTTTGCCGAAGGGATCCGCGAGCGGTTGGCGCAAGCTGTCCGATCCCAGTCTCGTTACGACGGTCAAGAGAACATCGGCGCTTTCCTGAGTGGCGGCACCGACAGCAGCACCATTAGCGGTCTGCTGGGGCGCGAACTCAAGCAAAGGAGCCGGACCTTTTCGATTGGTTTTCCTGAGGACCGATTCAACGAAATTGCTTACGCCCGAATCGCTGCCAGCCACTTCAGAACCGACCACTATGAATATTTCGTCAAGCCGGCAGATGCCGCTGACCTGATCCCGCGATTGGTGGCGGCTTACGACGAACCGTTTGGCAACGCGTCGGCCATTCCCACCTTCTATTGCGCCCAATTGGCCCGGCAGCATCAGGTTGACGTCATGCTCGCGGGCGACGGAGGCGATGAGTTATTCGGCGGCAACACGCGGTATGCGACCGACCACGTATTCGAAGTCTATCAGCGAGTGCCTCAGTGGCTTCGACGCGGCTTTGAGCCGCTGCTGTTCGGTCTGCCGCTACCCAACGTCGGCGTCATCGGCAAAGCGCGAAAGTACGTGCGACGATCGAATATTCCTCAACCAAAGCGTTTCTTTTCCTACAATCTGCTCTACACGGTCGACCCGCGTGAGTTCTTCAGCGACGATTTCCTGGCTGCTGTACCCCGGGACTACGCGCTCAAAGTGGCCGAGGAACGTTACCAGGAGGTCGAGGCCAGCAGTATGTTGAACCGGTTGCTGAACATCGATCTGAGAATTGCAATCGTCGACAACGATTTGCGGAAAGTGACCCGAATGTGCGAACTCGCCAACATTCAGGTCCGCTACCCGATGCTGGATCGACAGCTGGTCGAGTTTAGCGGCACGATTCCGGCCCGGCTTAAGCTCAAGGGTTTCGACAAGCGCTATATCTTCAAGCAGGCGTTCAAGAATTTTCTACCTCCACAGATTCTTGCCAAGAAAAAACATGGATTTGGCCTGCCGATCAGTCCGTGGCTGCGCAATGATCCCCGGCTGCGAGAGATGGCCCGAGACACACTTCTGAGCCAGGCTTCGCGCGAAAGAGGCTACTTTCGAAGCGGGTTGTTTGAGCAACTGTTCAAATTGCACACGAGCGACCAGACGAACTTCTTCGGGGACAATCTCTGGGTGATCTTGATGCTGGAGTTGTGGCATCAGAAGCGGTCTTAGACTGATGACGGTCAAGGGAGCTTTGCTGTCGTCATTGAGCCGGGTCTGCTGGAACTGTGGCATGCTTCGCGGCCTGGAATTGTTTTCGCGGGAGGTCCAGCTGCGGCGCGGACCCAAGGGACGCCCTGCGTTTCCTTACCTCCGCAGGAGAGCAGTGCCCAGCTTTCAGATTCTGACTTTTCACCGTGTCAGCTCTGCATTCGATAGCTTCTTCCCGGGACTCAAGGTTGAGGTTTTTGCACGTCAGATGGAATACCTGGCCACCCGATACTCCGTCGTCGATCTGGCGAGCCTCCTTTCCCAATTGGATCGCGGCGATTCGATTCCCCGAAACGCGGTCGCCCTGACGTTCGATGACGGCTACCGCGACAACTATGAGATCGCTTTTCCAGTGTTGCGCCGTCTCGGCCTGCCAGCCACCATTTTTCTCACCACCGATTTCGTGAATCGGAAAGACATCCTGTGGAACGACAAGGTATGTTTTGCGCTGAAGCACTCGGAACGCCGAGATCTGCGCATGCGCTTCGGCAGCGAAGAACGCCAATTCGATCTGAGCACACCCGAGCGGCGGTTGGGCGCCGCTCGGGAGGTCCTACGCTACCTCTTCCACGTCCAGCACGCAGAAAGGCAGTCCTTCATAGCTCAACTTCTGGTAGAACTGCAGGTCAACGACTTTGGGCACTTATGGGACAGCATGCTCACTTGGGACCAAATCCGCTGGATGAAGAAAGAAGCCATCGCGTTTGGGGCGCACACCGTGTCGCATCCCATCCTGTCGCGGCTTCCTCGCAACGCAGCTGCCGAAGAGATTCTGCAATCCAAGAACGTGATTGAATCGCAGCTACAGAGCGAAGTAGAGCTGTTCGCCTATCCGCTGGGAAGGACCATTGATTTCAATGACGAGGTCAAGAGTGCCGTTCGAGCCGCCGGATTTCGAGCGGCTGTGACCACGATTTTCGGAACCAACACGGGCGCCACCGACCGCTTCGAGCTCAGAAGAGGCGGGCCCGATGACGAGGGGGTTTGGGCGTTTGCCTGTAAACAGTGTTGGTACTTATTCTCCCACTAGCAGCCTGTCGGACTTCCCCTTAAATGATTGATTATAAAGGGAAACATTTTTGGTTGAAATGCCCCGATCAACTGATTACAAACGACTTAGAGCGTTAATGAGGGCCTAAGTCGGACAAACTGCTAGTATTACTTTGTTAAGTTCCTCTCTGGGTGGCGCATACATCGTGCTTTTTGCGATGTATGCGGACTGTACGCACACATGGCAAACTGCGCCATGGGTGCGCCACCCAAAGAAGCGGCACAAAACTTAACAAAGTAATACTAGGTCTCTCATGGCACGGATTCGAGCCGACAAGAAATGCGCGACTACTTGATTGCAGCCATAGTGCTCGCTTCTTTGCCGGTCGGCATCCTCCGGCCTTACTACGGCGTCTTGGTGTACACATGGGTCAGCTACATGTATCCCCATTTGCTTGGCTGGTCGTTCATTCGAACTTGGCCTGTAGGCAAAATCGCGGGCCTCAGTACTCTGGTGGGAGGAGTGGTGCAGCATGACGGAAACTTTCTGCCTTTGAAAGAGCGGGAAAATCTGCTCATGATTGTGCTTTTCTTTGTATTCTGTTTTTCGACGTGCTTTGCCTTTTATCCAGCGGATGCTTCACAGGAATTGCTCAACATGGGGAAGATTATCCTGATGGCATTACTCACATCGACGTTGCTGACCGGTCGTGAGCGCCTTCGGAATTTCTTTCTCGTGGTCGGTTTCTCCCTCGGCTTTTACGGGGTCAAGGGAGGGCTTTTCGGAATGCGAACTGGAGGCGAACAGACGGTCTGGGGGCCGGAGCCTTCCATCATCGCAGCCAACAATGCCCTGGGTGTCGCATTGAATATGTGTCTGCCGATTTTCTGGTTCCTTGCCAAAGACACTCCCCAAAGATGGCTGAAAAGACTGCTTCAGCTGTTCTTTGTGCTCACCATCCTGGCAGTGATGTTTACCTATTCGCGCGCGAGTGCGCTGGCGTTGGCGTTCGTTTGCCTGCTCATCGTTCTCAAGTCATCGAAGAAGCTGTTGATTCTCGGCCTCCTGGTCCTGATGGCGCCGACTGCCGTGGGTTTTCTTCCTGAAAAATGGATCGGGCGACAGCGCACCACTTTGACATACGAAGAAGACCGTTCCGCAATGTCTCGATTCGGAGAGTGGGAGTTCTGCTGGAGAGTGGCCTCCGATCGACCGTTCACCGGCGGTGGTTTTCTATTTTATTCGATGGAGAGCTATGCGAAGTACTATCCGGAGTTTCTTAATGATTACGGCACCTCTTGGAATTCGCACTCCGTCTATTTTGGAATACTAGCGGCACATGGATTTCCCGGACTGATCATTTTTCTCACAATGATCAGCGCCTGTCTGCTGAGCCTTCACAAAATCAAGCGCGATACCATGCACCGGGAAGATTTACGCTGGTTGGGAAACTATGCCGACATTGTATTGGTCAGTTTTGGTGGGTTCCTGGTGAACGGTGCGTTTAACAACATGGAGTATTTCGATCTTGTCTATCACTGGGTTGGCGTGGTCGCCAGCTTGAAAGTGATCGCGCGGGAAAAACTAGCGAGTAGTGCCACCGACGAGGCTAACGCTTTGCGGGATCCGGCCCAAGAAACCTCAATTCAGGTCGGCTCCGAGCCTCAATACGCGCATCGATTGTTCGATGCTCGTCGGTCGACAGCGGGATAAAGAGACCGGATAAATGTGCGGCATAGTCGGAATTCATTACGCCAATAGGCGGCAGGTATCCGGGGAACTTCTCACCCGGATGAATTCCTGCCTTCGCCACCGTGGACCCGATGGCGACGGCCTTCACTTGGAGCCCGGGCTGGGTCTCGCTCATCGCCGATTGAGTATCATCGACGTCAGTGGCGGGAGCCAACCGCTCAGCAACGAAACTGGAGACATCTGGATTACATTCAACGGTGAGATCTACAACTTCCAAAAACTTCGCCGAGTTCTGGAAGATCGCGGGCATCGGTTTCAAACCGTCTCGGACACCGAAACCATTGTCCACGCTTACGAAGAGTATGGAGAACACTGTCTTTCTCATCTGTGTGGAATGTTTGCTTTCGCGATTTGGGACGCTCCGCGTCAAAGGCTCTTTGTGGCGCGAGACCGGGTCGGCATCAAACCGCTCTACTACTATTTTGACGGCGCAAGGTTTGTTTTCGCCTCGGAGATGAAAGCGTTGCTGGCGGATCCCTCGGTTCCTCGACAACTCAACCTGGCCGCCCTCAGGGACTACCTGACCTATGGCTACATCCCTGTGAACAGGACCATTTTTCGGCAGGTCCACAAACTCATGCCAGGTCACTACGCTTCTGTCGAGCAGCGCGCTGATCAAGCCGAACTCCAGTTGAACGTGAAGTCCTATTGGGACCTGCAGTTCCGGCCTGACCCAAAACCATCTGAAATGGATTGGGTTGAGGGGCTTCGAGATCTCTTGTCTGAGACTGTAGCAGCCCACATGATGAGCGATGTTCCGCTCGGCGCATTCCTCAGCGGCGGGTTGGATTCCAGTTGCATGGTAGCCTTGATGGCTCGCGCTGCATCCAGACCCGTCAAGACCTTTAGCATCGGTTTTGAAGAGACCCAATTCAACGAGCTTCCCTTTGCCCGGCAAGTCGCCCAGCACTATGGTACGGAACACCATGAGTTCGTGGTCCGGCCGGATGCCATTGAACTCCTGCCGCTGCTGGCGCGGCAGTACGACGAACCCTTTGGCGACTCCTCGGCCATTCCAACCTATTACGTTTCAAAACTGGCACGAACTCACGTCACGGTAGCTTTGTCAGGCGATGGTGGAGACGAGGCCTTTGCCGGATATACCCGCTACGCTCAATCACTCACGGCGTTACGCCGCCAAGGAAAGTTCGGATTTCTGCCCGAAGGGCTATTGCGCTCAATGTCCCTTGCTGCGGCCAACACTCTTCCGAAGCACACACGAGGCATCGGCACGCTGCGCCGCTTGGGAATGTCCCCCTGCGAAATCTACCTCGACGTTACTTACCATCACCCGCCGGGTTTTCTGACAGAGCTTCTACATTCGGACGCTCTCTGCAGTCTTCAGCAAGAGGACGACGCTTTCAGGGACTATTTTGAGGGTGTGAATGCAGCCGATGACCTTACTCGCATGCAGTATGTTGATACGAAAACCTACCTTCCCGAAGATATTCTGGCTAAAGTGGATCGGGCCAGCATGCTGTGTTCCTTGGAAGCCCGGGTTCCTCTCTTGGATCACCGAGTGCTCGAGTTTGCCGCGAGGATTCCTTCCAAATTCAAGTTTCGTGATGGAAAAGGGAAATACATTTTCAGAAGGCTCTTACAGGAGCTTCTCCCAGCAGATCTCTTGAATCGACCGAAAGCCGGGTTTGGGGTTCCTCTGGTTCACTGGTTTAATCAGGATCTGGCAGTTTACACTCGCGAGACACTGCTTGCATCACCTAGTCTGGAGCGGGGCCTCTTCCGGCGAGAAGCCATCGAACAAATCCTTTCGGAACACGGAAAGGGTCTTGCAGACCGCAGCCACGATATCTGGCGTCTTCTGTTCTTTGAGCATTGGTGCCGCCATTATCTGGACGAGGGCAGTATTGGGAGCGAGTCCCAGAGTCCAATTCCAGTTGAAGCAACCTCGGTGAGGACGCGCTGATGTGTGGAATCTGCGGAATCTATTCTTTTGAAGCGGACCCGCGGATTGACGGGGCTCTGCTGGAGCGGATGACCGATTCTCTTGTCCACCGAGGTCCTGACGAGGCAGGCTACTTCGTGGATAGGGCCATCGGACTAGGGCATCGGAGACTTAGCATCATAGACGTGGCCGCCGGCCAGCAACCAATCTTCAACGAGGATCGCACTTGCTGCATTATCTTCAACGGCGAAATCTACAACTACCAGCCCCTGCGCGAGTTCTTGCTAGGAAAAGGACATCTCTTCCAGACCCAATCCGACACGGAGGTAATCCTGCACCTCTATGAAGAGCTGGGAGAAGCCTGTGTGGAGCAGTTGCGCGGCATGTTCGCCTTTGCGATCTGGGACCAGTCAAGACGCGCACTTTTTCTGGCCCGTGACCGGCTCGGTGTCAAACCGCTCTATTACTCTCTTCATCAGGGTCGCTGTGTTTTTGGCTCCGAGATCAAGGCGATTGTCTGTGATCCTTCAATTCCCCGAGAAATTGATCTGCAGGCGACAGACCAGTATTTTTCCCTGCTCTACATCCCAGCTCCCCGGACCATTTTTCGGCACATCCACAAGCTGCCTCCTGCACATACCTTGACTGTGACAAAGGAAGGAGCACGGCTTAGGGAGTATTGGGACGTTCGATTTGAACCAGAGATGCACTCTGGAGCCAGTGAGGAAGCGCTCTGCCAACAGTTGGGTGAACTTCTCAGTGAAGCGGTCAAGATACGGTTGGTGAGTGAAGTTCCCTTGGGGGCGTTTCTGAGTGGCGGGATTGATTCGGCGACTGTGGTCGCACTGATGGCGAAAGCTGGATCCGATCCGGTCAATACCTGTGCCATCGGTTTCCGTGAGGATCAGTTCAACGAGCTTCCCTATGCCAGACTCGTGGCAAACCATCACAAAACCAATCACCACGAGTACGTGGTTGATCCTCAGATCGCCGAGGTTCTCGAGAAGTTGTCCTGGCATTTCGACGAACCCTTTGCCGATGCATCGGCCGTGCCAACCTATTATGTTTCCAAGATGGCGAGAGAGAGGGTAACGGTCGCTCTATCCGGCGACGGCGGAGATGAAAACTTCGCTGGCTACCGTCGCTATTATTTTGACCGGTTGGAGAATCGCCTTCGGGAATACCTTCCCGCATGGTTGAGTCCGGCAGTTAGGACCGCAGCCAGTCTGTACCCAAAAGCCGACTGGTTGCCGCGGCCGTTCCGGGCCAAGACTTTACTGAACAACCTCTCGCTCTCCCCTGTTGAAGGCTATTTCAACAGCGTTTCCAGCATCGGTGACACCGTCAAGCAGCGGCTCTATAGCCGCGACTATCTCGCCGTTCTGAATGGCCACGACAGGGCGATTGATCTGTTCAGAAGGTACTTCCAGAAAGCCGCCAACGCCGATCCTCTCTCAACCATTCAATACGTCGATATCAAGACCTATCTGGTCGACGATATTTGCGCGAAGGTGGATCGGGCCAGCATGGCCAGTTCATTGGAGGTGCGGAGTCCGTTCCTCGACCATAAACTCGTTGAGTTTGCCGCAGCCATCCCCTGGCAGTTCAAACTTCGAGGCCGGATAGGCAAATATATTCTGAAAGAGACCGTGAAGCATGTTCTGCCTGAAGAGGTCGTGCATCGACGCAAGATGGGGTTTTCGATACCCGTTCGACAATGGCTTCGTCGGGAGTTGTCCACGTTCTGCCGAGAACACTTGGAATCGCTCGGCCGGCGGCGCCCAGAGTTGTTCGACGCCGGATTCATGAGGCGATTGCACAGTGAGCACGATAGCGGGCTGCGCGACCATAGCACGGTGTTGTGGTCCTTGCTGGCATTCGAACTTTGGGAGCAAAGGTTCATGAGCCCGGCAGCCCGGTTACCATGAAGATTCTCACCTACAGCACCCTGTATCCCAACCGGGTGGAACCCAACCACGGAATCTTCATTCAACATCGGTTGTGTGAGTTCTCTCGCCGCTACGGCCATGAACTCCGTGTCGTCGCTCCAGTTCCTTATTTTCCTGATTTCCCCCGGTTTCCGCGCTGGCACAAGTTTCGCGGCGTGCCTCGCTGTGAGACCCGCGAAGGCGTTCCAGTGTTTCACCCCCGCTACCTTGTGACACCCAAAGTGGGAATGGCTTTCTACGGCTGGAACATGTTTCTTGGCACAGTGGGTCTGGTGAGTCGGCTGCGCCGAAGCTATGATTTCTCGCTCATCGACGCGCACTATGTCTACCCGGATGCCTTTGCCGCTGTGTTACTGGGTTGGTTTCTCGATAAACCGGTGATCGTGAGTGCTCGAGGATCCGACATACATTCATACTCTCGTCTGCCGGGAATTCGACCGCTGCTGCGTTTTGTCCTACGACAGGCATCGGCAGTCATCGCAGTGAGTGAGGCACTGAAACAATCCATTGTCCAGCTAGGTGTGCCGGCAGAGAAGGTAGAAGTCATCGGCAATGGTGTGGATACCTCCACTTTCTTTCCCGGCAATCAGGCTGAGGCTCGCCACTGCTTGGGATTGCCCTTGAACAAGATCATCATCCTGACCGTCGCAAAGATCGCCGAGGTTAAGGGCCTTCACAATCTCATCGAAGCCATGGTCCGGCTGCGCGAAGAGTATCCCAACGCTCATCTTGTAGTCGTAGGCACCCAGGCCGATCCTGAATACGGGCGCAGGTTGCACGAGCAGGTCGCTTGCTCCGGCCTCGGTGACCGCATCCAATTCATGGACTCGCAGCCTCACAACAGGCTGAGGGATTGGTACAACGCATGCGACCTGTTCTGCCTGGCCAGCCTGAGAGAGGGATGGCCCAACGTGTTGCTGGAAGCCATGGCCTGCGGCAAGCCCATCGTGGCAAGCGGTGTGGGAGGAATTCCGGAAGTCGTGTCGTCACCGCGCCTGGGTATCCTGGTCTCAGAGCCGAACGGTGAGGCTCTGGCTGGCGCACTCCGAGCGGCCCTGCAGACCCACTGGCAACCTGATCATTCTGTGCAGCATGCGAAGCTTCACAGCTGGGAGCAAGTCGCCCTCAAGCAGGAGCATGTGTTTCGGCGCGTGATGCAGCAGCGACAACCGGCTCAGGAGAGACTTGCCAGTTAATGGCATTTGAGACTGGCGAAGCAGATCTGTTGCAGGACCAAGTCACTCTCATCGAGTTTCTTCGAAGAAATCTGACTCCGCTTTCCACCGCTGCGCGGTTCGAATGGCTCTACCGCAACAATCCAGCGGGTCCGGCCAAGGTTTGGATGCTCAGGGAGACAAAGTCCGGCAGGTTGGCCGGTGTCGGAGCGGCTTTCCCACGAACCCTGCGCATTGAAGGGCGGGCGCATCGCTGCTTGGTTCTGGGCGACTTCTGTTTGGAGGAAGATTGCCGCAGTTTGGGTCCGGCCCTATTGCTCCAGCGCGCTTGCCTTTCTCCGGTAGATTCGGGAGAGTTCCCGTTGAGTTACGACTTCCCCAGTCAGTCTATGATGGCGATCTACAAACGGCTAAGGATTAAGCCACTCGGTGCATTCATGCGTTTTGCCAAACCTCTGCGAGCCGATCGTCAGGTTGAGGGTCTTCTCGGCAAAACCGCCTGGTCCCGCGGAGTTTCAGCCGTCGTGAACAGAACCATGGCATGGACTGCGTCCAAAGCAAGCCAGGATTTCGAAGTCTGCGTGGACCGCTCAAAGTTTGGCGAAGAGTTTCGAGCGTTGGCACACGGAGAGGGGTTTTTGATTAGCGGGGAGAGGACTCCGGAGTTTCTCAACTGGCGCTTTCACTACAACCCGCTGTTCAACTATGAAACTGTGACGGTTCGTCAAAACGGGAACCTCCAGGGCTTCGCAGTTTTCAGGGAGGAAGATTCAAGAATTGTGCTCACTGATGTCTTGTGGATAGGCGGTATCGAAATAGCTGATGTGCTCTTGGGTGCGGTCGAAGAAGTGGGGCGGCAAAGGCAACTTCATGCACTGAATGCTCATGGTCTGGAGGACGGCACTCTCAGCAAGTCTTTTCTCAGGGCCGGCTTTACTGTTCGGGAGTCTTGCCCCATGGTGACTTACATGAGCCCCAACCCTGATATTGGATACCTGGCTTCTAACGTTACGAACTGGGTCGTAACGTCGGCCGATAGGGACAGTTAGCCGATTATGCAGACGGAGTCGAGAATTTTATTCTCGTTTTGGCCGACCACCCGGACAGCAGGTAGGGCGGGCTGTCCTCAGCCCGCCCCGAAGTGCCGATGCGTTTGGAAAACGGCGCGGTGAACCCGTTTGTTGCTTCTTTGGGTGGCAAGTTGCATCAACAGGTTTGATCTCTACCAGACCGGACATTTGGACCAAGGAAGTTCCATTAAAGGTGCCAACAAGTGCTCAGGGACGGAATGAAGACGGTCCTGCCGCTTCGGTGGCCGCATCTCTGTGAAGGCGTCTGACAACGAGCCTTCTCGAAGGCTCATCAAGAGATCGGGACTCCCCGGTGACTCGTCGTTGGAGGAAACGCGATCCTCTGTAGCGGCTGCCACTCTCCCTTAACTTATCATCTGGAGCCAAAACTGGATGGATGAAAGCACAAACGATCAAATACGACGCTTCATTCTGGAAAAGTTTCCGTCGGCCAGGCAACGAGCGCTTCAAGATAGTGACTCGCTCCTGCAGAATGGACTGATTGACTCGATGGGGATTCTAGAAGTAGTCGAATTCCTGGAGTCGGCGTTTGACCTGCAATTCTCCGATGATGAATTGCTTCCGGAAAACTTTGACTCGATTTTGCGATTGACTGCATTTGTTGAGGAGAAGCGCAGTCGCCGCTCTGCCTAGTCCCTTTGGAGATAGAACGAATGGATTTCTTGATTCACCATATGCTGCAGACCAGCGCGCGGCGCTCTCCTGAAAAGGAAGCGTTGGTTCATGGCGAGCAGCGTCTGAGCTATTCAGAAGTTGCCCGCCGGGTCGTGGGGTTGGCACAGGGATTGCGCTCCGTCGGCCTTGTTCGGGGAGAACGAGTTGGAATCTTTTTGGAAGCTTCGGTCGCCCAGTCACTCTCGATTTTCGCGATCTCACAGGCTGGAGGGGTCTACGTTCCAATCAATAGCCTGCTTCACTCTCAACAGGTGCTGCACATCTGTAATGACTGTCAGATGCGCGGATTGATCACGACTCCTGCGAAACTTAAAGAGCTAGCTTCAGTGTTGGATCAGATTCCCTCTCTAGAGTTTCTCGTGTTGACACAAGCCGCCGACTCGATTCCGTTCCGCGGCTCAACTCATGACTTCGAAAGCTTCTGCACATCAGAGCCAGTGTTGCCTTGGCAAGGCGAAAACATCGAAAAAGATCTTGCCGCCATCCTTTACACCTCGGGTTCGACCGGCAAACCCAAGGGCGTCATGCTCAGTCATGCCCAGGTCATGGCGGGCTCCTCAATTGTTTCCACTTATCTCAGTATCACTGAGTCTGATCGAATTCTCGCTGTGCTTCCTTTTAGCTTCGATGCAGGTATGAACCAGTTGATGACGGCCTTCCAGCAGGGCGCAACGCTGGTTCTCATCAATTTTGTCTTCGCCCGTGAGATTGTTCAGATGCTTCTCAAGGAACGCATCACCGGCCTGGCTGGCGTACCGACAGTCTGGAGTCTAATCAGTCAGTCCAACTCGACGCTGCAAAAGCACACATTTGCGCACCTCCGCTACATCACCAACACGGGTGGAGCCATGCCACAGGCTGTATTGGGTGTCCTGCGCAAGGCGCTTCCATCGACCAAGATCTTCCTCATGTATGGTCTCACTGAAGCCTTTCGCTCAACCTACCTTCCTCCCGAGGAACTGGATCGCCGGCCAACTTCGATGGGCAAAGCGATTCCGAATACAGAAATACTTGTCATTAACGAGCAAGGGAAACTCTGCCCGCCCGGGGAGCCTGGCGAGTTGGTGCACCGAGGACCGACCGTCTCGCTGGGCTATTGGGGAGAGCCAGAGCTCACTGCCAAGGTTCTTCGCCCTCACCCCCTGCTTCCGCCCGAGTTGCGCGATGGCGAGAAGGTTTGCTATTCGGGCGACATAGTCAAGAAAGATGACGATGGATTTCTCTACTTCATCGGTCGGCGGGATACCATGATCAAGTCCTCAGGCTTTCGGATCAGTCCCACCGAGGTCGAAGAGGTACTGTTTCAGAGTGGAAAGTTGCGTGGGGCAGCTGTGATTGGCGTGCCCGATGAGGTTCTCGGCCAGCACATCAAAGCATTCGTGGTTGCCAAGGATGGAGAGGCTCTGGAAAACGGTTCGCTCATTGACTTCTGCGCCCAGCATTTGCCGCGCCATATGATTCCAAAGACGGTCGAGATCCTTGCTGATCTGCCTAAGACCACTAGCGGCAAGGTGGACTATCCGGCGCTTCGACGGCGGGAGGGATTCTAACTCCTACTAATGGCCATCGATCTTGTAAGAATGTTGGTGGAGCGCTACTTTCCGCAATCGGACAACGAACTGTCGGTGGGTGGGGTCCGCATTAGTGACATGGCAGAGCGCTACGGCACGCCTGTGTTCGTTTATGACCGGCAAACCTTGGACCGAAAATTTTCTCAACTGCGCGAAGCGCTCCCCGAAAGATTCGAGATCAGTTACTCTGTAAAAGCGAATCCGAATCAGGCTCTGCTACGACATTTCCTGCAGCTTGGTTGCGGACTTGAGATCGCTTCGGTTGGTGAGTATCACCAGGCCCGGCAAGCCGGGTGCCCACCTGAGAAGCTGATGTTCGCGGGCCCCGGGAAGACATCCGCAGAATTGGAAACCGTGCTCACTGAAGGCATTCGCGAAATCCATGTGGAGTCCCCACTGGAGGTCGCCAGGATTGCGTCCATCTGTCGCAAGCTCGGGACGGTAGGGCACGTCGCGATGCGCGTGAATCCTGCTGCCGAGGCCCAGGGAGGCGCGATGCGCATGGGCGGTAAACCTCTCCCCTTTGGAATCGACGAAGAGCAAATCGATACCGTTCTGGACCCGATCCTTGCAAGTGACTATCTGAAGTTTCAAGGAATCCACTTGTTTGCTGGCACGCAGATCTTGGACGCCGATACTGTGATCGTTCAATATCAAAGGGGTCTGGAAATCGCCCGCAGGGTTGTGGTGCGAGTCGGAACGCCACTTGCAGTATTTGATTTTGGAGGCGGCTTCGGCGTTCCCTATTTCGCTAATGACCATGAATTGGACATGATCCGTCTTCGCGACGGACTTGCCGAGATGATGCGGGCCGTCGATGACGATCCAATGTTTGAGGGAACACGGTTCATGGTTGAGCCGGGCCGTTGGTTGGTTGCTGAGAGTGGCATCTACGTGTGCCGCATCAACGATATCAAGACGTCGCGCGGAAAGAAATTTCTCATTCTAGATGGTGGAATGCATCACCATCTGGCGGCATCGGGAAACCTGGGACAGACGATCAAGAGAAATTTCCCAGTCGCTCTGCTAACGAAGCTAAAAGCGGTTCCGAATGAAACCGTAGAGCTCGTTGGTCCGTTGTGCACCCCGCTCGACACCTTGGCCAGGGCAGTGATTCTCCCTGCAGCAGACGTGGGAGACCTGGTGGGAGTCTTCCAGTCCGGCGCGTATGCGCGCACTTCGAGTCCTCTGGGGTTCCTAAGCCATCCCACTCCACCCGAAGTTCTGGTGCACAAAGGAGTCTCCTCTTTAATTCGTCGTCGGGGAACCTTGGCTGACATGGTGCAAGATGTCTGCCCAGAATCCGGCGAGTGCGAAAGACAGGAAGGATGAGTCGGCCTGAATGAGCTGGGCATTTCGTAAAGCGTCGGACTTCAATAAGGTACGGGCATCCTGGGATACGCTGAATCGCCTTTGTGGTAACCATGTGCTCCTGGATTCTGCTTTCGTCGGCCCCCTCATCAAGTACTTTGGCGATTCGCAATTGCTGCTGGGTATCGGTAACTCATCCCATTCTGGGATGGCTTTGCTACATAGAGATCGATTCTCATCATGGTCGACGTTTCAGCCGTCCCAGTCGCCCCTAGGTTTGCTCTTGGTGGCAGATGAAGTGGGAACCGGTGAAGCGATCTGGCAGATGCTTAGGGACCTTCCAGGCTTCGCTCTACATCTGAGCATTCTTCAGCAGGATCCAGACTTTTCGTCTCTCAATGAAGTACACAGTCGTCCTGGAGTGCAGAGAGTCGATTACATCGAGACTGCACGTCTCCCGATTGAGGGAAGTTTCGAAGACTTTTGGTCCAACCGCGGGAAAAATCTGAGGCACAACCTTGGCCGTCAGCGGCGACGCTTGGCTGAAAAGGGACACGTTCTAGAATTGGTGCGCGTCAGCCAGCCCGGTGAGGTCGCCTCTGCGATCCGCGAGTATGGCAGGCTTGAATCGCAGGGATGGAAGGGTCAGGAGGGAACAGCAGTCGCTCCTGACAATTCGCAAGGACAGTTTTACCGGGAAGTGTTCGAAATATTCTGCGATCGCGGCGAGGGCATTATCTTTCAATACCTACTGGACGGCAAAATTGTGGCCAGCGATCTGTGCTTGATGCGCGGCGGCATGCTCGTCGTTCTGAAAACTGCCTATGACGAGGGAAACGAGGGATTCTCTCCGGCACTCCTGATGCGGCAGGATATCGTTAGAGAGCTCCACGAACAGAAGACCGTTCATGTGATTGAATTTTACGGACAAGTTCGTGACTGGCACACGAAATGGACGGCGCACGTTCGTACGATGTACCATCTCAATCTGTTTCGAAGCCCCGCAATTGCAAAAACTCGAATGCTGTTGAAGCGTTTCCTTTGACCCACACCCTGCCTTCATTCATTGTTCATCGCGAGCAGCAACTCTCTCTCGCAAGCTTAAGCCTAGGCAAGCGGGCAGATGGGTTAACCTTGTCCGGAATGACCCTCCAGTGCTCGTTCTTTTGGGCGCGAAACGCTATCTTTCACTGCTTGAGTGCTCTAAAGATCCAACCGAAAGAGGAAATTCTAGTCCCAGCCTTTATCTGCTCGGCGGCTGTTGAGCCCATTACGGCGTATGGTGCAAATGTCGTGTTCTACGACGTAAAGAGAAACTGTGAGCCGTCGCTGGAGGATCTCAGGGCAAGGATTGGGAGCCGGACTCGGGCGGTTTTGGTCGTCCACTATTTTGGTTTTCCACAGCAACTCCATAAGATGCGGTCTGTCTGCGACCAATATGGACTCCTGCTCATCGAGGACTGTGCCCACGTTTTGCCCAGTTTGCCCGGCGAGCAGCCTGTGGGAACCTATGGCGACGCCTGCGTTTTCAGCTGGAGGAAACTCCTTCCGATCAACGATGGGGCAGCGTTGTATTTGAAGAACCCTCGTGACCGCTTTCAACCTGAGCTGAAACGCGAAAGCCTCCGCCTCACCTTGAGGATCGCCAAGGGATTGCTCGATCAGCTCGTTGAACAGAGCTCATACCCCATGATCAGGATTCCCTACAGCTGGGTTGATCGTTCGAAGAAGCGGTTGCTCAAAGCCATCGAAGGAGCTCGCACAAACGTATCGGGAACAGGGCTGGACGGCAATCTTCCCGATTTCGACCTGAGGAGTGTGAATCTGCCGATGACTCGATTGTCTCGTTGGATTCTGAGGCATTCGACGATTTCAGAGATCATCGAAAAACGCAGAAGGAACTATGCACTCCTGCTCAAAGAGGTTTTACAAACACCTGGTGTCACTCCGTTGTTCGCCGAACTTCCAATGGGAGTTTGCCCTTGGGTTTTCCCCGTGTTCTTTGACAGCGTCTCAAATGCTCATCTGTCACTAAGGCAAGAAGGAATCCCTGCGACTAGCTGGTCGGGAGTTAGGTCTGCGTCTCTTTCCATGGGATCATTCCCGGATTCAGACTTCTTGTACGACAACTTAGTGTTTCTTCCTATCCATCAGAGTCTTGAGGAAGCCCAGATTACGAAGATCGTCACAGCAGTGAAGGCAGTTCGAGCCTCAATCCCAACCGCAAAGGTCGGCGAGTTATGCCATCGGCAATGAGAAGGATTCTCATTGTCGCTTATCATTTTCCTCCCCAAAGCGGAAGCAGCGGGCTGCTGCGCTCTCTGAAATTCGCTCGTTATCTGATCGAGCATCGCTGGCTGCCAACGGTATTGACGGTTCACCCGCGCGCTTACGAGCGGCTGGACGACCGCCAGCTCTCAGAAGTGCCCGACGTTGTGTCTGTCTTCAGAGCTTTCGCGCTGGATACCCGCAGGCACCTGTCATTTCGCGGACGGTATTTGCGCTGGATGACCCTCCCGGATCGTTGGGCGAGCTGGTGTCTGGGAGGAATCCCTGCCGGACTTTGGATGACTCGCGCGCACAAGGTTGATGTGATTTTCACCACGTTTCCGGTTGCTACAGCCATTCTGATCGGTCTCTTTCTTCATCGCTGCACCGGGAAACCGTGGGTGGTCGACCTTCGCGACTCAATGACGGAGAATCACTATCCACGCGATCCCTTGACCTGGCGTGTCTGGCGCTGGCTTGAAAGTCAGGCCATGCGTTATGGTTCGCGCTTCCTCTTCACAGCTGAGGCTACTCGGTCAATGTATCTGAAGCGCTATCCCCATCTGAGGCCACAGGACTGTCTGGTAATTTCGAATGGTTATGATGAAGAAGACTTCGCCGGCATGGAAGGCTTGCACCCCCAGATCGAACAAGATCGGGGACCAACCCGGCTCGTGCATGCAGGGTTGGTGTACCCTGAAGAGCGCGACCCGAGGCCCTTTTTTCGCGCGCTCGCGCGGCTGAAGGTCGAGGGTCGGATCGACGGTAGCCAGTTGCTCGTTGAGCTCAGGGCCCCAGGCTCCGAGGAATACTACGCCGAGATGTTGGCTGATCTCAATCTGGAGGATCTGGTGAGGCTTTTGCCTTCTCTTCCCTATCGCGAGGTCCTGGAAGACTGCGCAGCCGCGAACGCATTGCTACTCTTGCAGGCAGCTTGCTGTGATCATCAGATTCCGGCCAAGGCCTATGAGTATCTGCGCCTGCAAAGACCTATCCTGGCATTGGTCTCGAACACGGGCGAGACTGCAACTCTCCTTCGGAGAACCGGGGGGGCGACATTCATTGACATCGGCGACGAACAAGCAATCTATCGCGGGTTGCCCGGATTCCTCGCAGCTGTGCGCCACCAGATCCATCCCGTCGCAAGCCTGGAAGTCGTGCAGCAGTTCTCCCGTCGAGGGCAGGCAAGCGTCCTTGCCAAATGCCTTGACCAACTCATGGAGGAAGCAGCCAAGGCCGATACTGCGGAAGGTTTGAAGACGGGCTCCGAGGTTTCGACTGATCAGTCGGCTCGCGGCTTGTCAGAGAATCGGAGCGAAAGTCAGGGAGGTATCTGATCGATGTGCGGGATCTATGGCGTTGTTAACCTTGACGGGCAGGAGCCACTACAGCCTGGGATCCTGGGGAGCATGGGAAACTTGATCATCCACCGTGGGCCTGATGATGCTGGATCCTTTGTTGACGGCTCGGCGGGAATCGGAATGCGCCGCTTGAGCATCATCGACGTAACCGGTGGACATCAGCCGATCAGCAACGAAGATCGGACGGTTTTTGTCGTATGCAATGGCGAAATCTACAACTATCGGCAGCTTCGCACAGAATTGGAAGGTCGAGGTCACCGCTTCCAGTGTGAAAGCGATACCGAAGTGATCGTGCACCTCTACGAGGATCATGGCGACCTTCTGGTGAACAAGCTGCGCGGTATGTTTGCCTTCGCTTTATGGGACAGCCGTCGGCGGCGGCTGCTGGTAAGTCGCGACCGGCTGGGAATCAAACCTTTGTATTTTCACCAGAACCATCGGCAACTAGCGTTTGCTTCTGAGGTCAAGGCGCTCCTGGCAAACCAAATGCTAAACAGAGAGGTCGACATTCATGCTCTCAACGACTATTTCTCGTGGGGATACGTGCCGGCCCCGCGAACTCTGCTCAAAGGCATCTCAAAGCTGCTTCCAGGTCATTCGCTGATTGTGGAAGCGGGGCGCATTCGAACCGAACGATACTGGGAGCTTCGGTTCGACCAAGTGGAGAATCTCTCCGAGGATGACTGGGCCGAAGCGATCAGAGAGAAACTGCGCGAGACGATTCAATCGCACTTGATCAGCGATGTTCCCCTCGGCGCTTTCCTAAGCGGTGGTCTCGATTCAAGCTCGATCGTTTCCATCATGTCAGAGCTTACGGACCGGCCTGTGAAAACATTTTCAATCGGTTTCGGCGAGGGTGACGAATACTACAATGAACTGCCCTATGCCAAGATCGTCGCCGATGCTTGCCACACAGAGCACCACGAGATCCTGGTCCGCCCAAATGTGTTTGAGCTGTTTCCTAAGCTGATCTGGCACCTTGACGAACCGATTGCAGACTCGGCATTTGTCACCACCTACCTGGTGTCGGAGTTTGCGCGGCAGAGTGTTACTGTGATTCTCTCAGGGGTAGGTGGAGACGAATTGTTTGGTGGCTATCGGCGGTACCTGGGAAATGAAGTTGCGAAATACTACGACCAGTTTCCTCGGTGGGTGCGTCAAACCATCTTCCCGAAACTGTTCCAACATTTGCCCACGGACCGGCATTCTCCTCTGCTGAACTATTTCCGTCTGGCCAAAGCGGTTGTCGACTCCAACGATCTGGCCCCGGCAGACCGCTATCTGCAGTACCTCTCGGTGTTCGATGGCGCCGCTCGGGAATCCCTGTTAAGTCCTGATGTCGCGAGCCATTTGCGCAGGGAACAGCCCCCCGCGACTTTACCCTCGTATTTGAACTCTGGCACCAGTGGCGACATCAGGAATCTCATGATGGAACTCGATCTAAAGACACAGCTGCCCGATGACCTGCTTGCGCTGACAGACAAGATGAGCATGGCGGCTTCGCTGGAGTGCAGGGTCCCGTTCCTGGACCATGAACTCGTTGAATTGGCCGCGCGTGTTCCGCCCGAACTGAAGATAAAGAAACTGAGATTGAAGTATATCCTCAAGAAAGCCGTGCGCCCCATTTTGCCACCCGAGATTTTGAACCGGAAAAAACGTGGGTTTGGAGCCCCGGTTGGCGCCTGGTTGCGACGAGACCTGCGGGCTTTGTCGCAGGATATTCTCTGTGAAAGAAACATCCACCATCGCGGTTTTCTTCAGTGGCCCGCGGTCGCGCGGACATTGCATGAACATCTGTCTGGACAGAGGGATCACACCGACCAACTTCTCGCCCTGATTAATTTCGAGCTTTGGTGCCGCATCTATCTCGATCGAACCGGCCCGGGAGCCCGTCTAAGCGAACGGCCTGGAACTGAGGCAGCGCCCGTCTCGACAGGCCTCTCTCTGCAATGAAAATTCTCTTTGTCTGCCACCGTTTTCCCTTCCCGCCAGTTCGCGGTGGAAAGATCCGGCCTTTCAATATGATCCGCTGGCTAAGCCAGAATCATGAGGTGACAGTGGCGTCGCTGGCGCGCTCTGCAGAAGAAATGGAGAGTGGCAAGGGCATCGCTCCCTATTGCCATCACTATGCGGGAACGGTGATTCCCCGATGGCGGGCCTGGCTTCAAGCTCTGGCTTGTGTTCCAAGTAGCAAGCCGTCTTCTCTAGGGTATTTTTTTGAGGCTGGGTTATACCGTTCGGTACAAGGTCTGCTGCAAAACCAGAGTTTTGACCTAATCTGGGTGCATTGTTCATCCGCCGCACAGTATGTGCTGGGGCATTCAGGCTGTCACCGAATCATGGATTTCGGGGACATGGATTCTGAGAAATGGTACCAATACGCTCGGAAGCGATCGTTCCCCATTTCTCTGATCTATCGCCTGGAGGGGTTCAAGTTGCGGCGATACGAGAAGAGACTCGCGATCGCCTTCGACCACTGCACCGTCATTGCCCCCAGGGAGAAGCAGACTCTGGAATCCTACGATCTGGGGGTACCCATTACGGTCATTCCGAATGGGGTGGATCTGGACTATTTTCAGAATCGTGAAACTGGCTATGACCCCAACTCGCTGGTGTTCCTGGGAAGGATGGACTACTACCCCAACATCGATGGGGTGACTCATTTCTGTCGGGAGATTCTTCCGCTCATCCGCCGCGATTCGCCGGAGGTGCGGTTTGCAATCGTCGGCAGCAATCCTGTAGCGCAGGTGAAAGACTTGGCGCGCCTCCCGGGCGTCTCCGTGACTGGATCTGTTCCGGACGTCCGTCCCTTTGTGCACCGAGCTGCTGCCAGCGTCGTTCCTCTTCGCGTTGCCAGCGGAATTCAGAACAAGGTGTTGGAATCGATGGCCATGCGAGTACCCGTGATAGCAACGTCTCGAGCAGCCCAGGGTGTTGATGCGGTCGCGGGTGAGCACCTGCTGGTCGACGATTCGCCGCACGGCTTCGCTGAGAAAGTGTTGAGT
>Ga0163150_10003809_pt1 | contig 20823 bp, 19 predicted proteins | sample OliLakLV19P2IB_FD_148628 | JGI IMG/M metagenome (GOLD analysis project Ga0163150, IMG submission 148628) | Freshwater microbial mat bacterial communities from Lake Vanda, McMurdo Dry Valleys, Antarctica - Oligotrophic Lake LV.19.P2.IB | ecosystem: Environmental > Aquatic > Freshwater > Lake >...
TCGCACAACTCGCCCATTGTCCAGCCACCGCACCCACCCGTGCGAGTGGCGGCCCTCGCGCGCCCCACCGTTCCGCACCCACCCTGCCACGCCCCGGTCGGTGGCACACCCGTTCAGTCAGAGAAGACTCCCACTCATCACTCATCGCTTCCTAAAATCCACAGTCCGTCCCGCTCCGCCGATGCCAAAGTCACGATGGTTTTCGTGTGGCATACTCCACCGCCCGTTCGCGTTTCCCTCGCTCCCCGCAAATCCCCCCGCCCCGCGCGTCCGTACAGAATCCATTCACCATGAAACGCACCCTCGCCACCATTGTCGCCGCGCTCTTCACCGTGCCTGTTCTCGCCCAGCCCGCGCGAGTCGCCGCCATCGGCGACAGCCTCACCGATGAGTACACCGAGCAGACCTACGGCAACATCGCCAAGTCGTGGACCCAGATCCTCGTCGACTCCGAACGCATCGACATGGGCCCGACCGCCGCGCAGGCCGGCACGGCATACTGGGGCGAGCCGCGTCGCACGGGCTTTCAACACAACTGGGCCCGCTACGCCGATACCACCGACCGCGCGATCGCCGGCGGCCAGCACACCGGCGCTGCCGCCGGCATCGCCGCCGGCGCTTCCGACTACGTCGTAATCTTCATCGGCGGCAACGACTTCGCCCCGTGGACCAGCTCGGCTTATCAGAACATCTACATCGGCGCGTGGGGCGAGCAGGAGATCGCCGCCTTCGTCGCCGGACGCATCGCCAACTTCCGCACCATGCTCGATGCGTTTGAAGGAACCGACGCTCAGATCGTGCTGACAAGCCCGCTCGACTTCAACTTCATGGGCTTCGCTCGCAACGGTCATCCCACCCCGCACTTCCGCGAGCTTGTCACGAGCGCCGTCGCGCGCTGCCGCGACGGTGTGCGCGCCCTCGCCCGCGAGAAACGCGTCGCGTTCCTCGATCTGTTCCGCCTCAACATCGATCTCTTCGGTCCGAACCACGCGCTGCGCCAACAGATCCTCGTCGGCAATGTCCCCATCCGCTTGATGGAGGCCGGCGACACCGGCGCATCAGGATTCATCTTCGACGGCGTACACACCCAGCGCGTCGTGCAGGCCATCTGGGGACAGGCCATCGTCGCCGCACTCAATGGCGGCTGCGGTGCGGCCGTCCCGAGCCTCACCGAATCCGACATGCTCGCCGCCGGCGGCCTGACCTACGGCGGCACCGACACCCTGTATCAGACTCTCCGGCCGATGCGCTTCTACGTTCAGCGATTCGACTGCCCCGCCGACTTCAACGCCGACCGTCAGGTCGGAGTGCAGGACATCTTCGACTTTCTCGAGCTGTTTTTCGCCGGAGACATCCGCGCCGACGTCGATGCCTCCGCCACCATCCAGCTCGACGACCTCTTCTCCTTCCTCGCCTCCTACTTCAGCGGTTGCTCGTGATCGCGGTTTCATCCAACCCGCGTCCCAGGCCTCTCCCCGCATCCGCGATCATCCCCGCAAGCCACGCCCCGCTTTCGCTTTCCTCCATGCCCTCCGTGTCTCCCTGTCTCCGCGATGCCAATCTCGTCAAGGGCAGCCCGCAAAGTACGCCGCCAGGAAGTCGAAGATGTCCTGCACGGTAATCCCGCCCACCCCATTGAAGTTTGCCAGTGGGTCGTTTGCAAAGTAGGCCGCGAGAAAGTCGAAGATGTCCTGCACCGACAGCCCGCCCTCACCGTTGAAGTCGGCCGGACAAGCCGGCGGCAGCGTCGCCGTCGAGACCAGCGTGCCCGTCACGGTGATCGTCGCGGGCAGGCCCGCCAGCGTCGTCATAAACGTTGCATTGATCGGGATCGTCAGCGTCGCGGCGCTTCCGCTGATCGCCAGCGTGCCGGTGCCCGTCCCGGCCGAAGCCGTCAGCCCCACCAGCGAGTTGCTGCCCGGTCCGGTCAGCACGAACGTGTAGTCGGCCGCACCTTCGAGGATCGTCGCCGTCAGTCCCGACACCGGGAAGCTCCCGCCGCCGCTCGGTCCGCCGCCCGAGAGCGGCACCGATCCAGCGCTCAGCCCCACGCGCAGATTGCGCCCCGCAAGCAGCGCGTTGCCGAACACGCCCAGATTCACAAGCCCGCCATAGTTCGCCGGCGCAGACCCAGCCGCGCCGCCGATGCCCGGCTGATACGTTCCGCCGATGGCCGCGGCCGCGTTCGCGCTCACCACACCAAAGCTCGTCGCATACGGCGGGCTGGTCAGCACGATCGGTCCCGAGTACCGCGTCGTCAGGCTCCCCGGGCTTTGCTGCGTGACGGGAAAGCCGCCCGCATCACCCCCGAGCGTCAGCGGGCTGGAGGCCTGCACCAGCGCGAACGTGAGATCGGCGGCCGCGACCGACGGCAGCGCCAGCAGCGCGGCCGCGGAGATTCCGGTCGCGGAACGGACGATCGGAGCGAGCGGGGGGAGCATGGCGAGTCCTTTGTGAAGGGAGAACGAACCAATAACATGATACACCGAGACCGTCCCGCAACGAAAGCGCGAACATGGGTAACATCCGCCCGCATGACTCTTCGCACGACGATTCGCTTCGCCTCTGCCACGCTCGCCGGGGCGCTTGCCGCCGCGGCCTGCACGAGCAGCTCCCGCTCGCCCGCGCCGCCCGCGTTCTCGACCCGCGATGGCGTGCCGATCCTCTCGATCGCCGCCGACTGGGACGATGCCGACGCGGCCGTGCTCGCATCCGTCGAGAAGATCGAGGCCATCGTCACGCGCACCAACGTGCGCTCCGAGACCGAGCGCGAGTACCTCCTCCGCCGCACCACCGGCGAACGCGGCCAACTCACCCTCCGCCGCGCCGACCCCGGAAACCTCGGCGACCTTGCCCCCATCACCATGACCTGCACCCTCGGCGGTGCCGGCGACCCCGCGCGCGAGCAGAAGCTCATGGCGGCCGTCGCCGCCCGGCTCGAGCAGCTCAAAGGCGTGGACTACGCGCCGGTTCCATGATGCACGGGCCCTTCACGGGCACCCGCTCATCCACCCGCCCAGGAACGCCGTCATGTCGGTCACGCCCGGCACACCACCGGAGGCATCAAAGTCGGCATTCGCATCGCGAGCGAGCCAGTCCGCGATGAAGGCGAACAGATCATTCATCTCGACGGTGCCCGAGTTGTCGTGGTCGGCCGGGCACAGGTCGAGGACATAGGGCTCGGTCCCGGTTCCTGCCATGCTCGTCGCGAAAACGATGCGGCTTCCGAACGATGTAAAGCCGAAGGGTAAACCGTTCGCGATGCGCGAAATGCGGCGTGTGTGCTCCGGAACTCCATCGGCGACGAACACGGTCTGCACCCCCAGGGTTCGCTCAGGAGTCATAAATCCAACTCCGCGTCCGTGGTCGAGCACGAAATACTCGCTGACGTAGGAACCCCATCCTCCGGGCGAAATGTCGCGAAGTAGCGCCGTTGCCCCCGTGCGAAGGTCGATCATCCATGGCTCTGTGCCGGTTTGCGCCGTCGCGGCGAGCAGAAAGAGCCTGTCGCCAACAATCACGAAAGGATTGCTGTTCCTGCTGGATGCTTCCACGTTTCCCGGAAAGCCCGGCAACGCAAACGTCCGTTCCGGCGAACCATCGGTGAGCCAGAGTGTCCGCTCTCCGCTGCTGCCGTAGCCTGCCGATTCGACAAACACCGACACGCCGTTGCTGCCGCCCATCGGAAGGAAAGAGGTGAGGCGATCAAAGGCAAGCAGAGGCCCACACTCCGCCGCATCGGGCGACACGCGCCAGAGCTCAGTCCCTCTCTGGCCCGCCACCATCGTGTTCACGCTCGCAAGCACCGACCGGCCATCAACGCACGTCATGACACCCTGCATCAGCGCCGGCACGGCCGCGACGAACCGTGTCCCTCGCGTTGTTCCATCGGTTGTCCACATGCGGCTCACGGGGCCGGTGGTGTGCGCGAACAGGATGTTGCTTCCGACCACCCTCAGCGGGTTTGAGCGCTCCAACCACATGGACGGACCCGGAAGGGTGGTCAGCGGCCATGTGCGGCCCGCGGTCCCGTCGGTACACCATACCTCGGTGATGCCGTTTCCCATGATCAAGGCGCAGGCAAAGGACCCCGTCGACGCGATCGCGATCACGTTCCAGTTGCCCGGAATCAGTTGCCGCGTGCCCTGCGGCGTGCCATCCGTGCCCCACACCGCGCCGCCCGACACAAACAGCGCCGACCCGTTCACCATCGGCAAGCCCGCGAAGCTGGGCTCATACCCGGTCCTCAGCGTGATCGCCTGCTGTGTATCGAGATCGAGCGACCGCAGATCCGAGCCGCTCCAATAAAGCAGTTTGCGCGTCTGCGGGATCAGCGTTGGTGCCGTCACCATGCTCGTCCCTCTCCCCGCATCGAGCAGGCGCGTGCCGCCGGGTCGGCCATTGGTGCGCCACAGGCTGGCCATCATGCCGCCGCTGGTCGCGTCGGTCGCGCGAAAGTACATCACGCCGTTCACCACCGTCGCGCTCATCGCGCTCGAAATGCCCGACCCGACGCCGGGAACGGTGTCCGCCAGCAGCCGCGGCCGGATGTCCACATCCCCCGCCACCGGCACGGTCCCAACGTCGGCCCGCGCCGGCACCGCTCCGACAAGCACCGGGGCGATGCCGGCAAGCAGCGGCAGCCACACACTCCTCCACATGCGACCGCATTTCGAAAAGCAATCCCGCTCACGACCACAATCCGACGCATGTCCACGGGCCATGGTGCTACCTCCGATGTTTTTGTCCGGTCGCGACAGTCCAACAACATACACGGGCGCGCACGCTCGCGACGTACGCAAGCGCTTGCACCAGGACATGATGCAGTATGACCTATTCCCGCGGCCGATGCTAACCCCGTGGGGTCGACGGTGCGCGAGCATATAATTTATTATTGCACATACACTTACATCAAGCCGGCCTCTCGCTGCACCCAGAAATTGCCACGAATTTCACCAAACTTAATCGCACCCCCCGCATCTACCCGCCCAGGAACGCCGTCAGGTCGGTTACGCCGGGGCGCGCCGAGTCGACCGATTTCCGCGTATTGCTCTCTTCACCCCGTCTTCCTCGCCTCCGCACTGCTCTCCGCCGCAAAACCAACCTCTACCTCCACCCAGACCGTCGTTCCCTGGCCCCACACGCTCTTCAGCCCCACGCGTCCGCCGAGCGCCTTGGCCGCGTGCTTGACGATGGCGAGGCCCAGGCCGGTGCCGCGCTTGCCCCCGGCACTGCCGGTGCGGGCAGGGTCGACCTGATAGAACCGCTCGAAGACGCGGTCTTGTTGGCCGATGGGGATGCCGATGCCGCGGTCGGCGACCTCGAAGCGCGCCACGCCGCGCGAAGCACCCTCTGAAACGACTCCGCCGGTGTTCGCCGGCCCGCCCGACGGCACATACGCCTCGACCAGCCCGCCGCCGATCCGCACCTGGGTTCCCTCGAACGCGAACTTCGTCGCGTTCTCCACCAGGTTTCGCAGGATGAGCATGAGCAGTTTGCGATCGGTGCGCATGCCTGCGAGCTCTTCGTCGAAGTCGAACTCCAGCGTGATGTCGCGTTCGCGGCACACACCCTCGAACATCGCTCCGAGCAGGCGCGGCAACTCGCCGACCTCCACGGTTTCTATCGCGGGCGGCACATCGGGCGATTCGAGGCGCGACAGGTCGAGCAGGTCTCGCAGCAACTCTTCCAATCGGCCCGCGTGATTGACGATCATGTTCGCCACCCTCGCGGCCATCTCCGGATCATCGCCGATCGCGTTCGGCAAGGTCTCGGCAGCGGTGCGGATGGCCGCAACGGGCGTGCGCAGCTCGTGCGAGGCGTTGGCGACGAAGTCGGTCTTGACCTGCACGGCCTGATCGAGTTCGGTGACATCTCGCAGCACCATGACCGCGCCGAACACGCCTTCGCCCCAGGCCGCGGGCACGGGCGAAGCGCTCACCTGGTAGACGCGCTTGCCGAGAGAAGTGGTAAGCCGCACGCGCCCGCGTCGGATCTCGCCCGCGCCGGCCGCGTCGTGCATGGAGAGGAGTTCGGCGTGCGTGAACACCTGGTTGATCGGGCGCCCGACCAGTTCGCCGGGGGCGGCGTCGAAGACCGCCTCGGCCGAGCGGTTGCACAGCAGCACGCGGCGGTCGTTGTCGGTGGCGAGCAGAGGCTCATCCATCGCGGCGATGAGGGCCTCGAGGTTTCGTGTCTTTTTGGCGAGTTCGCGGCCCTCCCACGAGAGGCGGTCGGCGAGTTGCGCCATCGCGGCCTGCACCGGGGCAAGCTCGCCCGCGCCGGCCGCGACCGGTTCGCCTTCGTCGATCTGCACCTGGGCGAGGCCGGCGGAGAGAATGCGCCGGGCGGAGCGCTCGAGCCTCGCAGTGGCGGCACGCCGGCGACGGTGCGCTGTCCATACGGCCGCGACCGCGACCACACCGCCGACCAGGCTTATCCCGTATACGGCACCCGGCGTCAGTTGCGCCAGTTGTCCAAGCACCCCGGCGGCGGCCACCGCGCCGCCCGCCGCGAGCGCGATGAGCGTCGATCGTTCGATGCCCCAGCGTCCCCCCCCGCGCTGTTCGCCGCCGCTTTGCATGGGTGATCCAGGCTACCGCTCCGACTCGACCGCCCCGCCGCGCTCGTTGAGAATGTACCCCACGCCGCGGATCGTGCGGATCATTCCCCCCCAGTTCCCGAGCTTTTTGCGAATGGAGGCCATGTGTACGTCGATGGTCCGCGATGTGACGACGACGTCCGGTCCCATGGCGGTGTACATGAGGTCTTCGCGGCTAAGCACCTTCCCGCGGCCGCGCATCATGGCGACCAGTAGCCGGAACTCGGTGAGGGTCATTTTGACCTCGACCCCCCCAACTTTGACTTCGTGGGTGGCCAAGTCGGCGGTCACGGCTCCGAGGCCGATCATGTCGGCCGGGTCTCCGCCGGGCGAGCCCGAGCGGGCCCGCCGAAGAATGGCCTCGACCCGGGCGAGCAGCACGGGCATCGAAAACGGCTTGGTGATGTAGTCGTCGGCCCCGACCTGAAGACCCGTGATCTGGTCGGAATCTTCGGCCTTGGCGGTGAGCATGATGATCGGGACATTGGCGGTTTTGGGCTGGGTGCGAAGTTGGCGGGCGACATGAATCCCCGAAAGAAGGGGGAGCATGAGATCAAGGAGCACCAGATCAGGGGGCATGGCGAGCGCGCTCCGCACCCCGGCCGAACCGTCCCGCGCGACATCAACTTCGTAGCCCGCACGGCGCAGGTTGTAGGCGACCAGGTCGGCCAGGTCGCCCTCATCCTCAACCAGCAAGATCCGCTTGGCCGTGGCCATGTGCTTGTCTTTCAATGACTTACGCGCTGATCGCCGCGGGTGGTCAGTCCCGCAAATCGCCGAGGTCAAGTTGTAGCACAACCCCGGCGAGTCCTTTATAAAGACTCGGTAAAGACTCATCCGCCCGATAACCCAAACCCTCTCGTTCGGAGAAAACCAGAGAAATGCTGGCCGGGGAGGGGGCAGTCGTCGAAAAAAACAAGGCGGCGGAGTTTGCGTTTGCTAATGAAGGCCGGTATCATCCGGCCCCCCCGACTGGGCGGACGCTGGAAAGGTCGCTACGGAGACCACGGGCCGACGAGATTTGCGTTAGGCTGGGCCGCGGCCAAACCAGTGGCCAGTCCCGTGAGGGCAGCTTTCTTTCTCCCACCGGCCCCTCAGGCCCGGGAGTTCAGATCTGGTTTTTCGAGTAGTTTTTTCGTTCCGGCAAGTTTGTTTGTGTTGACAAAGTAGCTCCTCATCCGATCCCCAACGGCTCGGGAGGCAACGTCCGGGAAGTCGGCCTCGGAGGCCGGGTTCGAAGTGCGGACGAGAGGCAGACAACGCGGGATCTCGGACCCGAGGCTTCCGCGACGGTAAACAGGACCTTTTCAAGGTCATTTCAAGGTCACTAAGGAGTCTCAGAATGGGTCAGACCAAGAGTCTTGTGTTGCTCGCGGGTGCGGCTCTGAGCCTTTGCGCTTCCGGCGCTCTGGCCCAGCAGGCCAGCTCGGACGAGATCCGCGCAACGGTCGCGGAGATGCTTTCGGACGCGGAAACGCGTTCCAGCCTGCTCTCGTCCGGCGATGCCGGGCACGATGGCCGGTTCTTCATCGCCGGCGACGGCTTCCGCCTGAATGTCGGCGGGCAGCTTCAGGTGCGTTACATCGCGGATTTCCGCGATGACCAGAACAACGACGACTTCATCAACGGCTTCCAGCTCCGCCGCATCAAGCTGAACTTCCAGGGCGACATCAACAAGGACTGGTTCTTCCGCGTCCGCGCCTCGGCCGACAGCGGCGGCGTGGTCGAGAACGAGCTCGACACGGGCGGCAACCCCACCGGCCGCTTCACGTCGGCCAATACCGGCGGCTTCAGCCCCGACTATGCCTACGCCGGGTACAAGTTTGCCAACGGCGTCCGCGTCACCGCGGGCCAGTTCAAGCTCCCCCTGCTCCGCGAAGAACTCGTCGGCGATGAGCGTCAGCTCGCGGCCGAGCGCTCCGTCACCAACTACGTCTTCACCCAGGACTACAGCCAGGGCGTGATGTTCGACTACGAGACCGAGACCTGGCGCGGCGCCGTCGCCTTCTCCGACGGTCTTGCGACCCGCAACACCGACTACACCAACGACCAGCTCAGCTCGTGGTTCGTCTCGGGCGGCGGTCTGGGCGAATCCGACTTCGCCGTGACGGCCCGCTTCGAGTACCTCTTCAGCGGCGGCTGGAAGATGTTCGACGATTTCACCGCGGCCAAGGGGCAGGACTTCGGCGCGATGGCCGGCGTCGCCGGTCACTATCAGTCGTCCGCCAACAGCAACATCACCACCGACGTGGACGTGCAGACCCTGCAGTACACGGCCGACGTGACACTCGAGGGCGATAGCTGGAACATCTACGGCGCCTTCATCGGTCGCCACCAGGACCAGCGCACGGGCGGTGCGGACACCGACTTCGCCGACTTCGGCGCGGTGGTGCAGGGTGGCTGGCGCTTCGCGGAGAACACCGAGCTGTTCGCCCGCTGGGACGCGATCTTCGGCGACGAGGACCGCGCGGCCTTCGCCACCGAAGACCAGTTCAACTTCGTCACCTTCGGCCTCAACCACTACTGGGCCGGCCACGCGGCCAAAGGCACCCTCGACGTGGTGTGGTCGCTCGACTCCACCAGCGGCCCCCTGGGCGGCATTCTGCCCAACACCGCGGTCGGCCTCGCCGGCGACACCGAAGAGAACGAGATCGCCTTCCGGGCCCAGTTCCAGCTTCTGTTCTGATCCTGAGAGATCGGCACACGGCTGAATCAAGTTTTTCAAGATGCCCGGCTCGCAGGAGCCGGGCGTTTTTATTGTCAGGGCGGGAGCCTTGGACGTTGGCGGCCCGTGCAGGACGCGGGGCGCGCAACGGCCCGGCCGATGGCGGTCAGCGGATGTCGCGGCCGCGAATGCCATCGACCGTGTGCGCGCCGAGCAATCCGGCGGATTGGTGAATGGGCGCGGTCCAGCGGCCGTCTCCAGTGGAGACGCCTTCGGCACCGCCCTTGACGACCCTGGCGGAGCCGTCCGTCAGAGCGGTTTCGAGGAGCGGGTTGTCAGGCAGCGGCGGGGGGTCGCCCCGCCAGCCGCGCACCGCCGGACGGACGAAACTGCACGTCAGCAGGCACTTGGCGCTGGGAAAGACCACCGCATCGATTCGCTGCGGGCCCCACTGCGAAGGACCGGTGCGGGTAGAGGGATTCCAGAAGCGAGCGTCCGCGATGAAGGTACACGAGTAGTGGTATGGCGTCTCGCCGGGACGAAGGTTGGGATCGACCGATCCATAGGGATACGTCGGCGGGTAGCAGTTGGCGGCGAACGGGTTTCCGTCGAGGTACTGCTCGGCCAACGCGTAGTTCCACCTGTCAAAGCCCCAGAAGAACCGCGGGGGACGGGTCTGCGGTTCACCGGGGCGAACATCGATCGGATCGGCGACAAGCGGGTCGGTGTAGTAGGGGGCAAGCCCGCAGAAATCTCCCGCGTACATGTGAAAGATGATGGCGTTGAAGCGGAGGTTGCTCAGACATTGCACACGGCGGGCATCCTGCCGGGAGCGTGCAAGGCCTGGCAGCAAGAGCGTCGCCAGCGACGCGGTCAGGACGACCACCACGAGCATCTCGATGAGGGTGACTCCGCGGCTGGGTTGGTGAGCCGGCATCTTCAGCTCTCCTCATGCGCGACTTGCCGTCGCCGACGTGACACGAATCAGCTACCCAGTCGTTCGCCTGGATTTTCGAACACGGATGAGAATCAGGGTAAGGACCGCACCGATTGCGCAAACCCATGCGGCCCGGCGAAACACCGGAGAGATGAATTGCGGCTCTGATTGATCCTTCATCAAGGGAACTTGCTGCACCTGCCCATCATTCGCCAGAATCGACGAGTGACCCTGGAGATGGTCGTGCACGAGCTGAAACTTGAGTTGGCCGCGTTGTGGGTCGTTTCCGTCAATGGGGCCTTTGAAGAGCGCTTGGAGTCGAGCGGGATCCTCAGGTGCCGCTTCCACGAACACAAATCTCTCGAGCAAGCCGCCATCGGGGTTTCTGGTTTCGGTGCTCTGCGCAAACCAGTGACCCGTGTTCGCGTCCATTTTCCAGCCGGATGCGAGAATGGCGCGACCGACTTCGCCGGATTCGGAAGACTTGAGCAGTTGGATGTGCCGGATGAAGCCGCGGTTGGCCGCGGCGTCCCAATCGCCCCGAACTTCGTAGGTGCGATCGGTGAGTGGGTCCCCAAGGCGGACGACGGTCTTGAAATCCCAATTGCTTCCGGTCGAACGCAGATCTTCAACAACCGCTCCGAAGAGCGCGGCTTGCAGCAACCCGCCCTGAACTGCCATGGAGAGCGTCAAGCGGGCCCGGAACTGTTCGTACTTTGGGTCTTTTCCAATGGGTGGAGCGGCGACGGAATGCACGCTGAATGTGAATCGATCAAAGGAGAATGCTCGGCCGCGCGACGCGCCGGAATCGAGAAAGTAGTCCTTCGAAAACTCCGGTGCGTCCAAGTCCTCGCTGAGTCGCCACTGGTCCGGCAAATCCAGCCAGACGGTGCGTGTAAAAGCGGTTGGCACGCCATCCCTGCGGTGGGAGTATCGCAGCAATGCCTCACGCTCGGGATGTTCGGGATGGCCGGCGACTCGTGCCCGAAGATCGTCGAGGGCCGCATCCGTCGGGTGCCACCACTGCTCGTACCGGCAGGTCACTCTGACACCCGGTATTTCGGGTCCGCTCTGTGCCGCGGCAAACTCGCGTGCGACCCATGCTTGCAGCTCGGGAGGCGGTCCCGTTTGCTGCGCGCCGGCACCCGCAGCCATACAAGCCACCGCAAGTCCGCTGAGGCAAATGCGGCACCCGTACGGGCGCGTACTTCTCAAAGACTGTGAGGATTCATGACGCATCGCGGCAAACAGCGGGGTTGCAGGTCGAGCGGAGCAGCGGGAGTATGCAACGGATAGAAAAAGAGTGCGAAAGCGTAAGCCGTGGAAAAAGAGATAACTTTCTGCGATTCTCCTTGGGGGTCGGCGGGGGGGTGGCGCAGCCTCGCTGATCTCGGTCGAGCAGTTCACGACCGCTCGGGTCACGCTCGAGCGTATGGCGCGGATCGGCGCTCGTGGAGAACCAAACACCGAACCCGGAGGAACCGGGGTAGGTGGCACGCTATTATTGCGAGTTCAATATACCCCCTCTTTCCCGCAAGGATTTAGCAGTCAATGCCCAAGTCTGACACGCTCGACATGGTGATCGGTGCCGGCGAGGCCCAGCGCAACGCCAAGCAGGCCGGCGAATACCTCAAGAAGGCGTATGCCGCGATCGAGGCCGGCGACCGGCTGGCCGCCATCGGCGACCTTCGCAAGGCCGCGGGAAGCGATCCCACCGCCACGTCCTTTTTCCAGCTCGCCTACCAGCTCGACCTGATCGGCGAGGAGGAAGAGGCAATCGCGATGTACGAGCGGGCCTGCGAGATCCCGCCGGCATCGATCAACGCGCTGATGAATCTCGCGGTGCTGTATGAGGACCGGGGTGATTACCCCCGCGCCGAGCGCTGTCTGCGGCAAGTGCTCGAGACCGCGCCCAACCATCCCCGGGCCCGGCTGTTCATGAAGGACGTGCAGGCGTCGCGCGAGATGATGATCGACGACGACTCCGACCGCGAAAAGGTCAAGCGGAACGCGCTGCTGGATGTGCCGGTGACCGATTTCGAGTTGAGCGTGCGTGCCCGGACGTGCCTGAAGAAGATGAACATCCGCACGCTGGGCGACCTGCTGCGAACGACCGAGGCCGAGTTGCTCGCGTACAAGAACTTCGGCGAAAGCAGCCTGGTCGAGATCAAGCAGATGCTCTCGAGCAAGAGCCTGCGTTTGGGCCAGGGCGTGGAAGATGCGCACCGCGCCGCCCGCCGCAAGCTGCTCGACCAGCTCAAGGGCAGCGGCAACGAGCAGATGCTGGCCAAAGGTGTCAGCGAGCTCAACCTCTCTGTGCGTGCCCGCAAGGCGCTGCAGAACCTGAGCATCGGGAGCCTCGGCGACCTGGTGAGCCACACCGAGGCCGAGTTGATGGGCGTGAAGAACTTCGGCGCGACCTCGCTCCAGGAAGTGAAGGACAAGCTCACCGAGTACGGCCTCCGCCTTCGCACGCTCGACGAATAAACACCTGATATCGTGCCAATGCGTTACGATTTTCCGCCGCCGTCTTGTAAAGGACGGCGGTTTTTTTTCATGTCCGGTGCAGGGAACACCCGAATGGTCTTGTTCCACACGCGGCCGCACCGGCCGCGGCACGCCGAAGGGAGGTCCACGTTGACCCCTGATCGCTCGCGGCTCTCCGCGATTCTGCTGGTTGTGTGTGTTGCCTGGGCATCGCTCTCGTGGCTGTCGCCGGCGGCGTATGCCGCGGCCTGGCCGCCATCGCTGCTCTGGCACAAAGTAGCGTCGGTCGCGCTGGCCACCCTGCTTTCGATCGACCTCTTCATCGCCGTCACGTTCGAGCGCACGAAGTGACGGCGCTTTCGGATTCCGGTGTGTTGCCCGCGGAAAACCGTCGCGGCCGAGACACCGGTCAGGTCTCGTCCGATGCCGATGAACCGCCGGCGCTCTGCGCGCGCTCGACCACCGCGGCATCCCGCTCGCCGGTCTTGTGAAACGTCAGCCGCGCCTGGATGTATTGCTCGGGGCTGATGCGAAGGTCGGGCCTGCGCCCGGCAGCATGTTCGGCATGAAGGTGCCTGAGAAAAGGCACGCACCACTGGCATCCCGTGCCCGCGCCAAGACACTCGCTGACCAGCGAAGCGACGGGTGGATTCTCGCGCGCGAGATAGCTCTGAATCTTGCGAAGCGAAACGTGGAAGCAGAGGCAGACGTCGTCGTCGGGGTGCATGGGGAGGTGGAAGGGAAGGGTGATGGGCGATGCGTGCTCAATAGTTCAGAGATAATCGCGAATGCCTCTGCCCGGACTCTGACCGCTGCTCACCGTCGCCCCTTCCCATTCACTCTTCACTTCTCCCGATCACATCGTCCCCACGAGCATCGCCTGTCCGATCTTCAGCGCGTTGGGTGCGCCGGTCATCAACTCGGCGAGTCGGATGGAGAACTCCATCGCGGTTCCCGGGCCGCGGCTGGTGACGAGGTGGCCGTCGACACAGACGCTGGCGGTGCAGTCCTTAACGTCCTTGGCGAAGCGCCGCTCGAGGCCGGGATAGCACGTCGCGTGGCGGCCGCTGAGCAGGCCGATGGGCGCGAGGACGACGGCGGGTGCCGCGCAGATAGCCGCGACGATCTTGCCGCCCTCCCAGTGCCGCTTGATGAGGTCGTTGACGAACTCGCAGTGGTGCATGTTCTCGGCACCCTTGCCGCCGCCGGGAAGCACGAGTGCATCGAAGAGAATCCCGCCGACATCCTCGACGAGCATGTCGGCGCGGAGCGGGACGCCGTGGCCGCCGGTCGAGGTGAGCGTTCCGACCCCCGCGTAGGTGATGTTCACGCCCGCCCGTTGCAGCACATCACCGGGTGTGATGGCTTCGATCTCCTCGGAACCTTCGGCGATGACGATGAGCGCGGTCTTGGACACGGCGGGGCACTCCTGTACGCGCGGGTCGAGTGGCGCGGGAAGGGTATCGCGGGCGGGGGCCGAAAACAGCAAGGCGGAGGAGCGAAAACAGCAGAGCAGCAAATAAATGCAAGAAACAGAGACTCGGACGACCGGGAACACCAGGGTTGTTCCCGGCTTTATTTGCGGCTTTGCCGGTTTTTCTGATTGGCTGCTTTTCTCCCATACCCTCCCGAATGCCCGCGCCCATCCACTTATCCCCCTTGCAGTTCCGCGCGCTCGGCCACGGGATGATCGATTGGATCGCCGATTATCTCGAGGGCGTCGAGGCCCGGTCGGTCTCGCCATCGGTGCGGCCGGGCGACATCGCGGCCATGCTGCCCGCCGATCCGCCCGCGCGCGGCGAGGACTGGGGCGCGATCCTCGCCGACATCGATCGCGTCGTCATGCCCGGCATCACGCACTGGCAAAGCCCCAACTTCTTCGGCTACTTTCCGGCCAACGGCTCGTATCCCGCGATTCTCGGCGATCTGCTGAGCGCGGGCCTGGGCGTCAACGGCATGATGTGGGCGACCAGCCCGGCTGCGACGGAGATCGAGACGCGGGTGATGGATTGGCTCGGGCGGATGGTCGGGCTGCCCGAGTCGTTTCTTTCTGAGCCGCGCGAAGGCGCGAAGGTGGCCGAGTCGGGCCTTCGGGGCGGCGGCGTGATCCAAGCCACGGCGAGTGAAGCGACGCTGGTCGCGCTGGTGGCGGCGCGGGCGAGGATCATGCGTGCGTCAGGCACGCGCGAGAGGCTCGACGAGAAGGAATCCAACCTGCTCATGTACGCCTCAAACCAGGCGCATTCGTCGGTGGTCAAGGCCGCGAAGATCGCCGGGATCGGCGAGAAGACGGGCACGGGTGAGCATCGCTGCGTTCGTCAGATCGATGTGGATGCGGACTTCGCCATGAACCCCGAGCAGCTTGCGACGGCCATCGACACCGCGCGGGACCAGGGTCACATCCCTTTCTTCGTCGTCGCCACCGTGGGCACGACCGGTTCTACCGCGATCGACCGCCTCGACAAGCTCGGCCCCATCTGCCGGGAGCGCAACTTGTGGTTGCATGTGGATGCGGCCATGGCGGGGGCCGCATGCATCTGCCCCGAGCACCGATGGATGCTCCACGGCATCGAGCACGCCGATTCGTTCTCCTTCAACCCGCACAAGTGGATGCTGACCAATTTCGATTGCGCGGCGATGTGGACGCGCGACCGGGCATCCGTCATCGATGCCCTGGCCATCGCGCCCGAGTATCTTCGCAATCCCGCGAGCGAGTCCGGCGCGGCGATCGACTACCGCGACTGGCAAATCCCGCTCGGCCGGCGCATGCGAGCTTTGAAGCTCTGGTTCGTGCTCCGCCATTACGGCGTCGAGGGCTTGCAAGCGTACATCCGCGAGCACATGCGTATCGCGGGTCTCTTCGAGGAGTGGGTCAGGGCCGATGAGCGGTTCGAGGTGGCGGCGCCGCGCTCCATCACGCTCATCTGCTTCCGCCTGCGTCCGCGACCGGGTGAGATCGCCGAGCAGACCGACGCCCGCAACAAGGCGCTGCTGGGCGCGATCAACGCGACCGGGCGAGCCTTTCTCTCCCACACGGTGCTGCCCATCGGCGGCGGAGATTCGCCGCAGCGGTTCGTGCTGCGGATGGCCATCGGCGGTGCGAGAACCCAGGAGCGGCATGTGCGGGCGGCGTGGTCGTTGATCTCAGGACTGGCGCACAACGCCTGATGCCCGGCCGAGGTATGCTGTCGTCATGGTCTTTCGATCGCTCTTGCTGTTCGTGGTGGCTGCGGCCGCGTTGCCCGCCTGTTCGGCCCAGCGTGCGGGCCTGGCTGTCGAACCGCCCGCGGTCGTGGCCCCGGACCGCTACGCCGCAACCTTTGATGCGGCACGCCGCACCCTCCGCGATCGCGGGTTCATTCTCGAGCGCGTCGATGCTCAGGCGGGGATCATCACCACCCAGCCCAAGACCACCGCGGGACTGGCGACCCCGTGGGACCGAGAGCAGCAGAGCTTTTCGCAGGAAATCGAAGATGCGCTGCAACGCCACCAGCGCGTGGTGCGCGTGGTCTTCACCGCCAATGCGAGCGATGCGTTGTCGCCGACCCAGCCCGACCTTCGCACCGGCACCGAACCGCTCACCATGAGTGTGCTCGTGACGCTGCAGCGCGTCAACGTTCCGGGACGCAAGCTCGAACCCGAGGCCATCGGGCGGGATTCGTATTACTGGGATCCCGAGCTGGCGGCGCGAGAGATGCAGCCCGCCTACACCGTCGCCGTGAGGCAGGATGAAGCACTGGCCCGCCGCCTCGCCGACCTGATCCTCGCGGCCGCCGAGCGACCCTGACCATGCTCACCCAGCGCCAAGTCGCCGCTCACGCGCGTCGCTGCGTCACACCCAGTTCCTCTTCCGCCACATCCGCCTCTTCCTGGTCGCCGATAGTCCTGGTGCGCACCACGACCTTGAGCGTCGCCGTCGGGGCTCCCTTCCCCTGGGCCGCCCCCTGCGCCGCCATCGGGGCACCCGCGAGCTTCTTCTCGCCGCTGCCCGCGTGCGCGCTCCGCTCGTGGGATGCGGCCTGGCGGCCGTCATCGGTCACGCGATAAACCATCCCTACCGTGTGCTCCGGTTCGTTCAGGACCAGCCGGTTAATCAACTCGACACCCTGCATGAGCGTGTGGTCGGTGTTGGCGACCTCATACTTCCACATGCCGAAGCGGCCGCGGCTGTAGATGTCGCGGTCCTCAAGCCACGGAATCACCTCGGCGAGAATGTCGTCGCGGTCGATGCAGGGCGTGGGATAGGAATAATCGGCGTAGTAGCACCACCTGCTGACGATGTTGTCGCGCTCGCCGGGGTTCAGCAATCCCGCGTTTTCCAGGCCGCGGATGCAGTCTTCGATCACCGCATTTTCGTCGCGCCCTTCGCGTCCGGGCGTAGGCTTGTGGTCGCTCTCGCTCACCTCGCACAGCAGCGAGTAGTAGTTGTCCTTGTCCGGTGTCATGTTGGGCGAGTAGTTGGAGAGGTACGTCACGCGGTAAAACGGACAGTTCTCTTCGGGGAAGTACATCCAGCTCTTGGTGTCGGGCGTGCCCGCGCCGGGCGAGCGGCTCTTGAGGCCGATGCCGACCATGTAGCCGGATGAGTGGCGGAGCTTGGTCGCCGCATCGCGGATCGGCTGAATGTGTTCCTGGGATTTCAACAGATCCCTGCACAGCACGTCCAGCGGCAAAGCCGTGATGAGTACGTCATAGGGCGCGTGGGTGCCATCGGTGAAGTACACGATCTTGCGATCGATGTCGATCAATGAAGCGTTCTTGCTCAAATGGATGTGCCCGTCGAGCGCCCGGTCGAACCGCTTGTAGAACTCTCCGGTGCCTCCGCGGAGCGGGAACTTGAACTGGTTGTTCGGGCCCCAGCCGAAGTCATCGCTGCCCAGCATGATGTTCTTGAGCGCCCGGTCGATGTCGATGACGGCGACGCGCTCGCCGATCCAGTGCTTGTTCATCAGTTCCGGCGGATGGGCCCAGACCTTGAAGTTGTACGGACGCATGAAGTGCCGGGCGATGCCCTCGCCGAAGACCGCGTCGATGAACTCGCCGAAGTTCTTCGCGGCCGCGGGCGACGCGATCGCGCCTTTGCCGCTCTGCGCGCGGATCAGCCCCGCCATGCACTCGTACGCGGCCTGCGCCGGCAGATACCGGATGTTGTTCTGAAACGGATACGGCACCCACTTGTCGAACATCCGCACCCAGCTCTCGCGGTTGTTCAGCGTGAACTCGTCGCCCATCAGCTTGTCGAACACCTGGTCGTAATACTTGTAGTGGCTGAACATCACATGCCCGCCGATATCCCAGGTGAAGCCCTGCGGATCGACGAAGCTGTGTGCCAGCCCGCCGATGTATTCGTGGCGGTCGAAGAGCTGGAAGTTTGAGTAGCCGAGCTCCTTCAGGCGGTAGCCTGCGCCTAGCCCGGTCGGCCCGGCACCGAGGATCACGATGCGCGGCTCGGAATCTTCGTGGATATGCCCAAGAATTTCGCGCGACTTTGTTCGTTTTTCGTGCGGCACACTGGGCTGGGCGGGAGGAGCTTTCATCCGCGGCATCAACAAATCTCCGAGCAACGTGTCGAGGGCAGCGAGGTTTCCAACCGCGCAGAGGTGAAGAAGGATAGCGGCTAGAACCCCCGTGTCACACCATCCGCGAGGCCGGGGGTTGTCCTAAACGTAGGTACTTGGCCGGTCTAGACTTGCGCCATCTTCACTCCCCAATTGCAGCGGGTACACGTCGCGTCTTCACACCTCATGTTGAATTTTTTTTCACCTTAGGGCCGACGATAGGGGAGAAAAATCGATTCGGGCGTGCTTTTTCCACCGGCTTTCGGGGGCAGCCAAGATTCGCACTTCGTCAGGTCATCCAGTCGGTACAGATTCACCAGCGCATGCCGAATCTTCCGACAACCCCATTCAATTTGGGTACCGATTTAGGGTATCCTATTCACGCACGGCTTACCGCAGTTGAGTCGATCGCGCTCACCGGCCACGGAATGCGGGAATCCTGAGCACTCCCTTCCTGCACCTCTTGCGGGCGGGCGGTTGGTACTGGTCTGCAAGGCGGCACCGGAGGGTTTCGCATGACGATGCTGGGGAAAGAAACACTGCCGGCCCTCCGATCCGCGGTGCGTCTGGCCGAGCGCGTCTGTGCGCTCCCGGCTGTCGCAACGCAGGATTGGTGCGATCGCGCGGCCGCGGCCATGCTTCCGGTGGATCAACCTTCCATCGCCGTGGTGCTCATCGGACAGGTCGATGAGCACGGGGTGATCGTCCGAACGGAAGCGACGGGCGTGGCGGGCCACGTCTCGGCCGAAGTTACGACCACGGTCGGGCGGCCCGCGACTTCGATGTCGATGGTCGGACTCGATCCGGGCGACGCGGTGCTCATGCGCGTGCGCACCAGCCTCGCGCAGGCGCGGGAGCTTTCGTGGGGGCCGGGAGTGCTGGGTATCGCCGCGTCGCGGGTGACGATCGTCGACCGCACACAGCCGACTGCCTCGGCACCCGCGGGGCTTCTGCGACGGTGGGAGGGCGTGCGTTTCGCGGGGATGCTGCTCGGCGCGACCGGCATCGGCCACGACCGACGAATGCTCATCGCCGAGGCCGCGATCACCGGCTCGACCCACAACGGACTTCTCGACAGCGACGCGATGGCGATGGAGGCGGTCATGCCGTCGTTGGCGCGCCGCTGCATCATGGCCATCGGCATGGAGGCCACCGACGACACGGTGTGGCTCACGCTCCGCGAGCAGATCATTCTGCAGCATCTGCTGTTGGGCAAGTCGGTTCGGGAGATCGCCACCGAGCTGGGCCGCTCGCCGCACACCGTTCACGACCACGTCAAGAGCCTGCACCGCAAGCTCAACGCCTCCAGCCGCGGCGAGCTTGTCTCTCGCGCGCTGGGCCACGTCGAGCCGGCGCTGGTCAAGCCCTCACACGCTGTCAGCGGCAATGTGGGCGGGGCCTCGCCCGAGAGCGGCGGTAAGGCTGCACCGACTCCCGGCACACCCGTAACCGTGCGCGCCACGGCGATGGGCAAGAGCGCCGCGGCGCGCGACGACCGCTGATTGTCGAGCGATGCCATCCCTCGCACGTTCGCCGGCTGCGGTGTACGCTGCGCCCGTGACGCTCCGGCGACTCAATCCCTTCGCCTCCATCCCGCGCGGGCGCGAAGTGTGGGCGTGGGGCATGTACGACCTGGCCAACCAGTCGTTCCAACTGCTCATCGACACACTGCTGCTGGTCCTCTACTTTAAGAACGTCGTGGCGCCTTCGCCGCAGAAGGGCGAAGCGTGGTGGGGTCCGATCGTGGGTGCGGCCATGCTGCTGGTGGTTATCTTCTCACCGCTGCTGGGCGCACTCGCCGATGCGCGGGCGTGGAAGAAGGCGCTCCTGATCGGCACCGGTCTGGCCGCGGTGCCGCTCATGGCGGCGCTGGCATTCATGGGGCCGGGCATGGTCTGGCAGACGGCGGCCATCTACATCGCCGCGAAACTGCTCGTGGGTCTCGGCGAAAACTTCCTCGGCTCGTTTCTTCCGGAGCTTTCAACTCCGCAGACGGTCGGCAAGATCAGCGCGCTGGGCTGGACCATGTCGTATATCGGCGCGCTGCTGCTCCTCGGCATCGCCGCCATCGTGGTCTGGGGTTTCGGTGCCGATCAACCGAACCAGTGGCGCTGGATGTTCGTGCTGGCTTCGGCGTGGTTTCTCGGGGGCATGATCCCGGCCATGCTGTTGCTGCGCGAGCGCACCCCGGCGATCGCGGTCGCCCGCGCGCGGCTCTCGGCGAGAGGCATCGTCTCTGACGCGCTGCGGCGACTGCTCGGCACCGTGCGGGAGGCCCGACAACATCGACAGTTCGTCAGGTTTCTCGGAGTCTTTTTCGTCTATAGCCTCGGCACCAACACGGTGATCTTTTTCCTCGGCTCCATCGGCGACAGCTTCGGCTTCAAGATCGGCGAGCTGATCCTCATGGCGCTGGTGATGAGCCTGGCCGCGGGCGCGGCCGCGGCCGGCGCGGCGCTCGTGCAGGATCGCATCGGCCACAAGCGGTTTCTGACGATGGTGCTGCTGGTGTGGGTGGTCAGCACGCTGGCGATGGCCGTGCTGTCGCGCTCGGGCGGAGCGGGCGGAGCGGGCG
>Ga0163150_10003810_pt1 | contig 20816 bp, 12 predicted proteins | sample OliLakLV19P2IB_FD_148628 | JGI IMG/M metagenome (GOLD analysis project Ga0163150, IMG submission 148628) | Freshwater microbial mat bacterial communities from Lake Vanda, McMurdo Dry Valleys, Antarctica - Oligotrophic Lake LV.19.P2.IB | ecosystem: Environmental > Aquatic > Freshwater > Lake >...
GGGGTTGTTGGTTCCGCCCCCGAGATTGGAGAAGATCTGGCCGAAGAAGAGGCCGGATGCGGCTCGGATCACGGTCTTGCGGTTGAGCGACAGAGCGAGCCCGATGCGTGGGGCGAAGTTGAGTCTCGAGGCGTCGAGGTTGAGGGAGCGGCTCGCGTTCTTGCCGGCGACAAGCATGCGGCCCGTGGCGTCATCAATGCGCGAATACACGTCGTTCACCACAACCATGGGCGATTCGTACTCGTAGCGCAGGCCGAGGTTGAGCGTCAGTTTCGAGGTGATCTTCCAGTCGTCCTGGAGGAACACTCCGAGGTTCCAGTTGCGGCGTCCCATCAGGGGCTGCGGCAGCTTGTATTCCGCAGTGGCGATGGAGCCAAGCAGGAAGTCGGCGAGCGCGTTCACGGGGTTGTTCGCGGCTCCCGTGGCGTTGGTGATCTCGCCGTTGAAGTTGTAGGTGCCGCTCCAGCTGTTGCCCGGGTTGAACACGTTGAACTGGTTCCTCCGAAGCTGCGCGCCCACCTTGATGAGGTGGCCGGACTTCGACCAGTTCAGGGCGCCGGAGTAGTTGAAAGTGTTGGTAATCTGGCGGCGGAGCGTGTTGCCGTTCAGGCCCAGCGTTCGATAGCCGCTGATGTTGAATGTCGGCGCGGCCAGGCCGATGGTGCGGTCGATGCCGAAGGTGGCTCGCGGGTCCAGGCCGAACTCGGGCGGATCGACGCTCTGGTTGTTGCGGTTCAGTCCGGCGCTCAGGTCCAGCAGCAGGTTCGGGCTCAGCACGTGCGTGTAGCCGAGGGCGACCTGCCAGCCGACCTGCGTCTCAGGGCCGCGTTCGTTGTTGAGCGGGCCGGGCATGATGGCCGCGGCGGGCCGGCTCTGGTCATACTGCGTGATCCGCAGAAAGGTGCGCGACCGGCCTTCCATGGCTGAGTGGTCGTACCGGCCGGTGAAGTTGTTGATGTACTCGCTCACGGACTGCGCGTTGACGTAGTTGTTCAGCAGTCGACCATTGGCGATGTCGGCTGTGCCGGGCGAGTTGGGGAGCGGCACCAGGCCGAGAATTTTAGCGGCCGCGGGGTCGATGCGGTTGCCAGGGATGAGATTGCCGGGGAACGGAGCGCCGGTGGCGGGGTCGCGCACCACGACTCGGGATGCGGCGAAGTTGCCGGATCGGAAGCCCGCATCCGGGACGGTCGAGATGGGCGCGCCGGGGTTAGCGATGCGCAGACCTTCGTAATTGAAGAAAAAGAAGCTGCGGTTCTGGCCGTTGTAGATCTTTGGGATAACGACGGGGCCGCCCAGCTTGCCACCGAACTGCTGCAGGCGGTCGCGGGGCCGCTTGACCCCACGCACGTTGTTGAAGAAGCCGTTGGCGTTCATCGCCTCGTTTCGCAGGCTGTGATAAAGCGCTCCGTGGTACTGGCTGGTGCCGGAGTCGACGACGGCGTTCACGAAGCCGCCCGACGTTCGCCCATACTCCGCCGAGTACGCCGACGTCAGAACTTTGACTTCGCGGATGGCTTCGCGCGAGGGCATCATCGTGATGCTTCCCGTGGTGCCGGAGAGGATGGACACACCATCCACAGTGATCTCCGTGTTCAGCGTTCGGCTGCCGTTGATGGAGATCTGCTGCGCGTTCACTCGCGTGCCGTTGCCTCCGGCACTCACTCCGGCAGCCAGCATCAGGACGTTCAGCACGTCGTCGCCCCGGCCTCCGTTGGCCAGCGGGAGGCTCTGCATCTGCGCGACGTTGATGATCTCGCTGATGGACGAAGTCTCGGTTTGAAGCTGGCCCAGGGCCGCGCCGGAGACCGTGATCTGTTCAGTGACTACGCCCGGGTCCAGGCGCGCGTTTACCCGCACCCGCTCATCCACCTTAAGGTTGATATTGCGGATTTCGACCTTCTTAAAACCAGCGGCCTCCACGCTGACGTGATAGACACCCACAGGCAGTGCGGGCGCGGTGTAGCTGCCGTCCCCGGTCGTAGTGCCTTTGAACGCAACGGCTCCGGATTCGGCGTTGACGATACTGACGGAGGCCCCGGGAACGGCGAGACCGGTGGAATCGGTGACGCTGCCCAGCAGGACACCTTTGACAGATTGCGCGTATACGGAGGTCGTGGTTACGGCCAGCATCAGAACGAGGATGGAGATGGACTTCATGGTGCAGACTCCTGAATCTACTTGCGGCGAAGGCGAAGCAGCCAGTCATCACCGCCGGCAGGTGTTTCGTATGTGCCCGGTGAGGCTGCGCTTGCGGGGCGTGTTTCCGATGTTTTCTGCGCGTTGATCCACAGCGCGGTGTACCTGGCGCCAGCGTCGAGTTTGATCTTCACCGTACCCGGTTTGTCGAGGTAAACAAGGTAATCGCGGCCCTCCTCGGCCAGGCAGTAGCCGTTGTCGACAAGGTCCTGGCGGGGCTTCATGCGCTCAAACGGAAGGGCGTCGAAGAAGTTCCAGATGCCGTGAATCAGGTCGTGCCGTTCCTGGACCTTTTCGCTCATGTTCATGGAGCCGCTGAAGCCGGTCGACGAACTGCCCTCCATGTCGGCGTAGTTGAGGGCGGCACCGGAGAGCAGCACGACGTACGCGTTCTTGCGCACGTGCGTCAGCGTGTATTTCGGGTGGCCGTAGGTGTTACCCGGCCAGAGCGTCTCCTGCGCATACAGTGGCTTCGACGGGTGATGCAGCGCGAGCAGGCCTTTGCTGAGCACGGCGGGGTCGAGCGTCTTCGGGCCCTGCACCACTCCGTACGAGGTCCAGGGCTGGTCTTTGAACGGGTCCTCGCTGGTCGGGTTGTGGACTGACAGCAGGTGGCCGAAGGGGTCCAGCTTCCTGATCAGCGTTCCCAGCCGGTTGACTTCGTCCAACGTGAGGTGTGGGTTCTTTTGGAAGAGAGGCTCGGGGCCTCCAACGAGAAGTACGTGGTTCCAGTAGGGGCCGAGTCGGGCGAGCGTGTACTTTATGTAGAGCTCCTGTTCGGCGGGCTCGCGAGGGAAGTCGGACTCTTTGCCAAAGAATCCCGCAAAGGGATAGACGATGATCCGGCGGCGGTTGAGGTCGTCGAGCATCGACTCGAGGTACTGGAATTCGGCGGCGTTCAGGGGGTAGAGGTCGGGGGTGTTCCACTCTTTGCCGCGCTTCTCGACGGTGCGGTTCAGGTAGTGGCTGGCGATGCTGATCGTGTTGTAGCCCTGCTTCCCAAACCAGTCGAGGAACTGCTTGCGACTGGCGGCGTCCCAGTTGCGCGCGAAGAAGCGGTCGCCCACGTGGAAGCTGCGGATGAGGGCTCGCTTGCCGTTCTTGTAGCCGAACCAAATCGGGTTGGGCCCGTACTGCGAGATCATGCCGGGCAGGTCAGACTTGACGACATCGAAGGCGCCCTTAATGCCAGGCTGATTGTCGGTGAAGCGGGCGTCGTATTGCCACTTTCCGGTGACGTCGGGCATGAAGCGAATCCGCCAGGTCTGGCCGCCGTCATAAAAGCCCTGGAAGTCGATCTTAGTGCCGTTCGGTTTGGTGTAGGTGACTTTGAGCTCTACGTCTTTGTACGGGCTCCCGTACTGCTTGTTGTTGGGGACGGAGGCTTCGAAGCGGTCCCACTGTTTGACTTTCGGCGTCTGGGCTGTGGCCGCCGTGGCGAGCAGGGAAAGGATGGGGATGAGTTTCGTCATGGCTACTCCACGCAAATCTTTACGTTTCGATAAGTGAGACCGGGAACCGCGTACTGCTTCTGGTAGTTGTCTTTGCCGAGGAAGAACCAGCGGAAACCGTCGAACGGGCCGTTGAATTTTCCGGTTTGAATGAGCTTGCCGTTGAGCCACATGTGGCTCTCACCGCCGGTGGTGTCCCAGGTGCCTTTGACTGTGTACCATTCGCCGTCCTTCCAGTCGATCGGTGCGGTTTTGCGTTCGAAGCTCTTGCCTCCTGCCCGGTTGGTGAGGCGGAGCATCATGGTGTTCTCGGTGAGGCGGAGTTGGTAGAAGCTCTGTGTTTTGCGGTCGCCGTCAACTGCGGCTTCTTCGTTCCACCCGGCGATGAGGCTGTGCTTTTTGGGCTGGCTCATGGGGCCTCGCACCTGGAGTTCCACGGTGCCTTTGCGGTAGTGGCGGCCAAGGTCGTATTTGATTTGTGTTTGCTCGGTGGTAACTTTCCAGCCGTCGGGAGTGAACGTTCCCTGGTCCTGCGGGCGGAGGCCTTTCGTCTTGCCTTTGGTGAAGTCTTCCTGTATGGGGCAGGTTTCCGCGGCGGCAACCGCGAGGACAGCGGTGAGGGTCAAGAGCAGCATTGTCTTCATTGGTTTTCGAGCTCCTGGAGATATGGGCTTAGATGGCCCGCGGCTTGTCTGGCCGCTTCGGCGCTGGTGGGGTACTGACGGCATTCGATGCAGAGGTAGCCGGTGTAGTCGAGGGCGTGGAGGACGCGGAGGATGTCTCCGAAGGCGAGGGTTCCACGGCCGGGCGCAAGGCGATTGGTATCGCTGAGCTGGACGTAGCTGAGGCTGGCGCGGCTGGTGATCAGGGCCGCGTAGATGGACTGCTCTTCCAGCAGCGCATGGTAGACGTCGAACAGGATCTTCGGTTGCGCAGTGTACGTGCCCATCCAGGCAAGGGCCTCGGATGCGGTGTTGAGCCAGTTGCAGACGGCCCGGGTTTGAGGCTCTATGGCTACGGTTACGGCGCGGGCATTGGCGTGTTCAGTGATCGCGGCGAGCGCTTCGGCGGCGTGGTGCTTTTGGTTCGTCGGGGAGAGCTGGCCTCGCAGCGTTCCTATGTTGACCTGCGCGTTCCACTGCGCGGCAAGGTCGATGACGGCTTTCGTCTTTTCGATGGCCTGCTGTGCGTTGGGGATGTTCAGGGCCAGTTTCTCTTCTTTCGCGAGTTGGCCGGTGCTCAGGGCCGCTATCTGCAGACCGCTGGCTTTGAGCGCGGATTCGATGTGGTGCGTGTCGAGCGCATGGGGATCCCTCAGCATCAGATCGATGCCGGCGTAGCCCAGTCTGGCCAGCTGGTCGCAGATTGGGTGGAGGTCAGCGCCCCGCCACGCGAGCATGTTGGGGTCCTGCGTCTCCGGGCTTGCGACGGTGTAGGCGAGTTTCATTTCGTTTGTCTGAGAACCTCGAGCACAGGGGCGAGGCTGTTCAGAGTGGGCTTGCCTGTGGCTTTGTAGATGGCCTCGGCGTGGTGTGCCATCGAGACCTGGGCGAGAACGATGACGTCGACACCGGGGGCCAGATCCTGCGCGGCCTGAACAATGTCGGAGTCCACCAGTTGTGGGAAGAGTTCGTGGTCAGGGGACTGAAGCAGTGCGGTGGTTGGCTTCAGCGTTGGGGCAAAGGTGTAGAGAATTCCGATGCGGCGTCCTGCCGCTTTGGCGGCTTCGGCCATCGGTTCGTCGATCTTGATGACGGGGATTGCGGCGGCTTCCCGGATGCGTTGCATCGAGTCTCTCGGCACTGCGGAACACGTGATCAGAACCGCTTCGGCTTTGTAGGTGGATACTGCCAGGGCAATCAGAGCCAGCAGTTGCTGTTCGGCTGCCAGGTAGTCGCTTGCCGCGAACATCCGCAGCAGTCCGTCGTCCAGCAGGTTCGTGAGCTGGAACTCCGGAGCCTCGGCAACAAAGAACTCCCTTACCGGAGCGATCGCCGCGGGGGAGGCGTGGATTACCGCCAGGCTTATCGTCATAATGCCAGCGCCTTTAGTGCGTTTAATCGCAACATCAGGTCGAGTTCCGAAATAGTGAAGCCTCGCTGGCTGAGTTGCGCGCGCATCTCTGCCAGACCGGCGACCGGGTGCGGGTTCTCGGGCTGGCCCAGGTCCGTAGCCAGCATCGTGGTGTCGATGCCGACGGCTCGAATGCTGGCGGCCAGCCCGTCCCAGTCGAGCGCAAACAGCGGTCGGACGAAGCAGCGCTCGAACAGGATGTCCGGGCCCGCCAGCTCCTTCTGGAAATCGATGCTGAGGTTCAGGAACGTGATCTCGGGGTGCGTGATGATCACCGTCCTCACGTGATGCTCACGCGCCGTGCGGACCAGCGCGTGGATCTCTCGCGGAGACAGGTGAGCAGTGCCCAGCACGGCGTTGTGCGCCGCAACCAGGCGGCAGATCTCCTGCACGTCGGGCAGCACCTTACCCTGCGCGTCCAGAATGCTGATCCCGGTGCCGGGCCTGCCTCGAAAGGTGCGCTCATGACACGCGCAGTGCGTCGGCATCCAGACCTCTTTGGCTCCCATTCGAAGGGCGATTTCCACCGCTGTCACGTTGAGGGAACCGACGGCTTCGTTCAGCACGATCCCCCCGAAGACCGGGAATCCGTCGAGCGCTTCAGAGACTGTCGCCGCCAGCGCAACAGTCGAGAACTCGTGGTTCTTCAGCAGCAGTGCGGACATCCCCGCGTCCCTCGCGGCGCGTGCCAGTTCCAGCGCGGTCGTGCGGCGTTCACGAACGTCCGGGGCACAGTGGACGTGCAGGTCGCACGCGCCGTCCAGCATGGCTAAACGCATTGCGTCGCTGTGCACACGGCCTCCGTAAATTCGCGCGTGGTTGCTGTGCCGCCGAGGTCGGGTGTGAGTGCCCGGCCGGATTCAAGCAGGTCGCCGATGCCGGCGCGGACCCGGTCGGCGGCCTGAGTCTGCCCGATGTGGTCCAGCAGCAGGGCTCCCGAGAGCGCCAGCCCGATCGGGTTGGCGGTTCCCTTCCCCGCAATGTCGGGCGCGGCTCCATGGGCGGCTTCGAACATTGCTGTTCGCTCGCCAATGTTCGCACCCGGGGCGAGACCCAGGCTGCCTACCAGCGCCGCGGCGAGGTCGCTGAAGATGTCGCCGTACTGGTTGGGACAAACCACGACATCGAAGATGTGCGGCTTCTTGACCGCGAGGAAACAGGCTGCGTCGATGGCCTGTTCTTCGAACTGCAGCCGAGGGTAACCCGCCACCACCTGGCGCACCGATTCGAGGAAGAGACCGTCGGTCAGGTGCAGCACGTTGGCCTTGTGGACAGCCATCACTTTGCGGCGGCCGAAGCGCTCGGCGTAATCGCAACTGAATTTGGCGATGCGGCGGCTGGCAGTACCGGTGATGATCTTAGTCGCATGCGCGGTGTCTTCATCGATCTGCGTTTCCACTCCGCAGTACATGTCTTCAGTGACTTCGCGCATGATGACAAGGTCCATGTCGGCGTACTTGCCGGAGAGGCCTTGCCAGCCACGGACAGGCCGCACATTGACGAAAGAACCGAGTTCCCTGCGGAGCGCGTTGTTGATGCTCGGGTGATGCCGGGTCACGCCGTCCTGGCACACGCTGACGCCACCCGTGCGCCGCCCGGCCAGCAGCGGGGCTTTCAAGACGACGCCGAGTTCCAGCAGACGGCTCACGGAGGACCAGGGCAGGGGCTCACCCGTAAGCGCCTCGGCGTCGAGGCCGACGGGAACGTCCTGCCAGTCGATGTCGGCTCCGGCGGCGGTGAGGATCTCGATGGTTGCGTCGGTGATCTCGGGGCCGATACCGTCACCGCGGATCACGGCCACTTTATGTGTCATTGCGTTGCTCCCAGTTAACGGCGAGCATCGGGATGGTGCCGGCAATGGCCAGCGCGCCGATGCCCCAGAAGGGCACGTCGAAGCCTGAGGTCTTCGAGATGATGCCGATGCCCCATACCAGCAGGGCTCCCATGAGGGAACCGATACAGCCCATGACGCCCGCTACGGTGCCGACGCGGCCGGGCGCGATGTCCTGATTGAATGCGAGGAAGATGGCACCCCAACTGGCTCGGCCAAGGTTCAGGAGAAAAACGCAGGCGACCGCCACAGAGACGGAAGGCGCAAAGGGGACGACGGCGGCGGAGAGCATGAGGACTGCCGAGATCGCCATGACTACCTTGCGGGATCGGGCGACGCTCATGCGCTTGTTCCAGTAGCGGACCAGCGCGCCGCCTCCGATGAAGCCGAAGTCGAGGCCAACGTAGATCAGAAACAAGTACGTGCTGAGCGCGCCTCCCATGGGGAGACTCCAGCGCTGGGACAGGTAGGTCGGGATCCAGGACGAGGCCACATGAATGATCGGGATGGTGCACGCGGCCCCGGCGACGCACGCCCAAAAGCCAGGGTAGCTGAGGATCTCCGACCATGTGCGCCGCTCGCCCGGCAGGGCTGCAGGCGCAGCTTTCAGTACGTGGGCCGGGGGCCGGAACCACCACATCCAGAGCACGGACCAGACCAGGCCGATGGCTCCGAGGATGAGGAAGCCGACTCGCCAGCCTGTCGTCCTGGCAAGCCAGATCATAAGCACAGGCGCGATGACCGCTCCAAGGCTGCCGCCGCTCATCATGATGCCGTTGGCAAAGGCGCGGTCGGACGCAGGAAGAATTCGCGCGATGATACGGGCGGCTCCGGTTTGTCCTGCCGTCTCAAAGGCGCCGAGGAACAGTCTTGTGGTGAAGAGACCGGAGAAGCCGGTCACCAGCCCCGACGCGGCCTGGGCGACTGACCAGAGGGCGACGAAGATGCCGTAGGTGTAGCGGATGTTGAAGCGGTCCAGGAACCAGCCGACAAAGATGTGCATCAGCGCGTAGGACCAGAAAAACGCGGACAGCAGCAGACCGAGTTGCGCGTTATCCAGCTGGAGTTCGGCTCGCACCGTCGGCGCGACCACGCTGAGGGCCTGACGGTCCAGGTAGCTCAGCATGGTGGCGGTGAGCAGGAAGACGCAGACCTTCCACGGCCAGGAGCCGAGGGCGGGCTCTGTCGCTGATGCAGGCGCCGGCGTGGTCATGGCTTGCTCTTGAGAACCCTGGAGGCGATGTGATCGAGCACCGCTTTGAAGTAAGCGGGGTCGCGTTGATCGACCGGCATGTCGTCGCGCACGGTGGCGCTCGCGGCGGGCGCGATGTGGCGGAACGGGAAGATCTGCAGTTGCCGCCACGGCATGTAGCCCCAGCTTCCACCTGCATTGAAGACGGCGTCGCAGGCGGCCAGTTCCAGCTTCAGGTTCGCTAGCGTCGTGTCGCGGCCATTGTTATCGCGCCCATTGTTGTCCTCATTCATGTAGATGGGGCCGGGGACGGACGGGTCCGCTGCGAGTTCGGCCAGACGCTTTGCTTTCGCTTCCGGGCTGAGATGGTTGCCGTGGATCGCAGTGTAGTCGGCGTACTGCTGAACTCCTTCGTAGACTCGCATGTTGTTGCCACCAAGGGTGGAGGCGGAGATGGGCAGTGTGTATCCGGCCTTGCGCGCGGTGAAGCGTGAGCGGATCAGCTGGATCAGCTTACCCATCTGAAGGTGGATGTACTTGTCATGATCGTAGGCGGCTCCGTCGCTTTCGTTCGCGATCTCGATGATCACGTTGCGGAGCTTGTTGTCGATGAGCCAGTCGGTGGCGTTGACGGCCGCTTTGTCGATGCTGGTAGTGTCGGGGAAGATCTCGTCCTGGTAGCCGTAGAAGTAGATCAGGTTGAGAATCATGCCCCGGCGGTCGAGTTCGCGGGCGAGGCGAAGGGTGCGGCTCATCCACTCGGGCTTCAGCGAGCCGTCCGGGCGGAATGCGCTGGTGTGCATGCCCTTGCCTGGACCCAGCTTATAGTGGCGGTCGCGCTTCACCACTCCGTTGCTGAGCTGGTACTCGGGGTTCGCTCCCTGCAGCGAGACGTTGATGGCGAGGATGCCGTGCTGCTTGTAAGCGTCCAGCGCGGCGATGACACGCGTGGTGTGGGCTTCAGGGTCGAAGGAGGCTTCGGTGAGCCACTCATCATGCACAACGGCCTGGCCGATGCGCAGATTCATCAGACGGCCCGCGGCTTCAGGTTTGTACTGCGGGCCGGTATACGTCTTCACCCACTTGCCAGCGGACCGGGTGTAGAAGGCCCGCGCGTCGTAGCCCTTGCCCAGCATCTTGCCGGTCGCGATCTCTGTCGCCGATGCTGTGCCGGCGACGGCAAGCAGGAGCAGTGTCAGGCGTTGCATTAGTAGACCAGCTTAAGAGCGAACTGGACGGTGCGGCCGTCGGCGGCTCCCTGGATCACGCCATTATTCGGGTTGTCGATCTGGGCATTGGGGAGGCCGAAATTCGGATGGTTGGCGAGGTTGAACGTTTCGGCACGGAACTGAAGACGAAAACGTTCGCTGAACCGGAAGCTGCGGAAGAGCGAGGCGTTGATCGTGGTCTCGCCAGGCCCGTCGAGGATGTTGCGTCCGCTGGTGCCGAAAGTGCCCTGCGCGGGGTTGACGAACGCGTCCACGTTGTACCAGCGCTGACGGGTTCTCACCGTGCCTGCCCTGGGGTCGCCCACCTGCTGTGCGGTCTGGTCAGCGGCGGCACAGTTGCAGACGTCGCCACGTGCGGCGACCGCGAACGGGTAACCGGTACGTTTCGTAAAGATGCCGTTCATCTGCCAGTCGCGAGTGAACCAGCCGAGCGGGCCACTGACGCCTTTGCCCGGGAGCTCCCACGTGCCGCTGAGCACGAACCGGCTGCGGATGTCGTAATCGGACCGGCCTTTGCTCAGGCCCTTGTTGTAGACATCGCGCGGCTGATCGTCAATCAGCGAGCCGGCGTCAAGCGACTTGCCGTACGTGTATGACGTGAGGAACGAGAAGCCTTTACTCAGGCGGCGTTCAAACCGCACGATCATCGCGTGGTACGTCGAGTTGGCCGCGTTCTCCGTGACTCGGATGGTGCCGAACAGCGGATAGAGTTGACGGCTCAGGACCGTGGTAGGCCGTGAAGGGTCGCGGTCCAGCGTGGCCTGATTGACGTTCAGGCGCTGCACCAGGTTGGTGCCTTTGGATCCGATGTAGCTGACCTCGATGACGGTGTTGCGGATCACCTCATGCTCGATGCCGAAGTTCCACTGTTGGTAGTTGGGGTCGGGGTAATCGAATGTCGGGCTGAAGGCGCTGGGGCGCGCAGCCAGAGACCCGGTCGCGGGGAAGAGCTCGCCAATACGGAGCACGGCGGGCGAGTTCGAGTTGGCGTTGGGATCGGACCGGACGTCTGTGACTGCGCCGAAAGGCGGGTTGCGAACGAAGGTCCGCAAGTCCTGAAGTTCGACCGTCTCAAAGAAGATGCCGTAGCCGCCGCGGACCACCGTCTGGCCGGTGCCGAAGGGCCGTATGGCGAAGCCGACCCGCGGTGCCCAGTTGTTGGTGTCAGTGCCGATCAGGCCCCGCGGAGTTGCCGGCCCGTCGATAACACCGCGTCCGGGGACGTACGCTTTCGAGGATCCCGCGATCAGCAGGCGCCCTCCGCTGACGGTTCCGTCGAAGACCGTAAGCCGGTTCTGGACATCGGTGTAGCGCGTATTCAGGTCGTAGCGGACTCCGGCGTTGAGAGTCAGCCGCTTGCTGACGCGCCAGTCGTCCTGGGCGAAGAAGGCATAGCTGAAGCCGTTGAAGTTGCCGGCCAGCGACGTGTTGGATCCCGTCGCGGTGAGCGGCAGACCGAGGAGCAGGTCGGCAATCGACACACCGGTGGTGGAGGCGCGGGCGGGGTCGGATGTCATTGCACCTGTGAAACCGAAAGTGCCTCGAACATTCCGCTCACTGCGGTCGTTGTAGTTCGTCTTGCGCATGTCGGCGCCGAATTTGACCGAGTGGGATGACCCGGTAAAGCTGAAATGGTTGACCAGCTGGTAGACGTTCGACACCTGTGTGGTTGGGTTGGAGTCGCTGCCAGTGCCGCTGAAGCCCGTGGGGTTGATCTGCGGTATTCCCCATCCCACCGGATCCGTAAGCAGATTGCTAAGACCCAGGTTGCGGGCGTAATCGGTCTGGAACGCGCCTTGCTGCAGAATTAGGTAGACAGGCCGGTTGTAGCCGAGCCGAAGTTCGTTCAGCAATTTCGGCGAGAAGACCGTTACCAGGTTAAAGGCCATGTTGTGAGTTCGCACGTCGGTGGAGCGGCCGCCCTGAATGATAGGGCTTGGCGCCGCTTCCACGCCGTCGAAGATCGAGTAGCGGAAGAAGAGATTGAACCGGTCATTGAAGCGGTGATCGAGACGCGCCATGCCCTGGTTGTTGTCGCTTACGTCGCTGAGAGTCGTGAAGTAGTTGTTCCCGGTGGCGACGCTGGAGATGGGCAACGGGTAGAGGTCGAGGACGGCCCTCGCGAAGGGCGTGAAGCGCGACGCGGGGATTCGGTTGCTGGGGAACTGGTCTCGGAGAACACCGGCTCCGGCGGGGTTCGCGCGGGTGGTGGCAGGGTCGTAGATTGCTCGGTTGTTGCGGAAGCCGATGTTGCTGAAGTCGCCGGCTCGCTGATCGGCTGTAGGGACGCTCAGCTGGGCGGTCCTGCCGTTGCGAACTCGCGTAGCTTCGTAGTTCAGGAAGAAGAATGTCCGGTTCTTACCGCTGTAAAGCTTCGGGATGGTGACGGGTCCGCCGAGGGTCGCACCGAACTGGTTGTAGCGAAGCGGAGGCTTCCTGCGGCCGGCAAAGTTGTCAAAGAAATTCGCGGCATCCAGCTTCTCATTACGGAAGAATTCGTAAAGTACGCCGTGGAATTCGTTCGTGCCGGAGCGCGTGGTGGCGTTGATTTGCGCGGCGTATCTGCCGAATTCGGCGGCGTAGGCGCTCGTCTGCAGCTTGAATTCCTGGATGGCGTCCACGGAGGGAAAGATCGACGGCGTGAGATAGTGCGGGTCCTGCGCGTTCACTCCGTCGATGATGTAGCCGTTGGAGCTCTCGCGCGCGCCTGCAACATGGAATGCCGGGGCGTTGAGCCCGCCGGGCATCGGGCGCCGATTGGCGACGAAGGAGCTGGGAGAACGTGGAAGAACACCGGGCGCCAGCTGGGCGAGCTCGAAGAACGTCCGGCCCCGGAGAGGGAGGCTGACGATCTGGTTGGAGCTGATCACCTGGCCGACGGAGCTGGTTTCCGACGACACCAGCGGCGCAGATGCCTCGACGATCACGGATTCGCTGACAGCGCCGACTTCGAGACGGAGATCTACGCGGCCGGTCTGGTCCACCTGGAGCTCGATGGCTGTGGACTGGGCGCGCTTAAAGCCCTGCGATTCGGCGGTGATCTCGTAAGAGCCGGGCGGAAGGTAATTGATGGAGTAGTTCCCGGTGCCGCTGCTGCGGACGGATTTGGCGACGTTGGTGGCGGTGTTTCGGGCTGTGACGCTGGCGTCGGGAATGGCGGCGCCAGCCGGATCGGTGACCAATCCAACGACAGTCGCGGTGACGTTCTGTGCGAGCAGCGACGGGGGAACGGTTGCGGTCGAGATCAACGCTGCGAGAGCAAGGGTTCGGAGCTTCATGTCAGACCTCCTGTTTCGGCCAGGGAATCGAGGCCGGGGTAGACTGTATCAGATATATCAGTCGCATGTCAACGACATGCGACTTACGCAGCGTTTTACGCAGCCAGAAGTTAATGCGGTAACGATACTCAGTTGGTTAGCGTGACTTTAGTTGGTTTAGCGAGGCTGCGGCGAGTTCGATGCACCTTCAGTAACGCCCCATGGTTTCCATGGAGTTCCGACAGTTATGAATTTCGGCCGTGACACGGACTCCAGGCCGGTGTCGTCGGTGGCTTTAGCGGTAAGCGAGTACCAACCTGGCTTCAATCCCGGTAGTTGAATCGTGTAAGGGGGCCGGATGGATTCGCCAATTTTGGTCTTGCCTTCGTAAAATTCCACTTTGCGGAGCCTTCCATCATCGATCGCATCGGCCACGATCTCTATCGGGGAGGAGGCTTTCACAACAGCGCCATTGCGAGGCTGGAGGAGGGAAACCGACGGTGTACTATTCACCGAGCCCTGGGTGCGGGAAGCGGAATAGACCCGGAGATTGGAAAAGACAGGGCCAATAAAGGTGTGGAATTCGGGACCTTTTCCAATGTAGATGTACTGAAGCGGTACAACCTGGTTCACCCAGGGCTCATGAAACATCAGTTGGCCGTTGATGTAGCCCAGAAGCTGGCCGCCAGTTTTGCTCCAGGTTACGCGAAATTTATATCGTTCCTGGTTCCACGTCCAGCCGTTAACCATAGGGGCGACCGACTCTTCATAATCGCTGGGCTCGGCCCTCTTTGCACCGCGGGACGCTAAGAGTACCGCGAACCGGTTGCCATAGGCGGGGCTTCCGTCGGGGGCCGCGCCGCCCCGCAGAGTCCAGAGCGCGTCGGCATTGGAACCACCGTGCTCAACGTGGTGATCGCTGCGGGGGCTGGAGAACATGTTAATGAAATGGATCTTGTCTTTGCCGGCCGCTGTGTTCGCTTTGGCCCAATCGAGATCCGTGATATCGATCTCAAGCGTTCCTTCGAATCCGTAAGCCTCAGCCAATGCGATCATCAGAAAATCGCCGTTCGACAAAGCGCGCCAGCCTTTGGAGGAATACTGCCCACCGCGGGACGTTTTCAGCGATTCGCCTTTCACTGTGGCAGAGGAGGTTAGTGGATCTTCAAGAATCAGAGTTTGCTTGGCGCCGGTCTCGGGCGCGCCACTGAGAAGCATCGGCCACGCCAACAACAGCAGCCGCGCCAGAAGAACCGATTGCGCCGCCGACAAGGCACAATTTCCGAGTTTCATCTGTATATACCTTTAAATTGCGAAATGTAATTCCAGCAGCAGATTTGTAGTTCTTTCCATAGTTGTCTTTGCCGAGGAACACCCACCGGAATCCGGGCTTGTGCAATATGGCAGGCCGGTTCGTTGCCCACGCACGCAAGACGATGTTGCGGCTGGCCATGAGTGCAACACGGCTGGCGGAGTTTCTGGAGGCCCTGCGATTGCTTCCCCTCCGGACTTAGCGGGCACTTCGTTCCCTCAGTTCCTTACCGGCGGATTTGCAGAGTACTTCTGGCGGAACCGCGCCCGAAATCCGTTTGCCGGGCCAAAATCCGGTCCGCAAGGTCTGCCCGCGACTCTCCCCTTACGTTCAAATCACACGACACCCGCTTCGTTCCTGGCGCGGCCCCTCACCGATAGGTCCGCCAGGATGTCCTGGGCCGGTACTGCCCGACACCCGGGCGAGAGTAGTCGCAGACGCCCTCGGGGAAAATCGCGCGCAGGCGTTCGAGTTCGGCCGGCGAGACATTTTGCGGGTAATCGGCGGGACTGACCGACTTGAGCGAGCACTTGAGCACGTCGTCGGTGAGCGGCCCGCCGGCTGCGATGCGCGGGCCGGCGTGTGGCGACAGGGCCTGGTCGCAGCGGCCCTTGCCGCCGTAGGTTCTCGGTTCCACCACCTTCTCGCCCTCCGCCGTCCAGCAGGTGTCGCCCAGCCCCGCGGGCTTGTTGCGGGCCGTCTTCTCGGCCGCCGTGCCCGGCTTCGGATCGTGTGCGACGTTGTCCAGCCACTGGTTCACCGTCATGATGGGATCGAGATTCGGGGCGTTGATCCCCTGCGGGCGCATCACAATCGCGTGATTGCCCGCGCTGCCGTGGGCCGCAATCAGCCGCGCGCGCGTTACAAAGGACCGATAGCTGTCGTGGATGTTCCCCTCGAGGTCCATGTAGGTCCGGTGATCGACGATCGGTACCGAAGCGAGACCGCCGCCGGCCATGTTGACCAGTCCATTGGCGTAGGCGATGCGGATCGTCTCCGGGTCGGCCGCTGTCCGCTTTGGCGCAAGTCCTCCGTCTGCGTCGAAACCGCCGACCCGCTCGTTGAGATCGAGGAACTGGTCGGTAGTGATCTTGCCCGCCCGGTACGCCGCCAACCCGTACTGCACTCCGAGGTTGTCCAGGGGACGGCGCGCCAAGCCGCTGCGGGGATTGCGGCCGAGCACGTTCACCTGATTGTCGTAAATGCTGCACCGGACGCCCCTGGGATTTGTCACGGGATGATAAATCAGTTCCCTGGGAACCGAATTGCAGCGCGCAGCCACCAACCAGCCGGGCGAGTAGCCCCGATTCCAACTCACGCAGGTTCCCCAGGTGGCGAAACCCGAGACAGCGGCCTTCTGCTCGCTGGTCCAGGCCAGCCGCGACCCCTCGAACGCGCGCGACAGGAGCGCGCAGTCCACCGTGCTGTTCGCCACCGTCAAGATGTCGGGATAGCTGGCGCCGGGAGTGATTCCGTCCAGCAGGCCGGGATAATTCTGCACCGCCAGGTACTGCTGCATGGATCCGCCGGACCCGCCCGACCCGATGGTGTGAACCGGAATGCCGATCCGCTCGATGAAGCGCTCTTTGACCATCATGAGGGTCTCGGCCGAAAGCACGTCGTTGCAGTTGTTCCCGAATACGTTCTGCGACGAGGAGGCGACGGCGAATCCCTTGGCCAGCAGCGATTCGTTCAACGCCTTGGGCGACAGACCCTGCCGGTATCCGGCAGTGCAGCCTCCCCCGAATTGATACACAAGCCGGCCGTTCCAACCGGCGGGTGGCGTCCACGGCTCCGGACCGGGCTGAGCCGGATCGTGCAGGACGGCGAAATCGTAGATGGCGCGGTTGATCACCCCGGACTCCCGGCGCACGATGAAATCGACCGTGCGCCCGTCGATGGTGGTCGTGTGTGCCACGTCCCCTGGGCGCGGCTTGGCTGGGTCGTACGGTTTGAAGGCGGGCGGAACCCCGCCCCTGGGCAGCCGGCCCCCGGGGCTCGGAACGCGTTCCGTAGTTTTGTAGTAGTAGGCAACGACGGGCGCGGCGCTGCAATCCGCATCGAGCGGCTTGCCGAGGCCCGCCTCCTCGGTTTGACAGGCGAACGGCTTCTGATGAGGTCCGCTGAACACCGGGCCGTTGCGCGGGTGGTTCACCATCCGCAGGCTCGCCTTCCCCAGTTCCAGCCGGTTGCTTCCGATGGCCAGGCCCTCGATTCGCGCCAGCATTCTCCCGTTCGCGGCAGGTTGGAAGCGGAGCGCGACTTTCCTGCCGTTGAGGCGCGCGCGCGCCTCCCGCAGGCTCGCGGCTCCCGGTCCCGCCGCTTCGATCAGGACGTCGCCGCCGCTGACCATGTCGGCGCGGCTGGAGACCGTACGCAACTCGATCGGCGTGCCGGCCGCGAACAGGGCGGCAGGAATCAATAAGGAATAGAACAAGCGACGGCAAAGCCGAGAATCCCTTGACTTCATCATTAGGGCGTGATTATATCATTAGTCATGAGCACGTGAAGGTTCCCGGAACCGTGCCGTTTGGGACTACGGGGCGGGAGGTTTCATGCATTCGAAACCGGTTTTTCTCCTGGCGGGGGCCATCCTGTTTGCCACCGCCCGGCCCGCCTTCGCCCAGAACGCCACGCTCGTCGGACTGATCACCGATCCTACCGGAGCGGTTGTCCCGCATGCCGCCATTCGGGCGGTGCATCAATCTACCAACCACTCCCGCGAGGCCGCCACGGACAGGGAGGGGCAGTTCACGATCCCGAGTCTGCCGCCGGGCGTGTACGACGTGTCGGTGAGTAAGGACGGGTTCCGGCCTTCGCGGCAGACGGGAATCGCCTTGCAGGTCGACCAGGTGGCGCGCCTGGAGATGGCGCTTTCCGTGGGGACGCTGGCCGAGGCGGTGGAGGTCAGCGCGGCCGCGCCGCTGGTAAATACCGACAATGGCGTGCGCGGCGAAGTGATCGGGGCGTGGGAGATCGCCGAGATCCCGCTCGGCGGACGCGACTTCAGCAGCTTGGCCTACCTCGTGCCGGGTGTCAACCGCCAGGCCGAAGGAGGCGGGCCGCCCTTCCCGATCGGAGGCGGCCGGCCCGACAACACGAATTATCAGATCGACGGTTTCAACAATCAGAACCCGCGCATCGGCGAGGCGCAGGTTTCGCCGCCGCTCGATTCGTTGCAGGAGCTCAAAGTCCTCTTCAACGGCTATTCGGCCGAAAACGGACGTCTGGCTGGCGGCGCCGTCAGCATGGCGCTGAAGAGCGGAGGCAACCGGCCGCACGGGACTCTCTTCGAGTATCTGCGCAACGACGTGTTCGACGCCCGCAACTTCTTCGCCGACGGGAAGCCCAAACTGCGCCGCCACCAGTACGGCGGCCAGCTCGACGGTCCGGTCGTCCTGCCCAAAGCGTACAACGGGAGGGACCGGACGTTCTTTCTCGCCAACATCGAGAAGTACAGCAATCGCGGCACGACCAACCTGCTGAGCACCGTGCCGACCGAACAGCAAAACGGCGGCGATTTCTCTCAGACGCGCGACGCCGCGCGCAACCTCGTCCGCATCAAGGACCCCTGCGGAACCGCGGCCTGCACGGCCACGCAGGCGGCCGGATGCTACCTCGGCAACCGCATTCCCGCCAGCCTGCTGGACCCGGTGGCGCGCAATGTCGCGCCCTGCTGGCCCCTGCCCAACCGGCCCGGCGACACCATCGTCCAGGCCGGCGGGGCGCGGACCATGCAGTTGGCTCTGAAATACGTGTTTTAAAAAGGAGCGGAGATGACCGTGAATCGCATGTTGTTGACCGGAATTCTGGCGGCCTCGGGCCTGTACGGGCAAACAGTGGATGGGACTATCAGCGGACAGGTGGTGGACGGAAGCGGAGCGGCCGTCCCCGCGGCCAAGGTCGTACTGCTGCACGAGGAGACGCGAGTTAGGCGGTCGGGATCGACCGGCGCCACGGGCTCGTTCCTGTTCGTTTCCATGCTGCCGGGCCGCTACGTGGTGCGGGTGGAGTCGCAGGGCTTCAAGACGCTGGAACAGCGGAACGTCAACCTTGCGCCCGATGAGCGTCTGTTCGTGGGACGGCTCTCGATGGAGGTGGGCGCCATCACCGAGAGCGTCACGGTGCAGGGCCACGCCACCGCCGTCGAAGTGGAGAATTCGGACCGGTCGGCCCGCCTCACTGGCGCGCAGATGACGCAGTTGATGAGCCGCAGCCGGAACATGCTGACCATTCTCGCGCTCACCACGCCGGGCGCCGTGGGCGACGAGGGTTCCTTCGAGAGCAACTCGACGCCCAGCTTCTCCGGCGTGTCGAACTCCATGAACACGGTGACGGTGGACGGCGTGAACCACATGGCGCTGGGGAATCCGAAGAATCAGTACGCGCCGCTCAACCTGGACGCCATCGGGGAGGTGACGGTTCTGCTGGCCAACTACAAGGCCGAATACGGCCGCAATGGCGGCGCCGTCATCACCACCATCAGCAAGCGCGGCACGGCCTCGTTCCGCGGCACGGCTTACACCTACATCCGCAACGAAGTCTTCAACGCGAATACCTTCTTCAACAATCAGAATGGCGTGCGGCGCGCCGTCCAACGCAACAACACCTACGGCTACAACATCGGCGGCCCGGTCTATTGGCCCGGGAAGTTCAACAGCGGGCGCAACAAGCTGTTCTTCTTCTGGTCCCAGGAACTCGGGCGGTCGCGCCCGTTGAACGAGCTTTCCCAATGGACGGTGCCCACGGCGCTCGAACGGCAGGGCGATTTCTCCCAGACCATCGACGTGAGCAACCGCCTGGTGCCGATCTACGATCCGTTCAACAACCGGGCGCAGTTCGCCGGCAACATCGTGCCGCGTTCGCGAGTCGATCCTGCGGGAGAGAATCTCCTGAAGATCTTCCCGCTCCCGAACTTCGACAACCGCGCCGTCTCGCGCGGCAACTATAACTACAATTTCCAGAGCAACAACCGGTCCGCCGACCACCAGGAGATCGCGCGCCTCGATTACCACGTTTCCGATAAGCTGCGCCTGTATTCCCGCGTCCACGCGAATACGAGTTATACGTCGGGATATACGGCCCTGCTCAATCTCAGGAATTGGCCGCTGGCGGAGACGCGTGTCAATACGAGCTTCCCGGCTGGGGTCTTCAACGCTTCGTACACTGCAAGCCCCTCGCTGGTGCTCGACGTGTTGGGAGGATTCCAGGGGCCGTCCCAACGCGTGGTTCCGGAAGGCGGAGATCTTACGGCGCTGACGCGGCGCGGACGCGGCGTCAATCTGCCGCAACTCTACCCGGGCAACAATCCACTCGACATCCTGCCGAACACCACGTTCGGCGGCATCCCCCAGGCGGCCAATATCACGGTGCGGAGCGACTTTCCGGACGTGCTGTGGTCGCCCCGCCAGTCGCTCAACGTCAGCGCCACCAAGGTCCAGGGAACCCATTTGGTCAAGGCTGGCCTCTACTACGAATACAGCCGCTACGACCGGCAGGGATCGGGCAACTTCAACGGCGCCTTCGTCTTCACCCGCGACGCGAATAACCCGCTGGACAGCAACTGGGCTTACTCGAACGCCCTGCTCGGCACATTCCAATCCTATTCCGAGGCCAACACCCGCACCACTTACTATCTGCGGGGGCGCGCGCTCGACTGGTTTGTGCAGGACACCTGGAAGGCCAGCCGCCGCCTTACGATCGACTACGGCCTGCGGACCTCCTGGTTCGCGCCGTATTACCAGGGCAATGGAGTGGCGGCGAGCTTCGTACCGGAACGCTTCGATTTCCGCAATCCGCAGATCCTTTACCGCCCCGCCCTCAACGCTCAGAACCAACGGGTCGCCCAGGATCCCCGCACCGGGCAGTTGCTGATTCCGTCGCTCATCGGTGCTCTCGTGCCGGGCGTGGGCGTGCCGCGCAACGGCCTGGTCCCGCAGAGCGACCCGGAGATGCCGCGCGGCTTCGTCAAGAACCGGGGGCTGCACTTCGGACCGCGGCTTGGCTTGGCTTACGCGCTCACCAGCGACAACCGGACGGCGATCCGCGCCGGCATCGGCGTGTCGTACCAAAGCCATTCCGAGCTGATCGACAACGCGGCCCCCATCGTCGACAACGTCGCGGTCGCACCCACCGTCTACAACAGCACCTTCGGCGAACTCGGCCGCTCCGAGGGATTTCTGTTCCCCGGCAGCGTCAGGGCACGTGCGCTCGACATCAAGACGCCTACTATTCTGGGATACAGCGTGGGGATTCAGCGCGCACTGCCCTTC
>Ga0163150_10003813_pt1 | contig 20800 bp, 23 predicted proteins | sample OliLakLV19P2IB_FD_148628 | JGI IMG/M metagenome (GOLD analysis project Ga0163150, IMG submission 148628) | Freshwater microbial mat bacterial communities from Lake Vanda, McMurdo Dry Valleys, Antarctica - Oligotrophic Lake LV.19.P2.IB | ecosystem: Environmental > Aquatic > Freshwater > Lake >...
GTTGTAGACGGGGGCGGTGACCCCGGTGCTCGAGTGACGTGGGATCGGACAGGAATCGCAGAACGGGGTCACCGCCCCCGTCTACAACAGAGGGCAGAGGGCACCGGAGAACGCAGAACGGGGTCACCGCCCCCGTCTACAGCGGAGGGCAGAGGGCAGAGGCTGTCGGACGTCAGGAGTTTCCCCGGGCAAGCCGATAATCGCTGCTTATACAAGGCAACCCTTTCCTTCAACCTTGCTTCACTCCGGGGTTGCGCTCGCCCCGATTCAGCCGATATATGCTCCGTTTTCCACCGATCGAACTCACGCCGACCACCTGATGCAGACCACCGCCCCAGCGGAGCCCTCCCACGCGCATCCCGAACCTTCGGGCCACGGCGATCACGATCACTACCATCCCGGTTTTTGGAGCAAGTACATCTTCTCCACGGACCACAAAACCATCGGGATCCAGTATGGGATTACGGCGCTCATCTTCCTGCTGGTGGGGTTCGCGCTGATGATGCTGATGCGGTTTCAGCTCGCCTATCCCGGCCAGCCACTGCCCGCGGCGGATCTGCTCCGCAAGCTGTTCAGCGGGTCGATGGTGGCTCCGGAGGGGCACATGACGCCCGACATGTACAATGCCTTTGGCGCCATGCACGGGACCATCATGGTGTTCCTCGCCATTGTGCCCCTGGCGTTCGGCGCGTTCGGCAATTTCGTGGTGCCGTTGCAGATCGGGGCGCCGGACATGGCGTTCCCGAAGCTGAACATGGTCAGCTACTGGTCCTACTTCGTGGGCGGGGTGATCATGCTCGCCAGCTTTTTCGTGCCCGGTGGTGCGGCGAAGTCGGGGTGGACTTCCTACTCTCCGCTGGCCGGAATTGCCGACAGCGCGCTGTCGAATCCGAGCATCCCGTTCCACCACGTCTTCAATGGCCAGACGCTCTGGCTGATCGGGATGGTTTTCCTGATCACCTCGTCGTTGCTCGGGTCGGTGAACTTCATCACCACCATCATTCAGCTCCGCGCGCCCGGCATGACGTGGATGCGCCTGCCGTTTTTCTGCTGGGCGCAATTGGTGACCGCGTTCCTGTTGCTCCTGGCATTTCCGCCGCTGGAGGCCGCGGCGGTGATGCAGCTCATGGACCGGCTGGCGGGAACGAGTTTCTTCATGCCGACCGGTCTCGTGGTGAACGGGATGCAGGTGGCGGTGAGCGGCGGCGGGAGTCCGCTGCTCTACCAGCATCTCTTCTGGTTCCTTGGCCATCCCGAGGTCTACGTGCTCATTCTGCCGGGCATCGGGATCGTGGCGGAAGTGATCACAAACAACACCCGCAAACCGCTCTGGGGATACCGGACGATGGTTGGGGCGGTCTGGGTGCTGGGTTTTCTATCGTTCGTGGTGTGGGCGCATCACATGTATCTGACCGGCATGGGCCAGAAGATCGCCACGTTCTTCCAGTTCACCACGGTGCTCATCTCCGTGCCATCCGTGATCCTGATCACGTCCCTCCTGATTTCCCTCTGGGGCGGTTCGATCCGCTTTACGCTTCCGATGCTCTGGGCCACCGCCTTTCTTCCAATGTTCGGCATCGGCGGGCTCACGGGACTTCCGCTGGCGTTCACGTTTCTCGATCTTTTCCTGCATGACACGTATTACGTGATCGGCCATTTCCACTATGTGGTGGCTCCCGGCACGATCTTCGCGATGTTCGCGGGCATCTATTACTGGTTCCCAAAGATCACCGGTCGCAAGATGAACTCCTTTCTGGGTCATCTCCACTTCTGGCCGTCGTTGGTCCTGATGAACTGCATCTTCCTTCCAATGATGCTCCAGGGTATGGGGGGCATGCACCGGCGATGGTATGACGGCGGCGCTGCCTTCGAGCAGGTATCGCAAGGACTCCTGCACTGGAACGTGTTCATGTCGAAATCGGCGTGGTTGCTGGGTCTCGCCCAAATCCCTTTCATCCTGAATCTGCTCTGGAGCTGGCTGGCCGGGCGTCGGATCGAGAATGACAACCCGTGGGACGCCACCACCCTCGAATGGGCCACGCCCACCCCGCCGCCCCATGGGAATTTCACGCATCCTGTCACGGTCCACCGCGGCCCGTACGAGTACAGCGTTCCGGGTGCCCCGCGCGACTTCGTGATGCAGAACCAGCCCGATTGAGTCCATGGAAATTCCCTACACGGTCAACGCCCGTCAGGACACGGGGCTCTGGAATGCGAAGATCGGGATCTGGCTGTTCCTGGCGTCCGAAGTGATGCTCTTCGGTGGGTTGTTCTCCTCCTACATCTTCCTGAGACTCGGGTCGGGTCAGGTGCCCGGCTACGTCTGGCCGATGCATGTGTTGAATGTCCCGATGGGGGCGTTCAATACCCTGGTTCTGATCGGGTCCAGCGTCACCGTCATCCTTTCGTGGGCGGCCCTGAAGCTGCGGGAATGGCGGATGTTCAAGATCTGGATGGGCCTGACGCTGCTCTGCGCGCTCACGTTTCTGGTGGTGAAAGGGTTCGAGTACAGCGCGAAGTTCACCCATTACGGCGTCTTCATGCGGAGCGGGGAGATCCTCACGGGGCATCATTTGCACGAGGTGGGCGAGCATTATACGCTCGTGCCCGACGCGGAGGGGCATGGGGCCCGCGGCGCCGCGGCCTCCGCCAAAGGTGGAGCGGGGCATGAGACCCAAGGGACCCCAGGAACCCAAGGGACCGAAGCCAGCCATCCCGCCGGGGAGAGCCAGGGTGCGTTCCCGGCGGGCGTCACCAAGCTTCCCGACGGCACCCTGCAAATCGAGAAGGCGAAGGTGATCCGCGCCTCGAACCACGGTCCGCGCTACAACACATTCTACGCGATCTATTTCACGCTCACCGGCCTGCACGCCCTGCACGTCATCGGCGGCATGGTGGTGCTCGGATACTATTTCTTCCGCGGTCACGTCCTCTACAAAGTCAATCCCGAGCACCTGGCGAACCGGGTGGAAATCGGCGGGTTATTCTGGCACTTTGTCGATCTGGTGTGGATCTTTCTCTTCCCGCTTCTTTACCTGCTCTGACCACGCTTATGGCGCACGGCCCTGAAGAAATCCGCAAGCATGTCCGGTTCTACATCGGAATATTCGCCGCGTTGCTGGTGCTCACGGCCATCACCGTCGGGCTGTCCTACATCCACATCGGGCCCGAAGGCGACAACCGGGGCAACATGGTGGTTGGTATGTTGATCGCAGCGTTCAAGGCGGGCCTGGTTGGGGCGTTTTTCATGCATTTGAGCTCCGAACGTCCGTTGATCTATCGGATCCTGATCTTCACCTTCATCTTCGTGATCGGTCTCTTCCTCCTCTTTGTTGCTTCCTTCCACGACAACATCCCTCCGCTGTTCTGACCCCGCCCCATGGGACTCAAAATTTTCCACCTCCTGTTCATTGTGGTTGCGATCCTGCTCTCGCTCGGGTTCAGCGGGTGGTGCTTCCATGAGGACAGTCTTGCCCCCAACCCGGGCACCTTCTGGCTCGGAGCCGCCAGTTCCGTCATTGGCCTGCTGCTCATGGCCTACGGCGCCTGGTTCATTCGGAAAACGAAGAACTTGAAGGACTGACCGGATGCGCACGGGGCGATTCATGGCGGCGGGGGTGGTTGCGGCGTGGCTGTCGCCCGAGGCGCGGGCCTGCTCCGTCTGTTTCGGAGCGCCGGGATCGGTCGAGACCCAGGCGATGAATTGGGCCATCCTGTTCATGCTCGGGGTGCTCGCCTGTGTGCTGGGAAGTTTTGCCCTGTTTATGGTCCATCTTGCGCGTCGCGATGGGTAACCCGTTTGCCAACCCTTTTCACCGATGATCAACAAGCTCCTTGGAATTGCCGAGAACGCCGCCGAGCACGGGTTCATGGTCGATCACATGCTCGAGATCGTGCATTGGTTCATGGCGGCGTTATTCGTCGGCTGGAGCATCTTTTTCGGATTCACGCTGTGGCGGTTTCGCCGCAGGAACCATCCGGTGGCCGACTATCACGGCGTGCGATCCCATACCTCCACCCACCTCGAAATCGGCGTGGTGGTGGTCGAGGCGGCGTTGCTGCTGGGATTGGCGTTCCCGCTTTGGAGCCGGCAGGTCAATGCCTTCCCGACCGGGGACGGGGTGGTCCGCGTGCGCGCCATCGGCGAGCAGTTCAAGTGGAGTATCCACTATCCCGGCCCGGACGGCGTTTTCGGCCGTCAGGACCCCCTGCTGGTGAGCGGCACCAGCCCGATCGGCCTGGACCTGTCCGACCCGAACGCCAAGGACGATTTCATCATGCCCAACGAGGTGCATCTGCCGGTCAATACCCCGGCGATCATCGAGGTGAGTTCGAAGGATGTGATTCACAATTTCGCGCTCTACACCATGCGGGTCGCCCAGGACGCCATCCCCGGCTCCCGCATTCCGATGTGGTTCACACCGGTCAAGACCGGGGAATGGGAGATCATCTGCGGTCAGCTTTGCGGGGCGAGCCATTACACCATGAAGGCGGCGCTCCTGGTCGAGACTGAAGAGGAATACCGGACTTGGTTGAAGAGCAAAGTCACCGCAGCGGCTCCGTGAACACCGCCGCCCCAGATCCCGCCCCCCGCGGTCTTGGCCTGTATGCCATTGGGGTGGTGGCCGCCACCCTCTTTCTCATGTTTGTGGGGGCCATGGTCACCACGCGCGACGCGGGCCTTGCCGTGCCGGACTGGCCGCTCAGCTTCGGCAGCCTCAATCCCGACGGTTGGTGGGAAAAGGAACTGGTCCGGCTCGAGCACAGCCACCGCCTGCTCGGGGCGACCATCGGGTTGCTGACGACCGCGCTGGCCATCTGGGTTTGGCGGGCCAACCCGGGGCGGTCGCTGCGCTGGCTTGGGCCGGTGGCATTCCTTGCGGTGTGCGTGCAGGGGGTGTTGGGCGGACTGCGTGTGACGAACGTTTCCACGACGCTGGCCATTGTGCATGGTTGCGCCGGGCAATTGTTTTTCTGCCTGCTCGTCGCGATTGCGGTGGTGCACACGCGCGCGTGGCGGGGCGGCGTCCGAATCGCCGATCCAGCGGCTCTCGCGCGGCTTCGGTTGCTCACCTGGGGCTTTCTGGCAGCGGCCTTTCTGCAGTTGGTGCTTGGGGCCGTGATGCGTCATCTCAAGGCGGGCCTGGCCATCCCGGATTTTCCCCTGGCATTCGGCAGGCTGATTCCACCGGTCCACAGCTTCGCCATCGACCTCCATTTCACCCACCGGGTGTGGGCCCTCGCCGTGCTGGCCGGAGCCGTCCTGCTTTGCGTCCATGTCCTGCGCAAATTTCCGAATGCACGCCCGTTGGTTGCCGGGTCGGCCGTCCTTGCCGCGATGGTGCTTCTGCAGATTCTGCTGGGCGCGTCCGTGATCTGGACCCAGCGGGCCGCGGTGCCGACCTGTCTCCATGTGGTCAATGGAGCGCTCGTGCTCGGGGCGGGAGTGTTTCTCATGCTCCATGCCCACGCGGTGCGTCCGCATGGCCCGCTCCTTGCCAGCCGCCCGGGAGTGGCAATCTTCGCATGAAACCGGCGCTCAAGGAGGCATCGCTCGTGCTCGGGCCGGAGCCGGTTGCAGCGGCGCCGGCGGAGAGCACAGGGCTTTGGCCGGACCTCATGGAGCTCACCAAGGCGCGGCTGACGACGCTGGTGCTGGTGACCACGTTCGTCGGCTTCTGCCTGGGCAGCCCCGACGGGCTGGCCTGGCTTCCGCTGTTTCATTGCCTCGCCGGAACCGCTCTGGTGGCGGGCGGGGCCGCGGCGTTCAACCAACTCATCGAGCGCGTCCCCGATGCCCGCATGCGCCGCACCCGCGAGCGTCCGCTTCCCGCGGGCCGGATGACGCCCCGGTTCGCCTTCGGGTTTGGGCTGGCGCTTTCGGTTGCGGGCCTGGTCTGGCTGGCGCTCGGAACCCATCTGCTTGCCGCGTCATTGGCATTCGCGACGTGGGTCGTCTACGTGGTCGCGTACACTCCGCTCAAGCGTCTTTCCAGCTCGTGCATCCTGGTGGGCGCGGTGTCGGGCGCCATCCCTCCGGTCATCGGGTACGCGGCTGCCGGGGGAACTCTCGATGCCACGGCCGCTTTCCTGTTTGGGGTGTTGTTCCTCTGGCAGATGCCCCATTTTCTGGCCGTGAACTGGCTCTACCGCGAGGAGTACGAGACCGCCGGGTTCTGCATGTGGTCGAACGGCGATCTGGATGGCCGGCGAAGCGCGCTGATTTCGGTGGGGTTCGCGATGGCATTGCTGGTGCTGACGGTTGGGTTCGCCCCACAGGGGCTTTTCGCGTCCGCCTATTTTCCCGTGGCCACCGTGCTGGTCGGAGTCTGGTTGGTCGCCGCCATTCGCTGGACGTTCCGGCGGGATCGGTCGAGCGCGCGGGCGGTCTTTTTACTCTCGATTCTCTACCTGCCCCTCGTGCTGGGTTTAATGGTTTTTGCCAGGGCCTGAGACCGGTTCCCGGCGAGTTTGTTGGTCGCGCACGAGTCGCTGAAACTCGGCGTCCTCGATAAACTCCGCTGACCCGTCTGCGCGTGCGATGGCGCGCCAAACATGCCCGCTCCGTGTGGTGCGGGCCGCCGGCGAGGCCAGCAGGATGTCCTGTGGACGCGGCTCGGCGCCGCGGCGTGGGAGGTAATAAAGGGCCAACTCGGGCGGTTCGCCCTCTTCCGGTGGGAATAGCAGGATGCGGCCGGAGGGAAGGTAGTCGGGGATCAGTTCGCTGAGGGCCTCCGGGAAGGCGTTCTCGTCACCCCGGTGGAGAGCCAGTCCGAGCCCGATCTGCTTGAGGATGGAGAGTTGGCGGGTCTGGATGCCTCGGCTTGCATCAATGACGATTCGCGGCTCCCGGGCCAGCCAGCCAGCCTGATGAACGATCCCCGTCGCAGCGATCGAGGCGGCGAAAAGCAGAAGGATCAGAAGTTCGATTTGGAGGGTCCAACCCAGCCGCCATTTTGCGGCGTCGCCGGCCTGCCAGCGCCTCCACCATCGCAGCATCCGATGGAACCCGATCGAACAGCCGATCAGCATCACCACTGCAACCAGGAGGATTTCACGGTTCAAATTCACTTGGGGGAGCACGCGGGCGAGGAACGATTTCCAGCCGAGACCCATGGTTGCAAGTAGCTCGAGACCCGGAAAAAAGAAGAACAGCTCGCTGATGGCGCACCCCAAAAACAAAAGCAACACTGGGAGACAGATCTTCAGCGGGAATCGCCGGATCCAATGGCAGCAGCTCGAAAGTCTGCTCGAAGCACTCATGGCGCGCGCTGGGGTTCCGCTTCGCGAAATTGGGATTGAATTCGGGCGGTAAGGTCGTTTGGGGCGAGCGTTAGGATCTCGCCGTTGCTCAGGAGAGCCCATCGCTTGCTGCCGAACCCCGCAGGTTCGTAAGCCACCACTTCCTGGCCTTCGTCGGCTCTGGATCCGGGAAGGTACGCGAAGCGGGCCCCATCGGGGTCCACAGTCGTCCACGCTGCCGTGGGGAAGTCCTCTGCCTCACGGCTGGCCGGGAAACTTCCGCCATGGCGATCCGCGTAGGACCACAGCACGCGCTGCAAACGCTCCAGGGAAGCCCGTCGCGCCGCGTCCAGCCAGCGCTGCGGATCCCGCTCCGGCTCGCGCAGGCGGTACATCGCTCCGCTGCGACTCCATGCTCCCGGGGTCATCAATTCGCGGGCTCCCGAGATCATGGTCAGCACGACGTACACGAACAGGCCGCAGACGATCAGCGAGCCCAGGGCCCCTCGGTATCGGATCATGGGCAGGTTGGGAAAATCCTTGCCCAGCGAGTTCCAGACCAGCTGGTAGATCCACGCAAGCAGGAGATACCCAAACGCGAAGAACGAGATCACCTCCAGCCTCGCATGCGCGACGTCCGTAAAGGTCGGCATCGACATTCCGGCCCGGAGCGAAGGGATGCCGGCCAGGGTCAGGCAGGCTAAGACGCCCAAGGGACGCATCGAGGAAACGGGACAACAAGGGTGAGGCACGGTCCGCATCCGTTTCCAAGCATGCATGCGCCGCGGGATCCCGGCAATCTTTCGCGCAGCAATCCGGCCCGCCGTTCTCGGGCGGGGTGAGAGGGCTGCAAAACCCCCGTCTCCCGGAGAACCGGGGACGAAACCCGGAGTGCAACCCGGAGTGCAAACCACTTGGCGCCCGTGTGGTTGGGGACTAGATTCCGCACCATGTCCGACCTTTCGCCAAAGCGCGTGAAGATCTCCCCCTGGCTGATTTGGGTGATCGTCTTCGCGCTGGTGGGGGGGGTGTTGGTGGCCTACAACTACGCCGTCTTTCGCAGGGAACTGATGCGGCGGGCCCACAACATCCCGCCAATCCGGGATGTGCCCCCGTTCCGATTGCTGGAGCGGTCCGGATCATTCGTCGAGGATCGGCAGTTACGGGGCAGGGTTTGGATCGCGGATTTCATTTTCACCCGCTGTCCCGGGCCGTGCAAACTGTTGAGCGAGCGGATGGCGGTGCTGCAACGGGAGTTGGGTGGGGCGGACGATGTGGTGTTGGTGAGCTTCAGCATTGACCCCGAATACGACACGCCTGCGGTATTGACCGAGTATGCCGGGCGGTTCGGGGCCGATCCCACCCGCTGGCTGTTTCTGACCGGTGATCCCGCGGAAATGCAGCGGTTGGTCGCGAAGGGGTTTCTCCTGCCGGTCCTGCCACAGGAACCCGGCAAGGAGGAGGAGGAAGGGCTGTGGATCCATTCCACCCGCCTGATGCTCGTCGACAAGGAGGGGAGGATCCGGGCCTACTATGATTCGGACAGCCCGGAAGCGATGGCGAAGTTGCGGGAGGACATCGAATTTTTGAGGCGGGGCGGGGTATGACGCTGCGGGATTTGCCAGCCCTGAACGCGTCGCTCAACACCGCGACCACGCTGTTGCTGTTGGCGGGGTGGTGGTTCATCCGGCGGGATCGGAAATTGCAGCACATCGTGTGCATGACGGCAGCCCTTGTGACTTCCTCCCTTTTCCTTGCCTCGTATCTCTTCTACCACGCCCATGCCGGTTCGGTGCGCTTCACCGCGCAAGGCCCGGTCCGGGCCGTCTATTTCGCGATCCTCATCAGCCACACCGTGTTGGCCGCTGCGGTCCCGGCGCTGGTCATTGCCACGGTGATTCCCGCGATGCGGGCGAGGTATGACCGGCACCGGCGGCTGGCGAGGTGGACGCTGCCGGTGTGGTTGTATGTTTCCGTGACCGGGGTCCTGATTTATCTCATGCTCTACCGCTGGTGGCCCAGCACCGAGATCCCGCAATGACCGAGCCCGAGGAAGCCCGCAAGATTCTCGCACTGACCGCCGGAGACGGCGCACGCGCCGTGGCGATCGTCGAGGGTCAGCTCAATATCCTGTATATCCGGGCCCAGGTGTTGTTGAGCCTGGCCGGTGTGGTGGTGACCGTGACCGGATTTTCCGGGCGCCAAATCGCGGCGTCCGGCGCGTGCGAGCGAGGGTTGCTCGTGGGTGGGCTCGCGGGGGTGCTGACGTCCGCCATCTGGGTGTTCACGCGGGTGGCGGGAATCAAGTGGGTGACGGGTGAGTTGGGGGATCGGCTCGAGGATTCGCTGGAGACGATGCTCCGGCGTCGGAACGCGAAGACCCGGGCCTATCAGGTCGGGGGACGGATTCTGATCGCCGGTCTGACCCTGTATTGTGCTGCGATTGCGGGGTATCTGGTGCGCGGGTGAGGGGAGATCGGCCTGCCGTTTCAAAGCGCGGCGTTCCGCCCGGCAACCATCCGCAATTCGAGTTCGATGAGGTCGCTCACGAGGTGTCCGCCGAGGCCGCTGAAAAGGCGGCCGGACCCGTAAATCACATTCCAAAGCGTTCGATCGATGGGCACCAGCGCCTGCGCGGCGGGTCGTCCGTCGCCGGTCCACCCCGCAGCTGCCTCGAACATGAGGGGTGCGGTCACGTCCTTGAGCGTCAACTCGCCATGCACACGGAGATTCGGGCTTCCCTGCATTCGCCCGGGAATGGGTTCGGCGCCGAGGATGAGGAAGCGCGCCTCGGGGAATCGCCCGGTGTCGAAGAAGTCGTCGTTTTCGAGGTGGGCGATGAGACCCCGGTTCAACTTTGGATCGGCAAGGTCGGCGCATGAGATCGCCCGCAAATCGGCGACGACTTCGCCCGAGATCAGTTGCCCGCGCTCAAACACCAGATGACCGCTGCGGATTGCCACGGCGCCGCGGTGGCGATTCAGGAGGTTGCGACCGGTCCACTCGATCCGACTTTCCGTCACGTCGAGCGGATGGCTTCCATCGGCCGCCGATGGGGAGGGCTCCAACGATCCATCACCTGACGTGGCGAACCCCGCGGCGATCCACGCCGGAAGCCCTCCCTCAAGAATGCCCGCGACGTCGTGTCCGGCCCGGCGCAACTTCGCTGCGGCAACCTCTGCGGCTCGGTCGGCGGCTCCCGCGTCGTACACGATCAGCGGGATGTCGCGTCCCGGGGCGAGCAGCTCGATTTCCGCGAGGAACCCGACCTCGAACACGCAGGCGGAGACCGCTCCGTCGGCGTGGAGATGCGCGAATGCCGAGGGCAAGCGGACATCGATCAGTCGCGCGGGCGGGTGCTGCGCGAGGAGAGCGGTGACGGTTTCGGGGTGCATGGATTTCATGCGGGGACTCATCGCCCGGGGTTGGGCGGCTGTCCAATGCCGGTCGCAGGGAATTCCAACCTGCGGGTCACTATCAACTGTGTCTGGCGGTCAGGTTTGAACGGTCGAATGTTTGAATCCCGCCTGGATGCATCGGAACCGGATTTGCTCTGGACAGCCAGGGACGCGGGGGGGAGGTGATATCGTTTCATGGCCTCGATGGTGATGGTTTCGGGAGGGAGAACGGGGGCGGATCGGGCGGCGCTCGATTGGGCGATGAGCCGGGGGATTGAACAACGAGGCTGGTGCGCCTCCGAGCGGCGTGCCGATGACGGGCCGATCCCGTTGAAGTACCGGCTGCGCGAGATCCCGTCGTCGGCGGAGACGGAGCCCGCCGAATTCAACGTGCGGATTGGAGATGGGGGAGCACGGCCGCAAGCGCCCGGGCCCGATGGCTGATCGCGTTCTTCACTGCGGGCGGGAGCTCGGCGAAGGTCTGGTCGAATCCGTCCGGGACGAACATCGCGTCGTAACCGAACCCACCGGTCCCGCGTTCGGCATCGAGGATCTTCCCCTCGACCCGGCCCTCGCAAACTGCCCAGACCGCCCCCTCCGAGGCCAGCGCAATGGCGCAGCGGAAGCGGGCGCTGCGGAGGGAACCGCGCGCGTCGGCGGCTGCGAGTTCACGCAGAAGCAGGGCGCGATTCCCGGCGTCGGTGGCGTGCGGTCCGGCGTACCGGGCGGATCGGACCCCGGGACGGCCGCCGAGTGCATCGACTTCGAGTCCGGAATCATCCGCAAGCACGATTCCGGCGAAGCCACGGGAGGCCGCCGAGGCCTTGAGGCGGGCATTCGCCTCGAAGGTGGCTCCGGTTTCCTCGACCGGCGGCGTCGGGGGGAGTGCCGTGAGGTCGAGCACCACCCAGGCCGGGCCAAGAATCGAGCCGATTTCAGCGGTCTTATGGCAGTTGCCGGTCGCGACGAGAAGGCGTGGGTTCATCGCTCGGGCGAGGGGGCTGGGTAGGCGAACGCGGGTTCGTTGAGGGGCCGATTGGGCCAGCGCAGCTCAGTGAGGGCGTGCGCAATGCAGGCTGCGATTTTTTCCCGATGGGCCGGGCTGGCCGCCAAACGGGCTTCCCGGCCATTGGAGAGGAACCCGCACTCGACGAGAACCGCCGGATTGAGGTTGAGCCGGAGCACCCGGAAATTGGCCCGTTTCACCCCGCGATCCTTGCCGGCCTGCTGGCGGACCAGATGGGATTGGATACGGTCGGCGATCATTTGTCCGTAGGGGTGGATGTAGTAGGTTTCCGTGCCGTGGGTGGTGCGGGCGCGGGTGTGGTTGAAGTGGATGCTTACGAAGATGGCGTCGTGCTCGCGGTTTGAAAGGGAGGCGCGGGTGTCGAGCGGAACGAACACATCGCGATCCCGCACGAGCACGGTCTTGAAACCTGCCGCGCGAAGGCGGCCATCCACCCGGCGGGTGACGTCGAGAGCCACCTGCTTTTCGCGCACGCCGTTCCTTCCGATCGCGCCCGAGTCGATCCCGCCATGGCCGGCGTCGAGGACGACCGTGTCGAACGTCCGCACGGAGTTTCTGACACCGGGCGTCGCGCAGCCGGCCAGAGCGAGGGCGCAAACCCCGGCCACCCGTCCTTTCCAAATCCAGATCCCTCGCTTCCGCATACCCTCATCAAAGCCGGGTCACAGCGAGGCGTCAAATTTCGGGCTGTGGATTCGTCGCTCCGTTTTCGAATTGGGGCAACGGCGGACTTCCTAATCGCGCGCCGGGTCCGGTCGGCGGGTTCCATTCCGGGTGGGTCGCGGTGCGCGGTGTGGTGGTGCGCGGTTGCCGGGGGGCACTTCGGTCGCTATAGCATGGCTCTCATGGATGCGATCCGATGGGGTATTCTTGGCTGCGGCGACGTGACGGAGATCAAGAGCGGCCCCGGCTTTCAAAAGGCCGCGGGCAGTTCGCTGGTGGCCGTGATGCGCCGCGATGCGGGCAGGGCGGAGGATTACGCGAGGCGGCACGGGGTGCCGCGCTGGTATTCGGATGCGGGGGCCCTCATCGCCGATCCCGAGGTGGATGCGGTGTATATCGCCACCCCGCCCGGCGACCATTGCGAGCTCGCGCTGGGGGTCGCCGCGGCCGGCAAGCCCTGCTACGTCGAAAAGCCAATGGCCCGCAACCATGCCGAATGCATCCGGATGATCGAGGTTTTCCGGGCGGCGAAGCTTCCGTTGTTTGTGGCCTATTACCGGCGGGCGATGCCGAGGTTTGTGAAGGCTCGCGCGTTGTTGAACGACGGTGCCATCGGTCGGATCACTTCCGTTTCCGTGCGCTGCCTCGAGCCGCGGCATCAGGGAGCCGACGCAGCGCTTCCCTGGCGGTTGCAGCCCGGTTCCTCCGGGGGCGGCCTCTTTCTCGATCTCGGCAGTCACGCACTCGATTTTCTCGACCATGTGCTTGGACCGCTCCGGGAGGCGCGCGGACGGGCCGCAAATCTCGGCGGACTCGCGGCGGTCGAGGATGTCGTGGAACTCAGCTTTTCGACCGGGAACGGTGCGTTGGGGCAGGGGATTTGGAACTTCGCATCCGACCATACGGAGGATCGGCTGGAGTTTGTCGGGACCGGCGGGCGGCTCACGTTCTCCTGCTTCGGCACCGACCCGGTCTGCCTCGAACGATCCGGAAAGACCGAGTTGTTTGCCGAGCCGATGCCGGCCCATGTGCAACAACCGCTCATCCAATCGATTGTCGATGAGTTGCTCGGGCGCGGCACCTGCCCGAGCACCGGCGAGAGCGGGGCGCGGACGCAGGCGGTGATGGATGCGGCGCTGGAGGCGTACTACGGCGGGCGCCAACGGGCGTTCTGGGCCGAACCAGCCGGTTGGCCCGGGGCACCCCGCTGAACATGCCCTGAATCCCTGTCGATGGGACTGAAAGGAGCACCCATGCCGAATCGTTTTTGTCTTGTGCTGCTGGTCGTGACCGGTCTCCTGACCGCCACCCGACTGGTCGCGGGGTGGGAACGGGTCGAGGACTTCGATGCGCTCCCTCCCGGCCCGGCCTCGAAAGCCGGCAAGCTCGTCGTGAACGGCGACGCCAGCGTCTTCGAGATCGTTGCGGAGGGAGAGGGGCGTTTTCTCCGGTCCGCCCGCAGTGTGGTGGATTGGAGATACTGGTGGGCGGCCCTCGCGTTGCCGCGTCCGGTCGATTCCGCTTCACGTGCGGTGACGGTTTACGCCCGGTTCCGTTGGCGGGGCGCCGGGCACGATGCCCTGGATTTTTCGTTCGGATTGACCCGTGGGCCCGTGACCGACACGGCCGACTTCCGGCTCTATCGGGTGCAGGTGGCGCCCCTGCTCGGGGCGGACGGCCTGGACCTGCGCCTGCGCAATGGCGACGCCCTGAGCGACGCCGTGCGGGGCCTCGCGCCGGATGTCTGGTTTCAATGCTGGCTGGTCATTGATAATCGGAGCGGCACGTTTCGATTTTACCTGGCGCCGGGCTCGGGCGGAGCCGGTCCGGAGCATTTGCTGGGCGGCACCTACGCGTTCCGCACGGGGGATCCGACGGAGGGGCCGCTCACCCATTTTGCCGTGATGCGGCCGACCAAGCACGGCACCGTCGCCTTCGATCTGGACAGCATCTGGATCGACTACCAGGGGGTCAACCTGGCGAGTCCGCGTTCCGCGCCCGCGGCAGCCGCCCCGCGGTAGAGCGTCAGGGCGGGGCCTTCGCGAGCGGCGGTCCGGCAGATTCCGGGTTGGCGGCGCCCCTGGCATCCCGGTAGTGTCACCGGTTCCCAGCAGGAACCCCGCACCATGACCGACAAGCGCCGGCAGTACCCCTTCGATCAGTTCGAACCCAAGTGGCAGCAGACGTGGGAGCGGTCGGGAACCTTCCACATCCCGAATCCCGGCCAGCCCGGGTTCGACGCCTCCCGCCCGAAGTATTACGTGCTCGATATGTTTCCGTACCCCAGCGGGGCGGGCCTGCACGTCGGGCATCCGGAGGGATACACGGCGACCGACATCATCGCGCGTTACAAGCGGATGTGCGGCTTCAATGTGCTGCATCCCATGGGGTGGGATGCCTTCGGGTTGCCGGCCGAACAGTATGCCATCAAGACGGGCCAGCACCCCGAGGTCACCACGCGCACCAACATCGCCCGGTTCCGCGAGCAACTGAAGCAGATCGGGTTCAGCTACGACTGGGCCCGGGAGGTCAGCACCACCGACGTCGGGTATTATCGCTGGACGCAATGGATTTTTCTCCAGCTCTACGGCGCGTGGTTCAATCCCGAGACCCGCCGCGCCGAGTCGATCAGCACCTGCCCCGGTGACGATCCCGACAGCATGCGCCTCGCCTACGTGAGCGAGGCGCCGGTGAACTGGTGCCCCGTGCTCGGCACCGTGCTTGCGAATGAGGAAGTGATCGATGGAAAGTCCGAGGTGGGCGGCCACCCGGTCGAGCGGCGACCGATGCGGCAGTGGATGCTGAGGATCACGGCGTTTGCGCAACGGCTCATCGACGAACTCGACGGGCTGGACTGGCCGGACAACATCAAGGCCCTCCAGCGCAACTGGATCGGGCGGAGCGAGGGGGCGGAGGTGCGCTTCGAGCTTGAAGGCGTGCCGCAGGGCGTCACGGTTTACACGACGCGGCCCGATACGTTGTTCGGGGCCACCTACCTCGTGCTCGCGCCCGAGCACGCGCTGGTGGAGCGCGTCGTCAGCGAGGAGCAATGGCCCGAGGTGCGCGCTTACCGCGAACGGACCGCCCGCAAAAGCGATCTCGAGCGCACGGAGTTGGCCAAGGAAAAGACCGGGGTGTTCACGGGGGCGCATGCGATCAACCCGGTGAACGGCGATCGCATCCCAGTCTGGATCGCGGATTATGTGCTGACCGGCTATGGCACCGGGGCGATCATGGCCGTGCCCGCGCATGACGCGCGCGATCTGGAGTTCGCGCGGAAGTTCGATCTGCCGGTGCGGGTGGTGGTGCAGGCGCCCGGTCAGACCGAGGAGGGCAGCATCGGGTTTTGTGACGAGGGCGTGTCGGTCAACTCCCCGGTCATCGACGGTTTGCCCACCCCGGATGCGAAGCGACGCATCACGGCGTGGCTGGCGGAGCGCGGGCTGGGCACCGGCAAGGTGAACTTCAAACTGAGGGATTGGTTGTTCTCGCGCCAGCGCTATTGGGGCGAGCCGTTCCCGGTGGTGTGGGAGAACGGTCGGCACCGCGCATTGCCGGAGGCGGAGTTGCCCCTTTCGCCACCCGCGCTCGCGGATTTCAAACCGACCGGGACGGCGGAACCACCCCTGAGCAAGGCGACCGAGTGGGTGCGCTACAGCGCGACGGCGACGCGTGAACTCAACACGATGCCGCAATGGGCGGGATCGTGCTGGTATTACCTCCGGTACCTCGACCCCGCCAACGACGCCCGGTTCGTCGGCGTCGAAGCCGAGCGGTATTGGATGGGCGGCGGGAAACCCGGCGGGGTCGATCTTTACATCGGCGGCACGGAACACGCCGTGCTCCACCTGCTCTACGCGCGGTTCTGGCACAAGGTCCTGTTCGACCTCGGCCACGTCAGCACCCCCGAGCCGTTCCAGCGCCTCGTCAACCAGGGACTGATCCTCGGCGAGGATGGCCAGAAAATGTCGAAGTCGCGCGGCAACGTGGTGAACCCCGACGACGTGATCAACGCGTACGGGGCCGATGCGCTCCGCTGTTACGAGATGTTCATGGGTCCGCTCGAGCAGGTGAAGCCGTGGAGTATGGCGGGTGTGGAAGGGAGCTACCGGTTTCTCGCCCGCGTCTGGCGGCTCGTGATGGTCGAGGATCAGGAGGGGAACTGGCGGGTGTCGGATGCCGTGCACGATTCCGAGCCGACGCCGAAGCAGCTCAAGGTGCTGCACGCGACCATCAAGAAAGTGGGCGGCGACATCGAGACGCTGGCGTTCAATACCGCCCTCTCCCAAATGATGATTTGCACCAACGAGCTGACCGGGGCGGCGGAGCGGCCGGTTGCCGCGTTGCGCGTCCTGCTCCAGTTGCTCAACCCGTTCGCACCGCATCTGACCGAGGAACTTTGGGAGCAGCTGGCCGCCCGGTTCCCGGGGTTCGGAGCCCCGCTCGCGTTCCAGCCATGGCCGGCGTTCGATCCCGCGCTTCTGGTGGAGGATGAGATCGAGATCGCGCTCCAGGTGAACGGCAAAGTGCGCGACCATCTGGTCGTGAAACGCACCTCCGCCCGCCAGGAGATCGAGCAGGCCGCGCTTGAAAATTCACGGGTCCGGGAGTTCGTTGCCGGACTCACCGTGCGCAAGGTGATCGTGGTGCCCGGCAAGCTGGTCAACGTGGTGGCGAACTGACCCGGTCGCCCACGCTCCCCCGGCCGATCAGGTCGTGCACTTCGCACACGCCCGGATCTGCTGGAAGAAATCGTTCCCCTTGTCATCCACAAGGATGAACGCGGGGAAATCCTGCACCTCGATTTTCCAGACCGCTTCCATGCCGAGTTCGGGAAAGTCGAGCGTCTCGACCTTCTTGATGTTGTCCTGCGCAAGGATCGCCGCGGGTCCGCCGATGGAGCCGAGGTAGAAACCGCCGTGGGCCTTGCACGCCTCGGTCACCTGCGGGCTCCGGTTGCCCTTGGCAATCATCACCATCGATCCGCCCCGGCCCTGGAAAAGATCGACGTACGAATCCATCCGCCCCGCAGTGGTCGGTCCGAAGGAGCCCGACGGCATGCCCTTGGGCGTCTTGGCCGGACCGGCGTAGTAGACCGGATGGTTCTTGAAATAGTCGGGCAACTCGCCCCCCGCATCGAGCCGCTCTTTCAATTTCGCATGCGCGATGTCGCGGGCGACGACCAGCGTGCCGGTCAAGGCGAGGCGCGTCGTGACCGGGTATTTCGAAAGCTCCGCACGGATGTCCGCCATCGGGCGGTTCAGATCCACTTTGACGATGCCCGTGTCGTCCGTTTTGCGGAATTGATCGGGGATGTATTTGCCCGGCTCGGTTTCGAGCACCTCGAGCCAGATCCCTTCCCGGTTGATCCTCGCCTTGATGTTCCGGTCCGCCGAGCACGACACCCCCATCCCGACCGGACACGAGGCGGCGTGGCGCGGCAGCCGGACCACCCGCACATCGAGGGCGAAATACTTGCCGCCGAATTGCGCGCCGAACCCGGAGTCGCGCGCCGCGTCCAGCATCCGCGCCTCGAGTTCCACATCGCGAAAGGCGCGTCCGCTCCGGTCGCCGGTCGTTGGCAACTGGTCCAGGTATTTGGCGGAGGCGAGTTTGACGGTCTTGAGCGTCGCTTCCGCCGAGGTGCCGCCGATCACGAAGACGAGATGGTAGGGCGGGCAGGCGGCGGTTCCGAGCGTGAGCATTTTCTCGGTCAGGAATTTCTCGAGGCTCCCGGGGTTCAGGAGCGCGCGGGTTTCCTGAAACAGGTAGGTCTTGTTCGCCGATCCCCCGCCTTTGGTCACAAACAGGAATTTGTATTCCGCTCCGCCGACCGCAGCGATGTCGATCTGGGCGGGGAGGTTGCAGCCGGTGTTGACCTCCTCGTACATCGTCAGCGGGGCGATTTGCGAGTAGCGGAGATTTTCCTCGGTGTAGGACTTGAAGATGCCGGCCGAGAGCGCCGCTTCATCCGCCCCGCCGGTCCAGACCTGCTGGCCCTTCTTGGCAAACACAATGGCGGTGCCGGTGTCCTGGCAGAACGGGAGGATCCCGCGTGCGGAGACCTCCGCGTTGCGCAGCAGGGCGAGGGCCACCGCCCGATCATTGTCCGACGCGCCGGGGTCGTCGAGAATGGCGGCGACCTGCGCGAGGTGGGCCGGGCGCAGCAGGAACGACACGTCATGAATCGCGTGGTTCGCCAGCCACGAAAGCGCCTCGGGCGAGACCTTGAGAATCTCATTCCCTTCAAAGGTCGAGGTCGAGACCCCCTCGGTGCTGAGCAACCGGTAGGCGGTGGGGTCGGCGGCAAGGGGAAGGGGATCCTGATAAGTAAATGCGGGAGCGGCCATGGTGGGTGGTGTGTTCGGGAACCATACATTAGAGAGGCTAATGTTGGAACAAAAATCTTTTTCGGGGTGGGTTTTGGACCTCCCGGACTTTGCGGTTTCCGCCTGCCCGATTCACGTCTATCGTTTCTTTCCATGTCCACCCGTCGTCCCGTAACCGTTGTGACCGGCGGAGCCGGCTTTCTCGGCTCCCATCTCTGCGACCGCCTCATCAGTGAGGGGCATCACGTCGTTGCCGTCGACAATCTCATTACCGGCAACACCGCCAACATCGAGCATCTCGGCGCGAGCGAGCACTTCCGGTTCTTCCGCAAGGATGTCACGCAGTACCTGTTCGTTCCCGGCCCGGTGGATTTCGTGTTCCATTTCGCGTCGCCGGCGAGCCCGATTGACTACCTCGAGCACCCGATTCCGACGCTGAAGGTGGGGGCGCTCGGGACCCACAACGCGCTCGGCCTGGCGAAGGACAAGGGGGCGAGGTTCCTGCTTGCCTCGACGTCGGAAGTGTACGGGGACCCGCTCGTCCACCCGCAGCAGGAGAGCTATTGGGGCAATGTGAATCCGATTGGCCCGCGGGGTGTCTATGACGAAGCCAAGCGCTTCGCGGAAGCGATGGTGATGGCTTACCATCGGCGGCACGGACTCGACACGAAGATTGTCCGCATTTTCAACACCTACGGCCCGCGCATGCGGTTGCGCGACGGGCGGGTGGTCCCCTCCTTCATCGGGGCCGCGCTGGCCGGCGAGCCGCTCACGGTGTTCGGGGACGGGAGCCAGACGCGCAGTTTCTGTTACGTGGCGGACCTGATCGAGGGCATCTTCCGGCTCGCAATGAGTGCCGAGCACGATCCGGTGAACATCGGCAACCCGCGCGAGATGACCATTCTGCAATTCGCCGAGGAAATCCTGCGCATCACCGGCTCATCGTCGCGGATCGAGCGTCGTCCGCTCCCGGTCGACGACCCGCGGGTCCGCCAGCCCGACATCACCCGTGCCCGGGCGGTGCTCGGCTGGGAGCCGAAGGTCGACTTTGACGAGGGCATCCGCCGCACCGTCGACTATTTTCGGGCCCAACTCGGCTGATCGACCCGGCGGGGGGCGCTCTTTTTACTTTCACTTTCCGTCGCTCCGTTCTAGACAGGGTTTCGTCAGATGTGCATCGTCACATGCCTCCGACATCACCCAGAATGAGCATGCACCGATTTCTCCCCACCCTCGTCGCGGTTCTCCTTCCTTGCGCGGTCGCGTGCGCGCAGTCCCGCCTCCCCTTCGAAATCACCAAGATCAGTCCCGAGGTGGTGAAGACGCCCGATTACGACATCAAGGGGTATTCGAAGCCGGGTGATCGACCGAAGGAATGGCTGGAAGTCGAAGTCGAGTTCAAGGCGGAGCCTGAGCTGACCACGGAACTGACGGTCCGCTATTACGTCTTGTTCGACGGCCAGCAGGAAGTTTACGTCGGCGAAGTCGTGCATGTGAACATCGCCAAGGGCCGCGAGCGCCGTTCGGTCGCCTACATCGCTCCCAGCGCCATCGAACGGGCGCTGGGTGGGAAGGGGTTTTCGAGCGCCAGCATCCGCGATATCGGGGTCGAGCTTCTCGATCGGGGTCGCCCCGTGGCCCAACTCGGCTGGAAGAACAAGCAGCCTTGGTGGCAGCAACTGCCGCAGAAAACCGGCATGGTGTTGAACAAGACCGAAACGCCCTTCGCGCCGTTGTTCTGGGATCGCTACGAGGCAATCCGGGCCTCGGGGAGATAAGCCGCCGCCTCCGCTGCCATGCCCGCTCCCTCCCGGCTCCTCGCCCTCAACATCGGGACCCAAACCGTTCACGTCGCCGAGTTCCGCACCGGCGCCGACGGATCGCTGGTCCTCACCGGGCTGCACTCGGCCGAGATGGCGGCCTCGGAGTCCGGTTCGGACGCCACCCGCCGCGCCGCAGTCACCGCCGCCATCGCCGAAGCTGCGCAGGGTCTCAAGCTCAAGGGCGTCCCTGCGCATTACGCAGTCTCGGCTCAGTCGGTCTTCACCCGGTTCGTCAAACTGCCGGCGGTGGGCGAGGGGAAGATCGACCAGATCATCCAGTTCGAGGCCCAGCAGAACGTCCCCTTTCCCATCTCCGAA
>Ga0163150_10003818_pt1 | contig 20781 bp, 21 predicted proteins | sample OliLakLV19P2IB_FD_148628 | JGI IMG/M metagenome (GOLD analysis project Ga0163150, IMG submission 148628) | Freshwater microbial mat bacterial communities from Lake Vanda, McMurdo Dry Valleys, Antarctica - Oligotrophic Lake LV.19.P2.IB | ecosystem: Environmental > Aquatic > Freshwater > Lake >...
CGCGTCTGACCATGAAAGAAGAGCTGGGGATCGTTTTGCCGTCGCTTGGAGCGCAAGATTTTTCAAAAGCCTTTGACATTGAAAATTCAAATTTAATTGAAATGCATCACCCCAAAGAATTCACGGCTCCGATTGCCAGCGGCTCTTATCCGGTTGAGGGGATGGTGATCGTTCCTTGCAGTATGGGAACGCTGGGTGCCGTGGCTTGCGGGCTTTCACAAAATCTCATTCACCGAGCGGCGGATTGCATCATCAAAGAAAACCGCAAGCTGGTGCTTGTGCCACGCGAAACGCCCTTCTCAGCCATTCATCTCGAGAATATGCTTAAGCTTGCGCGTCTGGGTGTGAGAATTGTGCCGCCGATTCCGGGCTTTTACTCGAATGAAAAAACAATCGAAGACGTTGTGGATTTTGTCGTTGGAAAAGTCTTAGATCAAATGGATGTTCCGCATACGCTTTATCCTCGGTGGGTAGGTCCGCAACCCAAGAACACCTACGAGGTGTAACCGACGTTACACTTCGTAGGTGTCCGATGGTTTGAAGGACTCGCAATGAAAATCGGGAAAATAAAATATTTAAACTGCCTGCCGTATTACTTTGGCTTTGACAGCCAAGGGTGCTTTACATTTGAAAGCGGAACGCCTGCACAAATCAATCAGATGATGCGTGATGGCAAAATCGATGTTGCGCCCATATCCTCCATGGAATACTTGCAAAGCCCGGCAAGCTATCTTCTTTTTTCCGACTTTGGAATTGCAAGCCGTGAATATGTGCGCAGCGTGACGCTGTTTTCAAAAAAGAAAATCGAAGATTTGGGAGGCGCTTCCATTGCGGTCACTGAAGAAAGTCTCACATCCGTTCATTTGCTTGATTTGTTATTGCGCAAGAAATATCAAATCAAAGCAACACTTTTTCCGATGCCATCCAACCCAAAAGCGATGCTCAAAGATTATGATGCAGCACTTTTAATTGGTAATGACGCACTTTTAGCCCAACCGCGGCAATGGATTCACCGTTATGATCTGGGGCAAATTTGGTGGGATTGGCAAAAATTACCCTTTGTTTTTGCAGTTTGGGCGATTCGACGTGAGGCCGCAATTTCAGCCGAGCCGGTAAAGGAGTTTTACCATGCTCTTCGGGAGCGTTTTTTGTATAATACCGCGCATCTTTCCGAATGTATTCAGAAGCATTGCTCAATCGGAGAGTTCGATAAGCTTTATCCCAAAGTATTCGGTTATCTTAACTGTTTGCAATATCAGTTAGATGATTCCGCTTGGCAGGGTTTTAAGAAGTTTGCTGAACTATTACATTCAGCCTCTGCTCTGAAAGAGCAACCGGTGTTTGAGTTTGTGGCGTTTGATAAAGACTCGGAGACAAAAAGCTTAGGATGAAATACGATCTATTGGATGACATTTTAGAAAAGAGAGTGAATGGCGAAAGACTTTCTCTTGAAGAAGGCATTTCACTTTATTCATGTGACCTTTTGCGTTTGGGACGTGCGGCACATCAGATTAAAGAACAAATGTTTCCCGATAAGCGTGTCACGTTTATTGTGGATAGAAATATTAGTTATACCAATGTTTGCGTTGTTGATTGTGACTTTTGCGCCTTTTATCGTCCGCCGGGTCATGCGGAAGGTTACACCCTAACGCATGAGCAAGTTTTCAAAAAAATCGAGGAGCTTGTTGCTCTCGGTGGAACACAAGCCTTGATTCAAGGCGGCGTGAATCCTGAACTGCCGATTGATTATTATTTAGATTTGATTCGCGCAGTGCGTCAAAAATTTCCAACCGTGCATGTGCATTCGTTCTCTGTCGTTGAAATGGATATGATCGCGAAAAAAAGCCGCATTCCTTTGATTGATTTATTTAAGAGGTTTAAAGAAGCCGGGCTTAACTCCATGCCAGGCGGGGGTGCTGAAATTTTAGTCGAGCGTGTGCGGAAAATGATTAGCCCTAAAAAAGCAACGACTCAAAAATGGATTGATGTGATGCGTGTTGCACATGAAGCGGGCCTGAAAACGACAGCCACGATGGTTGTGGGACATGTTGAGACGATTCCTGAACGCATTGAACACATGCTTGTGATTCGAAATCTACAGGATGACACCCAAGGTTTTCGTGCGTTTATTCCTTGGACCATGTCACCGAATTGCACGCCACGCATGAAACATCTCAAACAAACGGGCGGGGAAGATTATTTAAAGACCGTTGCGATTTCACGGTTGATGCTTGATAACATTGATCATTTACAAAGCGGTTGGCTGACGGAAGGTTTAAAACTTGGGCAAATTGCGCTCGCATTTGGTTGCGATGATATGGGCGGAACATTAATCGAAGATAAAGTTCTCGAGCCGACCGGAATTGATGCGACACAAACAAGCCGTGAAGATTTGATTCGTTTGATTAAAGAAGCCGGCTATACCGCCGTTCAGCGGAACACCAATTACGAAACCGTTCAGGTTTTTTCATGAAAAATTTAGCTGCTCACCGGACGCCGTCCGACGGGGAAGCGTTAGAAGCTAACGCCTCCCCGTCGGACAACGTCCGGTTAACCAACTTTGCAAGCCCCAACAAAGAATTTATCCGCGACGCTTTTGACTCGATTGCGCCCAAATATGATTTTTTAAACGCAGTTTTAAGTTTCAATTTGGATGACGCTTGGCGCTGTCGCGCGCGTGACTTAGTTTTAGAATCATCCCAGAAAACAATTTTAGATTTAGGTGTTGGATCGGGGAAGTTTCTTGAATGTTTTTTAAAAAAACGTTCCTGGACGAAAGCCATGGGACTTGATTTTTCTGAAAATATGCTTTTGGTTGCGCGCCAGAATCTTCCTCAAAATGTGGCTCTTGTTCAGGGTGATTTTCACGATTTGCCATTTGGGGCGTCCGAGTTTGATCTTGTTGTCTCGGCCTTTACTCTGCGCAGTGTCAAAGACATGCCGCGTTTTCTTAACCAAGTATTTAAGATTTTAACCCCGGGCGGCCGAGCCGCTTTTCTTTGTTTAACCCGGCCGTCAGCCTGGTGGGCCAAGTTACTTTTTTATCCCTATTTAAAAATTTATTTACCTATGGTGGGTTGGATTTTCACCGGCAAGCTTAAAGCTTATCAGTTTCTTTCCGACTCAATAGCCTCTTTTCAAGAGCCCGAAAAAACAGCTGCAGAAATGCGCGGTGCGGGTTTTCAGGATTTACAAATCCACGCCTTTACATTTGGTGCTGCGACACTTATTTTAGGCAGGAAGCCTTCGTCCGCGTCTGTCCTCACGGATTGGGGACTGACCCCAATGCGCTTACATTGATTAAGGAAAAACATGTCAAATTATGATCAGAAAATTTTAGAGTTAGGTTTAGTGTTACCTGATCCTGCCAAACCGGCTGGCATTTATCAGCCGATGATTTATTCCGGGCAGTTAGCTTTTTTGAGTGGGCAGCTTCCACGTGACATCAGTGGCAATCTCATGACGGGCCGAGTGGGGAAGGATGTTGATTTGCAAACAGCGCAACAAGCAGCGCGTCTTGCGGGTTTGAATGTTGTCTCGGTCATTAAAAATAGAATTGGCTTTAACCGTTTTGTGAAAATTATAAAAGTTGCTGGCTTTGTCAATGCGGATCCCTCCTTTTACGATATTTCAGCGGTGATGAATGGCGCTTCCGAATTGCTGGGTTTTGTTTTTGGAGACCAGGGCGCTCATGCGCGCACGTCAGTGGGTGTTGCAACCTTGCCCGCAAATGCGATTGTTGAAATCGACGTTATTGTCGAAATTAAATCAGCTTAGTCCATGAAAAAAACAATTCTTTTTTTACTTTCCTTTGCCCTGGTTCTGGCGCTGGCGGTTGTATTGTCGCCGCTGATTTATCCGCATTTGCCCTTCAAATTTGAACGTATTTTTAACCGCATTGTGATGGTCGGTGTTTTGGTTTGCGTCGCAATCTTTGTGCGCATTCGCAAAGAAACTTTTATTGAATACGGCCTGGCCTGGAAGAAAGACAGCCTTCATCTGCTTTTGACGGCATTTATTGCGCCCATTGCCGTACTTTCGGTTTATGTGGCGATTCAAACTTTTTTTGGCGAAGCCCAGTTCTCGTTTCAAAATGTCGGAATCGCAAAATGGATTTCGAGAATTATTTTAGCGGCATTAACAGGACTTTTGATCGGTTCCATTGAAGAGTTTTTCTTTCGCGGGGCGACGTTTCATGGCTGCCGGAAGATCTGGAGTTCCCCTGGCGGAGGCCTTGCATTGAGTTTATTTGTGACCAATTTATTTTATGCGATCGTCCATTTTGTGCATGCGAAAAGGCCATTTATCGATTCAACGCCTGATTTTTACGACAGCTTGAAATTGCTTGGAGCGCCGTTTGCTTCTTTATCTCAATTCGGCGAAATTTGGCCGGGTTTAGCAGGGCTTTTCATTTTCGGACTGATGCTCAACGGGCTTTATTTGCGGACAAAATCACTTTATCCTGCAATCGGCTTGCATGCGGGGGCAGTTTTCTTTATTAAAACCGATGGCTTGCTTGTTAACTTCGGCTCGAATAATCTTTTGTGGGGTTCCGGTAAAATGTATGACGGCATTGTTGGTTGGTTCGCGCTTATGATTTTATACTTTGTTCTTATTTGCTTTCTGAAAAAGTCTCAGGGCTCCAGGCTCCCGGCTCAGGGCTAGTCTATGTTTTACTTCGATTACAACGCCACAACACCGATGGATCCCGAGGTTCTCGATGCCATGATGCCTTTTCTCAAGGAACATTATGGCAATCCCTCAAGTCTTCATTCGGCGGGCCGAATCCCTGCAAAAGGTTTGCGCGAAGCGCGTCGCGATGTGGCAAAATTGATTGGCGCGCTTCGGGAGGAAGAAATTATTTTTACAAGTGGCGGGACAGAAAGCAATACGACCGCTATTCGTGCTGCGCTGGCAGCTTTGCCTGAACGTCGTGAGATCATTACCAGTCGCGTGGAGCATTCCAGTGTTTTAAAACTTTTTCGTGAACTTGCTCAGCAGGGTTATATTGTGCACGAAATCGGCGTGGACGATCAAGGGCGGCTGGAAGTCGATGAGTTTTTAGCCGTGTTGTCAGAAAAGACGGCCCTTGTCGCATTGATGCTTTCAAACAACGAAACAGGGGTTTACTTTCCACTCGAAAGTTTAAGCGAAAACATTCGCGAGAAAGGCGCTTTGTTTTTAGTGGATGCCGTTCAGTCTGCCGGGAAAATTGAACTTAATGCTGCCAAGCTTGGCTGCGATTATCTTTCACTTTCTTCGCATAAAATTTATGGTCCGAAAGGTGCGGGCATTCTCTATCAGCGTAAAACCGCACCTCTCACGGCGCTTGTGTGGGGCGGCTCGCAAGAGCGTAAGCGACGCGGCGGTACCGAAAATGTTGCCGGGATTGTCGGGACTGGCAAGGCGTGTGAAATAGCGACGAAGCATTTACCCGAAGAGCAAAAAAGACTTTTATTTTTGAGGAATTTATTTGAAGCGGAAACACAAAGAAAAATCTCTGGAACTTGTGTTCATGGTGATGAATCTGAGCGGCTTGTGAATACAAGCAGTATGGCGTTTGAAGGCGCGGACGCCGAGGCCTTGCTGGCCGCGCTCGATCAAAAAGAAATTTGTGTTTCATCGGGCTCTGCGTGCATGAGCGGCGCGGGCAGTCCGTCGCATGTGATTAAAGCGATGGGTTTTTCGGATGAGCATGCGCGTTCAACCTTAAGATTTAGTTTTGGACGATTTACGAAGTCGGAAGAAATTGATATTTTGGTTGCGGAGCTTAAGGCCGCAATTGAGCATATTCGAAATCGTGATTAAATCAATTCGAATTAATTTTTGAGATTTATGGATCAGCAAAGCGTTTTGAAAATTTTACAAACAGTTCCGGCACCGCTTCACAAAACAAATATTGTTGTTGCAGGAATGGTGAAAGAAGTCGAGGTTGATCAGGGCGCTGTGTTTGTTCACTTGCAATCAGATCAAACCGATGCGAATTATTTAGCGCAGTTAAAAGCAGCTGTCGAAGCTGCCTTGAAAAGCGCGGGCGCTTCTTCAGTTCAAGTGCAGATTTCTCAAGGCAAGCTTTCAGGAGCCACTTCTTCCGAGGGCGAGGACGCAGAGGGTATTAAGCACATCATCACGGTTGGAGCTGGAAAGGGCGGTGTTGGAAAGTCAACCGTTGCCGTCAATTTAGCGCTTGCCCTGACTGCAAAAGGTTTTAAAGTGGGTATTATGGACGGCGATATTTATGGCCCCAATTTGCCGCTGATGTTGGGTATTTCTGACGGAGCTAAACCACGAGTTTCACCCAACAACAAACTGATTCCGATTGAGGCGCATGGTCTCAAAGTGATTTCGATTGGCTTGCTCGTGGCCAAAGATCAACCTATGGTTTGGCGTGGACCGATGCTTCACAGCGCCGTTCAGCAATTTTTACAAAAAGTAGAATGGGGAACTCTTGATTTTTTAATTGTAGATTTACCGCCTGGCACCGGCGACATTCAGCTTTCGCTTGTTCAATCGACAAAAATATCAGGCGCGATTGTGGTTTCAACTCCGCAAGAAGTGGCGCTTGAAGATGTTCGCAAAGCCGTTGTCATGTTTAATCATCTCAAAGTTCCTGTTCTTGGAATGGTGGAAAATATGGCCGGTGAGATTTTTGGCCAAGGCGGCGCAGAAGTCGCAGCAAAAAAATTACAAATCCCTTTTCTTGGAAGAATTGAGCTTGCCTCTAAAATTCGTGTTGCCGGAGACACCGGAAAACCAGTCGTTATGGCTGAACCGCAAAGCCAGCCTGCAAAAGTTTTTGCAGCAATCGCTACAAAAGTCGTTACAGCCGTTTTAGCCCCCCAAATCTAGAATTTCTTAACTCCCACCGGTTTAAACCCGCTTCGCGACTTGAAGTGCAAAACGGGTTTCCCAGCCTCCCCACTTCCCGGAAGTGGGGAGGCTGGGATCTCCTTATAGTAAAATCTAGCATTATTGTATTTTTAATTTCTTTTAATCAATTCATTGGTTATATTTTTTTAAGGCAGAGAGAGTGCACGCATGTTTAATGATCATGGTGTCAGACACTTTGGTGGTTGACACCGATGGATGATGAGGCTTTTACGGCACTGTTAAGTGCGGTCATGATTCAATTTGAGCGGATGGGGCGTTTATTTGAAACGGACCATTTCAAAGGCAAGCCGCGCTTTATGCTTAAAACAAATGAGTTTGTGAAGTTTGCACAAATTATCGTCAATAGGATCCAAACCACGCAACAGGTTGCCGCTGCCGCTTAAGCCAAAGAAAAATTACCCGAGCTTCTTTTTAAGTTCTTCGATTTCTTTGCGGAGTTTGCGGACTTCGTCCAAGGTTTCTGCGGCGCGAAGTTGAGCGCCGATTTGGCGGCGGGCTTCGGCGTAAGGGCGGGCGGGTGCACCGAAAACAATTTGTTTGTCAGGAATTTTTTTATTGGAAGGGACGCCAGCACCCGCGCCGACCATGACTTGATTACCGATTTCGCAATGATCACCAATCCCGACTTTGCCGCCCATGACAACAAAGGCACCGACTTTAGTGCTGCCTGAAATTCCGGTTTGTGCGGAAATAATCGTACAAGGTCCGATTTGAACGTTGTGGCCAATTTGAACTTGATTGTCGATTTTAGATCCGCGGCCAATGCGAGTTTCGCCGATGGTCGCGCGATCAATGGTTGTGTTCGCGCCGATCTCAACATCATCTTCGATCACAACAATTCCGACCTGAGGAACTTTTTGATGTCCCGCAGCAGAAGAGACATAACCAAAACCGTCGGTTCCAATGACTGTGCCCGCATGTAAAATCACGCGATTACCAATGATGCAGTCGTGATAAACCATGGTGCCGGGATGAAGAATGCTGTTTTTACCGACTTGCGCGCCGCGCGCGAGATAAGCGTTTGCGCGAATCACCGTGTGATCACCCACAACGCAATCATCTGACACAGTTGCAAAAGCTTCGATGGAAACTTCTTGCCCCACTTTTGATTTGGGCGAAACATAGGCTTGCGGTGAAATGCCGGGCGTGAATTTCTCATGCGGAAAAAAATCATGCAGTAATTTCGCCCACGAGGCCTTGGGATTCGCAACTTGAATCAGTGGCTTGGAAGAGGTTGAAATATTTTCTGGAACAATCAAGCAGGCAAGCTCGGTCGCTTCCATGGCTTTTAATTTTTTTTCGTCCTGAATAAAGGCGATGCAGCCGGCTTTGGGCTGTTCGATGTTGGTAATGCCGGATACAGCGGCTTGTCCGTTGCCGATGACTTTTCCGTGGATGATCAAAGCGATGGATTCAACGGTTTTCATTTTGATTCTTCAGATGGGGAATTTTTTTGTGCGATTTGACTGTAGTCAATTGTTTTCGAACGCTGAAAAATATCGTTCATCCAGCTGACATATTCTTCCTGTTTTTTCTTGGCTTTTTCCGCGGCTTTCTTTTCGTCGGTTTGTCCTTTTTGATCCGGCGCAGCTGTTTTTGGATCGGTCACTTCAGGTGCAAAGCGTTTTGAGATCATTTTTTGAATACGAATGATTTCACGCACGCCGCTTTCAAATTCGTTAGGCGTTGTGCGACGGCTTTTTAAAAGCTGAAAGTATTCGTCGGCAGAAAGACGATTCGTTTCGCTTGGATTGACGAGTAAGTCGACTCGGGAGCGAACCTCGGCATCAGAAACTGGAATGCCTTGGTTTTGTGCTTCCTGCGCGAGAATGAGCTGTTGCCATGTGAATTGTTTTTCAAGCTGAGCGTCTTCCAATATTTCTGGGGATGGTGGCAGCATGCGAGTGAGAGTCTCAAAGATACGAAATTCTTGAAAACTAATTTTCTTCCCAAACACTTCACCCGCGTATTGGTCGTGTTTATTGAGAGAAATACTTGATAGGCCGAATACGCCGATAAGCAAAATAACGGCAAACCAGACAACGATTTTGGTGCTTTTTCTTAAAAATGCCAGCATAGAGGCAAGCAATCTAGCACAAATGTGATCAATCAACAATCTTGGACCTTAACTATTTTTTAAATCCAAACTGGATTTGATTCAAAATAGAAGGAGTCCGTTTTAGCGCTAAAATCAATTGCGACAAGGGACTAGACGAAATGAGGGTTCTTGAATATCATATTGCCCACTTTGGCATCATCTTGCCCTAAGACTTAAGCGGGTTGATTTGGTTTTTACAGGAGGTTGTTTGTGACGAAAATTAAGATTGCAGTTGTCGGTGTTGGCAATTGCGCGAGCTCCCTTGTTCAGGGGCTTTATTACTATGCAGATAAGACCGAGCAGGAAAGCATTGGGCTCATGCATTGGGAACTCGGTGGCTACAAACCTTCCGATATTGAAGTTGTGGTTGCTTTTGATATCGATGCTCGTAAAGTGGGCAAAGAAGTCAACGAAGCCATTTTCGCTGAACCCAATTGCACGGCCATTTTTTGCGCGAAGCTGCCGAAAAGCGGTATTAAAGTGCAAATGGGTAAATTGCTCGATGGCTTTTCAGAGCACATGAAAGACCGCGACGACAAATTTACATTTGTATTGTCAAAAGAACCTGAACAATCTAAAGAACAGATTATCAAAGCGATCAAAGATAGCGGCGCTGAAATTGTGATCAATTATTTGCCAGTCGGATCTGAAGACGCCGCTAAATTTTATGCAGATTGCGCTTTGGAAGCAAACTGCGGGTTTATCAATTGTATTCCGGTTTTTATTGCGTCCAACCCTGAATGGGCTGCGCGCTTTAAAGCAAAGAACCTTCCGTTGATTGGCGATGACATTAAGGCTCAAGTTGGCGCGACGATTACGCATCGCGTGTTAACCGATCTTTTTCGTAAGCGCGGCGTGAAGTTGGATCGTACTTATCAAATCAACACCGGCGGAAACACGGACTTTTTGAATATGCTTAATCGCAGCCGTTTGGCTTCGAAGAAAATTTCAAAAACAGAAGCGGTTCAGTCCGTGACGGGTGATCGTATGGATCCGGATAATATTCACATCGGACCTTCGGATTACGTTCCTTGGCAAAAAGATAACAAGGTTTGCTTTTTGCGTATGGAAGGCCGGATGTTTGGCGATGTTCCACTTAACATTGAACTTCGTTTATCCGTTGAAGATTCTCCAAATTCGGCGGGCGTAGCGATTGACTCGATTCGTTGCTGCAAACTTGCTTTGACACGCGGTGAAGGCGGAATTTTGTACGGCCCTTCGGCTTACTTTAAGAAGCATCCTCCGATTCAGTATACCGATGATGAAGCGTATACGATGACCGAAGACTTTATTAAGAAGGCTGTTACGGCAGCAGTTTAGCAGTTAAATTTTAAAAAACCGCTTAAATGAGACCACAAGTTATGAAACGTAACTTGTATGGGCGATTTATCCCGTGCGCGCAGCCTTTTCCAATGCGCGGGATTTGGTCGCAAGTTACAAGTGTAACTTGACTCATTTTGGCGGTTTTTTTTGTTTATAACTCGGACTGTTTTAGTCCGAGTTAAGTGGTAGAATACAGCATACATCTTGATTTGAACCTCCCCACTTCCCGGAAGTGAGGAGGCTGGTTGCGCGAGATTTAATATGAAATTTACAACAAAGACTGAATATGGGCTGGTGTGTTTAGTTTATATGGTGCGCCATGGGTCTCTGAATCCTGTGACGGTGACAGACATTGTGCGTGATGAGCAATATCCATCGGCATATATCGAAAAAATTCTGCAATCCTTGCGTGTGGCTGGCATTGTTTCGTCACGTCAGGGAGCTCAGGGCGGTTATACCCTGACGCGTGTTCCGGAAATGATTACGCTCAAAGAAATTGTAAGCGCTCTTGAGGGCGGGCTTTTTGATGTCTTTTGTGAGCCGGATGTGCGTAAAAATATTACCTGTACGCATCATGAGCTTTGCGGTTTAAAACCGGTGTGGCATTTGACGCAAAAAACATTGAGCATTCTTTATGGGCAAGTCACACTTAAAATGATCGCTGAAAACCAGCTTGAAATGTTTGATGTACGTTTAGAAAAACAATCCGCAGCCCATTCGTTATGACAAATAAGCCAGAAGATTTTATCGACAAAGATTACCAATACGGTTTTGTAACAAAAATCGATTCAGACGCCTTGCCTAAAGGGCTGAATGAAGATGTCGTGCGCGCAATTTCGGCCAAAAAAAATGAGCCGGAGTGGATGCTTGAGATACGGTTGAAAGCTTTCCAAACTTGGAAACGCATGGAAGAGCCGAATTGGCAAAATGTCACTTATCCCAAAATTGATTATCAAGATGTTATTTATTATTCCGCGCCTAAAAGTTCGAAAGATGGCCCTAAAAGTTTAGACGAAGTCGACCCGGAGCTGCTTGAGACTTATAAAAAGCTGGGCATTCCGCTGGAAGAACAAAGTCGTTTGGCGGGTATCGCGGTGGACGCTGTTTTTGACAGTGTTTCGGTGGCAACCACTTTTAAAGATTCGCTTAAAAAAGTGGGCGTGATTTTTTGTTCCTTTTCCGAGGCCGTGAAAGAACACCCTGACCTCATTAAGCAATATCTTGGCTCTGTTGTGCCGGTGAGCGACAATTTTTTTGCGGCGCTAAATGCTGCTGTTTTTAGTGATGGATCTTTTGTGTATATCCCCAAAGGCGTTCGCTGCCCGATGGAGTTGTCGACTTATTTTCGTATCAATGCCGCCGAGACGGGGCAGTTTGAGCGCACTTTGATTGTGGCTGAAGAGGGCTCTCATGTTTCGTATCTCGAAGGATGCACCGCACCGATGCGCGACCGCAATCAATTGCATGCCGCTGTGGTGGAACTTGTGGCGCATAAAAATGCGCAGATTAAATATTCGACGGTTCAAAATTGGTATACCGGTGGACGCGAAGGCAAAGGCGGCATTTATAATTTTGTGACCAAACGCGGCAAATGCGCGGGTGAAAACTCTAAGATTTCTTGGACGCAGGTTGAAACCGGCTCGGCCATTACTTGGAAATATCCCAGCGTCATTTTGCAAGGGGACAATTCGGTTGGTGAGTTTTATTCGGTGGCCCTTACGAACCATCACCAGCAAGCGGATACCGGCACCAAAATGATTCATATTGGAAAAAACACAAAAAGCACAATTATCTCTAAAGGCATTTCAGCGCGTTTGGGGCGCAACACGTATCGCGGGCTTGTAAAGATTTTGCCTAAAGCAGAAAATGCACGTAACTATACGCAATGTGACTCGCTTTTAATTGGCGGAAAATGTGCGGCAAATACTTTTCCTTATATCGAAGTTGAAAATAAAACGGCCCGTGTTGAACACGAAGCAACGACTTCTAAGATCAGCGAGGATCAGCTTTTTTATTGCACGTCGCGCGGCATCGGCACCGAAAATGCGGTCTCGATGATTGTGAATGGTTTTTGCAAGGAAGTTTTTAAAGAGCTACCGATGGAGTTTGCGGTGGAAGCGGCGAAACTTTTAAATGTTAGCTTAGAAGGAAGCGTAGGTTGAGTCATTCGATTTTCATATTCCTCAGGCTCAGACAGTCCTCGGGGTTACCCTGCGGAACTCGCCTGACGAATATGAAAATCGAATCTATCGCCACTTAGGTAGTTGCGGAAAGGTATATGGAGCTTCGACCGTTTTAAGGTGCACTCGTGAAGCTCGCGCTTTGGGTGCAGTGGAAGCGGCTAAATTACTCAACGTGAGACTTGAAGGAAGCGTTGGATAGAGACAGGTGAAAGGTTAAAACTATAGCTTAAAGCCCACAAACTCGCTGTAAGGCTTTGGCCTGAAACCTATGGCTTAAACCTTTTAGTCTTTAACCCTTAACTTGAAAAAGGATCATTATGCTTGAGATAAAAAATTTACATGTGTCAGTGAATGGAATTGAAATTTTAAAAGGGATCAATCTGTCGGTAAAAGCCGGCGAGGTGCATGCGATTATGGGGCCGAATGGTTCCGGAAAAAGCACGTTGGCGCGCGTTTTAGCAGGGCATCCAGCGTATACCGTGACGCAGGGAACGGCGTCTTATTTTGGAAAGAATTTATTTGATTTGAGTGTGGAGGAACGTTCACGCGCGGGTGTTTTTTTAGCGTTTCAATATCCAATCGACATTCCCGGAGTGAGTAATTCTTATTTTTTAAGGATGGCAGTGAATGAGTTGCGGTTATCACGCGGTGAAAAGGAATTGGACGCAGCGGAGTTTTTAAAACAGGCGCGTGAAAAAATGAAATCCGTTGAGATGGACGCGAGTTTTCTGAGTCGTCCGGTGAATGAGGGTTTTTCAGGTGGTGAAAAAAAACGCAATGAGATTTTTCAGATGACGATGCTTGAGCCCAAGCTGGGTCTTTTGGATGAAACCGATTCGGGGCTGGATATTGATGCGCTTAAAATTATTTCAGAGGGTGTGAATCGTTTGCGTTCACCCGAGCGTGCTTTTGTTTTAGTGACTCATTATCAGCGTTTGCTCGGGTATATTCAGCCGGATTTTGTGCATGTTTTGATGGATGGAAAAATTGTGAAGTCAGGTGATAAGTCGCTTGCGCTTGAGCTTGAGGCAAAGGGTTATGATTGGATTCGGGAGATTGTAGCGAAGTAACTAGTGAAGTGTGTAAAGATTTTGAGTTGCTGTCCTGCTCAGACAGTCCTCGGCTGCACCTGCGGAACTCGCATGACAGCAACTCAAAATCTTTTTATCGCCATATTGTGGTGGTGAGGCCTAGATAAGGAGAAACGCTTTCGCGTTTCCTGGTTTGTTCAGCTGCGAGGTGTCCATCCGCTTACGCTGTCGCTTCAGCGCGATAGAGGACTCTTCGGAGGTCGATGAAGGTGAGATTATATGATTAAAGTAGAAAATAAAATTTGGGGTGAAGCGCTTTGGAAAGACGCTCAGGGGCGCGATGGGCTTGGCGCGGCGCGGGCTTTGGCTTGGAAGCGTTTTTGTGACTTGGGGTTTCCAACCAAGACAGATGAGGCTTGGAAATATACTTCTTTGTCTGGAATGACTGCTGCGACATTTCAAACTTTGCTACCTGCGAAGCCAAATACACGTGTGCTTGAGCATGTGCGCCAGAGTTTGAGTTTGTTTAGGCATTGTGCGCGTCTTGTTTTCTTGGATGGGTGGTTTGTTCCGCAAATTTCCGACTTGAAACCATTGGGTGATGTTTATGATTTTTCAAGCGCCAAGGATTTGGCCGCAAATCGTCCCGAGGCTTTAATTTTCGAAGTTGAAAAAGCAGATTCGCTTTCGGCAATGAACGCCGCACTTTTTCAAGATGGCGCTTGGTTTCATCTTCGTCCCGGATGCAAGGCCCAAGCGCCACTTTTAGTTTATTTTCTGCATGCGTCCCAAGATTTTCAAGCAAGCGCGCAGATTCGGAATTGGATTTCAATCGGTGAAAATGCAAAGCTTGAGCTGACCGAGTGGCATGATTCACTCAGTGATAGTGATTTGTTTTGGAATCAACAAACCCAATTTGATTTAGCGGAAGGCGCAACTCTTGAGCATGTGCGGCTTCAAAAATCGGGCGCTCAAACGTGGGCGCTCTCGACTTCGGAAGTGAATTTGTCTGCAAAAAGTCACTATCAAAGATTAGATGTCGAGCTTGGCGCGCGAGTTTCAAGAAACGATTTGCGTGTCGCGCTTCAAGGGGAACAAGCTGTTTGTGAGTTAAAAGGTATGGCGATTGGCGGAGGCGTCCAGCATTTCGACACGCAGGTGACTGCGGCGCATATTTCTCCAGGGGCTTCAAGTGATCAAGTTTATCGCAATCTTTTGGCAGGCAAGTCGCGCGGCGTTTTTGGTGGGCGTGTTCAAGTGGGGAAAGCGGCGTTGAAAACCGAAGCGCATCAAGTTCATAAAACACTTTTGCTTTCAACGGAGGCGCGTGCCGACGCCAAGCCCCAACTTGAAATTGATACCGATGACGTGCAGTGTTCGCATGGCGCGGCGATGGGACAACTTGATGAAGATAGTTTGTTTTATTTGAGATCGCGCGGCATTTCTAGTGCCAATGCTGAAAAAATGTTAGCAGCAGGGTTTGTTGAGAAACTTTTAGATTCTGTGAAAGATGAAGTGTTGCATTCTTTTTTATCCGAGCAGTTGAAAGAAAAGCTGAAAACCATCTTTTGATTTATGGAAATAAAACAAACCGCTTTTGATCCACAAGTTTATCGCAAAGACTTTCCGCTTTTAGCGGAGAAGGCTTACGACAAAGCTCTCGTTTATTTTGATAACGCTGCGACAACACAAAAGCCGCAGGCGGTCATTGACGCGGTGCGTTGGTATTACGAAACCCAAAATGCCAATATTCACCGCGGTGTTTTTTGTCTCAGTGAAAAAGCGACGATGGCTTATGAAAATGCGCGCAGCAAAGTGAAGCGTTTTATTAACGCAGCTTCTGAAAAAGAAATTATTTTTACGCGCGGAACGACCGAATCGATTAACTTAGTAGCGCAGACTTATGGTCGCCAGAATTTACAAGCCGGCGATGAAATTTTAATTACCGCGCTCGAACATCATTCCAATATTGTGCCGTGGCAAATGGTTTGTGAAGAAAAGAATGCTCATCTTAAAGTTGTTTCCGTTGATGCGCAGGGTGATCTGAATTTGGCTCAGTTCGAAGCGCTTTTGACCAAGCGCACGAAGCTTTTTGCCGTGAACCATATTTCAAATGCGATCGGAACGATTAATCCCATTCATAAAATGATTCAGCTGGCGCATGCTCAAGGCATCCCTGTTTTGGTGGATGGGGCTCAGTCGGTGGGGCATTTGCCCGTGGATGTTCGCGCTCTCGATGCAGATTTTTATGTGTTTTCGGGACATAAGATTTTTTCTCCGACCGGCATTGGTGTTTTGTATGGAAAAACTGCATTATTGGAAGCGATGCCACCTTATCAGGGCGGCGGTGACATGATTGAAAAAGTGACATTTGAAAAAACAACATACAATCAATTGCCGTATAAATTTGAAGCCGGAACGCCGCATATTTCGGGTGTGATTGGTCTGGGCGCAGCTCTTGATTATATTGCCCATATTGGCCTTGAGCGTATTCAAAATTATGAACATGAATTAACGGATTATGCCATTCAGAAACTGCGCGGCATTCCTGGTTTGAAATTGATTGGTCAACCGAGAAAACGTGCTGCGATCATTTCTTTTACTTTAAGTCAGGCGCACCCACAAGATATTGGCACCATTCTTGATCGCGAAGGCATTGCCATTCGAACAGGTCATCATTGCGCGATGCCTTTGATGCAAATTTTGGGTGTTGCCGGAACAGCGCGGGCCTCATTTTCTTTTTACAACACCAAACAAGAAGTTGATCAGCTTGCAAAAGCTCTTATCAAAGTGATACAAATTTTTAAATAGGATTCAGGACACAGGACTCAGGATTCAGAAAGAACTGAATCCTTAACTCTGAATCCTGACAACTGAAATGAAATACGAGCTCATTAAATTAACGCGAGATGTGGTTGCTTCCCAGGTTCCTAGCGGACAGGAGCTTTCTCTGCCCGAGGGGATGGAGGTGCGCATTACGCAAGCTTTAGGCGGCAGTTATACGATTATCGCTCAAAATGGGCAGATGTTGCGTATTGCCGGACAAGATGCTGACGCGCTTGGCAAAGAGGCTTTGCCTCCTATACCCACCGAGATTGATGGCAAACATCGCACGATGGAAGAACAGGCCTGGGATTGGCTCAAAACAATTTTTGATCCTGAAATCCCTGTGAATATTGTGGATCTTGGCTTGGTTTATGACTGCAAAGTTTTCGCTTCGGAAGAAAGTCGAAATCGAGTTGAAGTTAAAATGACGTTAACAGCGCCTGGTTGCGGGATGGGGGACGTGCTCAAGGTTGAGGCTGAGAGCAAGTTGAAGCGAATTCCCGGCGTTACCGAAGCGAAAGTCGAGATAGTTTGGGAGCCTGCTTGGGATCGGAGTAAAATGACCGAAGCCGCGAAGCTCCATCTGGGAATGATGTGAAAGGTCATAGCTTAAAAGTTAAATCTAAAAAGGACTAAAAGCGAATTAGTTTTTTCAGCGAGTGTTGATTTTGAGTTGTGCCTTGTTTATCAGTTGGCAGAGTTTTTACTTTTCACCTTTAACCTTTAAACTATACTGATGCATTACATTTTAGACGGCTACAACATTATTCATAAATCTCCGGCCTTTTCGAAATTGCTCGCGCGCAGTCTCGAAGAAGCTCGGCGTGGTTTAATTGGGTTTTGCAGAACTCTCTTGCAATCCCGCGGAGATGTTGCGAAAATCACGATTGTTTTTGACGGCAAATCTGACGTCTACTCAGGGGATGAATCCTCGCAGAATGTCGAGATTCTTTATACGCAGACCGGGGAAGATGCCGATGATCATATCGTTGATTATTTGCGTAAAACACAGCCGCGGTTTGCTGCGATTGTTTCGGATGATAATTATGTTTGCAATAGCGCTCGGGCCTTTAAAGCAAAGGTTGTTTCGGTCGCCACCTTTCTGCGTCTGTGCGAACAAAAAGCAGGCGCAAAAACAGTGCGCCGAAATGCGGCAAGCGATCCATCAGGTAAGCGAATTGGCCAAAAAATAAGAAATGATATTACGCAAGAATATGCCAACTATTTGGGGTTGAAAACGGAATGAGAAAAACAAAAGCCTTTATTTTTTTTGGTTGGCTTGCAATTGTTGTCAACTTTTCAGGCTGCCAGCCCCAAAATAAACCGGAGACGCAACCGTCAACACCCAAGGTTGAAAAAGTCGCACCCGTGCGCTCTCCCAAGCTTGTCATGACGACACCGCGCGCAATGGATTTGACGGCGACGCAGGGAACTCCCGCATCAACTCTTGCCAAGGCTGCTATCGATGAAACCGCTCAGTTTTATATTCATGCCCAAGAATCGTCTATTGCACCGACGGAAAGAAGCGGAGCTAAGTTTGATCATGTCATCACTCTGAATGGAAAAACACTCACTTTACGTGGGGTGACCGCGCGAAAATTTGAGATGAGTTCCATTTCTCTTTTAACTGTTTATACCGTTGGTTTTTATATCGAAGAAGGCGTCGATGTTTCGGGGGATATTTTGCCCGTTGAGAAGGCATTGATTCTGGAGTATCACATGGATGTACCGAAAGAAAAAGTGGTCCAAGCCATTAAAGATAATGTCGCTGAAAATCCAAAAGTGAATCGGGAAAATGTTTTTCATTATTTTGAGCAGTTAAGTGAAGCCTTTGATTCTCCCAAAAAAGGTGATCGTTATGAGTTTCCTTATATTCCGGGAAGTGGTACCGCCATGATCAAGGCTGGAAAATTAATGACCGTGGTTCAGACAGAAGATTTCGAGCAGGCCTTTTTCGGGATATGGCTTTCTCCACATGGAAAAGATAAAGAAATGCGCTGTGAGCTTTTGGCTTTGCCTTGTCCTGAAAAATCAATTCTCAATCCGGCGAATGCGATTTCCTCAGGGCTGGGTGGCGCAAAAGAAAAATTAGGGAAGCTCAAAAATCTCATGTCATGATGCAATTTTATTTTATCACTAAGGCTTCGCTTCAACCTCGATGTCCAGCCCTGCTGGGTGATCCCATTTCAATATGATTCTTCACTTTTTACGGCATGCTCAAGCTGAGACATCGCATCCCGGGGGACATGATCGGGATCGTCTTTTGACCCAGCAAGGTCGTGAGGGTTTAAGACTTGCCGCAAAAGGCTTTTTGAATTTAGGGGTTCAATTTAACTGTATTATTTCAAGTCCGTACCCACGTGCGATTGAAACAGCAAAAATTTTTGCAGATATTTATCAATTCAAACAAGAAATCCAAACCTCAGAAAATTTGATTCCCGATGCTTTGTTTCATAAGTTCAGAAAAGAGTTTCTGGAAACATGGGCCGATTGCAATTCAATATTGATTGTGACGCATCAGCCCTTTGTCAGTGAATGCATTTCATGTTTATTGACAGGAAAAGATATGCCTCTTGCGATTGATATGGGAACGGGAACGCTATGTACCATTGAGGCGGATCCTTCCTTAAAAGGTCAGGCCATTTTAAGTTTTATACTTAAGGCCGAACAGGCTGCTTTAATCGGTTCGAGTACGAGCATTCGTTCTTCGCTTTTAAAAAAGGGATGACGAAGAGTAGTGAACTTTGTAAACTTGCATTTGAATTGATATCTTTTTGAAATCTCGCACTCATTTTTTATAGGAGTCTGAATGAACACGAAAGTCAGAAAAATAGCCGCTGTTTTTATAGCCTTCCTTTCGATTGTTTCCTCTGTTCAGGCGCAGGAGCTTGAAAAAACACTGCCACCTTTGCCTAAAGGGCCTTTGCTTTTGACATCGGCTACGCCTGAAATGCAAAAAGCTGATTTTTGGATCAATCGTCTTAAAGCGCCCGATAAGTTGATTAAAACTGACGCGCAAGTTGAGCAATTCAACGAAGAAATCCTCCGTTTTTCAAATGACAGCAAAGATGTTTTTAAAATTAAAAGCACGGTTTCTGGCTCAGAGATCAAATCATTGATGAAAAATGAATACGACGCCATTTCGGGGCGAAAACTTTTTAATAAAAACGATAAATATATTTCTAAGACATTATTTACGGACGAAATTAAACCCAATATGAATATGGGCGCGATTCCTAAGCGCATCAAAGTGCGTTGGGCGGCAGCGGTCAAGCACGCCTCGGTCCGTTCGATACCCACCGACATTGGAATGCTCGAAGAAAAAGGTGATGTTGAATTTGACATGGTTCAATACAGCAAACTAAAGACTTGGATTCCTGCTGCGGTTTATCACACCACAAATGATGGGGGATGGTCTTATGTTCAAGCGACTTATGTTCGCGGTTGGGTTAAATCAAAAGACTTGGCTATTTTTGATTCACAGGAACAGCTGAAATCATACGTTGAGCGCAAACGTGATTTTCTCATTGTGACAGGCAAGGATATTCCCGTTTTTTTAAATCCTGGACTAACCGAGGTTCGCACCGAAGTTCAGATGGGCAGTCATTTGCCGCTTCAGGGTGAGAATGCAAGTTATTATGAGTCCTTGCTTCCTGTTCGTGGCAAAGGCGGCGCCGTTACTTTAGAGAAAATTTATGTTAGCAAAAAAAGCGATGTCTCCAAGGGGCGATTGCCCTACACCCAGCGCAATATGATTCGCCAAGCTTTTAAGCTGCTTGCCGCTCGTTATGGTTGGGGAGCTTTTTGGGATGGGCGTGATTGCTCAGGTTTCACCTTTGACGTTTTTCGGAGCATGGGAATTGAAATGCCGCGTAATTCAAAGGAACAGGGTGTTGTGGGAACTTTTCTCAATCGCTTTGAAACTTTTGAAGCCGAAGGCCAAAAAATCGCGACGTTAGCTATTGCAAGAGAAGGAATCACTTTGATTCGTATGCCGAAGCACATCATGCTGTATATTGGTCAAATTGACGGGTTGCATTATGTCATTCATTCGACTTGGGCCGAGCGTTATTCTCAAACGGATGATAGTAAAAATCGTATTAACCAAGTCGTGGTTTCGGATTTAACTTTGAATGGCAAATCGCGCATCGGGTCGCTTTTTCTTCGAATTGTCGCTATTAATGAAGTGGATTAGAACTCATAGTCAGGAACCAGGAACCAAGAACCAGGAACCAAGAACCGGGTTCTTTTTTTTCGTACTTGGTTCTTGCTCCTTGCTCCTTGGTTCCAACGCATGACCTCTAAAAAAATTGAACTTACGGGGTCCCAGAAAATCGCCTGGGAATCGTTAATGCAGTCTCAACGCAATGTTTTTCTCACCGGCGGGCCCGGCACAGGAAAAAGTTTTCTCATCCGTCGTTTCTGCAGT
>Ga0163150_10003819_pt1 | contig 20780 bp, 17 predicted proteins | sample OliLakLV19P2IB_FD_148628 | JGI IMG/M metagenome (GOLD analysis project Ga0163150, IMG submission 148628) | Freshwater microbial mat bacterial communities from Lake Vanda, McMurdo Dry Valleys, Antarctica - Oligotrophic Lake LV.19.P2.IB | ecosystem: Environmental > Aquatic > Freshwater > Lake >...
CCCGGTGCACGACATCACGGCGGAGCGTGATGGGTACATTTAATCGGCCCGTTGAAGAAACGATTCCGGGTCGTCCGAGCTGATCCCGGCGGTGTGCGGGTTGTAGTCATCGACGTCGGAGAGATTGAGCTTGTCGGAGAAGCCTTCGCCCGGGACGATTCGGATGTCCGTGTAAAGGTCGGCCTGCTCAGTCCGGACACCATGGTGCCGGGTCAGTTCGAGCACCGCGAGAAAAACGCCGACCATCGCCGATTTGTGCATGCCCGGTTCGAACAGTTCCGAAAAGACCAGCACATGGCGTTTGAGGATTTCGGCATGAATCCTCCGCATGTAAACTCCGATCGGCGTTTCATCGTAAATCACCCGTTCCGGACGGGTTGCGATGTTGTCCCGCAAAACCCGGCCGAACGCACTGACCAGGTCCCACAGTTCGATTTGCTGAACCGGTTGGGAGGCGAGGTCATTTTTCCGCTCGGGGATGTCGTTCTGTACCCGCGAATACCGCCGTTGCCACGATTCGGCCTGCTCTTCCAGCAACACCGAAGCATCGCGGAACTGTTTGTACAGCAACAACCGCTGAACCAGATTCTGGCGGGGATCGGCTTCCTGTTCATATTCCGTGTCGTCTGCCGCCGGCACAGGCAGCATTGCCCGGGACTTCAGTTCGACCAGCCGGCTGGCCACATCGATAAAGTCTCCGACCAGATCGATTTCGATTTCCTTCAGGATTTCGATAAACTCGAGGTACTTGTCGGTGATCGAGGCCAGGGAAACGGTTGTAACATCAATTTCGTGCCGGCGAACCAGGTACAGCAACAGGTCGACCGGGCCCCGAAATGTGTCTGATTCGATTGCAAAACTCATGGGACGCAGCGGGATGGGGGGAATGTACTTGCTGACGGTGCAGGTTTTGCGGGCCACCTGTTACGCCACGAGTTTACCAGAGCGGAACGTTAAAGGTCAGCGGAAAAAAGCCGCCAATTTGCCGTCCGGCGGTCGAGTTCTTCCGTCGCGCAGCTTTGTTCCGGGGGAAACGCAAAGTCTGCCTGGCCGGATTGTGTGGAAAGGTCCAACCATTTCGCCCGAATTCCCGGACCCGTAAAATTTTGCCAGCTTGCGCTGTCCGCACCAATTTCCAATCGACGATATCAAATCCTGCTGACCCAATGTTCCAGATCAATTCGGTTCACTCATCATCCGGTCTGCCGGTCAATCGCTGTCCGGGGACCATTTCGAAGGGAGACGTTGCCGTCATGCGGCAAGAGTGCACAGATTTTAACAACTTGAATCAGTTAAAAACATTTGTTTCCCGAACGTTGTGCCAATTGAATGATTTTGAAGAGGGGATTTTCCAGATCACAGAAAAGATCCTGATCCGTTGCGGCGAGAAATGCGGAATCCTGTTTTGTCTGCATGGACCCCGAAGCGTCAGACTGACTGCCATCTGGGAAACGGTTACCAACACGGTCATTTTTTACGGTTCAACGGGCGAGAAGATTCACAGGACGGAAGTCGATTACGACCCGGCCATGGAATAGTCAAACACGCGCAATACATAAACATGGAGGTTTCAAATGCTGGTCCTTTCCAGGAAGGAAAGCGAAAAGATAAAGCTGGGCGATTCGATTGTCCTGACGATTGTCAGAGTCAACGGTGACCGGGTCCGCCTGGGCATCGAAGCTCCAGGGGATATGCTGATCTTGAGGCACGAGCTGGAAAATCCACCGTCGCCTGATGCTGAAAACCGCAAGATTTCTGCTGCGTGACCTGATCTTCACACAATAGAATTCGGAGGTTGATGCTGTCAGCCCATCGGGTCGCTCCCGAAGATCAAAAGGCAGTTTGCGGAGTACCGCAGCTGCCTTTTTTTCTGCGCCGGAATATTCCGGGAAGACCGGACTTCATTCCTTCCCCGCAGCCTGGTCCGGAATTTCTGTGTCCGAAAGATTTTCCCAGGCCCAGCGAAACAGGTTGCGGGCATCCGCGTAACGGGACTGGCTGGAGTCGCAACCCAGGACGACAACGATCAGTTCGCGGTCACCTCTGCTGCCGCATGCCGCCAGACAGGCCCCAGCCGCCCGTGTGGTACCTGTCTTGATTCCGGAATAGCCTTCCATTTGCAGCAACTGGTTGGTCGTTTCCCAAACAATATTTCTCGAATACCCGCCGGGCCCGACACCCCGGCCACCCCGTTTGGCAGTCCCGGCGATCTCCCGGAACAAAGGCCGTTGCATGGCCAATGCACCCAGCCGAACCAGGTCGGCTGCACTCGATTGATGCCCCTCTGCGGTCAGGCCGTTGGTGTTTCGAAACGAGGTCTGTTCCAGCCCCAGCCGGACTGCTTCCCGGTTCATCGCCCCAACAAACAACCCGTAAGGATCGGCGGAGGCATCGGCGTTTTCGTCCGCCAGCCGCTTGCCAAAATGTTCTGCCATAGCCACCGATGCGTCGTTTCCCGACGGCAGCATCATTCCGTACAGCAGTTCCCCGACCGAAGTCGACTCTCCAGCCAGCAATCCGCATGTCGATCCTTCGGTTGCTGCCGCGCGTGGAGAGATCGTAATGGTTTCTTTAAGAATCTCGGGTGATTTCTCTGCCAGGTTTACAACCACCCACGCCGTCATGATTTTGGTAACGCTGGCCGGCGGCATCGGGACGTTTCCCTGGTGGTGCCAGAGTACTTCGCCGGTTTTCGCATCACCAATCGCCCATCCACGGGCCGTAACAACCGGTGGCCCTCCCAATGACTCCGGAGGGCTCCTGGCCGGGATCGAAGCATTCACGATTTCCGGCGCGGCGACGGGACCCTTGCTGGCGACCAGTGGACCGAGTGCTTTCCAGGTCTCTGCGTCCGTCATTTCGGAAACCGGAATGGAGTTGGCAGACTGAAAGGCGTTCAGTGCCGCCAATGTCGCCGGACCAAACTCGCCATCCACCGCAAGTGGACTGGCCGGGTTCAGTCGCGCGTTCAGCGTCCTTTGCAGCGATTCCACCAGTTCACCGCTGGATCCTACGCGCAACGGTTCCTGAACCAACGGCTGGCCGGTTGCATCCGGATTGAAATACCGAAAAACCGCCTGGCCAATTTCCGCACAAAGGACTTCTCCTTCATTGTCCCGGGTGTACCTTTTGTCGGTGTTTTCCGAAGTCAATACACAAACGGCGATTGGCCCAGCTGGAGAATCGATAATGCCCGCATCATTCCGGACTGCGGTCACCGCCCCGGTCTTGTGTGCGAACCGGGTTCCCACAGGGAGATTCCGTTTCAGCATCTGGTCGTCATTGTTGGCAAACAAATGATCCAGCATTTCGTTGCAGGCCTGCTCGCTGACAACCTGTCGGTTCCACACCATTTCCAATAGCCGGATGATCTCCGCCGCAGTCGTGCTCCCCAGCCCGAACCGTTCGCTCCGCTCCGGAAAGATTGAAGTATCGCGACGGTAGCTGAGCGAATGCATTCGCGTTTCAGCAAAACCCAGTCGTTCCATATATTTGGCCAGGTACTCAAGGCCCACTTCCCCGGCCACCAGATTCGTGGCCGTGTTGTCGGAATAGACGATCATCAAATGAATCAGATCACCCAGACTCAGCCTGGTTCCAGACGAGAAATGTTCCGTCAGAATTCCCGAACCGGGTACTTTGTCCTGTTCCGAGACGGTCACCAGCGAGTTTGCGTCCAGTTCTCCATCGGCCATTCGCTGAAACGCTGCGACCATCAACGGGAATTTGATCAGGCTGGCCGTCGGCATGGGGATGTCCGCACGAAACGAAAACTCTTCTCCCGTTTTCAGGTTTCTGACCGCGACAGCAACGGTTCCGTTATGGGCCGAGATCAACGGGTTCAATCGGGAGGCGAGCCCGTTTTCTGTTGATGGTTGGCCAAAAGCCGGTTCCGAACCGGCGCCAACGAACGGGAGAATCAACAATACGCAAACAGCGGCACAGACACGGCGTTTGGCAAAACTGTTGCTGATCACGTTGTAACTCCTTCGTCGAATTCGGTCCGGTCGGCGCGCCAATTGACACGGCTGTTGCCACCTGATCATCGCAATATTTGGGTGTGAATCGGAGCCCCGGGGAATCGCGACGTCACTGTCACCGTCCGACAAAGGGCCAACGTCGGGCACATTTCCACTGGTAAGGCGATTCCAGCCCCAATTGCCATCATAACAGCGATTACCACCACGGCATCAAGAGTGGTAAAATGAATCGTACGCCTGGAACGCCAACGACTGGCATTCGGCGGATGTAATCTGGAGAGAGCCAGGCAGATGGACTTCGAAACCGGGATTCCAAATTACAGGCCAAGGATTTTTGGCCTGGCAATACTTGTCGCAGTTGGTGTTTGCTGGCCGGTTGCTTTTGCGATGGCATGGCCCGGTGGACCATCGGCACCATGGCAGGATGAAAAACAGGTTTCGGAACTCCCCTCCTTCAACGATCACGACATTGAGTTTTTTGAAAGCCGAATCCGGCCTTTGTTGGTGGAACACTGCCACGAATGCCATTCGGGCGATGATCCATCCGGAAATCTGAATCTGGCCTTTCGGAAAACGGCTGTGGCAGGTGGCGATTCCGGTCCGGCGATCGTACCGGGAAAACCCGGCGAAAGTCTGCTGGTCAAGGTGATTCATTACGGCGACATCATTCAAATGCCGCCCGATTCCAAATTGCCCAACGAATCGATTGCCCTGCTGGAAGAATGGATTCGCCGGGGTGCACCGTGGCCATCGGAAGCTGCAGGGGCGCATGCCGGCGGGGACCAGAAACTCGACGACTGGACCCGTCGCGAACAGCATTGGGCCTGGCAATCTCCCAAACAGCCACCGGTTCCCGAAGTGGCCAACCCGGATTGGACCCGATCGGAGATCGACCGGTTTCTGAAACATCAGATGGAACAGGCGGGGATAGCTCCGGCTCCCGATGCGGACCGGGCGACTTTGCTTCGTCGGGCCAGTTGGCTTCTGACCGGCATTCTTCCGACAGCCGGGGAGCTTGAGGCGTTCGCGAACAATCAGGACCCTGACGCATTTGCTGCGGAAGTCGATCGACTGCTGGCCTCACCCCGTTTTGGTGAACGGTTTGCCCGTCACTGGCTGGACCTGGCCCGATATGCAGAGACTTGCGGTCACGAGTTTGATTATCCGCTTCCGCATGCCTGGCAATATCGGGACTGGCTGATCCGGGCATTCAATGCCGACATTCCCTACACGCAATTTGTAACCGAGCATATCGCCGGAGACCTGCTGCCGAATCCGCGGACCAATCCGGAACTGGGCTATAACGAGTCGATCATCGCAACCGGATCCTGGTGGCTGGGCGAAGATACCCACGGGCCAGTCGATGTCCGTGGAGACGAAGCCGGTCACATTGACAATCAAATCGATGTGATGAGCAAGACCTTTCTTGGGATGACCGTCGCCTGTGCCCGATGCCATGACCACAAATTCGATGCGATTACTACGGCCGATTTTTACGCGATCGCCGGAATGCTTCAAAGCAGTCGTCGCCAGGAAGCGATGCTGGATCCGGGCGGAAGAATCCAGGAAGCGTTTCTGAAACGGGAGGCAGCGTCAGCTTCACTCACTGGGACCCTGGCCCGGATTTCGGACGGAGCCGGTGCGGGTTTTGACCGTGACCGTGCTGTGTCGATTTTGGAAACTGCCCGGGCGTTGTCGGCCATCCGTCCGGATTCAACTGGCGCAGCGGTTCGTATTCAGGGGGAGTCGCTGCCGGTTCCGGAAAAACCAAACGGCACGGTCGAAGTCCAAAGGATTGGTGCAACCGGCAATTTCAAGTGGGATGGGGACCAACAGATCTGGTGGCGTGATGGAGAACTGGAGAGCCAGATCGTGTTGCCGTTTTCTCTGGAATCAGACGGGACCTTGGCGATCCGGGCCAATCTGACCTATGCCCAGGACTACGGCATTTTTTCCGTTTGGATCGATGACCAGATCGTTGCTGAGAATCTCGATTTCTATTCTGCCAAACTGGAAACCCGTGCCGCGGAACTGGGTTCGCACAAACTTGCGGCCGGCAAACACAGCTTGAAAATCCGCGCCACGGGTGCCAACGAAAACGCCGTGAAGCGGCAGATGTTCGGCTTGGACTGGATCGAGTTCACTCCTTCCGCTGACCCGGTCGCGGTGTTGGCCTGGGAAGAAGGGTTGAAAACGGCCTTTGACAAAACGGGAATCGCTCCGGATCGCATGACGGCGCTGATCGATTCGCTTCCCGACGTAATTCGCTGGCTGGACTGGGAACCGGCGAACGTGCCTGTCGAAGCTTCCCCAGACCGGCGGATATATCATGATTTTTCGTCGGGTGATGCTGGCTGGTTCCGGACTGGTTGGGCTTTTGCACCCGTTGCAGACAGCGAAGTTTGCCAGCTCAATCAAACGATCCTTCCTGGCGGAATTTCTTCATCCGCAAGGTATGGCAATGACATGCAGGGTGTGTTGCGTTCGCCCACCTTCGAAATCACTGACCCGAAAATCCACATGCTGGTGCGGGGAGGAAACGTTCGGGTCAGGGTCATCGTTGATGGATATGTACTGGATACCAGCAACCCCTTGCTGTTCGCGGGAATGACCCGTGATTTGGGCATGTCCGAGGGATATCGATGGGAAACGATCGCTGATGACCTGAAAACCTATATTGGTCACCGGGCCTATCTGGAATTCATCGATCAGGGGGACGGATGGATTGAGATTGCGCAAATCTGGTTTGGCGAAAGTGAACCGCCAGAGGGACTGCTGCCTCCCAATGCACCGAAAGATTTGACCGGGCTGGAGCCCGAAAAATTTGTAGACTCGATTCAGAATTCGGTTCGGGGTAGCGTGGGGCCTGGAACGACATTTCCGGCACGGTTGCGAAATGCCGAGTTGCGAAAATGGTTGACGTTAGGCGAAGGACGTGTTGCCGCAGGGGATCCGCACGGTTTTGATCCTGCCAGTCTGGCTGCCGCATCGGGTGCAGAAAAAGTACCTGCTCCGATGCTGGTCCAGGCCATGGCGGAAGGAACAAGCGAGAACGAATTTCTGTTCATTCGCGGCAACCACAAAAACCTGGGACCCGAAGTTCCCCGTCGTAGTTTGTCCGTGTTGGCCCCCCATTCGCCTGTCGATTGGAGTCATGTCGAAGGGAGCGGGCGGTTGCAACTGGCCCAGGAAATGACCGCTCCGGATCATCCGCTGGTTCCCCGGGTGATTGTGAATCGCGTTTGGCATCATCTGTTCGGACGGGGATTGGTGGAACCGACCGACAATTTTGGAATCATGGGCAGCTCACCGACACACCCCGAGCTGCTGGACTGGTTGGCGAGGGATTTTGTCGAAAACGGAACGTCGATCAAGCGGTTGATCCGGCAGATTCTGTTGTCGCATGCGTGGCAGTTGACGGTGACATCCGACCGGGCGACGATCGAAAAAGACCCGCAGAACCGGCTGTACGCCCGGGTCGAACCACGCCGGATGGATGGAGAGGCGATTCGAGATTCGATGCTGGCGATCAGCGGTGAACTGAAGGATCAACTGTACGGCTCGCCGGTACCGGTTCATCTGACCCAGTTTATGGAGGGGCGGGGACGGCCTGGCAAAAGTGGACCGCTGGACGGCGACGGGCGCCGCACGATTTATCTGGAAGTCCGCCGCAATTTCCTTCATCCAATGATGCTGGCCTTTGATACTCCGATCCCGTTCAATGCGATGGGATCGAGGAACGTTTCGAATGTACCTGCCCAGTCGCTGATCCTTATGAACGATCCGTTTGTCGTGGACCAGTCGGCGAAGTGGGCCCGGAGGCTGGTGGAAAGCGTGGTCGACCAGAACGAACGGCTGGATCAGGCTTTCCTGGCCGCCATCGGGCGAGCACCCAGCACCCGCGAACGGGCCGAGTGTGAAACGATGCTGGATGAATTGATGCAGGCCGATGTTTCGCGGGCAGGCGCGGAAGCGGATTCCGGTGGCTCATCCGGCCAGATGGTGGAGCCAATGAACGAACAACAGGCATGGGCCGCACTTTGTCATGTACTTTGGAACAGCAAGTCGTTTGTGTTTGTCTGGTGATGGAACCGGGAGGGCAGGAAGATTGCTTCGTTGTGTCTCCAGTCCGAACAAGCAAACAAGGTTTTTCGCAGGACTAACATGAAGTATGAACTGAAAACTGCACAACAATTCAGCCGCCGGGCTGCGCTTGCACGCGTTGCCTGCGGGTTCGGTTCCGTTGCATTGGCCGCACTGATGCCGAAATGGAGCAGGGCCTCGGGAATCGACGGGCTGGATGTCGATGGACGGAACGGAATTGCCGGCTTGCCCGGATTGCCGCATCACAAACCGCGGGCAAAGAACGTGATCTACCTCTATATGGACGGAGGGCCCAGCCAGGTCGATACGTTTGACCCCAAGCCGTATTTGGACCGGGACAATGGCAAGCCGTTCGCCATGAAGATGGAGCCGACCCAGTTCAACAATATTGGCAACACGCTGGCCAGCCCCTGGAAATTCAACAACTATGGCGAGTGTGGCCTGCCGGTCAGCGATCTGTTTCCCAACGTCGCGAAACATGCCGACGACATGTGCGTGGTCCGTTCGATGGTCAGCAACTTTTCCGAGCACACCAACGCCAACTATTTTTTGCATACCGGAAACGGATTTCAGGGCCGACCCAGCATGGGAGCCTGGACCACGTACGGGCTGGGGAGTGAATGCGACGACCTGCCGGGGTTTGTGGTACTGAATGGCGGGCTGATTCCGCCTGGCGGGCTGGACTGTTTCAACAGCGGTTTTTTGCCAGCTTCCTGGCAAGGCTCGGTGTTCAATCCGGGTGATGAACCGCTGTCCAATATCCGGCGAATGGAACCGACCGCCGCGCTGCAGCGTAGAAAACTGGATTTGCTGGGACGGCTCGACCAGATGCAGCTGGACCTTACCGGCCCGTCCGACCCGGTCGAATCGGCGATCCGGAATTATGAGCTGGCCTGGCGGATGCAGTCATCGGTGCCGGGCGTTGCCGACCTGTCGGACGAGTCACCCGAGACGCTGGAAATGTACGGCCTGAATTCGTCGTTCCAACACGAAGCGACTTACGGGCGACAGTGCCTGCTGGCCCGACGGCTGGTGGAAAAGGGGGTTCGCTTTATCGAACTGACTTGTCCCAATTGCGGGCATGACCGCTGGGATCAGCACAATAACCTGAAAGATGGCCACACCGACAATGCCCGGGCGGTTGACCGTCCGATCGCCGCGTTGCTGACTGATCTGAAACAGCGTGGTTTGCTGGACGAAACGCTTGTCATCTGGTCCGGCGAGTTTGGCCGGACTCCCTTTGCCCAGGGGACCAACGGCCGGGACCACAACCCGTTCGGGTTCACGCTGTGGATGGCTGGCGGGGGTGTCCGGGGTGGGATGACTTATGGATCGACGGATGAGTACGGATACAAGTCGATCGAAAAGCGTGTCGAGATTCACGACCTGCATGCAACGATGCTGCATCTGCTGGGCGTCGATCACGAGCGTCTGACCTGGCGCTGGTCCGGCCGCGACATGCGCCTGACCGACGTCCACGGAACCGTCATCCACGACTGGATCAGTTAGGGTCATCCCGAACTCATGGTAGATTCGCCAGTTTATCTGGCGTTCCTGTCGATTGCTGTGGTGGTGATGGTACAATGATTCGTAATTCGACGGTAATCGCCTCCTTTTTCGATGTCGTCGGGCAACCTACCCGTCGCACCAACTACCGTATGACTGAATCAAGTTGAGGTGCCACGTTTTCCCGCTTCGGCCTCGGACGGTATCGGCAAAACCTTCCGTCGCGCGAACTAGAGACTTTGCACGTCTCGACTTCCATGAATTACCCTTGAGACTTCGATTCCACCCTCAATCGCCCGAAAAAACACAACGTACTGATTGACGCTAAACGAGCGGCAACCGGGCACACCAAAGCCAATACGTTCCTCTCCGATGCCGGGCTGTGTTGCGAGCGTCTCGCAGGTCGTACGGATTTGGGCCAACCATGCACGGGCTGCCAGTGGTTTGTCGCGCGCGATATAATCGACGATAGATTCAAGATCGTCATCTGCCTCCGGTGCGTAGATGACGCTTGCCACTAATTCATCTCCTGCTCGATTTCTGCGATGCGTTTTTCCGCTCGCGCGTAAGCTTGTTCGGCCGGGACACCGTTGCCTGCATCCAGACTCGCAAATCCTTTCGCAACTTCTTCGCGAAGCGTTTCACGTGCCTGCAGCATACGGAGCCCTTCGGTCACAACATCCTGCTCATTCAGGAATCTGCGCCCGTCAATCATTCGTTGTACGAATGGCTCCATATCGTGTGGTATTCCCGTACTCATCGCCTGCTCCAACTGGCTTCCACGTTTCTGCCGTTCACCCCAAACGGGTTTGCCACAAGGTCCTTCGGCACCTTCTTCATTATAGGCCACGCGGGCAGGCGCTGGTAGAATTGAATCGTCTGCCACGTTAAGTCGCTTCGATTGGGGCGGCGTCGGAAAAACCTCCCGTAGTGGGCTGAAGTTTGTGAAGTGGATAGCAATAATTCTGATGTGCGTCGCGACATGCGTGGTCTACGGGATTCTCCACGACCAAATCACGGCTCGAATTTGCGTCGAGTACTTTACTATTGGCCATCCGCCTGCATTTGGCACCGATGACCCGACGTTACTTGGATTCGGCTGGGGCATCATCGCCACCTGGTGGGTTGGTGGGTTGCTCGGCATTCCGCTCGCTACTGCCTGCCGCGCAGGACGCTGGCCCAAACGTGAACCACGGACACTTTGGCGGCCACTTTTCCGTCTTATGGTCGTGGCCTTCATCTTCGGGGCACTTGCCGGGCTCGCCGGATGGATCGCCGCTTCCAACGGATGGGTATATCTTGTTGGATCAATCGCCGATCGAGTTCCTTCCGACCGGCATGTGCCATTTCTCATCGACCTCTGGGCACACAGCGCAAGTTATCTCGTTGGCGCTGTTGGCGGCGTCATTCTGATTGTGCTCGTTTTGCTCGGCCGGCAACGCGACCACCTGCGGGGCCGCATCTAACAAGGATTCTGCACACAAGTCCTGCGGGCACACTCTTATTGTTCATTCAAATCTTTTTATCGGCCAGCAGAGGGCCGGTACAAGGCGATGTTCAAATTGTAGAAGTCGATACCGGTCAAAGAGAAGCTGGTCGCCAAGAAGCTCTCGAAAAAGCCGGCCGCGATTCGAGCGGTCAAAAAGCACAAGTGAGGAATTGGAAGTACATCTACCGCCCCGGTCCGTTCACTGAACAAGGTTGGCGAACGTGGGCGCAACGTCTGTTTCTGGCATAGACGGTGACTGGGGGCGTTTCCCCGGCAGGGAGTGCTGGACTAACATGGCTTTCCTTTCGTCGATGAACTGCCGGCCCATTTTCCGGCATGGCTCGAAGTCTCAACGTTTACAGGGTGATGCATCGTGGTTCCAAAGATTCTGAGCGCTTTGTTATTGTGTTGGGTGACTGGAAATGTCACTGCCCAGGAGTTCCGGGTTCTGGCCTGGAATGTGGAAAGCAACCGGCCTGATTCGCCTCCGGTCAGTGATGCGGCAGTGATCGGCCAGCAGCTGACGGAATTGCTGAAGGCGGACGAGACCCGCGCCCAGATGATCGTGTTGAGCGAAGTGGAGCCGAAGACGGTTCAGATTTTTCAGGTTGCGGCGGCCAGCGGGCTGGGGACGGAAGTTGATTTCGTTACGTCGGCCAGTGGCGGGTATCAGGATACTGATTCGCTGTTGTTTATCGTTGACAAAAGCAGGTTTGAAATCGAAGAGTCGATTGAACTGCACCGATTCGGCGGTATTGCGGCGAATTTCAATGTGATGGAGCCGGAATCGGAGGATTTCGGAGCGATGAGGGCGCGCTCGCCGCTGGCTGTGAAACTGATTGACAAATCGACGTCCGGAAAATTCTGGGTGATTGTGAACCATTTGGCCCGTGGTGAAGCCGAACTGCGTACAGACCAGGCCCGAATGTTGTGCAAATGGGCGATGGCCCATCCCGAGCCAGTGATCGCTGCGGGTGATTTCAATTTTGATTACGAATTCAATACGGGCAAGGGAAACGACGGTTTCACGGCCATGATGGAAGGGGATGTTTGGGAATGGATCAAGCCGGATCCGCTGGTCGATTCCAACTGGTCGGAAGACCGTTCGATCCGGGACCGGAAGGTTGACCGGTACCCCGACTCGCTTCTTGATTTCATTTTTGTTGCCAACCAGGCCAAATCGTGGCAAGGCAAATCGACGGTGATCGTTCGGGAAGGAGATTTTCCCGACGACGAGAAGACCAGCGACCATCGGCCAATTCTGGGAACATTCCTGCCGGTGAAAGCAGAGTAATACGATTTTCCCCAATCGTTTCGGCCGCGGAATTCCACCCCTCAAATCCCGGATCGATTGGGGACAATCGATCTACGCTTATCAGATATCGAATTTGATTCCCTGGGCCAGGGGCAGGTCGGTGGAGTAGTTGATGGTGTTGGTTGCGCGGCGCATGTAGGCTTTCCATGCGTCGGAACCGGATTCGCGACCGCCTCCGGTTTCCTTTTCCCCGCCAAATGCTCCGCCAATTTCAGCTCCGCTGGTACCGATGTTGACGTTGGCGATCCCACAATCGCTTCCGGAGGCGGAACAGAACCGTTCGGCTTCCCTGGCGTCCATCGTAAAAATGCTGCTCGAAAGACCCTGGGGAACTGCATTCTGGATCGCAATCGCTTCGTCCAGATTCCGGTAACGCATGACATACATGATGGGAGCAAACGTTTCGCGATGCGTGACTTCGGCTGACGGGTCGATTTCGACCAGGGCCGGATTCACGTAAAATCCACCGGCTGGCACGCCATCGGTATATCGTGAACCTCCAGTGATTTTCCCGCCGGATGATTTGGCTTCGGCCAGCGCAGTCTGCATGTTGTCGAACGATGACTGGTCGATCAACGGTCCGACCAGAACGCCATCGGCGAGCGGATCACCGATGGGGACGTTCTGAAAGGCCTTTTTCAGGCGGCTCACCAAATCATCCGCTACCGATTCGTGGACAATTAACCGGCGGAGCGACGTACAGCGTTGCCCACAGGTACCTACGGCGGAAAAGGCGATTCCGCGAACGGCCAGATTGAGGTCGGCCGACGGAGCAACGATGGCCGCGTTGTTGCCGCCCAGTTCCAGCAGCGACCGGCCCATCCGTGCGGCGACGGTCTGGGCCACACTGCGACCCATCGCCGTGGATCCGGTTGCACTGATCAAGGGCAGGTGTTTGCTGGTGGCCATCGCTGTTCCTATCGAACGGTCACCCTGAACCAGCTGCAGCAGTCCGGCAGGTGCGTCCGGGAATCCGGCAAGACATTGCCGGGCAATTTCCATGGTCGCGATGGCGGTCAGCGGTGTTTTTTCACTCGGTTTCCAGATTACCGGGTCCCCACAAACGAGGGCGATCGCGGCGTTCCAGCTCCAGACGGCAACCGGAAAATTGAAAGCGCTGATGACTCCGATCGGGCCCAGCGGGTGCCATTGCTCCATCAGCCGGTGCCCTGCCCGCTCGCTGGGCATGGTCAATCCGTAAAGTTGCCGGGAAATACCGACCGCAAAATCACAGATGTCAATCATCTCCTGGACTTCGCCCAATCCCTCCTGGAGAATTTTTCCCGATTCAATTGCAACCAGTTCGCCCAGCGGCAGTTTGAAATTGCGAAGGGCCTCCCCCAGATTTCGAACCAGTTGCCCCCTGGCAGGTGCCGGGACATCCCGCCAAATGGTAAATGAGGCGGTTGCGGCATCGATTGCCGAAATCAGCTGGGTTTTTGTAACGGAGTGCACTTGGGCGATTTCACTTCCGTCGATCGGAGTTCGCGAAGGAAACGCACTGCCCTGCCCTGCGGTCCAGCTGTTGGCAATGAAACTGGTTTTCGACAGGTCCGTGACCCCAATTTTTTTCAGAATCAAACTTGCACGGGACGGGTATGGGCTGTTCATGGAAAATCCCGGGATGGCGGTCAAAGAATGGCAGGTGCCGATGATACCCTGAATCGAGGTGCGGTTCATTTGGGGAGGTTGTTTTGAGGAAATTTCGACGCCGCTGATGTCGGCCGGGGTTCAGCCTGTGATGGGTGTAGCCCATCATTTCAGGCCATTCCCCTGATTTCGCCGGGATCATTGGATTGACATGGATCCCAATTCCGGAATGGGACTGCTCCGGGTTGTGCTTTTCTCTTAACCATTCCTTAACACAGCTTCGATATCGTTTTCGCCGTCTGAATTTGGGTTCTTTGACAGGCGGAAAAACCAGGAACCGGTTCCCGCCATTTCCTTCTAGCTGCGAGAGACTGAAAATCATGGCTTGGCTAAATTGCCTGTTGGCTGGTTGCGTTTCCCTGATCGCGTTCGCCGGATTGGCACTTGGAGATGAGGCGGAAAATGAATTCCACTCCGACCGGGTCCAATTGGTTGGCGTTGCCAGTTTGCCCGGCGATCTGTCGGACAAGAGCCAGCTGACAGGGGAAATCGGGGTAGGAATTCCGCAAAACCGGTTTGGTGGTGTTTCCGCAATGGACCGGATTGGCGAAACCGACGGGTATTTGATCGCTTCGGACCGCGGGCCACTGGATGGGGCCGTTGATTTTCATTGTCGTTGGCACCAGTTGCGGCTGGTTGTATCGCCTGGCAGCGAACGGACGGTAGAAGTGGAACTGCAAAGTACGCAGGAATTGTCCGATGGCCAGGGTGGCTATTTTACAGGTTTGTCAGTAGCAGTCGATCATGCCGCGGGTGACGATCACATTCGTTTGGATCCGGAGGGCCTGCGGCTGGCCAGCGATGGAACGGTCTGGATTTGCGATGAGTACGGTCCTCAAGTCCTGCACTTTGATCCAGCTGGCCGGCTTCTTTCCACTATTCATCCGACTCCCGAAATGCGGATCAAGACTTTGGCAGGGGACCACAATGTCGAGCGGACCCAAAACGTCGTTGGGCGAATGCCCAATCGTGGGATGGAGGGGCTGGCTGTTTGTGACGACGGAAAAACGCTGGTGGCCGTATTGCAGAGTCCACTGATTCAGGACAGCCAGGCATCACCGAGCGGTTTCCTGACGGGTGAAAACTGCCGGATCGTCCGGATGGATGTATCGGGCGGACAACGTGAGCAATTCGCCTATCACCTGGACGACCACATGAACGGACTGTCCGAGATTCTTTCGATCGACCGGGACCGGTTCCTGGTGATTGAGCGGGACGGAACGATTGGTGCTGCTGCGGCATTCAAGAAAATCATGCTGATTGAATTGACAGGTGCCACGAACGTCAGCCGGATGGAACGATTGCCGGTTCAAACCTTGCCAGTGGCGATTACTCCGGTTTCCAAACGGGTGTTGATCGATATGCTGGATCCCCGGTTCGGGTTGTCCGGCGATGATTTCCCGGAGAAACTGGAAGGGCTTGCGTGGGGGCCAGAAATTAACGGCCGGCCAAGCCTGATTGTCGCGTCGGACAACGATTTTCAACCGGAACATGCCAGCCGTTTCTACGTATTCTCGCTGTAGGCGTTCTGGCGGGCGCAAAAAAAACCGAAGGGCACCAAATTTTGATGCCCTTCGGATCAGAGTTTTTTGTCGGGTACTGAGTCCCGTCCGCAACAGCGGCGAATCAACTAGTTGCAACCGCAACCAGGGGCGGCGGCAGCCGAAGCTGCACAACCTGAATCGCATCCGTTGCCGCAGCCTGCGTCACAACCGCAGCATCCACGGAACGAGACCAAACCACGAACGCGGGACAGCAGGTTACGGATCCGGCCATTGAACAGGCCATTTCCACAACCACATCCGTTACCGCAAGCGTCGCCACATCCGTTACCGCAAGCGTCGCCACAGCCGTTGTCGCAAGGATCGCAGCAACCGCAAGCTGGTGCACAGCAGACAGTTACAGGAACTTGCTCGCAAACAACGCGGGGAACACAAACAGTTACAGTGTATGGGACCTGCTCGCATACCCGTTTGCAAACGCAGCGTGTCTGCATTTCACAAACCTGATGGCATACGGTGTAAGGAACCTGACGTGTGCGGGTTTCGCAAACGTAGGAAACCTTGCAGCAAGGAACCTGCTTGGTGCACTGTTCGCATACCCAGCTGGTTTTGCAGACCTGACGTGTGCGGGTCTGGCATTCCCATCGGGTTACGCAGCAGTTAACCGTTTTGGTGCAAGGCTCACATACAGTCCGGCATACAGTTACCGGTACCTGCTCGCAAACAGTCTCGCAACGGCATTTCGTTACGCAGATCTCTTTGGTTTCGCAGGTTGGAACCCAGCACTTGCGGCAAACAGTCCGGTCAGGCGACTGGCAGCATACGCGATCCCAGCTGCCTGGGCAGAACTTGCAGCAACCGGTGCAAGGGTCAATGCCAAAGCTGCCTTTGTTCCGTACCAGTTTGCTGTAGCTCCGTCCCGGAATGCATTCCTGACGGGTCTCCCAATGACCACCACGTACAGTTACCGTTTTGGTTTCGGTGTAAGGAACCCGGACCGTCCTGGTGACGTTCTTCATCTGGGTTTCCTGTACACGACGACGTACCATCGTGGTGACTTCTTTGGTCTGCATTTCACGGACAGGAACGCGAACGGTATATTCGACGTTCTCCATGGTGCGGACCGGCTTGCGGACGGTGTAGTTCACAGTATTGTAAACCGTCTCGCGAACGGGACGGCGTACTGTGTACTCTTCTGTCCGGCAGGCTTGCTCGCGAATGGTACGGGTTACTGGAACCTGTACTTCTTCACGAACTACCCGGGTTACATTCCGGGTCTTTGTTACTTCTTGTCGGTCGTAAACTGTCCGGCGAACTGTTCGCATCACGGTATAGCTTCCACCACATCCGTCTGCGACAGCCGGAGCAGCTGCTCCAACCGTGTCATAGCTGGCGCCGCCGCAACACTGTGCAAAGCTGACGCTTGCCGACATCACAGCAACGATGGCTGCGGAAGTCAGCAGACTTCGAACCAATCTCATGTCGTTTCTCCAAAATAATTGACGTTGAAACACTCTGCATAGAGGCGGCAACTGATCTGGCGAGCAGTGTCGCCTTGCCTTACCACAATTCCCTTCATGGCGGGCTGAGCTCCGTCTCATCGTCAAGCACGCGAGCAATACAGCCAGCCGCGCTAGTACCTGGTACAATGACCCGATACGAACTTGGCCCTCCTGTTGCTGGTAAAATCGGCTGACAGGGCAAGATAGGTTAAAGACGGTAACGAAAGCGAAAAAAAAAGATAATATTTATAGCCAGTTTGGTCCGCCTGTAACGCCTGTATCGCATAGTCAACCATTGTTTCCGGGGCAAAATGATCTGTCAGTTTCCGGGGCCAATTATGGTTCTGACCAACAAGCTGGTTCGCAAGGACAATTTGAACCGGAATTGTTGATTGGTTCTCCTGTCCGGTTGGCATCGATTCCTTGCGACGATGACGATTCCGGACGAAATGGTTCCAAAGGAACGAACGCGACGAAGATCCCGCCATGCCCGATTCCAACAAGCCAGTTCCAACCGTCACTCCGCCCAAAGCGGTCATCTCGCGGATGAGTCTGTACCTGCGGCAGCTGGAACGCGAGATTGCCGAAGGTAACGAAACGATCAGTTCGACCCGGTTGGGAGGATTGTTGGGTGTAACCGACTCCCAGGTTCGAAAGGACATCGGATGGTTCGGGACCTTTGGACACCGGGGGGTGGGATACCGTTGCCGGGAACTGGCGGACGGGATTCGCCAGAATTTGGGTACAGCGCGGCAATGGCCGGTCGCCCTGGTCGGCTGTGGCAATTTGGGCCAGGCCTTGTTGGGTTATGGCGGATTCACGCGGCGAGGATTCAAGGTTCGGGTCGCTTTTGACCGCAACCCGGCCCTGGTCGGGAAGCTGATCCAGGGGATCCCGATTCTGGACTTTTCGAGGTTCTCGGAAATTGTCCAGACGGAACAGATTGAGCTGGCCATGTTGGCTGTACCGGCGGACCAGGCCGAAGCGACCGCTGCCGAGATTGCCCGCAGCGGAGTATCGGGCATCCTCAATTTTGCACCGACCCGCCTGAACCTCCCGGAAACCGTCGCGGTCAGCAATGTGGATTTGACGATTGAGCTCGAGCAACTCGCCTTTGCGGTTGTCCGAAACAGGAAAAAAGGGTAAAAAACAGGCCGAATGCTGCCCGGTGGTGTAATGGTAACACTACGGATTTTGGTTCCGTCATTCTAGGTTCGAGTCCTAGCCGGGTAACTCTTTTCGGGGACTTCTTGCCCCATTTTCGATCGATCGGCGCTGGTGTTTGATTGCATCTCTTGCCCATTCATCAGGGCTTTCCAAGACGGTCGATTTTGCCCCTCACGCGCAAAAAGAACAAAAAATTGAGCCGTTCTGGAAAGTTTTCATTTTTTACTTGCGATTTTTCGATTCGTCGCGAAATATTAGGGTGTCAGCCCATTGCAGCCTGAAAGCGGCAACTGACGCCTTTGACCCGAAGGCGGCAGCAAAGTCTGGCGGTCATTCGACCCGGTTTTCGCCAAACCGGATCAAGCGATTATCAGCCCAAAGACCTGGTGATCCTGATTGACCCCCTGACGGTTACCGCTCCACATCCTGACGCTGACAACGGTCCTTTCGCCAAAGGGCAAACGCGCACCACCTGTGTCTAACGGAATATGGAATATGCCATTGGATGGCGATTCCGGTCCTGAACATGACCGGAATGAATTTCCACAGACCGGGCGCATGAATGAACCACTGGTCCCGGGGCATTCATTTGGGTTTCGACCACGCGCAACAGACAGTTCAACAAAAGGGGTCAATGCCATGACAAGGGTAGCAGTCGTAATTTCACTTGTAGCCAGTTCCGTGCTGACGGCTACGTCAGCAGGACAGGTTTACCAGCAACAGGGTCAACAACAGGGATCGCAACAGATCCAGAAACACTGGTCACAGACGCTGATCCAGGATCGGGACCACGATTTTGGGAAAGTCGCCAAACTGTCCAGGCAGGAACACATCTTTGAGTTTGTCAATCCATTTGAAACCGATTTGTATATCGATTCGGTCAATGCAAGCTGTCTTTGCACCCGCCCCACCGTTCTGACTCCGGTGGTGAAACCGGGTGAGAAAGGCCAGATCAAGGCGGCCTATGACACCCGTGGTTTTGAAGGTCAGCGAGGCGCCACGGTTAGAGTCCGGGTCCGAAAAAGCCAGCCCTACCACGAATCGACCGAGATCATGCTGTCCGTCAAAGGCGAGATCCGGCGTGATGTGGTGGTTGAGCCGGGTGAAGTCAATTTCGGTTCCCTCAAGGCGGGTGCCGGAGGATCGGCAACGCTGCTTGTCAAATACGCGGGAAACCCCAACTGGACAATCAACGAGGTCCGGCCATCCAACGACCAGTTCAAAGTTTCGGTCGTAGAGACGATGCGTGATCCGGCCCGCAAACGGGTGGATTACCGAATCACGGTAAGTTCATCGGTCGATTGGCCTAAAGGGGACATTAACGAGCAGATCGTCTTGATGACCAACGATCCAGGCATCCCGACCATGAGCATTCCGGTCTCCGGACGGGTCCGAACCGGGATCGAAGCGTCCGACATCCGGCTCGGTTCATTGGTAGAAGGAAAAAGTGTACAGCGAAAGCTGATCGTCAAAGGGGACTCGCAGTTTGCGATTACCGGAATCCAGTCGAGTACCCCCAACGTCCAATTCCAGGCCACCGACAATGTTCATCGGACTGTCCATATGCTGGACTATGCGATCAACACCGGAAAGCCCGGGAAAATCGACGGAACGATCGTTCTGAAAACGACCGATCCGGACCAGCCCCAGTTGACCCTGGCCGTTGATGCCGACGTTGTCAGCTCGACATTTGCCAGTGATTCCGAAGGGATTGCTTCCGACCAGTCCCGAAAAGACAAATGATTTACAGACCTCTGTGGTCTGTTGCGCGAGACCGGGCAGCCTGTGCGTTGCCCGGTCTTTTTTTGCGTTGGGGGGTCAGGACCCTGTCTGGCCGGTTTTAGACCGGAACGTCGATCATCGACTTGTAGTAGCCGATCGAGCGTGAAAGCCCTTCGGCGAGGGTCACTTCCGGTTGAAATCCCAGCATTTTTACTGCCATGGAGATATCCGCGAGGCTGTCCCGGATGTCCCCGCGGCGAGCCGGTTGAAATTCGGTTTCCAGATCAATTCCAAGCAATGCCCGCAAATTGTCCAGCAACTGCAACAGCGTAGTTGCCCGTCCATCGGCAAGATTGAACGTCATTCCCGCAATGCCAGGAACAGTCATCGCCAGCAGATTTCCCTGAACCACGTTTCCAACAAACGTAAAATCGCGGGACTGTTGTCCGTCGCCGAAAACAATCGGACTCAGACCGGAAAGCATCCGGGTGATGAACAGCGGTATCACAGCGGAATAGGGACTGTCCGGATCCTGACGGGGTCCAAAAACGTTGAAGTATCTCAGCACGACGGTTTCCAGGCCAAACGAATGCCAGTAGGCCTCGCAATACTTTTCGCCGGCGAGTTTTGCCACCGCGTACGGGCTGATCGTCATCAAAGTATCTGTTTCCCGTTTGGCGCAAAACGGTGAATCCCCGTAACAGCTGCTGGATCCGGCGTATACGACCCGTCGAACTCCTGCACGCTGTGCTTCGTGCAGCACCGTCAGGGTTCCGGTGACACAGGCGGCGTTGACGTCCAGGGGTCTTTCCAGGGAAAGCGGAACGCTGGCCAGCGCAGCCT
>Ga0163150_10003821_pt1 | contig 20774 bp, 14 predicted proteins | sample OliLakLV19P2IB_FD_148628 | JGI IMG/M metagenome (GOLD analysis project Ga0163150, IMG submission 148628) | Freshwater microbial mat bacterial communities from Lake Vanda, McMurdo Dry Valleys, Antarctica - Oligotrophic Lake LV.19.P2.IB | ecosystem: Environmental > Aquatic > Freshwater > Lake >...
CCCCGTACCCGCGCCCCGCCAAATGCACCCCGAGCTTGTGCAGGTCCGCCACGGTGTCCAGGTCGAAGGGCGAGTGCTCCGTGCCGAAGCCGCCGTCGAGGTCGCTGCCGATCGCCGCGTGCTTCGCGTCGCCGGCGATCTGGCAGATGTGGTCGATGTGCAGCGCGACGGTTTCGAGGCCGACCTCGCGCCGCGCAGGCCCCTCGCCGCCGGCCAACCACTTGAGCATCCCGGTGTGCAGGGCCACGCCCAGCACGCCGTCGCGCTCCAAAATGATCCTGACCTGCTGATCGGTGAATTGCCGCGGCGACGGCGCCAGCGCTCGGCAGTTCGTATGGCTCGAATAAACCGCCCCATCGAACCGATCCACCGCCTCAAAAAAACAACGGTCGCTCAGATGCGTCAGGTCGAGCGGCATCTTCAGCTTCGCCATCTCGATGAGCAGGGCACGCCCCTTGTCGCTCAGCCCGCCGTCCTCCTTCGTCGCCTTGCCCGGCGTGCCGTAGGCGTAGGCGCTCGGCCCGAAGTGCGCGAGCATCAGCGACCGCAGCCCGCTCGCCCACCACTCGTGAACCTCCTCCGGCTCGACGATCGGGTCCGCGCCCTCCATCGTGATGATCAACCCGACCGGCGTGGAGGGATGAATCACCGGCTTGCGCCACACCGACCAGTGCTCGGCGAGGTCGGCCGCGCTGCGGATGATCCGCACGTGCCCCTGCTTCTCTAGCGCGAAGTAGTACGCGAGCTGCCCCATCGCCGAGGCGTAGGCCATGTCCTGCGTCGGGTGATCGAGCCCGTAGCGCGGGGCGGGCCGATCAGGCGGGAGCTGCGCTTTCGTCCTCGCGATGACGGTGGTCACCGCGACGGCCGCGCTGGCGCGGCGCATCTCCTCAATCGACGTGGTGCAGGTGCCCGGCTCATCGCCGGTGAGCTTCGCTTCGCGCTGGCGGAGCTGCGCCACGGGCAGCCGCTGGTCGCGCTCGTAGCGCAGGGCGTTCATCGCGATGTCGAGGTGGCCATCGAAAATCAGGTGCATGGCGGCGGATTATAGAGCCGCGACGAAAGTGCGACGGCCGCTGTTTGGGTGGCACTGACAAGGCCGCTCGGGGCTTTGGCAGTGGGGGACTACTGCAAGTCATCACTGACAAGCTCCGAAGACTCCGCTTGTCAGTGCCACCCCGTGCCACCCCGCCGTAGGTTCCTTGGCCCGCGCCCTTCCGGGCGGGGCTGACGCTTCACTTCTCGCTCAGCGCATGCACCGTGTGATAAACCTCGAGCTTCACCGCCTCGCCCTCCGCCGACTCGATGTTCATCTTCACCATCATCTGCATCACCGGCTTCATGTCCTCGAGTTCCAGCGTCACCGTCCTGCCATCCTTTGAAACCGCCGCGCTCTTCACCTTCACCGCGTCGCGCCCCTGCTTCTTCGCGTCGGCCACCGAGAACTCGGGCGAGCCGTATTTCTCCGAATAAAGATAATTCCACCGCTGCACCTCGTAGCTCGACGCGTCGCTGGCCGTCTCGGGGTCGAGGGCATCGGTGAAGGTGATCGACACGCCCGCCTTCGTCGGATGAATCGCCACCGGCATGTGCACCCCCCCGGAATTCGCGCCGGTGTAGCGCACCCGATAGAATCCCGCATCGCGCGCCCCCCGCGTCTGCCAGCCCTTGAGGCCCGCGAGGTAAAGCTGCCCGTCGCGCGGGCTGAAGCGGGCACGCATGATGCCGCTGCTGAACGTCAGCGGGAACGCGACGACGCCGCCCTGCTCGACGCCGTTGATCGTTTCATACGGCACGACGAACAGCTTGCACATGCCGTAGCTCGTCGCTAGCAGTTGCCCCTTGAGCGGTCCCCACCGCGACTGCGGATCATCCGGCACCCACACCAAATCGCCCGCCGAGTTGTCGACATTTTTCGGCAACCAACAAAGCGGCGCCTTGTACTTCAAATCACCACTGACGCCGACACCCGCTTGCGGTTTAGCGGGGTCCCGATGCGGCTGATACCCCACAAACTCCCCCCGCCGCACCAGGTCAATCCGCGACGCCGGCGTCCAGTTGCCCTCCTGGTCCGCCACCGCCACGCGATCATCAGCGGAAATGCCCAGCCCGTTCGCCGAACGCAGTCCCGTCGCGAACACCTCGAGCTTCGAGCCGTCGGCGGAGACCCGGTGAATGCACCCGTGCATCGGCACCTTCTCGGCGCGGTTGCCGTTGGCGATCGTGTAGAAGTCCCCCTTCGAATCGACCGACAGGCACAAGGGATAAGCACGCGGGTGCGTGATCCAGTCGCTGTGAAAGTTCTCGTAGTAGTCCGCCTCGCCGTCGCCGTTTAGGTCGTTGAGCCGCGTGATGCGGTCGTAGCCGAGCGCGTAAACCTGCTCATCCTTGACGACAAGTCCGAGCGGCTCGTACAAGCCGGCGGCGAATCGTTTCCATGTGAGCTTGTCGAGCTTGTCGTCGATCCCGCTAACGATCCACACATCGCCGTTCCATGTGGAGACCGCGGCGCGTTGACCATCTTTGAAGAAATCGAACCCCACGATCCGCATCCACGAGTTCCACGGGTTCTTCTCCGGCACCGTAAGCGTGTCGACGACGTACGCCGCCCTACTCGTCGCGAGCACGCCCTTCGTCTCCACCGTCTCCGTCCACCGCGCCGGCCCGCCGCGCGTCAGGTCCTTGATGCCGGCGGGCGGCTTGACGCGCGGCGTCTGACCGAAGGCACCGATGAACAACTTGAAGACCCGTGTGGCATCCGACGGCGGCAAGACGCACAGCACGCGCCAATCGTCGCCGACCGTAATCGACGCCGCCGCCGGCTTCTCCACCGCGACGCCGATGCTCAGCTTGTTCACTCCAGTCCAGACGCCGGCCGGGTCCACGGATACCGCAAAGTACTTGCCATCCCGCGGCGCTTCGCAAACGACCATCTGCAATTCGCTCTTCGACGGGGCGACCTCGAACGTGCGCGTGAAGAACGAATGTCCATCAAGCGTCTCGTACCCCGGCAACTCCAGCACCTCGCACTCACCGACCGTGTACTTCAGCACCACTTGCTCGCCGTGCCGGTAGAACCCTTTGTAGTGCGTCCAGGACTTCGGCAGCGGGCCGTTCGGGTAAGGACGCGGGTCCTTGAATGAACCATCTGATGGATTCGCCCAGCCCGGCATGATCGCGGTGCCGAACATCTGTTCGCCTTCGAGGTGGGCGTTGTCACCGCCCTTATACGACATGTGATTTGTCTTGGACAAATCGATGAATGCACCGCCTTCGGAAACAGACGCGGCGGCGGCGACACGCATCAGGTCGGTGTCGTACACCATCACGGCGCGCTTCTTCGACACCGGATCGAGGAGGCGGATCGCCAGCCCTTTGTTCGCGGTGTTGCCCTTGGGCCACTTGGCGTGAACGGTGTGGGCGATGGCCGGGCCGTAGTCCATCAAGTCAGGCGACCCCGGTTTGCCCCTGGGCGTCTGCGGAACTTCCTGCGCAACCACAGACGAGCTCATAGTGGCGGCGGCGAGCAACACGGGCACGATCAGAGGTAGGCGTCGATTCATCACGCGGTCCCAGGCGCCGCCGACGAATTGCCGGCGGCCGACACATCGTACCGGGCAGATGAATACGATCGTCGGCCTTTGCAGGGTTTGCTGTGCGGGCCACGGATTGACGACATTGCCTGCGAAATGAAAAGAGTCCGCGGCGCGGACCCTACCTTGCTGTCTCTCAACCGCGAAGCGGTGGCATCACCGTAGCCGCGGGCGTGAGCCCGTGGAATGGCCGAGTGGACGATTGAAGCCCCGACGGGGCGACACTCCGCGTATGTCGCCCCTTCGGGGCTCGCGACTTTTGCGCGCATGAACCCCCGGCTTACGCCGGGTGCTACGCTGTGCCACCGCTTCGCGGTTAAGCCAACGCCCGAACCATCACCGAAGAAGCAATACCCTGCTCGCGGATGGTGCTCCTTAATCCGCGACGCGTCGCGGCATCGTCGACGCCACCACCCGGATCGGCGACGCCTTGCCGTTCTCCAAGGTCAGCGTCGCGTCCTCGCCCGGCTGCACGGTGAAGTCCATCGTGCCGCGGTGCATCACCAGGATGCCTTCCTCATTGATCCGGCGGAGGCACTGGAACGAGCACGCGGTCACACCGCCAAGAATCGGATGCTCCACCGCGATGCCGCTGGCGGGGATGTTGACCAGCCACAGTTCCTGCGTCGTCGAGCGGTACTCGATCCGCATGTGCCGGCCTTCGGAATCGATCAGCTCCAGATAATGGCTGCTCACCGTCTCACCGTCGAGCGTCACCGGCGGGGTGGTGGATGCGTCGGCCTCCAGCGGGCCGTGCGCCGTGCTGGTGCGGATCATCGTCACCAACCGGTTGGTCACCATGCGCGTCGCCGCCTGGCTCGAGGCCTGCTCGGCCGCGTCAGCGTAAGCCCGGAAGCTCGCGTCCAGCGCCACCATCGTCGCCGTCAGCAGCATCGCGCTGATCGCCAGCGCCAAGAGCGTCTCGATCACGGAGAGGCCGCGGTAACGCGAAGATTGTGGAGTTACAGGTCGCATGGAAAGTTCCGAGTTCCGAGTTCCGAGTGTTTCGGTCCGAGGTCTCCAACTCGGAACCCCGAACTCGGAACTCGAAACTTTTCATTCCCCGCCCTCGAACCACGTCGTCGCCAGCGGCTCGATGGAGATCGGGCCGAGGATGCCGTCGGGCAGCGGGATGGTCGGGTCGTATTTCAGGTGGATGACGCCGACGCCGTTGGGCGGGATTTCCGCTTCAAGGTCGCCCTCGGCCGAGGGGAAGTAGCCGAGCGTGGTGTTGAACTGCGGGCTGGTCTCGCCGATGACCGGGCCGACGTCGCTCTTGGGCTCGAAGGTGGTGAGGATGGTGCCGGTGACTTTGCACTGGCCGCGCATGTCGATCATGCCCGCGACGATGGTGCCGGTGAGCTTCACGGTTTCGTTCGAGTCCGCCGGGCTGACGAACGTGCCCATTTCCACTGAATAGTGCGGGGCCATGATGGTGCTGCGCTTGTAGAGCGCCTTCTCGGTTTCATCGAGGTTCGTCGACTCGTCGATGAGGAACCGCGTCTTGCCGGTGAAGGCGATCTTGTTGCGGGTGTGCGTGAACTCCTTCGGCGCCGAGCTCACCACGCAGCCCTCGAAGGTGCAGGCGTGGAAGCGGACGTTGTTCGAGATCGTCTTGGTGTCGGCCACCGTACTGCCGTTGACGATGGCGGCCTTGTCCGGGTACTTCAGCGAGCCGTCGGACTCCTGGATGCCGGCGAACTGGTAGAGCGCATCGTCGTTGTTCACCTCGGTCTCGATGAACGTGACGCCGATGAACGTGCAATTGTCGAAGAGCGCGTTGGTGCCCTTGGGGACCCGCAGGTTGGTGAACGTCATGTTCTTGTAGATCGGGCGGTCGTAGTAGTCGTACGGGTGGGCCGCGCCGTAGGGCACGGGCTCGAAGGTCTGGCTGCCCAGGGGCTGCGGCGAGGCCGGGTTCATCGGGTCGTGCTGGGCCGCCTGTAGCGCGGCCTGGGCGGCGAGGTTGCCGTCGGCGAGCGACTGGAACGAGCTCACGTCGAAGTCGCCGGGCCCGAAGTCGAACATGTCCTCGGCGGGTGCCTCGAACGTCAGCGGCACCTCATCGACGCCGGGCCGGATCGAGCCCGCGAAGTAGTCCTGGTAGGTCCCGCCCGCCGCGCCATCGACCCACGCCTGCATCCCCGCGGTCAGTTTGATCTGCCCCTGGATCTTCGCGTAGCGGTCGTTGTTGTCGATCACGCCGTCGTTGTAGCCGGGCCGCGCGGGGTTGCCGAAGGTGTCGATCAGCTCGAGCAACTGGGCATTGCTGGTGTTGGTCGCCGCGTCGAGCTCGGTGGCGGTGACCCGGCCATCGGCGTTGACGTCGTAGTTGGCGAGGAAGAAGTCGTAGTCATCGATGTAGTTGTCGCCGTTGAGGTCGTAGGACGTCGGATTCGTCAGGCCGGCGGTCTCCGCCGCGTTGGAAATATTGATGCGGTTGTCGCCGTCGACGTCGCTGGTGGCCAGCGTGCCGACGAGGGCATCGAGGTCGCCATCGAGGGCGTCGCCCTTCGCTCCGTCCATGCCGCGGAAGTCGCTGACCATTTGGATCGGATGGCCGTTGGCGAGATTAACCTCGGTGAACCGGCTGCCGATGTCGCCGTCGATGATCACGTTGCGGCCGATCATGACGCGGCTTTTCGAGAGGATCGCGAACTTGATCTTCTTGCTGATGCGGAAATCCATCTGAATCGAGCGGGTGACCTGACTGACCGGCGGGCCGTCGACGGCAACGACCTTCACGCGAATCCACGTCAGATCGAGGGGGTTCGAGCTGGACACCGCCGGCGACATGTCGCTGTAAGGGGGCCGCTGGTAGTAGCTCGAATCGTAGTCTTCGCCGGCCAAAGGGTGCGGCGTGAAGGTTGCCGTAAAGGTCGGCTCGCCGGGGCCCACCGCGATGGGGCCCACGTGAAGCTGCGAACCGACCTCATAAGGTTCGGCGAGGTTGTGGAGCTGGCTGGAGAGCGCGGTCATCAGCAGCACGCGCGTCTCGTCCCACATGTCGGCGGCGTTGTCCTCGTCGATGACGCCGGACGTGGTCTTCACTTGCTTGGTGACCTGGTTGAGCCGGTAGGTCAGGTACCGCATGCCCGTCTCGGCGGCGGCCAGCGAGCGGTTGATCTTCATGTGGCTGTCGGCCGTCTGAAGGTTGCCCTGGGCCACGATCGACATCGCCGCCGCCAGCGAGCCGAAGATCACCAGGAACATCATGGCAAGGATCGCCACAGCGCCGCGGTTGCGCGGCGACGAGCGCGGGATGTTCAGGTGTGAAGGTTTCATGGTTGCTCCGAGCGTTGCGAAACCACATCCGCTCATTTCCCGACGACCCAGCTCAGCGTCGTGATCACGTTCGGCTCCGTTTGCTGCGGGCTTTGGTAGAGCACGGTCACCGTCACGCGCAGGAGTTCCGTGGTGCCCAGCGGCTGCGTGAAGGTCGAGCTGATGTTGTCCGGCAGCACGCTGGCGACCTCGATCTTCTGCGACCAGCCGGGCAGGTCGGCGATGTCCTGCCGCAGGGCGTTGACCGGCGGATCGAAGACGATGCCTTCGCCGTAGCCGCCGCTGACGACGCCGGCAAAGTCGTCGATGTCGTCGTAATCCTCGAGGCCTAGTTCACCATCCTCCGGGCCGACCATCGCCAGGCCGGTGAACGGGTCGTGCTTGGGCAGCACCACGGTGAGCTCGCGGAGTTCGTTGGCGAGCAGCAGCGCGGTGCCGTTGCGCTGGGCCCAGTCGTTCTTTTTGTGGAAGGCCTGCTGGGCGGCGAGGATCGCCAGCACGCCGGTGGAGATGATGACGGTGGTGAGGGCGGCCTCGATGAGGGTGAAGCCGGTCGAGCGCCTGCGGCGGCGGCCGGGGTATGGGGTGTGGGGTGTGTGGTGTGGGGTCGGAGCCGAGGCCGTCCGCGCGCTGCGCACCACATCAAATTGGACGTGCCGTGTCATGATCCTTCTCCACCTCACCGGAACCCTACGATTCGCAGGCCCGATATCCAAACGGATTGAGCACGCGGCAATCCATCTGCTTTGCCGAGGCTTATTAAACCCACCCACGGGAGTGGGTGGGCTTTCAACGGTTCATTCCCTGAACCCTGACCCCTGAACCCTGACCCCTGCCCTCCTCACTTCACCAGCGTCGACAGCTTGAAGATCGGGAGGATGATCGCCATCGCGATGAAGCCGACGACGCCGCCCATGACGATGATCATGATGGGCTCGATCATGCTGGTGACCCGCCTGATGACTTCCTTGAGCTGCTTGGAGTAGAACGAGCTGATCTCGTCGAGCACTTCGCCGAGCTTGCCCGACTCTTCGCCGGCCGACACCATCTGCACCACGCTCTTGGGCAACAGCGGGGACTTCTGCATGATGTGGACGATCTTCTTGCCCTGCTTGACCGCGCCGTACACGCCGCGCCACAGCCGCTTGTACAGCCGGTTGCCGCTGATGTCGCCAGTGATCCTCAGCGTGTCGAGCATCGGCACGCCGGCGTTGACCAATTCGCCCATGGTGTGCAGCGACCGGCTGATGTAAAGGGCGCGGAACATCTTCTTGAACAGCGGCACCTTCAGCTTCGCGCCGTCGAACCACCACGCCCCCGCTTCCGTGCGGATGAACACAAAGAACCCGATCAGCCCCGCGATCATCGCCAGCAGCACCGCCCACCACCACTGCGTCATGAACGCCGAGAGGTTCATCAGGAACTTCGTCGGCCCGGGCATCGCCGCTTCCTTGCCCTTGAAGACCATCGCAAAGCGCGGCAGCACGAAGGTGAGCAGGAAGAAGGTGACCGCCACGGCGAGCGAGCCGATGACGCCGGGGTAGATCATCGCGCCGATGACCATCGAGCGCGTCTCGATCTGCTGGGCCTGGTACACGGCGATGCGTTCCAGCATCTGCGAGAACGAGCCGGACATTTCCGAGGCGCGGACCATGTTGACATAGAGGGCGCTGAACTGTTTGGGGTGCCGGGCGAGGGCTTCGGAGAACTGTCGGCCGGCCTCGACGTCCTGCTTCATCTGCATGAGCATGGCGCGAAACTTGGGGTTCTCGGTCTGCTCGGCGATGCCATCGAGGGCCCCGCGCAGACTGATGCCGGCGCGAACCATGACGGCGAGCTGGGTGGTGAAGTTCAGGACGTCGCGCGCGGACGGCCCGGACGAATAATTGAGCAGCTTCATCAGCCCCGCAGTGCGCGACTCGCCGCCGACCGGGGTGAGCTGAAGCACCTGGCCGCCCTGCGAGCGCAGCGACTGGGCCGCCTCCATCGCGCTGGCGGCCGACACGACGCCCGTGGAAATCTCCCCGCCGTTTGTGCGTAGTTGGTATCGATAACTGGCCATGGGATTGAGTTCCGAGTTCCGAGTTTGGGGTTCCGCCAGCCGTGGTCCGATGTTCGCGTCCTGCGGCATTCAACTCCGAACGCCGAACTTGGAACTCGGAACTTTGTCTTCATTAAGCCGCCAGCATGCGTTCCAACTTCTCCGGATACGCCGCCTGGGCCAGCGCATCCTCGCGGCTGATCATGCCGTTGAAATAGAGCTCGGCGATCGAGTTATCCAGCGTGTTCATGCCCAGGGCGCGGTTCGTCTCGATGACGTTGGGGATCTCGAACACGCGGTTTTCACGGATCAGGTTGCGCACCGCCGGGGTACACAGCAGCACCTCGCACGCAGGCACCATGCCCTTCTTGTCGGTGCGCTTGAACAGCGTCTGCGAGATCACCGCCTGCAGCGTGTTGGCGAGCATCGAGCGGATCTGGTTCTGCTGGTCGGCCGGGTACATGTCGATGATGCGCTCGCAGGTCTGCGAGGCGTTGCAGGTGTGCAGCGTCGAAAGCACAAGGTGGCCCGTCTCGGCGGCGGTGATTGCGGCGGCGGTCGTTTCAAGATCGCGCATTTCACCGACGAGAATGATGTCCGGGTCCTGACGCAGCACGTGCCGCAGGCCGCTGGCGAAGCTGGGCACATCGGCGCCAAGCTCGCGCTGCTCGATCAGGCACTTCTCGCTGACCAGCGCGTATTCGGTGGGGTCTTCCAGCGTGATGATGTGCTTGTGGTACCGCTTGTTCATCGCCTGGATCATGGCGGCAAGCGTGGTCGACTTGCCCGAGCCGGTGTCGCCGGTGACGAGCACGAGGCCGGCCGGCAGATACGTGAGGCGCTGCACGACCTCGGGCAGGTTCAAATCCTGCAGCGGCGGCACCTGTTCCTTGATGGCGCGCATGCAGATGCCGATCGCCTGCCGTTGGTTGTGGGCATTGACGCGGAACCGGCCGAGGCCGGGGATTTCATATGAGAAGTCGACGTCCTTGATGCGGTCGAAGACCTTCATGTGGTCCTCGGTGGCGATGTGCTGGAGCATGCGCAGCGCGGACTCGGGCGTGATAACCGGGTAGTCGAGCGGGGTCATCACGGTGTGGATGCGGGCCACCGGCGGATGGCCGGAGACGAGGTGGATGTCGGACGCGCCAAGCTCGAGGGCTCGCTTGAGGATCGTGTCGATATTCATTAGCGCGGGGTCCAAAGGGCCCGGTGTGGAAGAAACGACTCGGGCGCGGCGAGGGCCTTGCGACGCACCAAGAGGTTCCATCGACGGGCGGCGCGGGCCGGATAAGTGAAGACGAGAAAGCCCCCCGCTATGCGGGATGGCAGAGGTGGATTAAACGGAATAAGCGGACGACGGCAGAAAGGAAGGCGAAGTCCGAATACTGAATACAGAAGTCAGAATGCAGAAGTCAGACGCCGAAGGTGCTCGACGTCCCGAGACGTTTCCGCATTCTGACTTCTGCCTTCGCTATTCAGTATTCTGACTTCGTTTTCCTCCCCCTTAATACCGGATCTCCACCCGCTCCAGCCGCCGCTTCTTCTCCCCCGCCGTCACCGGCACCTCGAGGTCGAGCGACTCCTTCTTCTCCAGATCGCGGATGCGGAACTCCTGCGCCGAGAAGGTCACGCCGTCGGCGTCGACCAGCTCGATGCGGACATAACCCTTCGCCAGCGCCTCGACAGCAAGCTTCTTCGTCAGCGTGTCGGTTTTGGCGAACTCGGCTTGCAGCGCCTCCTCCGTCTTCGGGTAGGCCGCCGTCGGCGTCAGCGTGATCACCAGCACCCGTGAGCCGCGCGACAGTTCCTTCGGCGCCGCGGTGAAGTAATCCTTGAACGCCTCCGCCCGCACCGTCACCGCTTCCACCGTCACCGGCTTGATCGCCCCCACAAACTCCGCGAGCTTCTCGCGTACCGGCGGGAACAGCATCGCGATCCCGAAGAACGCCGCCGCGAAAACCAATCCCAGCAGCGCCAGCTTCACCTTATCCCGCACCGAAATCGGCTTGGGCGGCGCCACCGTCTTCGCATCCACCGACCGGCTCTGCACCTGCACCTCGGTGTTCCCGGGGGCGCCCCCCGGCAGCGACGCGACCACGTACAGCGACTGCACCTCTTCGTTCTTGCGAAACTCCGCGCTCCGCAGCGTCGAGAACACCGAGCCGCGGTCCGCCTCCGGCAGCACCTTGATGAGCTGCTCGATCCCCTGCCGGATCGCATCGTCGGGCGACGGCGCCAATTTCGCCGTCGACACCGCCTGGTTGTCCGGCAAGATGCTGAACGCCGACCCGCCCACATCCAGATTGAAACGCAGCCCCATCGACCCCATGAACTCGACCCATTGCCGCAGCTTCTCCTCCACCTGTTCATCCGACAGCCGCCCCTCGATCAGCCCGTCGAGCAGGATCGTGCCTTCCAACTTTTCAGTCGTGACCATGCCCGAACCTTTCGGAGGTGCTTGCCGCAAAAAGTCGCAAAACGCGCAAAAGGGAAGGAGGAAAAGAGAAAGTCACCAACTCAAGTGCTCATCCATGTCAGCCGCCGAGCCACCCCGTCACTCGCTTTCGTCGCCCCACATCCCCTTCTCCTTTTTGCGCCATTTGCGACTTTTTGCGGCAATCCTCCCGCCGCTCACACCTTCAAAAACGGCCGCAGCGCGCTGACCTGGCTCGCGGCTTTCCAGTCGCCAAGCTCCTCCGTCCACAGCAGCGTGCCGGCGTTGATCTGACCGGCACGCAGCATCGCGAGCAACTGCGGCTCGGGCACCGGGCCTTGGGCCTGACCGTTCAACTCGTAGTGCCACTGCCGGGCGGCAGGCTGCGGGCCGGCGTGCATCGGCCGGGCCTGCTGATGCATCGGCAGCACACCCGCCGATGCGTCCGCCAGGTCGTCGAGGTCCGAGCGGTCCTCGATCAAACCCTGCGGCCCGGCATCGTGCATCGGCAGCGCGGCGTAGGTCTGCTTCGTGTCGACGCCGAGTTGCTCGTCGTGGGCGTCGAGCCGGTTGAACGTGTGCTGCCGGAACGCCTCGGCCTTGAGCCGCTCCTGCCGAAGCTGCTCGCGCAGCCGGCGGTTCTCGCGGTTCTGGTGGTCGCGGTGGGCCTGCTCCTCTTTCAGGTTCGACAGGCAGGCCACGATGATCACGCCGATGAGCGACAGGAAAAACCCCGCGAAAAACCAGCCGACCGGCGTCCGCCCCTTCGACGAGGCGATCGCCGCGGCGATGATCCCGGTGATCACCCAGATGATTAACTGAACTGTAAAGCCTTCCATCACGGCCCCCACATCACGAGTGAAAAATCGCCGCGAACTCCTGTCGCCTCCGCAACGAGCCACGACCGTCAGGGAGTGGACCCGGCCGTTCCGCATCACCATAACGAGCCGCGACCGTCAGGGAGTGGGACCCGGCCGTTCAGCCCGCTCCCTGACGGTCGCGGCTCGTACTGGAACCCAAGTCTAATGGCCGTCTCAAAGGAACTCAACCGCCACATAATTGTGCAAGAAATGGATCAGCATCGACGGGTACAAACTCCCCGTCTTCCACTTCGCCCAGCCCAGCAGCATGCCCACCAAGAAGAGGTACGGCAGCCCCGCCACCGAGAAGTGCAGGATCGCGAACAGGAACGACGCCAGAATGATCGCCCGCCACGGCTTCAGCGCCGTCTGCAACCAATGCTGGATCAGCCCGCGGAACGCGATCTCTTCGACGATCGCCGGGAACACCGCGATCGCCAGGATGCGAAACAGCGGGTCGCCGAACTTGTCCTTCCAGTCCATCGGCTCGATCTTCGTGTCGCGCAGCAGCTCGATCCACATGTTGGACCACGCCCAGTTGAGCCCGAGCATCGGCACCAGGATCGCCAGCGCGATCCACGCCTCGAGGTGCCCGAACCCCAGCCGCGCGAACTGCGTCGACAGCGACGGCCAGTACATTGCGGCGAAGACGCAGGTGGTCACGAACATCGCGCCCATCTGCAGCAGCACCGCCAGTTCCGGCTGGTCCTCGACGAACAAATACATCGCCAGGATCGAGCTGACGATGATGACCGCGAGGTACGACCAGAACATCGGCCACACCGCCGGCGCCTTCATGCGCACCAGCTCGCCCTCGCTGAGCTGCCGCGGGATCTCGGCGGAGAGTACCGCCGTCACGTCCTTGTACGGCATGCCGCAGCCGGTGCAGAAGTAAAAGAACGCATTGAGCGGCGCGTTACAGTACGAACAGCGCTGCGGCGGCGAATAACGCTGCGGCGCGGGCTGCGACCGACCGACCGGCTCGATTTCAAATTCGCTCATGCGGGCACCCGTGAAACGTAGAATGATACCGAGATGGCGAAATCGGAGGGATGGCCGCAAAAAGTCACAAAAGGCACAAAAAAGAACCAGAAGAAGAGGGTTCGATTTGGTCGAGGAGGGATGTATTAGTGGTTTCAAAACTTTTTTACCACGGATAACACGGATGACACGGATAAAGAAAACACAATGTTTCAGGTTCAATCCGTGTCCTCCGTGTTATCCGTGGTCAGTGTCCGGCAGTTTTTGAAACCAGTCCTGGCTCTTGGCGCGCCTTGGCGGTTCAAGCCCCTCCTCCCTTTTGCGTCTTTTGCGACTTTTCGCGGCAAAGCCCCCATGCCCAAAACCACCACCATCGGCAAGTACCTCATCCACCGCCTCGAAGAGGCCGGCCTCGGCCATGTCTTCGGCATCCCCGGCGATTACGTGCTCTCCTTCTACGACCTGCTCGTCGCCAGCAAGATGAAGGTCATCGGCACCTGCACCGAGCTGGGCGCGGGGTTCGCCGCCGATGGATATGCCCGCGTCAACGGCCTCGGCTGCGCCTGCGTCACCTACAGCGTCGGCGGGCTCAACACGCTCAACGCGGTGGCCGGGGCTTATGCCGAAAAGTCGCCGCTGATTGTCATCAGCGGCGCGCCGGGGTTGCGCGAGCGGGCCAAGGCGCAGCTCCTGCACCACAAGATCCGCGACTTCCACACGCAGCTTCAGATTTACGAAAAGGTCACCGTCGCCTCCGCCGCGCTCGAGGACGCCCACACCGCGCCCCGGCAGATCGATGAGTGCATCACCGAATGCCTCCGGCAGAAGCGGCCGGTCTACATCGAGCTTCCCCGCGACATGGTTGATGCCTCGTGCTCCGCACCGGAGCCGATGCCGCCGATCACCGGCGCCAGCGCGCCCAAGCCGCTGAAGGAAGCCGTCGCCGAGGCCGCCGCGATGATCAAGGCCGCCAAGAGCGCCGTCATCCTCGCCGGCGTCGAGATCCACCGCTTCGACCTCCAGGACCACCTGCTCGACCTCGTTCACAAGACCGGCCTGCCCATCGCCGCCACCCTGCTCGGCAAGAGCGTCATCAGCGAGCGCCACCCGCAGTACGTCGGCATCTACGAAGGCGCGATGGGCAAGGAGTCGGCACGCCTGATCGTCGAGAAGGCCGAGGCCATCCTCATCCTCGGCGCGTTCCTCACCGACATCGACCTGGGCATCTACACCGCCCAGCTCGACGAGGCCCGCACCATCGCCGCCAACAGCGAACGCGTCACCATCAAGCACCACCATTTTGAAGCCGTGCAACTCGCCGACTTCATCAAAGGATTGACCCGCGCCCTGACCACCGGCAAGAAGGCGCTGAAGCCGACGCGCATCAAGCGGAACCTCGAGCTCAAACCGTTCCGGCCGCAGGCGAAGAAGCCGTGTACCGTCGCCCGCTTCTTCGAGCGGATGAACAGCTACCTGGATGAGAGCTCGATCGTGGTGGCCGACATCGGCGACAGCCTGTTCGGCTCGGCCGACCTCACCATCCACCGCGGCACCGAGTTCCTGAGCCCCGCCTACTACACCGCCATGGGCTTCGCCGTCCCCGCCGCCATCGGCGCCCAAGCCAACCGCACCGACCTGCGCCCCATCGTCTTCGTCGGCGACGGCGCGTTCCAGATGACCGGCATGGAGCTCTCCACCGCCGTCAAGTACGGCCTCAACCCCATCGTGTTCGTCCTTAACAACAAGGGTTACACCACCGAGCGATACATCCACGAAGGCCCGTACAACGACATCCACGAGTGGGCCTACCACCTGCTCCCGCAAATCCTGCGCAAAGGCTGGGGCTGCGAGGTGCGCACCGAGGGCGAGCTCGAGGAGGCGCTGGTGACCGCGAAGAGCCACACGCAGAGCTTCTCGATCATCAACGTGCACCTGGACAAGATGGACCGCTCGAAGGCACTGGAGCGGCTCGGCAAAAAGTTGAGCCAGCAGGCAGGGCTGTCGAAGTGAACATTTGGAATGATGAAGCCTTTACTCCGGGTGTGAAGCCCCGCAAGGGGCGTCTGAAGGTAGCCACGGGCGCGAGCCCGTGGTTGCGAACCGCACGATTCCGCGAGCCCCGCAGGGGCGATTGAATCGTTTCGGTCCTTCAATCGCCCCTGTGGGGCTCGGATTTTCTCAATTCGCGGGCACCACGGGCTCGCGCCCGTGGCTACCTTCAAACGCCTACGGGCTTCAAGCCTCGAACTTTGACGCCCTCCAATTGCCAGAGGTCGCAATTCCCTCGACAGCTATACTGAATCCGTCACCCGTCCACTCAACCCTCGGAAGCCGAACCATGACCCGAATCTCGGCCATCCTTCTCACCCTTGCCGCCCAGGCTTGCCTCTTCGCGCTGCCGGCCTTCGCCGACGAGGTCGCGGCCAAGACCAAGCTTCCCACGGACAAGCCCGCCGCCGCTGCCGCCGAGGCGGAGGACGAGCCGGTCGTCCCGCTGGTCGGCGCGATCAAGCTGATGGGCCCCCTGCGTGACGGGCCGGCGCCCTTTTCGTGGGTCGCCGAGGGCGATGCCGGGCCGTCGCTGCGTTCGGTCATCGCGCAGCTCAAGCATGTTGCCAAGAGCGAGCACCACAAGGGTGTCGTCTTCTACCTCGATCAGCTCGCCCTCAACTACTCGCAGATCAACGAGCTGACCGCCGCGATCAAGGAGACCCGCAAGGCCGGCAAGAAGGTCATTTTCTTCGCCGAGGCCTACGACCTTCAGGGTTACCTGCTCGCCTCGGCGGGCGATCAGATCATCCTCCAGCAGAAGGGCTTCCTCGAACTCACCGGCATCGGCGTCGAGGAGATGTACCTCGCGGGCCTGTTCGAGAAGATCGGCATCAAGGCCGACTTCGTCCAGACCGGGCAGTTCAAGGGTGCCGACGAGCAGTTCACCCGCAAGGGGCCCAGCCGGCAGTGGAGCGAGAACTTCGACGGCCTGCTCGACGACCTCTACGACCAGGTGCTCGGCACCATCGCCAAGGCCCGCAAGATGGACAAGGCCGCGATGGAGAAGGCGATGGAAGCCTCGCTCTCGATGAGCGACACGGAAATGGTCAAGGCCGGCCTGATCGACCGCGCGACTTCGCGCGACATCCTCGACGTGACCAAGAAAGCCTTCGGCGACGACTTCGACTGGGACGACTCGATGGGCGCGGACGAAGCCGCTCCCGAGATCGACATGAACAACCCGTTTGCGATGTTCAAGATGCTGCTCAGCGATGAGAAGCCGCCTTTGAAGCGGGCGACGATCGCGGTGATCCACATCGACGGCGTGATCACCAGCGGCGAGAGTTCGCCGGCCGGGATGTTCGGCGGGTCGAGCGCGGGCAGCAACACGATCCTCGACGCGCTCAAGCACGCGAAGAACGAGCCGCTGATCAAGGGCGTGGTGATGCGGATCGAGTCGCCGGGCGGTTCGGCGCTGGCGAGCGAGGTGATGTGGCAGGCGATGCGCGAGGTGGCGAAGGAGAAGCCGGTGTGGGTGAGCGTCGGGGGGCTGGCGGCCAGCGGCGGGTACTACCTGTCGTGCGGGGCGGACAAGGTGTACGTGTCGCCGCAGTCGATCGTCGGATCGATCGGCGTGGTGAGCGGGAAGCTGGCGCTGGGCGGGCTGTACGACTGGGCGGGCATCGGCGTTCACCGCCGCAGCCGCGGTCCGCTGGGCGACATGTTCAACTCCGTGGAACCGTTCACGCCGGAGCAGAAGAAGGCGCTCGTTCAGATGAGCGAGCGGATCTACGACCAGTTCACCGACCGCGTGAAGCAGGGCCGCGGGGGCAAGGTGAAGGACATCGACGCGGTGGCGCAGGGCCGGCTGTTCACCGGCCAGCAGGCGGTGAAGAACGGCCTGGCGGACAAGCTGGGCGGTATCGAAATCGCATTGAGCGACCTGGCGAAGGAACTGAAGCTCGCGGAGGGTTCGTACGACGTGATCAGCCTGCCGGAGCCGATGAGCCTGCCGGAGTTTTTGAGCTCGATGCTGGGCGGGTCGATCAAGGCGCCGGCGATGAGCGGCGAGCAGATGGGCGTGCTGAATATCGTGAAGGCGACGCTCGGGCCGCGGGCCTGGCCGGCGGTGCAGGACGCGATGAACGGCCTGTCACTCTTGCAGCGCGAGCGCGTGCTGACGGTGATGCCGCGGGTGATTGTGATCAGGTGATCGGGGCACCCATGTTCTGTCGTCGCTGCTACTACAACCTCCGCGGGACGGAGGGCGAAAAGTGCCCCGAGTGTGGGTTGTGGTTCGATCCACAGATCCCGCTCTCGTTTTCGCAGTATTCAATCGCACCGTGGCGCGTGGCGATCTTAAAGCTTCTCTCGATCTTCTCCACGTGGTGGGTCTCGTTGGCGGCGGCGATCGTATTCGGCCTATTGGCCGTTTTTCTGGAGAAGCCGTTCCACCGGATTGTCTTTGGTATCTGTGCCATTCTGAACCTCTACAACTTCTTCACCATTAGCCTGCGAGGGTCCTCGTTAAAAAAGGCACTGCAAGATGCAAGAGCGGGCAAACTGGAATGAGGATTCGACGGGCGGCGACATGGATCAGGGTTTAACGATGGATCGGTCATGAAGACGTGAACGATTTTCACAACACCGGGTCGGGCATCCCGAGTTCCTCGAACGCCCTCTTCCGCAGCAGGCACGCATCACAGTGAGCACAGGGTTTGCCGGTGGGCAGCGGGTCGTAGCAACTGTGCGTGAGCGCGAAGTCGACGCCGCGCTTGAGCCCTTCTTCGATGATCAAGGTCTTTGGCAAGTGAATGAGCGGCGTGTGGATCGTGAGCTTGCGGCCCTCGACGCCAGCCTTGGTCGCGAGGTTCGCCAGCGTCTCAAACGCGGCGATGTACTGAGGGCGGCAATCGGGGTAGCCGGAGTAGTCGACGGCATTGACGCCGATGAAGAGGTCGACGCTGCCGAGCACCTCGGCAAGGGCGAGGGCGTAGGAGAGGAAGATGGTGTTGCGGGCGGGGACGTAGGTGATGGGGATGCCATGCGACATGGCGGCCTCGTCGCGGTCCTTGGGCACGGCCATGTCGCCGGTGAGCGCCGACCCGCCGAAGACACGGAGGTCGAGCGTGACCCATTGGTGCGAAGCGACGCCGAGTTGCTGGGCGACCTTGGCGGCGGCCTCGAGCTCGACGCGGTGGCGCTGGCCGTAATCGAAACTGAGGGCGTGGCAGGTGAAGCCGTCGGCGCGGGCGATGGCGAGCGTGGCGGCGCTATCGAGGCCGCCGGAGAGCAGGACGACGGCGGGCGGGTTGGCGGCGGAGGATGACATGTCGTTGGTGGATGAGTGACAATGTTGATTGATGCCACTGGCAGTCCTCTGCCAGTGCCATGAACTCACGACGACGTGGCGTCGAAGGCACTGGCAGCGGACTGCCAGTGGCATCAGCAGCAGATGACGATCACTCCTTCCGCGACGGCCGGTGATCGGGCACTTCCTCGCGGTCGTCGGCGTGGTCGGTCTTCTCGTCCGATTCGCCTCGGCGGCGCGGCGGCGCGGGGTCGTCGCTGGTCGCCTTGCGGACGACCAGCGTGCGGGCCACCACATCGCCCAGCCGCTGCTTGTTGGGGCTGATGATCGCGAAGATCAACAGCGGCAGCGCGATGAGGTCGAGGACTTTGAACACGTTGCGGGCCAGCACCCGCCAGAGGTCCGGCGGCTGCCCACGCAGGCCGGTGACGCGCAGGCCGGTGATCGCTTTGCCGATCGTGCGGGCGGTGAAGAGCTCGCTTAAGAAGGTGTGGCCGACGAAGACACCGATGACGATGGTGCCGGGGATCATGGCTTCCCATCCGCCGCTGCGGCCGGGCCAGAAGGTGAGCACTTCCTCGACACTGGCGCCGGTGATGAGCATGGCGGTGACGAAGCCCGGTACGAGATCGATGAGGGCGGCGAGCCCGCGCGGCCCCATGTCGGCGATGCGCAGCGTCGCGGGCAATTGCGCCAGCACCGGCCCCGACTCGCGCTTCCACATGAGGATCAGCACGGGCGTCGCCAGCGCCAGCACCACGATGAATACCACCAGGTCAGCGACCTGCCCCAGAGACCGCGGCTCCACCGTCAGCGGCATCGGGTTCGCATCGGCGACGCCGCGCAGGTCGATGCGGTTGATGAGCAAGCCGCCGTCCGATGCGACGGTCAGCAGCGCGATGCGCTCGCCGTAAGTCGTCAGTGCCCATTGACTCGCTTCGGGCAGGCTTAGCGTGCCCATATCGGCGACGCGCTCGGGGCGGACGGTGGTGAGGTGCATCTCGATCTTGCCCGGTGCGTTGACGCGTTTGGCCACCACGAGCTGCTGCCGCACCGCCAGCGGCGCCATCCGCAACGGGTCGGACAAAGTCTGCTGTGCCGCGATCCATTCCTGTGGCGCCTTTTCGTCCTGCCCGGCGCGGTCCCAGCGATACCAGCGGATGAGCTTCTCGCTCGGCGGGCCGGTCACCAGCAGCGGTCGGGGCTGGTCGTATGACGCCGTGACCAGCCAGGCCGGCGTGTCGGGGCTCCAGTCGTTGGGCAGGTCGACGACGACCCACGCATCGGTGGCCAGGTGCAGCAGACGATCGGCCTTGACGGCCGGCGCCTGCGGGGCGTCCTTTTCCGGTGCGTCCTTGGTCGCGGGCTGGTCGGCGGTCGCGGGCGTTGTCGTCGTTCCCTGCTTCGGCGGGGATTCGGGCGGCGCATCGCCTTCGGGGCCGGGCGGTTCGGGAGCGGTTAAAGGGCGCGAGCGCTGGCGCTGCTTGTCGCGCCAGCTCTGCGGCAACCCCTTGGGATTGTCGATGGCTTCGAGCACGCGCGGGTCTTCCACGCGGACCAGCGCCCAGGCACCGGCCCGCGTGACGGCGAGCGAGCGCACCGTCAGCGGCGCGGGCAGCGAGGGGAGTATGTCGTTCAGGTACTGCCGCCGACCCATGGCGTCTTCGATGACGCGGAGGGCCTGCACGGAATGATCAGAATAAAAGAGCCAGAGGAACCCGCCGCCCGACACCGCGCCGCCGGGGAGCAGCGAGCCCGTGAGTGCATCGGCCGGCCGCAACCGGCTGTCGGGCTGATCGGTGACGCGGCGATGAAACACGTGGATGCTCTTGCCGGTCGCCTCCGGGCGGATGATCCAGAGGTGTTGCTCATTGCCGGCCACGACCACGCCAGCGGCGTGCAGCGCGGGGCAGCACCCCAGAATCAGCGCGGCGCAGACAACCCCTCCCAACACTCGTTTAGATAGAACAGCAGTCACCTGCGACACGATAGTGCAACCGACGCGGCGGGCCAAGTTCGAGAGGAAGTAGGCAGACGGCAGGAGGCAGGAGGCAGGGACAGGAGACAGGAGACTGGGGACGAGAGACATACGTCAACGTCGAAACAGTGAGGCGGTGGCCTTGTTTCGGTTTCGGCCTACTGCCGACTGCCTACTGCCTACTGGGTAGTGGACCACTTTGAAATGGGTGGCACGGGCAGGCCGCCGCTCGGGGCGGTTTGCCCGTGTTCGAGCGTTTCGGGTTGACCGCCACGGGCAAACCGCGCAAAGCCGCGG
>Ga0163150_10003825_pt1 | contig 20754 bp, 15 predicted proteins | sample OliLakLV19P2IB_FD_148628 | JGI IMG/M metagenome (GOLD analysis project Ga0163150, IMG submission 148628) | Freshwater microbial mat bacterial communities from Lake Vanda, McMurdo Dry Valleys, Antarctica - Oligotrophic Lake LV.19.P2.IB | ecosystem: Environmental > Aquatic > Freshwater > Lake >...
TCCCTAGAGCTACCAAAGGTGGCTGCCACTGGGCTTCCCTAGAGCTACCAAGGTGGCTGCCACTGGGCTTCCCTAGAGCTACCAAGGTGGATGCCACTGGCTTCCCTAGAGCTACCAAGGTGGATGCCACTGGGCTTCCCTAGAGCTACCAAGGTGGCTGCCACTGGCTTCCCTAAAGCTACCAAGGTGGCTGCCACTGGCTTCCCTAGAGCTACCAAGGTGGCTGCCACTGGCTTCCCTAAAGCTACCAAGGTGGCTGCCACTGGCTTCCCTAAAGCTACCAAGGTGGCTGCCACCTGGCTTCCCTCCTACCATAGGTCACTTCGCAGAAGCAAACAGATGATTACTTTGGTGTAATCCCGTGGGTTAGGGTACGGGACTATTGCAATACAACTTTGTATCGTGCGCAATTTATTGAGGTGAGTTTGCTCGGTATAATGTGCTTTGCTTCTCACCAGTAAAAAGCTAATTTTATAATCCCATTTGTGTATGGGATCTATATGCATATGGTAATTTCTGCAGTAAAACGTATATTTTTTTTTGGGAGCATTCTGATAGTAATGCTTTTAGGGGGATGTAAGACTTCAGTCCCCATCCTCCAGTCACCGGATGGCAGAATAGTTTTTGAACTTGGACTTAACCAAGGAGTACCTCAATACCGGATCTCATTTCAAGGACAGGTCATAATGGATTCTTCCTTACTAGGATTGGTATGTGCCGATTCACTGGATTTTACACGGGGTATACATTTGGGAAAAATCAGGAAACGAAAAGGAAATGACCGGTATGATCTGGTGGTTGGCAAGACCCGTGATGTCAATGAAGCTTATCATGAGATGGAGGTTACCTGGACTAATGAACAAAAAAAGAAAATAAAATTCATTGCCAGGGCCTATAATGATGGTATTGCTTTTAGATATTTGTTTCCCTCTCAAGCCAGTTGGTCTGAATTGTTCCTGGAGGATGAGTTTTCTCAATTCAATTTTAAGGGGGACCCCAATAGCCTGGTCTTGCTCAGGCAAAATTTTATTACTTCACATGAAGGATTGTACACTGAAGCTTCATTGTCTAAAATCAATGATGATACCCTGATCGATCTCCCTGCCTTATTTATTACCCCCCAAAAAACCTATGTGGCAATTACCGAAGCTGCATTATCGGATTATGCCAGCATGTATCTGAATAAACAAAATGGGATACTTACCAGTGTATTATCGCCCTTGCCGGATCAATCCGGCATTGCGGTCAAAGCAACACTTCCCCATCAAAGCCCCTGGCGTGTCCTCCTGATCAGCAATCGGCTGGGAGCCTTGATCGAATCCAATCTAATCACCAACCTCTGCCCACCAACCACCCTAAAAGATGTCTCCTGGATCAAACCCGGTAAAACTACCTTTCCCTGGTGGAATGGAAACATCATGCCCGATTCTATCCCCGGTGGCAATAATTTTGAAACCAATAAATATTATATCGATTTCTGTGCACGGAATGGAATCGAATATCACTCTATCGTGGAATACGGGGGCCATCAATGGTATGTGGACGACGGTACTAATTACCAACCCGGACCACATGCAGATTTGACCACTCCGGTACCCGGATTGGATATGAAAAAAGTATGTGATTATGCCCACAGTCAGGGAGTCAAACCCAGGGTCTGGGTGCATTGGGCTGCTTTATATCCCAAAATAGATACTGCTTTTGTTTTATTCGAATCCTGGGGACTTACCGGTATGATGATTGATTTTATGGACCGGGATGACCAGGAGATGGTGCAGATCCAGGAAGAAATGTTAGTAAAAGCAGCAAAACATAAACTGCATGTACAATTTCACGGGGCTTATAAACCAACAGGTATGCATCGAACCTATCCCAATGAGCTGACCCGCGAAGGCACCCTCAATTATGAAGTTTATAAATGGGATTCAATAGTGACACCGGATCATGACCTCGATATTGTATTTACCCGAATGTTGGGGGGACCTGCTGATTATCACCTGGGTGGATTCCGGGCTGTGCCTATGGATTCTTTTAACATTCAATACTCCAAACCGTTGATGCTGGGTACACGGTGTCATCTCCTGGGTATGTATGTGGTCATGGAAAGTTATCTGCAGATTTTAGCCGATTATCCTGATGCTTATGAGGGGCAGCCTGGTTTTGATTTTTTAAAGGCCGTGCCAACAAGCTGGAATGAGACCCGTGTATTGGATGCTTCTATACGAGAATATGCTTTGATTGCCCGTAGAAAGGGTGATTCCTGGTATGTGGGAGCCATCAACAATCATCAGGAAAGAGAGATTATTATCGCTTTGGATTTTTTATCTCCTGGCTCACATCGGGCAGATATATATCAAGATGCGGATGATTCTTTTCAAAATCCAAATCACCTGGATGTTTTACATAAAGTAGTGAACCCGTCTGATTCGATGACCATAAAACTGGCCAGTGGAGGCGGGTTGGCCATGAGGATTAAAAGGTAGAATGGTGGAACTGTACAATTGCTGAATTGTGGAATTGTGGATCCGTCTTTTTAATAAAATGTGCAGTGGCTGGGGATCAAAGCCAATAGTGTCCGATCACCAACCACCTTCCGATCTCTTCCGGGACACCATACGGAACTAGCGTCTAATTGCGAAAATTAACTATATTATTTTTCAATTGACTTCCGTTAACCTCTCTCTTTTTCCAGATAAATGGTGTTGGTTGTTGGTTGGATGACTCAACATACGCTTTGATATGTTCTTCCAGCTTTTGGGTACTTTCAAAGCTTGCACCTTTCAATGATTTTCTCGTGAATATTCCAAACCATACCTCCACCAGATTCAGCCAGCTTGCTGATGTGGGGGTATAGTGAAAGCTCACATTTCTGTTCTCATTCAACCACAAATCGTTCTTCTTGTGAGTACAATAATTGTCCAGTATTACATGTAGTTCTCTTTCACTTCCATACTCGTTGACCAGTCCGTCCATATATAAAAGAAAATCTTCTCTGGTTTTAGTTTTTGTCGTCTTGGCTGTTACTATTCCCGTGGCCACCTCCAGTGCCGCGAACAGGTTCACCGTCCCATTTCTTCTATAAGTGCTTTGGATCCCCCTCATTACCTTTCCGTTGTTGGTTTCCACATAGCCTGTTTTGCGTTCAAGAGCTTGGATACTTGGCTTTTCATCCACACAAATAACAATTGCATTTACCGGAGGGTTTAAGTATAGGCCAACAATGTCAGCTGCCTTGACCGCAAAATTTTTGTCCGTACTAATACACCATGATCGTTGCCGGTTCAGGTGTATACCTTCCTTTTTCAATAGTCTCCAGATTGCATCCTCGCTACTATTTAATGCTTTTGCCAATAAAGGGGCATCCCATCTTCCATATCCTTTGGGCGGTGGCTCACTTATTTTCTTCAATACATTATCCCTGAATGATTGGCCATAGCTAGCCTTCCTGCCGGTTTTTGCTTTGTCTTCTAAACCCGCCAAACCGTTTTGCAAATATGCTTTTCTCCATGCAATTACCTTATTGGAGTATGTTCGAAGTTCCTTTGCTATTTCCGAAGGCTGGCGGCCCTTGCCACTCTCGATTACGATGTAGGCCCTTTCATAATCCTTCCGGGCGGCATTCCTGCTATTAAGTCGTTTCTCTAATTCCAGAAAATCATTTCCCGGAATTATATAAGAATTGCTTTTTCGTGACATGCTACAAAGCTACTCTTTTATTTTTAATATAGCTAATATATGCAATTAAATACTAGCAATCGCAAGCTCCACCGCAGCAACCTCCGGGGTCCTGCACATTCAAACTACTTTTCATGGTTATTGATATTTAATAGTGAATAAATAAATTTCAGGGGTAAGGTATCGCCAGTCAGCGGTCAGGCACGAGCAGTGTTCGATAGCCCATTTTCTTTTTCATGGCTTCGATCTCTTGTTTTGCTTTTTCAAAATCGGTCTGAAAACCGGGGTTTCCTTTTAGCTTTTATTCGGATCCCACCTCAACCTCAACCTCAACCCTAACATTTTCTGTCCACCAGAATCTTATCTTTGGACTTTGTTTTATTCAAGAACCCTATGTTCAAGAGCTAAAAAAAAGATGCCAATGAATCTGGATACCATCTTCCTCGAACGGTGCATTCTTACCTTTGAAAAAGGACTGATGCTTTTTAATCAAACCAAAAAAACCGATATAGAACACGACTTATACCGTTCGGCCTGTATAAAAGAATTCGAAATAATATTGGAGCAATCCGGTAAACTTTTGAAAAAAACACTGAATCCGTATTTCACTGGTTCCAGTGAAGTTGATCAGTTAGAAATAATACTGCCCATGATTATGGTATCGGATTTGCAAAAATCACTTTAGCGCTTTTACCACAGTTTATTTTGGATGCACGATCTTTGGTGAACATCATTCAACAAAAACAAATCTGAGTTATGTTGATCAGGGCCCAGGATTTGAACGTATTGATTACGCTGATTGGCGAAAGCATAAAAGTACAGGCAGAAGTCTGGGCTTACGGCAGTCGGGTAAAGGGCACAGCACATGACGGCAGCGATATTGATTTGGTCATCCGGCATGGCAACCTATTGCCTATACCCGCCGAACAAATTGATGCCCTGCGTGAAAATAAGGGAAAATACTATTCCGGTCCTGGTGCAGTTAAACGACTGGGCGGATTTGCCGGAGCGTTTGCATGCTGAAATAGTAAAACAATATGAAGTCCTGTTTTCGTCATTGCACCCTGCCGTAATATGAGAATTGTTCTAAACCTGGTTAAATCACACTTATTCTCATTCAATCCGGTTGATTTTTTTTTAGGATTGCAAATAAAAACTTAACGCCCTAACAGGGAAGTCAGTATATTCGATTTCTTCTCCAATAATTGTCTAACTCACGATCTTTAAAACATGGAAAATTTTAATATCAACCGTCGTCGTTTTCTCCAGAGCTCTTCCGCTTCCCTGGCCATATCTGCTTTGGGACTTCAGGGTTTGGACCTGGTATTTCCGGATAAATCCTACCGGGTGGCCTTAATCGGTACCGGATGGTATGGCAAAAGCGATTTGTTCCGCCTGATCCAGGTAGCCCCGGTTGAAGTGGTTGCTTTATGCGAAGTGGACAAAAATATGCTCAATGCTGCTGCTACTTTGGTGAGTCAACGTCAAAAATCCGGCAAGACCCCACGTTTGTATGGTGACTACAGGAAGATGCTAGCTGAAAATGAACTGGATCTGGTGCTCATCGGCACTCCGGATCACTGGCATGCCATGCAGGCGATTGATGCCGTAAAAGCCGGCGCCCATGTGTACGTTCAAAAACCGATCAGTGTGGATGTGATGGAGGGGGAAGCAATGGTGGCTGCAGCCCGCAAATACAATAAAGTGGTACAAGTAGGCACTCAACGCAAAAGCACTCCCCACCTGATCGACGCCAAAAAAAATATAGTAGATGCCGGTTTGCTGGGCAAGGTTTCACACGTTGAAATGTGCTGTTATCTTCATATGCGCAACAATGGGAACCCACCGGTGATACCGGTACCCGATTTTCTGGATTACGAGATGTGGACAGGTCCAGCACCCTTGAGGCCTTATGACGGTTTGCCCCATATCCGATGGTGGCGAACCTTTAAAGAATATGGCAATGGCATCATGGGAGACATGTGTGTGCATATGTTCGACACGGTTCGTTGGATGCTTAAATTGGGTTGGCCCAAACGCATTTCTTCGGTGGGCGGTATTTATGTACAAAAAGCAGGCAAATCCAATATTCCGGATACTCAATCCGCCATCTTCGAATACAATGAACTCCAATGTGTATGGCAACAGCGCAGTTGGGGAAACTCCGACAATCCCGACTATCCCTGGTCATTTACTTTATATGGAGACAAGGGCATGCTGGTAGCCAGCACCATGAAATGTGATTTTATTCCGGTCGATCCCAAAGGCGAAAAAATCCATAAAGACGTGGTTTATGAAAAAGAAAAATACCCGGAAGACCTCACAGAAGAGCGGATTGAGCTCAACGCAGCGCCGGCTACACGCCTGCATATGCTCGATTTTCTCGCAGCCATTGAAAACAAAACCAGGCCGGTAGCCGATATTGAAGAAGGCCATATTTCTACTGCCAGTTGTATTCTGGCTAATATATCAATGGAAACCGGACGTCCCGTGCGTTATGACCCCGTCAAAAGGTTGATTACCGGAGATCCGGGAGCCAGCAAACTGCTCCAACGGGCTTACCGCCAGCCTTGGAAACATCCGGATCCAATGAAGGTTTGAGCTACGAGAAGCGAGAGTCGAGCTTGCTTAGTGTCTGAAAAGTTCGAAAAGACAGGATGTCCAGGGCAAATCTAGTTTCCCTAATCCCCATACCCCCATGCCCTTTGCCCTGCGCTCCCATGCCCTTTGCCCCCCATGCCCTAAGCCCCATGCCCTACTCATCCGGTTCAATATGGATTAAAACCTGCCCTAGCTCGGGTAACTTTTCACGTAAAATATCTTTTAAGCGATGGGATATATCATGGCCGTGTTTTACAGAAATACTGGCATCTACAATGGCATGGAGGTCGACATGATATTTTAAACCCGCTTTTCGAATAAAACATTTTTCAGTTCCCATGACCCCTTCGACCTGAAGAGAAACTTTTCTGATGCGGTCGATCAGGTCATCATAGCGGTGTTCGTCCATAATTTCGCCCAAAGCAGGCCTGAAAATCAGATAACTATTGTAAAGGATAACCCCCGAAGCCAATAAAGCAGCCCAATCATCAGCCGATTCATACCCTTCACCTGCAAGGAGGGCTATGGAAATACCTATAAATGCAGCAATAGAAGTGAGGGCATCGCTCCGGTGGTGCCAGGCATCTGCTTTGAGCGAAGAACTGCTGGTTTCCCGACTCCTTTTAGAAACCAGGCGATACGAAATTTCTTTCCAAATGATAATTGCCCCAAGAACCCAAAGTGTAAATGACCTGGGCATTTCATGTGGTGTGCGGATGTATTGTATACTTTCATAGGCAATGATGGTTGCAGAAGTAATCAGGAATCCTACAATTAAAAAAGTAATCAGTGGCTCTACCCGTCCATGACCATAAGGATGATCTTCATCTGCGGGTTTGCTGGCATATTTTAATCCCATCAATACCAGTATAGAAGCAAAGATGTCCGTGGTGGATTCGATGGCATCCGCGATCATAGCATACGAGTGCCCAAAATACCCCACGATCCATTTGATCAACGCCAGTATAACATTGCCAATAATACTGAAATACGTTGTTTTTATGGCTATTTCCTCGGCGTTCTTCAAAACTGGCTCGAAAATTAAGTGATTATTTGGAGAAAGCGGGCAGAGGGCAGAGGGCAGGGCAGGCCCTGATTTGCCGATTGCCGATTGCTGATTACTATTTTCTACCTTGTGGCCCACAGTTTTATGGAAATCGGTAAAAAACTACAGTCCTCTTTTCCCTGGGAATCTATATTTGAAGACGGACCTTTAAAAAAAGACCTGGAAGAACTTATCCTGCCGGAGTACATTCAGTCCTGCAGGTGGTTTGCCGGCAAAAGCAGCACGATCAAACATGTGCGGATAGACCATATCCATGTGATCAAGGATAAAAAGAAATTGTTTTATATCCTGATGCTTGAAGTCCAGTTTAAAGAGGCTTTTAGCCATCATTATCTTTTACCGCTGGCCTTTATTCCCGAATCGGAAGAAAGCCATTTTGCCTTGATCCCTTTAATCACCCGACTGCGGCTGGTCCAACAGGAAGGGTTGTTATACGATGCTTTATTTACAGATTCTTTCAGGGTCCTGCTCTTCGATCACCTCGTCAAAAACAAATCCGTCTTACTGCCACAGGGATCAATACAATTTGAAAAATCCGATTCTTTTAAAGTGGTTTCTCCTAAAAAAGTAAATTCATTTATCCTCGTTGCCGAACAAAGCAACACCGCGATTATTTATAATGACCAGTACTTTTTTAAATGGTTTCGAAGGGTATTTCCGGAGAGCAATCCGGATCTTGAAATTTCGCGTTTTCTCAATCTTAACCGATATCCTTATACCGCCCAATACATGGGCAGTGTAAGTTGGATCAGGCCGGACAAACCTCAGATTTCCCTGGGTCTCATGCAACAAAAGCTGGAAAACGAAGGAGATAGCTGGAAGTGGATGCTCCAGGAAGTCAATTCATTTTTTACTCTTTTCAACAAAAACACCCAGCTTCGCCTGACCTGGGATCCAAAAGACAGTTTATTTGACCCGATTAAGCCCAAAAGTCTTTCGCCCCAAACCCGGGAACAATTGGGGAAAAAACTGATTGATGGTATTATCCGCATGGGTAAACGTACGGCGCAAATGCACCTGGCACTTGCCCGGGATAATGGACAAGTACCATTTACACCGGTGGCTTTTAATCCTGATTACAGCGTATGGCTTAAAAATAAAGTAAGTTATCTTTTTGACCTTCGAATAGGTTTACTTGAAAAAAATATGGGTAAACTAAGGGGTCTGGCCAGGGAATATGGTCAACTGTTTATGGACCGCCGAAATGAGGTACTGGAAGAAATCCTGGGATTTGATGAATCCAGGTTATGCAGTATGCGGACCCGGGTACACGGCGATTTTCACCTGGGGCAGGTATTGGTCCATGAGGATGAATTTTATATCCTGGATTTTGAAGGCGAGCCGGAAAGTACCATCCGTGACCGAAAAGTTAAACAAAGTCCGCTTAAAGATGTAGCCGGCATGCTGCGGTCATTTCATTATGCCATCTATGCTACTTTGTTTGATGAACAAAAACAATGGGCCATCAATCAAAATGAATTGTTTGACCTGGCCGAGCGGTTCTATCAGCTGATTTGTGGCCTGTATCTGCATGGTTTTATTAAAACGGCCATACAGGGTGGGTTGGATATTGGTTATAAACCGGAGATCCATTACTTACTGCGTTACCACTTGTTGGAAAAAGCGGTCTATGAGTTGGGATATGAACTCAATAGCCGACCGGCCTGGGCTATAATTCCTCTGAGAGGAGTCATGCGGATTATGGGGTTCTGAGAGGCGGAGTTGTTAATTAAATTGTTGAACTGTTGAACTGTTGAATTGTTGAATTGTCAGTCACTCATTCAATCACCTATCTGAATATTTTCCAATTCTACAATTCTACAATTCTACAATTCTACAATTCTACATCTACGCTGATCGGCATATGGTCCGATGCTTGTTTAAACTGATCCCAGATATATTGTCCGTTGCTCATTTTGATGTGGACGGCAGCTTGCCTGACCCAGTTTTTTTCCATATGACTATACAGGATATGATCTATCCACTCTTTGTGCCAAACATTGTTAAAAATGGGATCTTTAAACGTGGTCGTATAGATGTTTTCAAACTTGAGTTTGTCCTGATCGTTTTTACTTAATGAATCAAACAAGGCATTGCCCAGACAAAGTTTGGGTCTCCAGACATTGCCCATCAATCGTTCAATTCCACTTCCAAATAGTCTTTTTTCACTGGCATCCAGACCCGGTCCATCATTGATGTCACCGCAGACTATCAATGGAATTTCCCTGGTCAGGGGATCGGTCAGGTATTTATCGGTAAACTGATGCCTGACCTGACTGCATTGGGCCAGGATTTTTTTCCGGTTACCATCCGATACTGACCACCATTTGCTCCATTCGAAGGCGTCAAAAATTCCTTTGCTTTTAAGATGAAGGCCAAGAATACGAAAAGCTTTTTGGTCAGCTGTTTTGATTTCAACATACAGGGGAAAACGTTCAAACCGATATCGCTCCACGATTCCATCGTTTTCATTGACCAGCTCAAAGGGTTTGAAAGCCGCCAGGTTGGAAGAATCAAATAACACGATCGGGGCAAGGGAATCAAATTTATTTGTATCCGTTCGGACCGCACAACCTAAACATTGGGCCGATCCCGGAGTGCCCTGCAATCGGACCTTCCAGGTTCCGGTAACATCGGAGTCAAAAAACCGCTGAAGTTCGATCTCTTTATTGGGCCCTTCAACAACAACGACCATATCCGGGTTGAGGTCTTCTATCACACCGGAAAGATGCTCCCGCCGGGTCTTGACGGTAGTGTCGGATGCGTGTTGAGGCCGATGTAAATCTGGATGAAAATTGCCTACTTCGTCAAACAAGTCATTCATCCATTCCATATTCCAGCAAAGTACTTTTAAAGAAGCCATTATTTTAAAATTTTAAAATGAACAAAGTTTATTTTCTACGCTGATCGGTTAAGGTTTTTACAGGGGGTATTTTTTTTTCTGGTTACACTACTTAGGAGTGTGCCGTCCGCCAGAATTGTTATGATCTAAAAGAAATTCCGAGTGTTAATTAATACTTTAAATGCTATAATTTGCTTAATACTAAGTAAGGTGTACACCAAATAAAATAACATGACCCAGCTCTTTACACTTATCCTTTGGTTTTTGACCCAACTGAACTGGCCAACGCAACCCTGCCTTCCGGAAGGAATTGTATTTACCACCCAGGGCCAGGTTGACAGTTTTAACATTTATTACCCGGGGTGTAATCAAATTCAGGGAAATGTCGATATCACCGGTCCGGAAATTAAAAACCTGGATTCCCTGTATTCTATTTTATCTATTGATGGAAATCTGCAAGTTTTATTTGCAGACTCCCTGCTAAATCTCAAAGGATTAAAAAAATTACAAACGATTGGAGGCACATTGTTGCTTTACGAAACCGCTCAAATCAGTTCCTTTGTTGGGCTGGATTCATTAAAAACTATCGGGGGCAATCTGGATATACAGTATAATGATCAGCTGGTATCACTGGAAGGATTGAATAATCTTCAGCTTCTGGACGGTAATCTGACTCTTGGAAACAATCCGGTTTTAAACGATATCCAGGCTCCGGATCACGTCGAGTTTAGTTTTCAAACTTTTATTACGATAACGGATTGTTCCCGGCTATCGGTTTGCAGCAATTCCAGTATCTGTAACTTTTTAGTTAATGAAACCCAGTTTTTAATTGAGAAAAATGACACCGGATGCAACTCCTTCCTGCAATTGCTCCAGTCCTGTGACCCGGCCAGTGCATGCCCTGCTGGCGGGATTGTGCTCAGAAGCCAGGCTGATATCGTCGAGTTTGCGACACTTTTTCCTTCTTGTTCGGAATTAAAGGGCTCTTTGACTATCCATTCTTTTGCCATCCCGATATATGATTTGTCACCCTTGATTCAGATTACCTCAGTCGCAAAAGAACTGTATATATTCAATACGGACTTACAAAGTTTACATGGACTGGACTCGCTTCAATCCATCGGTACTGATCTTGACATTCAAGAAAACCATGGCTTAAAAAGTCTGGCGGGTCTTTCTTCCTTAAACAAGGTCAACGGGTTTTTGTCTGTTGCGGATAATGATTCCCTCGAAAGCCTGGAAGGTTTGGGCCCTATAGATCCGGATAGTTTAAATTATTTGTATCTGACGAATTCAAAAAGCCTTTCTATCTGTAATCTTGAAAGTATTTGTACATATCTGTCGAATGGAGGATTACGGGACATTTCCAACAATGCTTTGGGTTGCAGCAGTCCTTTTCAGGTGAATAAAGCGTGTTTTCCCGATGAAGTCTGTCCTGCGGGAAATCTCCGCTTTTATACTCAGCTGGATCTCGATCAATTTGCAGCAGCGTATCCCAATTGTCAGGATTTAAGTGGTTTCCTTCAAATAGGGCCCTCAACGGGTGAATCCCCCATTACTTCCCTCGCCGGTTTATCCGGTATCCGATCTATTGCCGGTTACCTCGATATTACTCAAAACCCTTCCCTAAAATCTCTGAGTGGACTGGATTCTCTGCGGCAAGTGGACGGTTATGTTTCAATTAATACGAATGACAGCCTGGTAAACTTAACCGGTTTAAATTCATTGAACAGCATTTCCGATCAGTTATTTATCCGGTTTAATGATCAATTGACCAGCCTGACCGGACTGGGTCAAATCCAATTTGTAAGCCTCCTGGCTTTATTCATCGAGAACAATCCCCTGCTGTCTTTTTGTAATGTAGCGGCGGTTTGTAATTTTTTAATAGCCTCTGACGATGTCATTATCCGGTTTAACGCGCCCGGTTGTTCAAACCTTGCCCAGGCCAGTGCTGCCTGTGGAATTTACAGTTGTGTTGAATCCGGTATTGTTTTCAGTTCCCAGGAGCAAGTCGATCACTTTCCCACTGATTATCCGGGTTGCAACCGAATTTTGGGCGATGTCACTATTGCGGGACCTGATATTGAAAACCTGGATTCATTAATTCAACTACAATATATCAACGGTACCTTTTCTATCTTTTCCAATACTATTTTGACCAGTATGGACGGCCTTTCAAATTTAAAATCCGTCTTATACCTGGACATCGAAAACAATCCGCTCCTTCCCGATTTGAGTGGTTTATCCAGCCTGGCTTTAACCGGAGGAATATTAATTTATAATAATTTGGCGATTACCAGCCTGGATGGACTTGGTCAATTAGACTATAATGCAATAAACGATATTTATGTGGAAGCCAACCCTAATTTATCTGTTTGTGATGTGCGTTCTATTTGTAGCTATCTCGATGATCCATTAAAAACCAACAGCGCTTATTTTGCTTTTAATAATGTGGGTTGCAACAGTCCTTCACAGGTAAAAACATCCTGCGGTACCGCCCTCTGTCCCAGTGGTGCCTTGATCTTGACGACTCAATCTGAAATCGACTTGTTTCCCGCCACTTATAAAGATTGTACTATTTTACCCGGAGACCTGATTATCGACGGGGCGGACATCACCCACCTGGATTCCCTAAAGGGCATAACTACCCTATACGGGCAACTCATTTTACAAAACACCCGGCTTAAAAGTTTAAACGGGATTGGATTTATCAGCCCGGCCACTATCACCCACCTGAGCATTCAAAACAACGATTCCCTGGCGGTCTGTGAAATGCGTCTGATCTGTGACTATCTTAGTGATACTACCAATACCTATACTTTTACGGGAAATGCACCGACTTGTGCTTCCTCTTCAGCTATTTTGACTGAATGCGCCAGGACCTGTTTTTGGGAAGGGCTGACTTTGTCCAGTCAGGCAGAAGTAGATTCTTTTACGTTCAATTACGGGACTTGCTCCTATATTCCCGGGGAGTTAATCATTTCCGGGGACGATATTACCCACCTGGATTCACTTTATAATTTAATTACCTTAGGTGGTGGCTTGTTTATCAATCAGACCTCTGTGTCCGATTTGAATGGCTTGGAAAATCTGAAAACCCTGGGTTCTTCATTGAGCATCCGGAATTGCCCTATGTTGAACGACATCAGTCAACTTGGCGGCATAGATTCTTTAGGGGGCTCTTTGAGTATAGAAAACACCCAGCTTTTAAATTTAAATGGGCTACAGGGGATCCGGTATGTTCCTTTTACAATTGCTGTTTTAAATAATCCGGCATTGGTAAGCTTAGCCGGGTTATCGTCTATTGAACGAACGGGCCTGGCCTTGAGTATTCAGAGCAATGCCGTATTGCCCAGCTTGTCCGGGCTGGAGACGCTCAAAACCATTGGCACCAACATCAATATTCAAAATAATAGTCAACTCAGGACACTAGCTGGGTTGTCGGGTATAGAATCCATTTTTACTGTTTGCAGCATTGAGAACAATCCTAACCTCGATAGCCTTGTTGGGCTGATTTCTTTAAAAAGTATCGGCAGTGAATTGTTTATTCGGAACAACGCGGTATTAAAAAATGTTCATTCGCTGAAAGCCCTATCTTCCGTCCGCAGGTTAACCTTTGCTAACAATCCGGTATTGACCAGTTTGAAAGGACTGGAAACCATTGACCCCGTAATGCTAACTAATCTTGTTATACAAAACTCAGGCAACCTTGCTATTTGTAATATGGGTAGTCTCTGCACCTACCTTTCTATAACGCCTGCTAAATCATTTACTATTTCTGGAAATGCCACTACTTGCAGTTCAAAGGATCAGATCCTGGCTTCCTGTGCCAGCTTTTTCCCGGTTTCTTTGATTTTTTTTCGAGCCACGGCCGGGTTGGGAAAGTCCATTCTCCAGTGGCAAACTGCGAGTGAACAAGACCTGGCGTTTTATACAATCGAACACAGTACGGATGGTGTTCATTTCCAGACTATAGGCACTCAATCCGTTGTGGGAAATTCCATTCAGTTAAAAACATACCAACTGGTTCATTATTCTCCACCGTCGGGGCATAATTATTATCGGTTAAAAATGATTGATCAGGACGGAGGGTTCAACTATTCAGATGTGGTTAGTCTCCGCGGTCTTGAAAAAATAAAAGTCTACCCCAATCCTACCCAAAACAAGGTTTATATTCGGGGACTGGAGGGCCAGTCAGTCAGGGTCATTGTAAAAGATATGATTGGACGGTTGTTGTTTGAGACTTTTATTTCCGAAGGGCAGGCCATTGATTTGAGCAAGCATCAAAGTGGTGTATATCTACTTTCTGTAGAATCCGGGGATCAAGCCCCTGTCTTCCGGGTTATCCGGGAGTGATGAGTGTCTTGAGAAACTGATCGGGGACAAAACCCGGCTCCGTATGCAAGAAATATCAGAAACGTTATTGGTTATCTTTCTATGGATAATCACCTATTAATCCAAGGTTTGACCGATACACTTATTTTAAAATTGTAATTGTCGATCCCGGATTCCTGATTACTTGCTGATAGCGGCTTTTTTATCCATCTGGCCAAACAATTTTCGACCCATCAGCATGGAGATAATCAAAACGATCATTGATACATAACCTACCCAATCAAAACGCAACAACTTTCCATTATCCCCTTTGATAACTATAAGGCCGGATAAAAAAGAAGCTGCGGAAGTGCCCAATTGTTGTACGCTGCTGTTGAAACTCATAAAGCTCCCTCTTTGACCGGGTAATGGTACATTGCTCAACATAGCCTGGGCTGTCACCGCTCTGCCGGTCGAGACGGCAAACCACAATCCAAAAAACAATAGCACAATAGGAAAACCAACGTCGGGTAAATTGGTGATGACCACAACCATGATGGCGGAGGCGACGACCGAAAAACTAAAAACTTCCAATTTGCCGATTCGGTCAGCCAGGCGTCCAAAAATAAATGCTGCCCCGAAGGCAGACAGCCCACCCACCAGGTATACCAAGGGGGTCAGGGATTTGGAAAAATTTTTATTGTATTCCAGGTAAGGATTGACAAATGGGATGATCAAAAAATGACCCATCATGATCAGGGCAGAAAAAATCAAAGCATTGATTTGATGTTTGTTTCTTAGGACGTCTTTGAGAATGTTGAGTTTGGTCATAGGGTTCTCCGTGTTTACATGTTCTTTCATTTCAGGGATATACTTATTGAGCAAGGGGATCATGCCAAGTCCCAAAAACCCAACAAAAAGAAATGGGGCATGCCAACTGATTGCATTGGCCAGGTACAGTGCAAAAGGCACACCCAGAGTAGATGCTATTGCAAAAGAACTCATCACCGCACCCATGGCCATGCCCCTCCTTTCATAACCAAATATATCGGAGATAATAGACAGGACCTGTGCGCCTATCAAGCCGCCAAATAATCCAGCCAGGACCCTTGCAGCCAATAACAAACCAAAAGTGGGTGCGATTCCGCAGGCAATAGTCCCAATCAAAAAGCCTACAAAAGCGTAAATCAATATTTTTTTCCGGTCATGCTGATCAACGAAAAAAGCAGAAGCAAACCCTGAAAAGGCGGCTGTCAGCGTATAGGCACCTACCAGGAAACTGAATTGCAACGTAGTGATAGAAAAATACGGCATCAGATAATTACCCAGGGGCATCATGATCATAAAGTCAAGGATGTGAGTAAAATTGATAGCCGCTAATAAAAAAATGATCAGGCGTTCATGGCTTTGCATATACAAATATGGCGAATCGCCCTGGCTCGCTATGCGGGAGGTTGTCAATGATTTGATAATATTGGAACGGGGTGATCACCGGACATCTCCTTACATTATTTTTTGATTGAAAGCCATTGATTTGGTCAATCAGCAGAAAAAACCCATTTTTAGATTTCCTTTCGAAAAACCACAAGCATGCTAAAAAAGTATTTTCAACTCAATACCTGGGTTATATTGAGTTTGATTTTAATGACGGAGTTAATATATAATATAGTTATCAAAACCTACCTGTTCAGCGATAAAGTGGTTTATAATTCGCTGGCGGAGCAGTTGACCCTTGAACAAATCAATACCGCCCTGGTGGGTATCCGGTCCAATACAGTGCTTATATTTTTTCTCGCCCTCTTACAGCCGCTTGCAGAAATCGGATTGATCACGGTATGTATAGCCGTAGGAACCCTCCTGTTTAAGTACAATGTGACGTTTAAACAAGTCTTTGGTGTCGTGGTAAAGTCCTTTTTTATTTTTACCCTTTCCCGATTACCTATTTTTGTGGGTCTTGTTTTCTTTGATGTTGAGAAATTTGGTGACCTGAATTATATACCGCAGTTTTCGCTGGCGGAATGGTTTGGGGAAACCTCCATTCCACCCTGGTCTTTGTATCCCATGCAATTGCTAAATATTTTTCAGTTAGGTTTTATCCTGCTTTTAACTGCAGGGTTCAACCTATTGGATCACCGGGGCTTTGGCAAATGGTTTGTCCTTACGTTGTGTACTTATGGGGTCGGGCTGGCTATTATGGTGATATTGACCGGCTTTTTTATAACTCTTTGAAACCGGCGTCGGATCATTTCCGGATGGGTTGGAATGAATTCAGAAAAACGTTTCTCGGTGTTTAATCCAGCAAGGTCGCTGGATTTTGGGTATCAAATAAAAACAAAGTAATATATTATGGTGAAAAGGTGGACGCCGAAAAACCAGAACAGAGTAGGCTATAAACATTAACTTGAGTTTATTTATGAAATCTCTTTCCTTTGACAAAATGGCCTCTGTGGAAGGCGGTTGTGCTGCGACCTGCGGTAAATATTGTCCACTGGCCTACCTGGTCCTGGGTGCTGCAGTTAAATCACATAGCTTTTTTGCTTTTGTTGCCGGCCTTGCCCTCAAAAGCGCCTTGTGTACTTCTTGCGGATGTGAAAGTACGTAATTCCTGCCTCCTTTAAGGGCCGGGTTATTTCTAGCAGTTCATTTTTTATTTGATCCTAACTGGAAATAATGATTTATTGTTCTTTTTTATCTTGTCAGATAACTGAATATAATATTAAAATCTCTTTCCTTAAACAACATGGCCGCTGTCGAGGAGGTGGCGGAAGTTACACGGGCACCTATTGTCCCCTGGTATTTGTAGTCCTTGCTTCAGCATTTAAAGCCCACAGTTTCTTTGCATTAGTTGCAGGAATAGCCCTTAAAAATGACTTATGTACTCCCTGCGGTGACGATACATAGCAGATACCCCTTATAATCAGGGGTTTTCTTTGGCCTTCAAGGCAAAAGAATTTAACCCGACCCCATTCTTGTCCGGATTAGGTTTTATCGGTTTATCCTGTAGAAATACTGAAACTATTTCTTTTTTTTTGTTAAAAAATTTAATATATTTGAATTGGTTAACATTTCGGACGCTTATTTAGTAAAATAATCCCTTTTCAGTAGCGATTTTAGCAACGACTGGGGTTAAAGAGCTTATTAAGTAAGAGCCGACAGTAAATTAGCCTGCGATTTTTTCCAGCTCACCGGAGTTGGCTTTATTTATGATTTTTGTGGAATAATCTATATATTTAGATTAGATATCAAAAAAAGGTGGATGCCGAAAAACCAGAACAGAGTAGGCAGTATTTAAATACGTAAATCATGAAATCTCTTTCTTTCGACAAAATGGCCTCTATTGAAGGCGGGTCATGTACCGGTTATACGGGTACATATTGTCCACTTGCTCTTCTTGTTATGGGAGCTTATTTAAAGACAAATAGTTGGTTTGCAATGCTTGCAGGAATGGCACTTAAAAATGCCCTGTGCACTCCTTGTCCCCCTGTAGGATAGTGCACTAAAATTACCGGTATTGTTACTATCCTTTGATACAGGGATGGTATTGATTCCTTAAACTATACTCCGATCTTTCGTCTGGGTGTGGTTTTGTATTGTTTTATCCTGTCGATAGTCTAATACTGTTTGATGAGGATCAAACTCAACTCTTTTCCCGGTCTATTTCTATATACCGGGATTTTTATTTAATAGGGTCTGCTGAGAATCAACAACATAACAGAATAAATTTGGAAATTAATGCAAGGTAAATATGGAGTATTCCCTCAAAACCATGGATCTCTGATATAATATTTGAGGTTGTATGTGCATCGATCCCGAAATTTCGGGATTATTTCGATGGTGGGGGCGTGACATATTTGAATCAATTCAAACCAAATAAATTGGGTTCTACATACTCTGGACTTATAAACTTGCTTAACTAACTTAAGCAGCAGTCCCTAAATAAACCAGTATTGAGCAGCAACTACAAAAAATTTCATGTTCAGCAACACGATCAATCGGATTGTGGAGTAGCCTGCCTGCTTTCCGTCCTTCGGTTTTACGGAAGCAATAGCACACTGGGCGTCCTGAGGGACTGGAGCGGGACCCTTATTTCCGGAACTACTCTTCTCGGGCTTTATCAGGCCGGGCAAAAACTGGGATTTGAAGCAGCGGGATTTGAAGCAGACATAGACCATTTAAAAACACTGGGGCTTCCGATTATTCTGCATATCAATAAAAATAATGAATTTCTCCATTTTGTGGTTTGTTATGCCTACCACCAGGGCAAAGATCGTTTTGAAATCAGCGATCCCGCTGAACCAGGAATCAAACTGCTCAGTTCTGATGAACTGGAAAAGCTATGGCAATCCAGGGCGTTGTTAATGCTCAAACCCACCTCTGCATTGAAGCGAACTCCGAACACGGAGACTTTATTGGGCAAAATGAAATGGTTATACAGCTTTGCCAGGCCGGACTTTGATCTGCTTTTTGTCTCCTTTGTTTTAGGTGTATTTATATCTGTCCTCGGACTGTCTGTGGCCGTTTTTTCCCAGAAACTGATCGATCATATCCTTCCCGGAAAAGAAACCCTGAAATTATTCGTAGGGTCTGGCCTGTTGTTGTTTTTATTATTCCTGAGGTCTTTTCTTAACTACCTCAGGCAACTGTTCCTTTTGCGCCAAACCAGGGACTTCAACCTTCGTATACTGACATTTTTCTACTCTACTTTATTAAATTTACCTAAACTTTTTTTTGATTCCAGAAAAACGGGGGAACTCATCTCCCGGATGAATGATACCTCGCGGATTCAGCAGACCGTAGCCAATATTTTTACTCACCTGACCATAGAAGTCGTGGTGGTGCTGATCAATACTGCCGGGTTGTTTTATTACCATGTCCACCTGGGTTTGATTTCCTTAATGTGGCTGCCTGTTTTTGGATTCATTGTATACCGGTACAATAAGTCCCTGCTGGAAGGGCAACGAAATGTCATGATCGCCTCGGCCCTGAACGAAAGTAATTTTATAGATACCATCCAGGGTATTGGAGTCATCAAGGCGGCCAACAGGGAAGGACATTACACCGCACAAACCTCTTCGGTCTATAAATTTTTTCAGGAACAGCAGTTTCAATTGGGATCGGTAAGTAACCGGTTTAGCACCAATGCCCAGATCGCCGGTTCGTTATTTATTGCCGGCACTATCTTATACAGCTCTGTCCTGGTGCTGAACACTTCGATTTCTATCGGGACGGTGATGGCTGTAGTACAGATGATCGGAATGGCTATGGCATCGGCAGCCACAATAGCCGGAATAAATATCGTCCTTCAGGAGGCCAAGGTTGCCCTGGACCGGATGCAGGAGTTCACCGGCCTGCCCAGGGAATATAATCCGGAGCAGGAAGCTGCAAAACCTGCTTTTTCTTCTTTTCAAAGCCTGCGGGTCCGGGATTTACAATTCCGCTTTACCGGCCGCCCTTTGCTGTTACAGCAGATTTCCTTTGAGGTGAATAAAGGAGAAATCATTGCGATCCTGGGAGAAAGCGGTTCCGGAAAAAGCACCCTGTTACAGATATTGCAGCGTTTTCAAGACATTGAAAGCGGTGTGATTGAACTCAATGGAAGCCCCCTGGACGGTTTTTCTATAGTGGAATGGCGTAAAATACTTGGAGTAGTCCCACAACAAATCAAACTGTTTAATGCCCCTTTGTTTGAAAATATTTTGCTCCGGGCCCCTGAAGAAAGCGATATAGACCCCCTGAATCATTTTCTGAAAACATACGGGTTTGATACCCATTTTGAAAAATTGCCTTACCAATACAATACCTTACTCGGTGAATCGGGTGTAAATATTTCGGGAGGGCAACAGCAGTTGGTGGCTCTAGCCAGGGCTTTATACCCTAAACCTCAGCTTTTATTGCTCGATGAAGCTACGGCCGCTATGGACAGGTATACAGAACAAACCATTTTAAACCTGCTGCAAAATCTTCGCTGGGAAATGGGCATCATCCTGGTCACCCATCGACCCAAAACCGCCTCCATCTCAGACCGGATTTATATCATAGAAGATGGAAAATTCACCACCAATGGGAGCCCGGAATTGTTGCGCAAAGGGATAAACCTGTTTAGCGAGTCTTTAAAAGGATAGGTAGAATCGGAACCAGTCAAAAGTGTTTGTCTTAAAACATGGGTTCTCCAAGGTAAACCCTAAAAAATCAACTTTTATCCCAACAAACGGCCGTTTTATGAAGCTTGATTATATTTTTTCAAAAATTTAATACC
>Ga0163150_10003828_pt1 | contig 20739 bp, 11 predicted proteins | sample OliLakLV19P2IB_FD_148628 | JGI IMG/M metagenome (GOLD analysis project Ga0163150, IMG submission 148628) | Freshwater microbial mat bacterial communities from Lake Vanda, McMurdo Dry Valleys, Antarctica - Oligotrophic Lake LV.19.P2.IB | ecosystem: Environmental > Aquatic > Freshwater > Lake >...
ATCGACAGATGGCTCACCTGCCCTGGTATCAGGAGGGGGCCAACCATCAGGAGGTCAGGCATCAGGAGGGGGCCAACCATCAGGATGGGGCCAACCATCAGGTGGCCAACCATCAGGTGGCCAACCATCAGGTGGCCAACCATCAGGGGGAGGTCAGGCATCAGGGGGACAGGCATCAGGGGGCCAACCATCAGGAGGCCAGGCATCAGGGGGCCAACCATCAGGGGGCCAACCATCAGGAGGCCAGGGTCCTGTTCAGGTCTGTCAGCCGAACAAGAAAGAGTGCCAGGCCCTCACATTCCGTACCTGCAGTCATGATGGAGCAGCTTGGAGTCAGGAATCATGTCAGTTCGTCTGTGATGTTAACCAGGGTTGCACGGGCTCATGTGTCCCAGGAGCATCTCGTTGCCTGGGTCTGGAATCCCAGTCATGTAATGGTCAGGGTCTATGGGTTACGAGCCTGACATGTCCCTACCTCTGCACTGGATCAGGAGCCTGCACTGGAGCCTGTGCGCCAGGTACTCAGGATTGCCAATCCAATCAGGCCCGAACCTGCGATTCAGCAGGCCAGTGGGGGACCCGCGAGACTTGTCAGTTCGTTTGCAATTATCAGTCGGGACAATCCTCCTGTGCAGGCGCTTGTCAAAATGGAGCCATGCAGTGCGGGGGAACAAGCTCTCAAACCTGCACTAACAATCAATGGGTCACGACCCAAACTTGCCAATATCTCTGCACCGGATCAGGATCCTGTACTGGATCCTGTACTCCTGGTCAGATTAGGTGCTCGGGTCTCCAGGTCCAGACCTGCTCGTCTCAGGGGGCCTGGACCCAGTCAGGCACGTGCCCATTCGTTTGCGGGGGCCAGGGCGTTTGTGCCGGGATCTGTACTCCAGGCTCGACCCGGTGTGGCAATCAGGGGGTCCAGACATGCAGTTCAGCAGGCCAGTGGGGTGCCGAGACCGCGTGCCAGTTCGTCTGCTCCAATGGAGCGTGTGGAGGAGTCTGTGTACCAGGCCAGGCCTGTGCCGATGACGGGAATGCATGCACGACCGATACCTGTAGCCAGGATGGTCAAGCATGTCTCCACCCGGCGAAACTGAACGGGACCGCGTGCGGTTCGCAAGCAAACTCGTCATGCGATAATCCAGATTCGTGCCAGGCCGGTACCTGTGCCCCGAATCCCAAGCCTATAAATCAGGCTTGTCCTGATGATGGTCAGGTCTGCACGCTCGATATTTGTAACGGCTCAGGATCCTGTATCCATCCAGCGGCCCCGGCACATACGGTTTGCCGAGCTGGATCTTGCTCGGCCGGTCAGGCTGTACAGGAGGCTACCTGTGGAGGTGCCGTCTCGTGTCCGGCTCAGCAGAGCCAGACGTGTTATGGCGGGTGCAGTGGGAATGCCTGTCCTGTCCCGAGCCCTGTTAAGATCGATGATGTAGTATCGATGATCCTGGATAGTGACACGAGCTATATCTATATAGCGGGCAGGCCCACGGGGCTGGATCGGTACCGGATTATCCGGTACACAAAGCAGGGATCCGCCCAAACAGTCCTGTATCAGAGTCCCGATCCGACCCGAGTTATCCGAGCCATGATCGTGGCCGGTCCATTCCTGTACTTTAGCGAGCTGGCCTGGACGGCTGACACGATTGGTCAGGTTTTGAAAATCGACACCAGTAGTCCAAATCAAGTTGCAAGCCTGGTTTGGTCTCAACCGACCTTCGGTTTCGCCAAGAACTCGACTAACGTGTATTGGTCGAACGCTCCGTATAATCTATGTAATTGCGCTACTCCTCCTCCCCAAAATAAGATTTACTACATCCCGCTTGCGGGGGGTCAGGTCCAGACCCTGACCGGAACTACTAACGGGCGGCCGTGGGATGGGGGTCTCGTCAGTCCAATTGGATACGACATTGAGGCGGATGATCAGTATATCTACTTTATCGAAATGAAGCCATACCTAACTTCTGTCACCAATCATTACCAATATAGACCGAACGTCCGGGTCATCTCGTTGATTACCCCCGATCTTACATGGATCCCACTGGGGGATGTTGGAAACGCGTACTTTCTGGAGGGAGGAGTCGCATACTCCCATACCTCAACTGGAGGCTACGGATTACAGCCAAGCATAACAAAGAATGACACGGCCATATTTGCCGTCTTCGAAATCCAGGATGAGAGTTCTAGCATTGTTTACAAGCTTCAGAACTTAAGCTCAAGCAGGTTAACTAGACGGCTTGGATACGGGACCGGGAAGTCCGGCATGGTGGCGGATAATCAGTATGTCTATATTGGAACCCAGAGGGTCCCCGTGCAGGCGGGGTCCCCTACTTACTGGACCAATCACCGGCTATATGCAAACCAGGGGTTAGCGCTAGATGATCAGAGCCTATTCTTCTCATCGGAAGGATATTGGAATGATCTGCCCTATAACAGCCCAACGGATGTGACGCAATACAGCTTGTTCAAAATGATTAAGCCGTAACGGCTCAGAGAAGGCTGGATTTCCTGGCTAACCTGATAGCCAGCGGATCCAGGGTAGGACGAGCAGGGTCATTCGCAAGAGGATGGCCTGACAGACGATATAGGTCGGCAGCTGAGTACCCCTCTCCGGTACCGCTTGTGCTGACCTGTACCGCATTTACGGTCCCGGAGCTACCCTGTGGTCTCGCGGTCGTGCAAACAAGCATCATTAGCTCCTGACCGGCCGAAACCTCGTTAGCTCCGATGTTGGTCGGCACGTTACGTACCAGCATCGCTATCCCGGAGAGAACGCCGCCAGATGTCGTGGCTGCTTTTGAGTCTGGCAGGAGAGCCCCTACGTCTCCGCCAGACAGCTCGTGAGCCGTAAATGCCGCGCCACCTCGACAAGTTCGGTAATTTAGCAGCACGTTATAGGAGTCGGAATTCCCATCAGTATGTACAACCACACCCTGGTCACTCGCGACTGACGATCCGTGTACTGGGGCCATGTCATATTCCGGGTTGTCTACAGGAGCCAGGCTGGTGCCCTGGAAACCAGGACTATAATCGCCTATAGCCAGCTGTCTCAGGTCCCCCGTGGGTCCGCCAATCGCGTTACCGCGGAAGTCCTTGTCTAGAAATAGACTTCCGAGTGGTAGGTGACAAGTCGCTCCCGACAACTCAGTACCGAGCGAAATTGTTCGCTCGGTAGCGGCCAGGGCTACGGGAGTCAGGGTCGGGCGGGCGTCTCCTGATGTCGCGGGGATGGTCCAGGGCTCGTAGCTGATAGACCGGGTGTCGTTATTTGTGACCGGCACGTTACCTGAGAATCTGCCCGTGCCGAGCGTGGTCACGAAACCCAAGCTGCACACGATCTCTAATGTCTTGGGATTCGGTTTTGTCAGGTTAGGGTAATCTAGGACTGTAGTGAGAAGCTGGTATCGAGAAGCCGTAGACAGGGCACCGGGCTTATATCCCGTGTCTGTTGCCGCGTATTGAGAATTAAACGGGTCTCCCTGATATGGAGATCTGGAATACACGACCGACAACTGGTCCCCTAATTCCGGAGCACCGGGCAAAATGAACTGAGGGCTAGTGATCGTGGAGTCGGATGTCAGGCCTTCGCTTCTATCCCTGGTCAGGACAATCCTGGCATCTTGTGTCAGGTCAAAGCAACCACGGTCGAAGCCAAAAATGCTGGTCTCGATAACATAGTTGCCAGCTCCGAAGCTGGCAATAACATCCGGACCCTTTTTAATATCGATAGCATCCGCGTTAAGGACGAACGTGCTGTCGCCATCTTGGTCGCGAGTGATGAACAGAACTGGCCCGGCGTAGTTTTGACGCAGTAGGTTAGTAGCCTGAGCGCCCGGCGGGTTTGGCTGGCGAGTCGTGGGGTTGAAAGCCGAACTGTTCAGTTTGTAGTCGTTGGCCGAGTATACGGCAAACAAGCGAGAAACCCCATAGAAAGGGGGTAGTTCCAAACCTTGACGATTTAAGCCCGTAGTGTCCGTGAAAAATCGCATTCCTGCGAATGTGGTCCCAAAGGAGAAAGGGGCATTGTATGTAGCGGGCGTGAGTGTGTTGAGATTTTGGGTTGAAAATATGGCGTATGTCACGGAGCCGTTAACCATCGGTACATACGTTGAGACGCTGGTGCCCACGGTTCCTTTTGGAGCATAGATACCAAAGTTTACCCCCTGGTTCACATTGCCGTTGTCCTGATAAAGAATCGGCGCCCGGACTTCGCCGAAGCCGGGCATGATGGCACGGGGCAGGACTATGACCATGTTCCTAGCTGCCGTCGTTGGATCGAGATGATTACTAAACAGACTCAAAGGGTCTGACGTGCTCCACTTAGCAACGTTATTGAGATCCCGTGTCGGCATAGCCCCAGTCTGAGCATCGTCAGGCATTTGGATTGTTTTAAATTGACTCTCTGTCCCAAGCGTAAGAGGGATAAGTTTGAACGGTGTCAGGGCCACAGATTTAGAGCCTGGATCCACGTGCGCTTCAGCCGTGCTGGGTGTGGCCCCATTGAGGTTTTGATTTTGGAACTGGCTCCAAAGAGGGAACAAGCTGGCCCGTAGAGGGGTCGAGCTGGCGGGAACAGCCTGAGGCTGTAGGGCAATCCTCGGGCTGGCCGATATGTAGTTAACACTATGTACTACTTCGGGGCGTCGACTCAAACCACGACCCGCACCATACTGGACATGCAGGGTCAGGAAAGCGCCAAAATCGCGAGTCACAAAAGGGCCCGTGAGAGTGATCAACAGATCGCCACCTCCGTTGTTAGACAAGCTATATTGATTTAACGGCAAGTCCGTAATCTCACCCATAAATCGGATTTTAACGTATGTCTGGTCGGGGATAAGTCTAACTTGATCCGCATCACTACCCGGCAGGGAAATCGTGAAAATGCTCTTCGGGACCGTGATGATGTTACCAGCTAAAAACCCAGAACCGCTCATACGGTTGATCGTGACTGATGAAAAAGAGTTACCCAGGATGGCACCGCAAGAAACCGCGGGGCCGGTTACGCCCAGGGGGGTATTTAGAGGAATCACGACAGGCTGGAGAGCAGCGGGATCGCCCCAAATAGTCCTGATGCCGTCCGGGCTATCAAGCAGCTTTGTCACGCCCAGAGGTCCTGATGAAGCTGAGATAAGGTCCATGTATTGAACCCAGGGACCTTGAGGCCCACCGCCTGAACGCTTCCAAGTGGATCGGAGTTGGCCTCGCAGCAGTCGATCAAAGTTACCTTTGAGTAGGGCTTGGTAATCAAAGCCGCCCGGATTTACAGTGTGGCGAAGATCCAGGATATCTACTTTAGCAATCTGGTCTGCAAACATACCGTCGGGCCTGCCCGACACGACAGTAACGATAGACCCAGACTTATGAATTTCCGCTTTGGAACCAAAGGCACCTCGGGTCAGACCGCTTACATTCACGCCCGTGATCGAGGTATATGTCAAGTACTCGTCACCGATCTGGATCGTGACTGGACTCGCTGGAGTGGCGGGGAGCGGGATCGTTGTAGCGGATGCCAGGGTCAGGCTGGTAGCCGAGCTGGTCATGTCTACGCTCAGGGCAGGCACAGTGCTGAATGTGCGGTACCCTGTCCGGTCTACTGCCGTAGGGTTACGATCAAAGGATCCATTCAGATTCGAACTGGACCACTGGACTCGGTTGCGCCGGAAGACGGCCAGGAGAGGGATCGCGTAGGTGTACCCGTCGACTGAGCCTAACGTGTTGGCTGTCCCGTCACCGGCACGCCAGAGGCCCGGGTCACCTAGTTCTTGGCGCATGTTCTGGAACACGAAACTGGTGATCGCTACAGCGCCCCCTTGACCCTTGACAACTGAAGGGTCAAATCCATCGGGGTAACCTGCGAGCCCGACCAGGCCCGACACGACTCGGATACGGTACTGGAGTTGGACTCGCTGAGTTGTTTCAAACCCAAGCGCCGGATCTTGCAAGTCATCGGCAAGGAAGCTCATACCACCCTCCACGTTGCCGTGTCGCCAGATCGCACTAGCGCTTGGCTTATTGGTCGTGGCTGGATTTGGGGGCACACGGGCCAACCAGGCTTCTAAGAACACGAAATCGATCCTAGCATCACCCGTGTTAGCGGGAGCGGGCGGGAGCGTGATACGGTTCCAAGTATCTGAATTATTTGGGCTTCCCGGGGGGTTGCCCGTCAGGGTGCCCGTTACTGGGACGAGCCAGCCATTTACACAAGCCCATTGGATGGCCTGCTTCTCACCGGAAAACTGTGGTCCAAGTTTGAACCAGTTACTGTTTTTAGGATCCGTGACGTAAGAATCTTGAGGGTTCACCGCGTCTCCGTACCAGCCGGAAGGCGTGCCCCGCAGGACATGGATACGGTTCCAATCGGATGCAACCCTCTGAGAGAGATTCAGTTCAGCATCAGTGGGAGGCTTACCTGCCTGCCAGATAACCAGGTTGTAGCTAGCCTGATCGGAAACAAGAACACGAGAAACGCCAGGTCCAAGATTTTCAGTCATTTATGAATCTCCATTTGAATCAGTAAATTAAGGACCAGGCTGCCAAGCCCAACTTAAACACACCAGCATTTCGCTGGAACCTAATCTTGAATTGATTGCCCTGATGGGCCAGCGGGATAGAGAAAACTACACCGCTCGTCACCGCATTGAAGTTGGCCCCGTTGTTAAATGAGACCGAAACAGCGAATTGAGTCCCATCCTGCTCATTGTACTGCCTGTCCACTACCAGGGACGGATCGTCGGTATAGATGTACTGGTAGGATTCCCACCGGAGGACACATTGAGCAGGGGTTGTCCCGAGAACCGTCACGACACTATCGAGCGTTCCGCCCGTCGAGACTGACGTGCTCTGACGTTCTCCGACGGTACAGATCGGAGTCCCTACTCCAGGAGGGAATGCCCACCCTGTAGCATCCGTTTGCTCATCATACAGGATATTGCTGTATCCGGGATAGAGGGAGAGGATACCCTGATATTTCTTAGTCATGATGTCAGTCAGATCCGTGGGCGTACCCTCAAGCGGGACCTCATACGGCACCTGAACGACAAAAGATCCGCGAGTACTGCGGGTCCCCGTATAAGACAGGCCAGCAGGCACGGACAACGTGTCGTTGATTTTGGAATTATTCAGGACCGTATTATGGGCGTCAACTAGGTACAGGCTGGCCATTTATCTAAATCTCCATCAAAGTTCGTAGTCGGTCCGGGTCATAAAACAGAGACCATTTACATAGGTCCCGACAAACTTAAAGACCGGGATTACTGTATCGGGGATCGTGGTCGTAATATCACCGTCAGACCCACTGAATCGGAAGCTTGCGGGCCACACTACCGTGCTGACACGACTTGCAACCGTGCCGGTATGCTGGATATACACAATAACCTGGTCACCCTCTTTAGTCGATCCAGAAAGATAACCCGCGACTAGACTCAAAGTCAGGACTTTAGCACTGGAGCCAGTAAGAATGTATGTGGATTGAGCCGTGAGTCTTGGGTCTATGCTTAGCGAGGTGGTGGAAGAAACATTTTGGCTCTGATTCCTGTTAGATAGCAAGCCCTGGATCCGACCCCCGCGTGAGATAACAGACCCGTCACCCCACAGCTCACCATTAAGGACTGGGACACCTACAATATCTATGTCGATATCAACTTCCAGGAAGCTCCCCCATGTAAAGGCTTGAATATTCCAGTTACCTCCACCAGCTCTACTGGTGTCTAACGTACCCGAAGCAAAGAAGGGTGGTAACTTTTTTAGTTCATTATTGGGGTCACTCGTGATAGCTCCCGGCATAATATTACCCATGCCAGAGAGGTACACGATCCCGTCTAGAAGGGCGCTGGATGTGTCATAGGAGCCGCCGGCAAAGAAAGTGGTGCGGAGCCACTTGACCCGGATGTCAGCATCTGTCGGGAAGTTGGGTTCCGCTCCCCCTAAAGTAGCGACGGTCGCGAGCCTAGGATCCCCAGCATTCATGGCCAGGACTATATAACAAGCCCGATAGCCCGTACTGAACGTAACTTCGAGTAAGTCCATCCCTTTCCGGAATATACTGCGCTTGTTCGGAGCATCAAGATAATAGAAGTAATCCGCCGCGTTGAGCCTGATCTCTTTATTGTTCTGAGAAGCAGCTGCTAGTGTCGGGTTGATTTTAGTATAAGGGTAGCTGGCGGCATTTGTGAAGTAAGCGAGCCGCACATCCTTCTCTACTACGGACAAGAAAGCAGTCCTGTCCCCCGCTCCGGGAGTTAGGTCCCCCAGATCCTCCACATTCTTAACGCTACTTTGATGGTAGTATCCGACTGCACCTGAGAGTTGCTCGTAATGTCCAACAAAATTATCGTTTGGGGGCCCTTTAATGATAGCCTTCCAGTGAGCTAAAACTGGGTCCGGGTATCCTGCTGCCGATACATAGCTAACCTCGTTCGATATAGAGTTAGGAGCATAACCCGTTCGATCAAGGTCAGGAAATCGGACACGATCCGCAGACCTGCGGATCGTCGGATTAGACGCCAGTTCGACTGGCACGCTTGCCAATGTGGCTCTGCGAGAATAATAGATCTTATACAAAAGACCCGCTGGAACGGGTGTGTTGAACGTGACCGTGATGGCCGAGTTAACAAAACCGCCGCCGATTGCGACCGAGATGCCCGTTACCGCCACAAACAAACGAGTTCTTGGATTGTAAATCTGAGCGTCGGTCGTACCGTCTACAACTATGAACAGGTCCTGCAATACATCCGATACGTCATCCCCAACATAATAAGGACCGTCTCCAATGACCATGACCTTCGTGGCATCACCTGCACCACCGCCTGCCGTGTAAGCCTTAAATGAAGGGCTAGCCAGGGGTTGAGCCATCGCGTTAGCAATGCTGGATATGACGGAGCTTGAGCTTGAATTGAACAGCTCGGCCGCCGCACTCACAACATCGACGTGAATCCTGCCGGGGCCGGTTACTATCTGAGTATATGTAGAGGGGTTAGGCATCAGACTCTCCGGTTGCTTAAGAGCGAACCCTTAAGGCGATAAATCGAAGCAGCGGTCGTGTTGGTGGCGAGGCTTGACGTGAACCCTACCGAGTTGGAATCATCGAAATCAGCCCAACGGCTGATAACCATGAGGACCAATTGGCCTTTACGCCCTAGGGTCGAATCAGCTGGCAATTCGCACAAGATAGGAACTAAATTCTTATGCCGCTTGGGGTCACTCAATGTGGGGCCAACAGCCGTCATATAATACGAGTTGTTTACCCCCGTATAGAAAGTACGACCTTCCGCATCAGTATCGCCTGGGGACCTCGTGATCCCGTACCCGTTCGAGGGTGCGATAGGGACATGGATAGGCAATCGCATGAACCCCGTGTCAGCAAACAGGGTAGTGGTCGAGACCCTCAAGTCACCATCCAGCTCATGGTCACCACCGAACGAGCCTGAAGTCGAAGGATTAACAGCACCAGCCTGAACGTAGGCCTGTGCATAAGGATAGGCTTCCCCACTTGCTCCCGAACCTGCACTCAAGCAGTACATGTTACCCGACACATACCTGACGTTAAGAGCCAGGCTGTTAGGCAGCAAGGCATCCCGATATGTCTGAGGCAGGCGGGCCTCATAATAGACTGTGACCTGCTCACCATTGTTGGGAAGGGCTCGGATCGAGGTATAGGTGATCACCACGTCCTCACCGCCCGTTACAGCTCCGGCCGTGATCGTAACAGTACTGCCCGCTCCCCCGAGGGTGATCGTGCCGACGTAACCTACGCTATTGATCGTGATACCCGATACAACCAAGGGTCGCTCGGGCATGTGAAACACGTTGTTTCCAGCCGCCGCTCCTGGTCTGAGACTGAAAGTATGAGATAGGGTCTGGTACTGAAGCCGGATCTCTCGATTGGTCGGAGTATAGACCGGGGTAGCGAGCGCACTGTATAGGATTGGGCTTGCGACGGGTAACTGGGCCGGGTTATTGATGAACACGCCTGTATTGAATGACCCGATAGAGCTGAACTGGCCGGTCGGAGTCTTGCTTAATCCTACTCCAGGCGGATACGCGATCAGGACCGAGACATAAAGAGCTTCATCGGTTGCCGTATCGGTCCCGTTAGTCAGGCTTTCGATCCTGGCCACAATAGCTCCCTGAGGCACGCTAGCTAGACCGGAGATCCGGAAATTCGAGTTAGCTATGAACGTCTTTTTACCCGCCGTGCTTGAACTGAACCACGTCTTCAGAACATCGTTAACCGAGATGGCTGACGGGGCAAAACTGGCCCAGTTGAAGCTGGCATAGGGCCAAATCGGAAGGGCGCTGGGCGATATTGTGATCGTGGTCCCGACTGTCCAATTTGCGCCGCCGGGAGATACTCCTGGATCATTAGGCAAGTACTTGAGCGTGACGATCTCATAGACGGGACGGTCTGAGTAGGTCCTGCGAACGGCATCGAATTGACCTATAAACGTGGCCCCCGGTGTGTCGCCAGTAGTCGTGCCATCGCCCCCGTTAGCATTGGAGACCCCGATTTCATCGGCCCACAGGACTGTATGCCCGTCAACCCCACCACCATTTGTTGTAGTGCCAATTTCAGTCTGGTTCAGGTTTTCAAAGAGGAAAGCCAGGTTCTTCTCCAGGACCTCCTGAGCATCCCAACCTGAGGGACTGACACCTTGGCGCAGGTCCAAAACATCGTTGGTTTGGATTATGTCATAAAAGAGTCCGTCAGGACGATCTGAAGGGCCTGGACTCGCGACACCACCGTTATGATTCGTGTTTCTGGCAAACACGGCCGTGTTGCGCCGGAAGACGGCCAGGAGAGGAATCGCGTACATGTAACCATCGACCGTGCCTAAACTATTGGCCGGGTTACCATCACCAGCACGCCAGAGACCGGAATCCCCGTTAGCCGACTGGTTAGTGTACGTGAAAGCACTAGCCGTCCCATCAGGAGCTGCCGCACTAGCGGGGACGGTCCTGGCAACCGCTACGGGATCTGTCAAGCCTTCAGGATATGTGTAGATGTCAACGCCCTGATGGACTCGGAGTCGGTACTGGATCTGCACTCGTTTGCTAGTCTCAGTCCCCACTGCACCATCCAAAATATCATCTAGATAATTTAGCGAAACGTCATCTCCAGATGCGATCTTGACATTACCATCCCGCCAAATCCTACCACCCGGACTCTTCCCAGCGGAGCTGGGGGATGCTGAGATCAGGCGACGCCAGACCTCCAAAAATACCAAGTCAGTCCTCTTGGACCCCGCTCCAGCCGGCCCGGCACCGAGACTCAGGGCATTCAGACCTGTGTTGAGCCCCGTGTTCGATACTTTAACAGTCCAACCATTTACAGCGGCCCAATGGCCGGGACTCTTGAGCGTGTCGGCCACCGGGCTCGAAGGGTCGACCACATCGGTCAGGCTCGAATTCAAGAAGTTATCGGAAAGCCAGCCCGAGGGAAAAGACCTGCGTGACAGGGTCGACATGGCAGCCTGCTCTGCGTCCTGGAACAGGTTCAGCTCTTTATCCAGGATAGGCTTACTTGCCTGGATAACGGTGGTTTCCCATGCCCGTCCCTCGGGATCTAAGTAGCCTGAAGTTCCTGCCCCGTAGTTTTTAGTAGTCATTTCGGCCCTTTACCCGGAGATTAGAAGCTCAAACGCCAAGTGATTTCGAATGTCGAGGTGGCGGGCTTATTCACTACCGGGAATGTCAGGTAATTCACAAGCGTATCGAAGTTTGTAAGATTTACGGTTGAATCATAGGTCCCGTTCGGGGGCGTGATCGGATTCCTAACCGACATATTGGAACTCACGTTACCCCCGATCAGACCCATCTCGACCAAGGGCCCGACAGCCTCTGCTTCCGTAAAAACGGTAGTGAAGTCCACCACTTTGGTTGGATAGGCAACCGGTACACCACTCGCGTTCACAAACTGAGTCGTGCTGAACGTCTTTCTCGTGATCTCAGCATAAAGCGCCCGCTGGGTGTTAGTCGGTGCCGGGGGAGTCATGGGGTTCCAGCCAATATCACCGGACCCAACCGCCAGGGCAAAAATGCCGTGCGGGGATTCAAGCGAGTCTTTCATCAGACGGGCGATCAGGATACTGGCATCCAGCACGACCAGGTTCCGAAGCTCTTTTTCCCACTGGACCTCTTGATCCGGTCCCAGCATCTTAAAAAAGACGTCTCCCCGGATATAGTAGCCTGCTTCCTGCAAGTCCTCAGTCTGCCTGACTGCAAAAGCGGCCGAGACATGGCCTTGAGCCTGCTTAAAATTCTCGGGAATCTTCATACTCATGTCCTCTGGGTTTCGATAAAGGCCGGGCGATAAAAGGAAACCCTAATATCATCGTAACGAGCAATAAAATAGGTTCTGCCCCAAGCTTTTGGTGCAGGTTTTCAGTTTTAAGATCAGAATCCAAATCACAGAACCGCAACCGCAACCTGGTCAACGACAGGGAAGTTGTCGACCAAAGCTATCTTGGGATAATCAATCCTGACAGTAGTTGTTGGGCCCGGCCCTATGGAAGTCATGTTGTCGGCTGTTTTGAAAACGAGAGTGCCTGGACTGGTCTTCCATCGAGTGTCATTCGTGAAGCTGGCTCGCGTGATATCGATGGTCTCAACAAGGGTAGCGGGCTTGGCATAGTCCTGTGGAAGCGACGGCCACTCTTTCTCCAGACTCTTAAGATCCAGGCGGGCTTGACCTAGACGTTCCGCGGGTGCCCAGATAACACTCGTGGACCCCACTACACTCGTTACACCAGTCCCGTACGTAAAGAGAGGCTGAGGGTCCGGGGGGGCCGGTAGGAAGTACTCATCGTAAGCTCTGGTACAGACCGAGACTTCCTCCACTTCAAGGGTCGAGATGGCACCTACGGAGTAGTATGCCGGACTAAAGAATATCTGGCCATCGGGATTGCCTAAGAGGCCTCCCCGCACCTCTCCCGAGAAGTCCCTGATAGCAATTTCAAGGGCCTGAACATGGGTATTAGGGCACTGAAACTTAGCAAAATCTGGAGTTAGCGTGAAACTGTCGATACTCACTATCGAGCTGGCTAGATTCAGGAAGTATGTTTCGGCCGGAACTAGCTCAATCCCTAGCTCAAGTAAGGCTCGTGTGTTAGATTTGGGCGTGAGTGTTACGACCGGTATAGTACCACCCAATCCATGTAAGGTATAGTTAGCCAGGTTCGTAAAGTTATGGTCAACCGCCATTTCGGTCGAAAATATCACTTCGATCAAGAGATGGTTCAACACCCCCACCTTAAATGAGGGTATGACCGCTACGGAGCCGGTCTGGATGAAAGTTGTAACCGAGATCGTATCCTGAACCTCGACACTGAAGAGCATGCTGACAGGAGCATCTAGGATTGATAGTGTGTCCTCAACTACAACATCTAGGAGGGTACCCCCAGAACTTTGATTGGCACCACCCCAACCAACACCCCAATCAGATCCAAAGCTCATTGAGATCTCTCGCTATCCAGATGTTTGATCATGGCCGACTTCATAGGGATTCCACTAGTAAATTGTCTGTTACGTAGGGCCTGTCAGTCAGGAGGGCTATGTCGCGGCTGCTTACGACGTCGGTGTCGATAAAGACCCTGATGATCCCATTGCCTGGATTCCGGACGATATGATACGTGTGAAAGACTCCGTCCAGGAAGTCGAAGCTGATGGCCCCAAGCTGATTCCCGTTATTCAAGTCGAATATGTACACATAACGGTCACCCAAGACGGTGGTAACAAACGCAAGCCCAATCGTCAGCCCAGGGCATGACATGCCGAATCGAACCTGGGTATCACCCGTACCCAATGTCGAGTCATCCCTGAGCCGGAGCTTAAACTTGGCTTCAGTTTGGAGCCCGGGAGCATCTGGCAAAGTTGTGTTATTTTTATAGACCGTCCTGGATCCCACGGAGCCGAAAGTTAGGACCCCTCCCGCCACTGAGGCGAACACGTCAGGCGGCACATCACTTTGACGGCTCCAAGGTGTGGGAGCCGACGTGTCCAGTTCGGGTATGACCTGACCTGTGTAGATTAGACATGACTCGCCTGTGTAATTTAGGCCAGAGAAGCTGGGTCCACAACAGTCACCGAAAGGCGTGAGCAAGCCTGGGTCACCCGTGCTTTGCTCAATCACTTCCAGGCTGGAGTATAGAACGTCGTCAGGGACAACGAGCTGATACCGGATAGTCCCGTCATTCAAAGTGAAAGACCCTGAATTATTCAGCACGTCATCAGGGTTATTCAGAGTCGATATGTAAGTTTGAGTTGCAAACGGGGCCCTGACTTGAAATGTCTGAGTACTGGGGACCAGAGGGGTCGAGTCGTTAAGTTGAGTAAATGCCAGGAGGCCTGGGTCGGCTAGAAAGTCCGGGCTCTTTTTAGGTATGACACCCGTCGAGCTTGATTTAAAGTCCGTAATTTCGTGCGACAATGTCGTGTAGAGCCTCTCGGGGCTCTGCATCACGTTCCACCGATTCAGCACCTGATGATGGGGAGCCTGCTTAAGCTCTGTCGCGTTACGGGTAATCCCGTACCTGACGTAGTCCCAACTAGACTGCTCCAAGTTTTCAGCACTAAAAGAACCAAACGCAATGGCGGGCAAGCCATTCGTAAGGGTTTTGATCTTGCCTACCCCGCTGTTAGGGAGATCGATGGAGTTATATCCGATCCTAATCAACGGATCGGACAAGCTCTCAAAGAGTAACGCGACATCACCCGTGGAGTCTCGGTTTAACCGATACTTGTGGGATGTCGCCCAATCCGTCTCTCGGACTATGCGGTAATCCACCTGAGAAGGGTTGAGAGGCCACGTCCCCAAGATGGTGAGCGATGTAGCGCTTCCTACACCCGCCACTTCGTACACCCCCTTATTTGGTCCTGAATCAACTACCAGATGGTCCCCCGCCACGCAGCCCTGCACGATGTAGTTGGCCAGTGTGTCACCCAAAGCATTGCCTGAGATCGTGGCATTCCGTCCAGACACTTTCAGTGGCAAGTGATATCCCGTGAGTGCCTGGTTGTCATACCCCTTCCAGATCCCGATATACCGCTTCAGGTCAGACCTGGTCCGCCAAGCATTACAGTAAGACCATTCCACTTTAGATAGGGCGAGCGAGCTAGCGGGCGTGCTGGATCCAAACGACACCATGCCATCACCGGAACTCGCGGTAAATGAGCTGTAGGCACTGGACCCTATGAATGTCCCGTCCACGAACAGACTGACCAGATCGCCAGCTGTACTTTTCGCTATCCGGTACGTGTGAGCCAGGCCGTCACCCCAATTGAAGGTGAATGTCTGAACCGGCACCCCATCGGAATGCAGCTGTACTTTCTTCACACCCGCCACGACAGAGAGCATGACCCCAACAATACGGGACCCGTCAAATACTTGGCCGAAAGCCCCGGCAAAACCAGACCCATCAGCCGTATAGGTTACGACTCGATTTTGGAACTCCATGAAGTAGTCAGTCGTGGCCCCAACCACACGGGCATCGGACAAGGGGGGGGACAGGTCCTCGATAAAGTAGACCTTGCCGTCACCTGCTATCGTGTCATTTATGACAAGGGTCCGGCCTTCCATTGACGCTCCGGCACCACCTAGAGCGGTCCAGATATAGGGGCTGAAATTCTCAGGGGAAGATCGGCCCCCATAGCTGAGCTTAGGAGTGGGCCGGTCAGCTAAAAACGCGACCTGAATCAGGTGATTCCCGTCATCCACAGCGAAGGTTAGACCATAAGGGTCTAACCCATGAGTGTGTGTGAGCAGTTGCACCTGCACGTCAATCACGACTTGACTTGCCGCGGTCAGGAGGGGCTCCATCCGGACAAATCCTCGAAAGTCTCCGCCCATCAAGCCCACTTGGGCTTCCGTCGAGGGATCGGTAGCACTCGTACTATCTAGGAGCAGGAAGCTATTAGACAAGATCGTTTCATGTCCGTGAAAACCAATCGGGGTCCAGGGTCGGCCATCCACTTCGGGCGGAACAGTACCTTCGTAGCTAACGAAGCTTGAGGGACTAGATTGCAACGGGTTAGTAGGCAGGATCAAGAATCGAACGAAGTCCCACTGACTCTGGTTCTCAGAGGGTCGTGATATAGACCCAAAGAAAGCACCTTGAATTTCATCAAATGGAGCCGCTAGTTCCTCTAGGAATGGCGCTTCATTGGGCAAGATCCTTAGTGTCTCTGTGATATCACCATCGACGAATACACGGATCACGCCATTCAGGTCTCTGAAAATTCGGTAGCTGTGAAGGATATCCCAATCAAAATTGGCCGGGGCAAGAGTAGGGCTACCCACACTATCTAGCCCGCCTGTCCAGGAACTAATGAGGTCTGGCCGGTCCCCCGCACCTCTTTTCAAGATGCCTATTTTATTGACTCCCGCTACGGTGAGAAATCCTACGACATACGCAGCACTCTCATCCGTGTAACCCGCCGATACACCTGAAAAGACTCCATCAGGGACCGTGACCGAACTGATCAGGAATCTCCACGACATTGCGAACGTATGGGAAAATGTTAAGTCTAGATCTTGTGTCCAGAAAATGGGCTGCCCATACGGGAACGGGCCCGACACATTATCAATCACGGTCAAGACACCTGCCGAAACAGATGCTGACCCAGCCCCGTGTTTGGCCCAAGGATTCGTTTCATTCTCGGGTAGGGCCGTACCTTCGTAAAACACGAACTCCTCTGAAAGAGTTCTCTGTGGAGCCGGGAAGGCTATCTTGTGGATCGGACTGTTGAGCAGGAGTAATGTCGGATCATTCAGGACAGGGGTATATGCACGTTCGTAGGCACGGTAATGCAACTCTCTGTTTTGAGGCTGGTCAAGAGTAGCCAGCATATCGAGTGGCTCATAGTCAGAAGGCACGATCAACGTGTTGTTGTATCGATATTGATGCTGGCTAGGACCAGCACTAGATGCGACGTTCCAAGCATTGAGCCGGAACTCCCTTGAGTTCAAACGCCTGACTTCGACAGTTGGGTTACAGACCCAGCTGTAGTCAACCTTAACGTCATCGCTAGGATTAGGGATTGTAGGCAGGATTACTTGACCTAACAAGCCCACGACTGCCTGAGGGGTCACGACCAGGCCATTGATCTTAACCTGCACGTCAGTCGGGTCATCCGCAATCTCACCGTTACGTGGATTGATCAATTCCCAATACAGCAGTCCATATGCAGCGGCCGGTAGGGAAAAGCTGGCTTGAAGTTTTGCTCTAGTGCCGGTCAGGATACCATCTACTCTGAAGATCCCGTTCAGAGACGAATACACTGTCGATGTCGAGCTAGCACCCACTAGCTCGACCTTGAGTGAGTCAGGGGCCGTGATCGTGTCGATTATGGTTACGAACGAGCCAGACACAGACGAAGAGCTGGTGGGGGCTTGTCCCATTTGACCAAGCCGGACGTAGTGCCCAATATGGCTCGTATTTAAGCTAGAGCCTGGAAGTAGGACTGACGCGATACCGTCTACCAAGGCTCCAGACCCGCTCTGGATCGTTAGACCCGGTTTGGCAATCGGACCCCGGTCTGTGAATATACTGCGGGTCGTAAGCGGGATAGAGCCAGTGAAGACCGCTTGACTGTACACGGGATCAATAGGGTTACCTGCCAGATCCTTGGGCGTTCCAGAAAAGTTAACTTGCAGTGTGTAGGAACCTGCTTGAAGGCCTTGTAGTTCCAGCGCTACCTGGGTAGGGCTGTAGGACCATGCCTTCAACACTCGAACCTGACTGGGGCCCGTGAAAGTATATTCCGAGGGTAGCACGAAGGCGGGGTCGACCTGCATGGCTTGATCATATTGAACCAAGCAATGTCCTTCATCCGTAATTGATGCAGCGATGACTCGCGGATGGTCTATACCAGCTGTGTAGATATTGACGGAGTACTGGTAAGGCAAGCCAGCACGGGTTATGAGGTTGTGTGCCCGCAAGACATAGTTAGACTGATCCGTGATCTTAGTATTGGTCCTGAAGTGAAAGCTCTGAACAGCACTCGTGAAACGCCATGACAGGTTCCCGTTATCAACATCGACCAGGGGCAGTGGGCGGTCAAGCTTCAGATGCGTAGTATCTATCACATCCACAATGCGATAGATACCGGGCGCTCTCCCGTTCAGGATCTCGATGTACCCGTCCTGATCCCCTGATACAAAACCTGATGCCCTTTGAGCCGAGTGTGCTCCAAAAACCTCTATCAGGAAGGAATCAGAAACGGTAGATTGATCCGTGATCGTGACATTTCGACCCACAACCGAAACTACAGTAGGGGCAATCGTGGTGAGACCTGTGATCCTGAAAACGGGAGAGAAGAAGTTCTGTGCATCCACCCCGTCAGAGACTGAAGCTCCGTGAGACCCCTGTTGGTGGACCTTCACGATAGGGACGACGTAAAGAGCCTGGAAGGGCACACCTTCTTGAGGAAACGGCTTGAATATGAAATTGCCTGAGTCTTCTATCCGGTCATACCGGACTTCCTCGGGAAACGGTACTGTGCCACCCAGACCGTCTGGGTCCATCACGACAGGCCCGACCGAATAAGCCTCCACCTTAGCGTAATCCGTAACGAAACTCAGGCTATCTTCTGTTTCAACGTTTACGGCCTGGCCTACTGTCTGATCCGCAATCACGATTGTGTCAGACAGAATACGATGATACGAAGTAGTGGTTAGGAGCGTGTCAGTTATCGAAATGACTTCAGATATAGTCACGTCATCGACACTCACGCTATCTGTTACTGTGACGGTGTCGGAGAACGACCGGGAGAACGACAGGTCAAGAGGGCCTAGCGCGTCCGTTACTGAGATAGGGGTTTCATTGACCGCGACGTCATAGATGTTGCCTGCTGCTGCCTCAAAAGGAAGAAACCCAAATTCTGACTGAATAGCGTCGTTTTGGAATATAGGGGTCCCACGCCGCTGGGGGTCATTACTAGCGCTCATACGTCCTCAGCCATGTTGAAGCTAATCGCGGTGCCGCGGCGTCCGCCACTTTGTAAAAGGAATAGGCAGGCGTCGGAAGGGATAGTCTCTAGTTGAAGCCCTCCCGAAATCGCGTCTTGCTGGGTCAACCCTCCCCAGGCCGTTGCAGCGAGAACCACCAACGGCTTAAAAAGTAAAATGCCCATGTTGCCGGCAGTGCCTGTGGATGTCGCGATAGTAAAATTCGTCACTGACCTGGCCCCAGTGTCGCCGTCAGCAAAAGACATTAGTTTTACGCCCCCGGCAGTGCTGATAAGCTGTGATGACTTGCTGGTTTTAGTCGCCCCATCCTGATTTACGTAAGTGCTTGTGTAGGTGGTACCGCTGCCTATGCTTGCGAAAATCTCAACCGCAACCAACACGCCGGCGCCATCAGTGGATCTGGTTAAGGCGGCTGTTGGGAGATTGGTTGTTTGGACCGCCACGGAGTTCGCCACCAAGCCGCCTTGGTAGTTAAGTAAGTCGCAGAGGACGACGACGCCCGGCGCAACAGTAGATATTGTGGCCTGTAGGAGCCGCAGACCATTAAGGGCGCCGCCGGGTATCGGAAGGGACCCTGCCGTGCTCAAAGATCTCGCAAGTGAGGTTGTTGGGGTCACCATAGCCACAGGCTTGCCCGGCGTGAGAAGCGATGCAGCGTAAGTTCCTGAAGGGCTAGCCGGCTTGCTGAGGTACAGCGGGGTCGACCGCGCTAGAGCTGCGCGAAAGTTACTCAGAGATGTGATGGCCATACTTCAATCGTCCTTCACTTTTCGACCATATTCAGCATGCCTAAAAAGTAGTGCTCCGTCGTGCCCAAAGACGAGAAGCTCTGGTCCAGCATAGCCAGACATGCGTCGCTTAGGATCTCTACGTCTCCGCCCAAGGAATTTATCGTGGATGTGGCGGCCGACCCCCTTTCCTCAGAGAAGCCCTGAAAGCCATACGTTAGCGTCATGAGTGGATGGCCTACGGTGATCCCAAAATCTCCCGCAGTGCCCGTAGACGACGACAAGGTAACGCTCGTCACCGCCTTAACCCCCTTCTCCCCCGCGTTTAGCGGGAACGGCGCTATGTGCGATCTATTTTGAATGTCAGTGCCGCCCACGCGGATCGTAGCAGTAGCGGCGTTGTTTAAATCATTCGTGTACGAAAGGGTGGCAGTTACCGAAGAACTTCCAATATCGGTGTAGATCTCAAAGTAAGCCAGGTTCCCAACCCCATTAGTGTAGCGGGTCAAAGCCCCGCCCACAGTTTGCGCCGTGGTTACAGTGCCACTCAATCCCCCAATGTGAAGAAGACGATCATAGATCGTTCCCATTGCAGAGTTTATCATCGCACCAAGCGCTACGCGGACTAGCCATTTTTGGCGCCCGCCCGTTGGATTAGTGAAAGCGATGGCACCCAGCGTAGCCCTCGTGGGGGCCGTTACGGTCGTGGGGTTAGCCGCAGCCCCAGGGAGTCCAGGGATTGCCCAGTAGCTGTTAGCCGCCCCAACAATATACACGAGGGTGTCTCTCTTCTGCACGATGGTAGTTTGTACGTTGCCACCAGTCATGGCGGATACCCTGTCGGACATATTGGTAAGCAGCGCCATTGTTTTATGCCTCGATTAGAATTACGTTACCAACGCTTGTTGGGGCAGATGTTGGCTGGAAGAGGTCGTAGAATCCGAAAAAAAACATACCGATGCATGCATTAGTCAGAATTTCTGGGATCCAATCGGTATAATTCAGTAAACACCCTCCCGAGTAGGGTTGACACGGGATCATCGC